>Ga0315903_10010697_pt1 | contig 10895 bp, 8 predicted proteins | sample LakEriMetagenome_7_FD_203524 | JGI IMG/M metagenome (GOLD analysis project Ga0315903, IMG submission 203524) | Freshwater fungal communities from buoy surface, Lake Erie, Ohio, United States - Buoy 2 MA119 | ecosystem: Environmental > Aquatic > Freshwater > Lake | place: USA: Lake Erie, Ohio... | reverse complement strand
ACCACAAACTATGGCTTCAAAACCATTGATGGTGAGGATACTGCGGGTTATACAAGCATTAATAGTGTAATCACTAGTATTGATACCGAATTAGAAGATCTTACGTTTGTTACGGGTATGGTTATGGTTTTTCAATCTTCTGCGGCTACTCCTCCGGGAGCGCCGAGTGGTTGGACTGATTTTACTTCTAGTATGACGAGTAGTGGTGTTACTCTTCCTGCTGGTTATATTTGGATTAAGAAGAATTAAGGGGGTGACGAGTGGCTGGTGAGGATCTTTTAACGTATTCTGGTCAAGCAGCGATTGCTTATCAGGATGCTCTTAATCAGGCTAAGAATATGCAGAATGCTCTTCTTCGCCAGTATGGTTTCGTGGCTCCTGATGCTAGTGGTAATTATAGTGTTGAGGGTGCTCAGTCTGCTTTTGATCCTAATACGCTTTTTGATAAGGCGACTGGTGGGATTGATCAGGCTAAGTTAAGTCAGTTGGTTGGTGGTCTTGGTGTTGGTGGTACGGGTAGGATTGCTGATATTAGTCGTGCTGGTGCTTCTAGTGAGGCTGAGGCGGCTATGGAGGTGCGTCAGCGGCTTGGTGAGGGTATTGGTGGTGGTCTTATGAGTCAGCGTCGTGGTCTTGCTGAGGCTATGACGGCTGGTCAGGTGGGTGCTGCTAAGAGCGAGTTTCTTGCTGGGCTTGGTGAGGCGATGAGTCCTATTGGTGGTGCCTTCCAGAGTCTTAGGATTGCTGAGGCGCAGGATAAGTTGGCTATGGAGGAGGCTGCCGCTATTCAGGCTGGTTTGCCTACTATGCCCGCTGAGGAGACTGTTACGCCTGAGGCTGCTACTCCGTCTGCTTTGGATAAGGTTTTTACGAGTGGTGGGATTCTTCCTAGTGCTTCTCGTGGAGCATATAATGCTTCTTGGAAGAAGACTGAGAATACGCCTAAGAATCCTAAGCCGGGGCAAGCGTTTGTTACGAAGTCGGGTGACAGGATTATTTATCGGACTGCTGGGCCTAAGGGTGCTGGCTGGTATAAGAAGGGGTGATGAGGATTCATGGCTGATAGTATTGATAATTTGTTGGCTAAGTTTAAGCCTTCTGAGAAGAGCGTTATGCGGTTTTTGCGGGGTCAGCAGACGCAGTTTAATCCTCTGATTAGTACTCTGCTTAATCAGTATCGTTTGTCGAAGGGGCCGAGTAAGACTACTAAGACGTATGAGGAGATGCTGAAGGGGTTGCCTTCTCAGGAGAAGATTGGTGGGGCGTATCAGACTGCGATGCAGAATCTTGCTGGTTATATGCAGAGTCTTGATACTACTCGTGGTGCTGGTGGTGTGAGTGAGGCTATTAGTGCTATTGGTGGGGCTATTGGTGCTGCTCCGGGTGTTGCTGCTGATGTTGCGGGTGCTGCTGGTACGCTTAGTGGTGTTGGTGCTGCTGGTGGGGATGTTATGTCTAAGGCTATTCTTGGTGGTGCTCAGGCTCGTTTGGCTGGTACGGCTGCTCAGCAGATGCAGTCTGCGGCTGAGAGGGCTATGCAGATGCGGCTTGGTTTGGCTGAGTCTCAGGAGGCTGATACGGCTGCTCGTCGTGCTCTTGGGTTGCAGTTGGCTCAGGCTAGGACTCAGAAGGCTGGTGCTGCTCCGAGTATGTTGGAGTTGTATTCTACGTTGTTGGGTATTCGCGGGCAGGAGAAGGCTTTGCGGGGTTTTAGTGGTGGGGGAGACACTATTGAAACGCCTCCTCCCCCTGTAACTGGAGGATTAAGCCCTCGGCAGTTAAAAAGCGTTCAAAATAGTGCTGCAAATAAATATTTAGAGGGGCTTTCTGCGGGTTATTTTGGTTAATATTATTAGTATTTAGGCCGTCTTTTGACGATGTTCCGGTATACTAGATTGGAGAATGTAATGGCTGAGGGACGTAATACTGCGGGTGGTGTAGGTACTGCTGGGCTGCGGTGGTGGCAGGAAGGCAGCACAGAAAAGAAGCCCGCTTATTTTACTAAGGATGCTTCTGGTAGTTTTTGGAAGGCTCAACGGCCTCTTCAACAGCGGGCCGGAAAGTATTACAAGAAGCAGTTTAGGCTTATTGATGATCGTAATACGTTTTATCAACAGTATAATCCTGATACGCAGGAGCCTAAGTATACGTTTGCTGAGGCTATGCGTCTTTCTCCGTTCGGGTATACGGGTATTTTTGGTAGGTCTAAGTCTAAGCAGACTCTTGGCCTGATTGGTGAAGAGTGGCAGCGAGCGTACGCGCTTGATCGTCTTCGTAAAAATAAGGAGATGCTTGCGTTTAATGTTGTGGCGAATACGTCGCCTACTGTGCTTAAGGATATTGCTGCTGCTGATCTTATTGCTCCGGGTATGCAGAAATATAATAATCTTGCTGGACTCTACTCTAAGTTTAATGATAAGTATGGTGTTAAGGGTGAAGGTTATGTAGACCAGTATGGGCATCTTCCCGAAGTAGGAACCAAGTATGGTATCCTCTTCAATACGGATCTTAAGAAGGTTCGTAAGGATGACGCTGATGTGACGTATCAGAATAATCTTGTTAAGGCTAGTGTTGCGGTTGCTAAGGATCTTAATAAGATGTATAAGGATACTGGTAATAATGCTTTTCAGGCTCTTGGTTTGAAGTTTCTTGCTGCTAAGGATTATCAGATTAAGTCTGCTAGGGGCGAGTATAATCCTGAGCGTGTGAAGGAGATGGAAGCGCGGTTGAATGATTATCCTGCTATGATGCAGGAGATTGCTGCTGCGCTTGGTGGCGAGTCGCAGACGAAGTATTCTAGTATTGCTACGGGTATTGTTGGCGCGACTGTTGGTCTTCTTGCTCAGGGTCCGGCTGGTATGGTTCCGGGTTATCAGATGGGTGCTTCTAAAGCGGGTAATGATAAGGCTAGCAAGGCTCTTGATTATATGAATAGTCTTGCTGAGTCTGATGCTCTGCGTGGTCGTAAGACGTATTGGACTAGTCTTGATGGCGGCCTTAGCCAGTTAGGCACTATTGGTCTTACGGGTAACTTCCTTCGTGGTGTTGCCCGGTTTGGGCTTGGTTTGCCTGCTGGTATTGCTCTTGCCGGTGATGAGGGGTATCTTGCTGGTAAGGAGACTGTTAAGTGGGCTAAGGCTGAGGGTAAGTATGATTGGGGCGATGGCGTAGATTTTAAGTTGGGTGATGCTATTTGGGCTGATTATGCTCAACGATATTATGATCCGTTTGCTAAGGATGAGACTGGTCGTGGTCGTTCTTGGGCAGAGGGTATTAAAGATCCTGATTCGTGGGATCGTTTTGGTGAGAAGATTAATGAGGATCCAGCAGCGTATGTGTTGGATGTTCTTGATATTGCGCCTGTGGTTGGTGCGGCTGCTAAGAGTGCTAGTATTGCTAGTACGGCGGGTCGTACGGCTCGTATTCTTGGTGGGTCTGGTCGTATGGGGGTAACTACTGCTGAGCGGGCCGCTTGGAAGGATGCGCGTCAGGTTGTGTCGTATGATGAGGCTGTGGATAGGCTTAATAATGTTCGTGGTTTGGAGCAAGTCTTTGGTCGGGCTGCCGATCCTAAGACTATTGAGGCTGCTGAGGCGGCTGTGCTCGCCGCGAAGTTTGATGCTGCTCCTAGTGCTCGTACGTGGCGTAAGACTGTTCGTGCTGCGTATAATGGGGATACTCTTGCTGCTAACGAGTTGAGTCGTTGGAGGGCTATGGGTATGGAGTTTAATGGTCTTGAGCGCGGTATTGGTGTTCGTGCTAGCGCGTTCTTTGAGCCTCGTACGAAGGTGCTGGAGAAGCCTGAGAGTGTTGCTGAGGCTAGTCCTATGGCTGTGTATCGTTTACCTGCTTCGCCTATTATTCGTGGTGCTAAGGAAGCGTTTTTCTGGATTGGTAAGGGCGTTGATAAAGCGGCTCAGGCTGGTGCTGAGAAGAGTGGTCTGACGGGTAGGCTTGCTGCTAAGTTTGTTGATATGCCGTTGTTATCGTATCGTTATAATTATACGAAGGCAATTAAGAATGAGGCTGTTAACGAGTGGGGTGATATTAATACTGAGATGCAGCGGGCGGCTAGGTTGTTGCAGTTGGATCGTGAGGCTGATTTGACTCCGACTATGCGTCGCGCTATTGAGTCTGATTTGTTTGGTGGTACTGGTGCTACTCCGCTTCAGTATCCGGCTGTTCAGCGTCAGCAGATTCGGGATAAGATTGCTGCGCTTCCGCGTGATAAGGCTACAGGCGAGGTTGTGCCTGCTGCGCGTAAGGATCTTGCTAATTTAGAGTTGAAGTTGAGCGAGTTGCTTGATAGTCAGATTGTTGATATTGATGAGGCTGCTAAGGCTTTTGATGATTTGTTTGATGAGGATCTTGCTAATCTTCGTTTGCGTATTGCTGATCCTACGCATATGGCTGGTGATCCTATGCTTGATGCGGCTGTTGATGTGCATCGTAAGTTGGCTCGTCAGGATAGTGCTGTGCGTAGTCGTATTGTGCATGATGATACTACTCCTACGAGTATTAAGCATATGGAGAATTTGTATCGTGAGGCTATGGATGGTCTTGGTCTTGGGATGGAGAAGTTGTTTGGTAGGAGTGGTACGAAGGGGCGGCTTGGTAGGTTTACGGGGCGTGTGCTTCGTGTGAATACAAATATGCTTCTTCGTGGTCTTGTGCAGGGTGCTGATCGTGAGCAGATCCTTAGTTTGGCTCAGAAGCCTGATGAGGTTGGTACGGTGTTTGATGATATTGAGAGTCCTGCTTTGCGTAAGACTCGTGAGAATCAGATGGTTCGTGCGTTTGAGGCGCTTAGTGATCCTGAGGTGTTTGTGGATGGTTTGGGTTCGTATGGTACTCCGGGGCGTCCTGTGCTTATTCAGGCTAAGGCTAGTAAGAATGTTGTGTTGGAGGATGTTGGTCCTGATTTTGTGCAGTTCCATATTCCTCGTCTTCGTCATACGATGGATAATGGGCGTGTTATTCGTGGTAAACTTGTGGATGAGAATGAGGTGTTTGTTCTTCCTAAGGTGTTCTTTGCTGCAAAGAAGAAGGGCGCTGGTCCGCTTGTGTTGGAGTCTTCGGCTGGTGGGCGGCAACTCTTGTATGAGGGCGCTCTTAATGCTATGAGTGGTGTGTATCCTAAGGCTCGTTATTATTCTGAGAAGATTAATGATACGGGTGCTCGTGGTGTTCGTCAGAATGAGAAGATGATTGCGAATGAGCATCAGGTGGCTGAGTCTGGTTTGCGTCAACACGCTCTGAGTCGTATTATTCAATCTCAGGTGCATTATATGCGTAGTCGTGTTGAGCGTGATTTGCGTGGTCTTGCAGAGTCGCAGGCTGTTATTGTGCCTGCTGCTGAGGTTGTCGGTAAGGAAGCGCGAGAGTCTGGTTATCATGTGTTGCATAATATTCGACCGTTTGATAACGCTGATGATGCTCTTGATTATGCTAGGCTTCGTGGTGTTGGGAAGCAGGCTGAGGAGGCTTTGGCTGCGTATTCGGATGGTACGCTCGCGCCGATTGAGTCTACTCTTGATGTTGTTGAGGGCTTAGGGTATCGTATTGTTGATGGTCAGCCTCAGTTCCTTGTGCGTGGTGGGATGAAGGATTGGGCGTATGAGGGTGCTGTGGAGGATCTTGCTACGAATTCTACGCTTAAGTCGTGGATTGCGCGAGAGTTTAGTGATCCTAGTGAGATTCCTGATGATGGTCTTGTGCTTGCTATCCCTAATCGTACGTATCGTGATCTTGCTGAGACAGTTATCGAATCTGATACTCTTGCTACGAGGCTTCTTAATATGCAAGGTATTAAGGGTTGGGGTAACTTGTTTAAGTGGTTCGTGTTGAATGCTAACCCCGGTTTCATTGCTAATAATATTATTGGTGGTATGGCAATGATGATGATGTATAACCCTCTTGTTGCTAGTCGTCTTGCTGCTAGTATGGTGCAGAAGATGGCTAGGGAGTCGCTTGCTAAGCGGCTTAATAATGATTGGTTTACGGCTCAGTTAACGCATTTTAAGGCGGAGTCTGAGGCTGTTAGTCGTCAGATTGCGTATGAGAAGGAGAATAATATTTATCGTCAGGACGCTGGCTTGATGGGCGCTATTGATGAGCCTAATTGGGCTAAGAAGTATATTTGGCATGGTGGGTATACTGTTGTGTCTGCGTGGGAAGGGACAATGCGTAATAGTGTTGCTATGCAGTTCTTGCGTAATGATGCTGGTTTCCAATCGTTTATGCGTGGTCCAGAGGTTAAAAAGTATATTGAGGATGGCATGGATTGGAATGGTAATGTGCGTCAGGGTGATGATGCTATTACGCCGTTTGAGGCGGCTGTAGACTTGCTACTGGATCGTTCTTCGCCATTCTTTAATGCTAATCTTAAGCATCGTATGCGGTATATGACGAATACGATTAGTGGTAATTATCATAACTTTACTGGTTTTGAGCAGTTGCTTCGCAATGTGGTTATGCCATTCTATGCTTGGCAGCGGCATTCTGCTACGTTCTCGTATCGTATGCTTGTTGATCGTCCTATTACGACGAATATTCTGTATAATGTTGGGCAGCAGGGGTATCAGCAGAATCTTGAGCAGGGTTTGCCTGAGTGGATGATGGGTACTGTTCCTGTTCCTCAGGTTATTAAAGATATTTTTGATATTACTGATGATGATTTTCGTATTGATGGTGGCGCGTTGACTCCGTTTGGTACGACTGGTGATATGGGTATGGCGGCGTTTAAGTTGCTTGCTGGTGGAGAGTCACCTACGAATGTGTTTGAGTTTGGTAACCCGTATTTTAATCAGTTGATTCAGGATACTCTTGGTGTTGATCCTGTTACTGGTAGGATTAATTGGGAGAGGCTTCGTGAGGATGGTGCTAAGCCTGAGGGTGTGGCTGGTATGGGTAAGAGTCTGTTTGGTAATATTTTTAAGGCTACGTATCCGTATAAGTTGGCTGAGTTGGCGAAGTATAAGGAGTATGAGGAGGATGCGCTTGCTAATAAGTATGCGGCGGTTGAGAATGCTCCTGATATTCTTAGGAATTATGATCCTAATGATCCTGAGGATCCTTGGAAGTTAAGTATTCCTGAGATGCGTAGTCGTGAGGAGGCTGATCCTACGAGTCGTGCGTTTAGTGTTCTTGGTATTAAGACGTATAATCTTAATCCTGATAAGTTGCCGCCTAGTGTTAGGCAGGATGCTGTTGGGGCTATTGTGTTGAAGTATGCGAATGAGGCTGGTAAGCGTAGCGATGCTGAGTCGGCTGTTCGTAGCGCTGATGAGTGGAAGCGTAAGTACGAGTATGTTACTGAGGTGTGGTTGCCTGCTGCGGAGGCTCAGAATATGGATCCGGTTCAGATTCAGTTGGTTCTGACGAAGATTATGGATGAGCGTCCTAAGCGTGGTATTGCTAAAGATTTGACTGATTCTATGATTGGAGGGTAATGTGTTATGAGTGAGGGTGATATTCAAGTTATCCTTCATCGTCTTGATGAGTTGGATGCGCGATTGTGTCAGATCCATGATGAGGTTAAGCGTACTAATGGGCGTGTGACTGAGTTGGAGATTCAGGAGGCTCGCTGGCAGGGCGAGGCTGAGGGTAAGCGTATGCAGAAGATGGTTGCTACTAGTGTGATTAGTGGTGGTATTCTTGCTGGTGTTGTTTGGTTTGTTAGTCAGGCTATCTAAAGGAGGAATTATGCCGCAGTTTAATACTACAGGACGTAATGATGTTTCGGGGGCTTTATCTATGGCGGGTGGTGCTACTGCGGCTAAGGGGAAGTCTCCTAGTGCGCCTAAGGCAGCCCTTGTGTCTGCTATGGCGAAGAATAAGATGTTAGAAGGTAATAAGAAGGATCCTACTAAGTTGAATTATTGGATGAATAAGACTGGTGGGCGTAAGAATGCTGCTTATGCTATGTGGAAGCGGCGTAAGAATAATGCTGGTCCGAAGGGTGGTATGCGATGAACTGGAAGGAAGTAGGTACCCGTGCGGTGCTAACATTTGTGCAGGCTTTTCTGGCTGTCCTGCTTGTGGATGGTCTGAATGGTATTGATAATTGGGATGCTGTGCAGCCTGCGGTTATTGCTGCTATTGCTGCTTTGTTGTCTATGTTGTATCGTGTGGTGCGTGAGTATCAGGCTAGTAAGGGTTGGGAGGATTAATTATGAGTGGTATTGCTATTAGTTTGGCGCGTAAGGCTGCTGCAAAGGCTTATGGCGCAGCAGGTAAGCAATTAGGATTACTTGACGAGGCGCTTTTTAGCGGGCAGGCTACTCCAAGGGAGGTTGCTAGGCAAGGTAATATTTTAGCAAATAGGCGTAGCACTATTTCTGGCAATGCTCGTAATACTAATATGAAGGAAAAGTTGGCTAAGCGTAAGGTTGCGGCTAAGTCTAAGGCTCCTAAGCCGGGACAGGTAAAGCCGTATAATCCTCCTAAGCGTTATGGCCCTAATACGCGGTCTGAGCAGCGCGTAGACGACTTGTTTGGTGTGTAATTATGCCTCCTGCTAATGATGACTATCGTAAGCGTTTAGCGGAGCGTAAGCGTCTGCTTGCTCGTGAGTCTCAGAAGCGGCAGCGTGAGAAGGCATTTTCTACTCCTGCGCCAGCGAGGTTTGGTGTAGAAACAGATACTAAACAGGATCGTGTTACTGATTTTGGTAAGCCTTTTGAGTCTTCGTTGTTGACGACAAATCAGGCGGCTAAGACTATTGATCGGTTTGCTGGTCAAATGGCACGGCGGTATAGTATTAATCCTATTAAGAGCGCTAGGGATGTTGTTAGGGATACTATTTCTGGTGATGAAGGGGGCTTAAAGACTGGGCCTAAGTGGTTGTGGCTTGTTCCGGGGCTTGGTATTGGTGGGGCTATGGTTCAGTATAATCTTCTTGGAAATGAGAAGGTTAGTGATGTTGCTGCTCCTGCTGATCTTATTGGGGCTAGTGGTATTCTTCGTGGTGTTGGTAGGGCTGCTACTAGTAAGGCTGGTAAGGCTGCGCTTGGCACTATTGGGGCGGGTCTTGGCTTTGGTGCGGCTAATGAGGACGAAGCACAAGCGGCACCTGTTTCTACAGCGAGTAAAATTGCTAGAAGCACCTTGAAAACAACTGTTAGACCAGAAGAAATATTAGAAACTGCTAGAAGTTATGCTGATGAAGCGACTAGTCTTGCTAATTTTTCTCCTTCTGATTTATTTAAACTTGCTAAAACGGCTACTGATCAGGCTACTGTTTCGTTTAATCAGGCTAAGGCATTAGGAAAAAATGTCAAACCCCCATCAACAGAAGATATTAGTAAAGCGCGTTATGTTGTGAATGTTGGTGAACAATTACGTAGTTGGCTTGATGCTGCTGGTTCTTTTGATCCTAGAAAGACGGGAATTACTATTACACAGGGAGATGTTCCCTTTGATATTAGATTATTGCAGAGGGCCTTGGCTGGAGGTGAAAGCGCTAAGTTAGATTTGCCTGTTTCTATTCCTACAGAAGATATTGGTATTCAGATTGCTGGTGAAACTGCGGCTACTGCTGCTCGTAAGGGAAGCAAGATGTTTCGTTCTGGTGCTGAGGCTGGATTTGAAATTGCTAACGCTATTAATCCTAATTTTGTTGGTCGTTTTAGAACACAGGACTTAACAGAAAAGGCTTCTACAGGGTTATTAGATTTGTTAACTGAGGCTCGTGGAGGAATTAGGCCAGTTACGGGTACTGTTTTTAATCGAAATACTGGTGAAGAGATTATGCCTGCTTCACAAGAACTTTGGAATGCTAATGATCATGCTATTGCTAAGGCAACTGAGGCGGCTAGGCAGGCTGTTGAGCAGCGTGTAGCAAGCGCATTAAATATTACGCTTCCAGAAGATTTTCTTGATGTTCGACAGGCTCAACTTGATTTTGTTAATGATCCTAATCGTAATAATGTAATTGTTGATTTTATTGCTAATAGTGGTAAGGGTGGTTTGTCGCTAGACGATTTATCTTCTTTTCTGACAAAGAAACTACAGAGCGGTAAATTAAGGCCTCATCAGAGAGGCGCTTATGAGCAAATGCTTGGAGATGTGTTGTCTGGTAAATATAAGCAAATTAATGCCGAGTTTAAGGCGATTGCAAAAGAAACAGATAATCCACTTAAAGATGTCATAGATCCTAAGGCAATGGATTATATTAGTAAGTATGTTGACGATCTTCGTAGAAATATTCGCGCTACTAATAAACCAGAATATAATAATGATGTGTTTATTGAAGATATGAATCGTCTTGGAGAGACTGTTGAGAATGCGGCTAGAATTGCTAGTCAAAGAGGTCAAAGGCTTACAGTTAATCTTCTTCAACAAATGGGAATTAAGGCATAGAGAGGACCGGGCGAAAGCCCGGTCCTCTTTTTTTTATCCCTTAATATCCACAACCTCACAAGCATCACTCGTACAAGCAAACGTCTGACTAGACTCAGTATTATCCTCCAACTCGTATTCGCTCAACTTCTCCCACTCAATCTTCTTAGGACTAGACTTCACCAACTCATCATACGCATCCTTCGTAATACTCTCATACGGCGCTTGACGATACGTATGATCACTCTTAGGCAAGAAGGAAATACCACTCACCTCATCAAAATGATCATACACCCACGCACCAACCTTCATCCACTCATCCTCAGCGACACTCACAGTAATACTAGGCTTATGCTCACACCAATTCTCCTGATACGCAAGCCACAACTCTAGATGCTCAATAGCATCCAACTTAGTAACCTTAGCCGGAGCCTTCTGAGGGAACGAGAATACCATCATGTTATCAGGATTCATAACGTCAGGCTCGTGAGGCACACCAGAATCCATCAGGAAGTTTGTGAGCGGATCCTTAATATCTCCGCGCACACGCCGGA
>Ga0315903_10010695_pt1 | contig 10896 bp, 9 predicted proteins | sample LakEriMetagenome_7_FD_203524 | JGI IMG/M metagenome (GOLD analysis project Ga0315903, IMG submission 203524) | Freshwater fungal communities from buoy surface, Lake Erie, Ohio, United States - Buoy 2 MA119 | ecosystem: Environmental > Aquatic > Freshwater > Lake | place: USA: Lake Erie, Ohio... | reverse complement strand
CAAAGCCTTGGTGGGTCGACATCCCGTAGAGGGCCAAGCCCGATCGCAGAGCTCGGCGTTTGATGTCCTGCAATGCGGCTCGGCTAAGCAACTCGGTCTGCGAAATCTGATAGAGCAAAATCTCCACTCCATCGAATCCCAACTGGCCAGCAAAATCGATGCACTTACCGACATCCTTGAACTCGTCGTTCTTGAACCGCCAAAGAGAGTAGGTCGAAAGGCCGATCGGCAACGTGGTACGAGCACCAGCGGAGGACTCCTGGGGGCTAGCCCATAGACTCCCCGTTAGAATCCCCGGGCAGCTTGCTGCCGAGAGACCCAGAGTTCCCGAGAGCATACCCGTGAGCATGCCGTTGAACTGCCGACGTTGTATGGCTGATTCTTTCATGACTTGTTGGTTTCTTGCAGAGCAGAAGGTTTCGAGGGACTCGGATCGGAAGGATCAAAAGGGGCGTCTAGAAAATTGCGCAACAGGGCAATTCCGTTGGATTGACTTTTCTCTGGATGGAATTGCGTGGCAAACAGATTGCCGACTTGCACCGCAGCGCAGAAGTCGATCCCATAGCTGCTCGTAAGCCAAACCGAATCGCTCGCTTTGGGTACTGCGTAGTAGCTGTGGACAAAGTAAAAATACGGCAAAGGACCGAGTCCCCGAAGCATCGGATCCCAGACGCGGTGCGATGCGACTTGATTCCACCCCATGTGCGGCACTTTAAGCGGTCCATGCACAAGCGGATCGAAGTGGAACTTGATGACCTGTCCGGGAATGATGCCCAGCCCCTGATGCTCGCCACCTTCGAAACTCACGTCCAAGAGTAGTTGCAGTCCAAGGCAGATACCCAGGAAGGGGCGATCGGCTTGGATCCAATCCTGGATAAACGGGACCCAATCGCGGCGTCGAAGCTCATGGATCGCATCGCGAAACGCGCCGACCCCAGGCAGGACAATGTGGGTCGCAGACCTCAAGTCTCGATAGGATTCACACACGACGGGAATGCCCCCGGCTCGCTCGATCCCTTTGGAAACACTCCGAAGGTTCCCCATCTGGTAATCGATGATCCCGACTTGAGGTGGTTGGTTCATCGCGTCTAGGCTTTCCTTAGGCTCTGAGTGGGCTCTGAGTGCTGTCGAAGTTTCCCCAACGTTGTACCTTTTATTGGGAAATTTTCCAGCCAATACCGATCCTCTCCAAACCCCACCGACGGCGAAAAGCCAAGCCGCCAAGACTCGAACCCACCAGAATCCAAGGATACGCGGATCCCTAGGAAGATGGCGAGTTTGAGAATCAATTTGTTCGAATCTGTCTCGATTCGAGACAGTTAGTCTGAAAAACTGGCAGAACCCCCAAGTGGCGGTCGGCAAGCTTGACGCTGCTTCGGCAAAAACCGCTTTTCAAAACGGAAGTTTTTACAACCAAGCCATGAAAAGAAGCTAAGAATCCGCCATGTTCGTTTCATTCTGCTGAAAAAACCGCCTCAAGAGCGAACTTTGTGTTTTTGGTCCAGCACTTGCATCTACTATTTTTCGTCTCCTAAACGGTCGAATTGGCGAACCAAATCCTTCGCCATGGCGTCGAACGAATAGAGGGAGATCGTTTGGTTCCAACGCATGGAGCTTGTCCCGTTAAGCCGACATCGCAAAATCGGTACTGTTACCGAAACGAGCGATGTTCGCATGGCAGGAAGCGAGAACAAGATGAATAGCGACTACAAGATTGTTTTGATTCGGGAACTAAGGGATCAGCAGGTTCGTTTTACCCCGAGGAACAAACGGAGCGAGCAAGCCGACCGCGCTGAGAAGCTTTTGACGGAATTGGATCCTTCGAAGGACTACCCATTCGATTTCTTGTTCTATCGGGTAACCGAGGTTCGTCCCGATGCCCACTCGATGCGATTGATCAAAGGAGAGGATGCCGTCCATGACCTTCGCCTCTTCGTCGAAGACATCACCGACTCGATGAACCTGCGTCTCGAAGAAGCCTCCGAACCGGTCCACACCGTCGAGGATCTGAGCAAACGGTTCAACGTTTCGACCAAGACCATTTCCCGATGGCGAGATCAAGGTTTGGTCTCCCGCCGGTTCATCTCCGAGGGGCGCAAGCGGGTCGGGTTCCTGCACTCGAGCGTCGAGCGGTTCGTTCATCAAAACAAACTCCGCGTCGAGCGGGGCGAACGCTTCAGCCAAATGTCCGATACCGAACGCGATGAGATCATCGACAGGGCTCGCCGACTGGCCAGCCAAGGCGACAACCTTACCGAAGTCATTCGTCAGGTTTCCCGCGATGTGCACCGAAGCGTCGAGACCATTCGATACACCATCAAGAATTTCGACAGGAAATATCCTTCCATGGCTGTTTTCCCAGAACAACGCGATATGCTCTCCGAAGAGGACAAACGAGCCCTCTACCAACAGCACCTCCGAGGCCTCTCGACGGTCATGTTGGCCAAACGGTACCGACGTACCCGCAGCAGCATCATCCGAATCCTCAACGAACAACGGGCGATGAGAATCCGGGAGCTAGCCCTGGATTTTGTCGCCAGCCCAGAGTTCGAAAACGACTCGGCAGTCGACGAGATTTTGGCCGATACTCCCAACTCCATCTCGCCTTCGCGCAAGCTGCGAGCACCCAGCGGACTGCCTGCCTATCTGGCATCCTTGTACGAGGTCCCACTCCTGGAACCCCAGCAAGAAGTCCACTTGTTCCGCAAGATGAACTTTTTGAAGTACAAGGCGACGAAGCTGATCGATAAACTCGACCCCAAGGCTCCTTCGGTAGCCCTGATGGATCAGATCGAAAAGCTTTACGAAGATGCTCTGGCCGTCAAGAACAAAGTCGTCCAAGCCAACTTGCGACTGGTCGTTTCGATCGCCAAAAGGCATGTCGGACCTACCGGTGATCTGTTCGGATTGATCAGCGATGGAAACGTCTCTCTCATGCGAGCCGTAGACAAGTTCGATTACAACCGAGGGTTCAAGTTCAGCACGTACGCCCACTGGGCGATCCGCAAGAACTTTGCCCGCTCGATCCCAGATGAGTTCAAACACCGCGAGCGTTTCCGCACCAGCTCCGAAGAGATTTTTCAGAGCCGCGAAGACCTTCGTGCCGATCACCTGGCCATCGAAATCGATCAGCAATCCCGCGCCGATCAAATCGGTAAGATCCTCCACTCGCTCGACGAAAGAGAACAGCAAATCATCGTCCTGCGGTTCGGACTCGGCAAAGGTGCCGAGCCTCGTACCCTCAAGGAGGTCGGCGAGGAACTAGGGGTCACCAAGGAACGAATCCGCCAACTGGAACTCCGTGCCTTGGCCAAACTCCGCACCGCAGCGGAACGAGAAAAGATCGATTCGCCTGAGTAAAGGCAGCTTTTCCTGCTCCGAAGGAACCTGTCCCAAAGAGCAATCAATGAGTTCATGGCCGATCACCAAGGCTGTACCGCGGTGGTCGGCTAAGAGCCTCCTCTCCGATCTTGGTATCACACACCAAGTCTTTTTGCAATGTTTTTGCGAAAGCGAAATTGATCTATCTGCGATTTCTGGTAACATACATCTATTCTTTTTTTGTGCGACCTCTTTTTCAATCATGGGCCCTCTACGATGGTCGACCGCAAACCACCTTCCAGCCAACGTGGCTTTACACTGGTCGAACTCCTCGTCGTCATCGCGATCATCGGGGTCCTGGTCGGACTGCTCTTGCCGGCTGTCCAAGCCGCCCGAGAAGCAGCCCGACGCGCTTCGTGCATGAGCAACCAGCGGCAAATCGGACTTGCCCTGATGAATTACGAGAGCGCCAACAAAAGACTACCAAGCGGTTGGGTCGACTTCCGACAGACCAAGCTCCCGGGGTGGAGCTGGGCGCACGCCATCTTGCCCTTCATGGAATCCAACGCGATCTACTCCTCGATCGACCTACGATCTCCCATCGATGCACCGATCAACCAAGCCGCCTTGATGCAAGTCGTCCCAACCTTCATCTGCCCCTCGGACATCGGGGGCAATACCTTCGAAATCGGCATGGAATCCCATGAGGAAGAGGAAGAAGAGCACGAAGGTCACAACGTCGACGAAGGGGCCAAGCTCTTCCCTATCGCCAAATTCAACTACCCCGGCGTTTTTGGAACCCAGGAAATCGAAGAAGTCCCCTACAGCGCAAACGGGACCTTCTTCGGCAACTCACCTATCCGATTCAAAGACATCGTCGACGGTCTGAGCAACACCATGATCGTCGCGGAACGATCCAGCCGACTCGGGGGCTCCGTTTGGCACGGCTGGATCTCAGAAGCCGCCGAACCCGGCGCACGCTTCCTCGGCGTTGCAGACCATACCCCCAACAGCAAAATCGGACACTTCGAGGATTTCTCGAGCCAGCACGGAGCCGGTATCCACATCGTCTTTGCCGACGGTTCTACCCGGATGATCTCCGATACGATCGACCTGGGGATCTACCAAGCGATCACCACCCGCGCAGGGAGCGAGATCGTCAACGGCCTGGAGCAATAGCAAGGTCGCGTAGGGAGAAGAGAAAAAGAGAAGAAGAGAACGCAAAGGTGCAAAGGCGCAAGGACGCAAGGAAGAAAAGAACGGCAAGGGAGATTCAGGGGATAGAGTTCAGAGCCGGAAGTAATCTTTAAAAAAAGACCGTCAGTAGCCTCAGAGTCCCTACCCTTTACTCTTCCTTCCCTCCTGCATTCCCCCCCCTTCCCCTCTTCTGATTTTCCGCCTTCCCTTTCGCGTCCTTGCGCCTTTGCACCTTTGCGTTCCCTTCTTCTCCTCTGCCTTCTCCGCCTTCCCTTTGCGTCCTTGCGCCTTTGCACCTTTGCGTTCCCTTCTTCTCTTCTGCTTCTCCTCTGCCCTGGGCGATTGCCCCCAATCCATCGGACCAAGGAGGCCTTGGGCCATTTTGCCCTAGAGTAGAATTGCCCTGCCCGGTTGCTATCGGTGGGGTTTTTTAGATACTTATCGATACGTCCGGTATGCTCACATCGGAGCACTTGCTCCAGTTAGCTCCCGATTTCTCGTTTTTTCTACGCTAGGCAGGGATCCACTCCATGAAGTCCGTAGCAAACTTATTCCTTTGGATGGCGGCCGCATGCTGCGTCCTAGGTAGCTTGGCCACACCGGTCCGAGCGCAGCAGGCAAAACCCAATATTTTGGTCATCTGGGGTGATGACATCGGCCAGTTCAACGTCGGTGCCTACAACCATGGGATGATGGGCTACAAAACCCCGAACATCGATCGCATCGGCAAAGAAGGCGCACTGTTTACCGATTGGTACGGTCAACAAAGCTGCACCGCTGGCCGGGCCGCTTTCATCACAGGTCAATCGCCGATCCGCACCGGTCTGACCAAAGTGGGACTTCCAGGTGCCCCCGAAGGGATGCGCAAGGAAGATCCAACGATCGCGACCTTGCTCAAGGCACAAGGCTATGTCACGGGCCAGTTTGGCAAGAACCACCTCGGCGATCGGGATGAAATGCTCCCGACAGCCCACGGTTTTGATGAGTTTTACGGAAACCTCTATCACCTCAACGCCGAGGAAGAGCCCGAGCATCCCGATTATCCAAAGGATCCAGAATTCAAAAAGAAATTTGGCCCTCGCGGTGTGATGCACAGTTTTGCCGATGGCCGCATCGAAGACACCGGTCCGCTGACAAAGAAGCGGATGGAAACGATCGATGAAGAGGTCAACACCAAAGCGATCGATTTCATGGAGCGCGCCAAGAAGTCCAACAAGCCGTTTTTCCTGTGGTGGAACTCGACGAAGATGCATATCTTCACCCACCTCAAAGAAGGGGTTGCTGGAAAAACCGGTTTGGGTATCTACGCAGACGGTATGGTCGAGCACGATCGCCAAGTCGGGATTATTCTCGACAAACTCAAAGAACTCGGATTGGACGAAAACACGATCGTCATGTATTCGACCGACAACGGTGCCGAAGCCTTCACCTGGCCCGATGGTGGTACCACGATGTTTCGCGGTGAAAAGAACACCCAATGGGAGGGCGGTTACCGAGTTCCTTGCATGATCCGTTGGCCTGGTGTGATCAAACCCGGCACCGTGGTCAATGACATCGGTGCTCACGAAGACATGCTCACGACGCTCGTGACTGCTGCGGGTGACAAGTCGGTCAAAGAGGACTTGCTCAAGGGTCGCAAGATCGGCGATCGGGAGTACAAGGTCCACCTCGATGGATACGACTTGGCCCCGGCCCTTAAAGGCCAAGCACCTTGGCCTCGCAAAGAGTTCATCTACTGGACCGATGACGGAAGTGTTGCTGCCCTTCGTTACGGCAACTGGAAAGCGACCTTTCTGGTTCAAAAAGCCCACGGAATGCACGTATGGCAAGAGCCATTCGAAGTCCTCCGCGCCCCGACACTGGTCAATCTTCGAATGGATCCATTCGAGCTTGCTCAAGACATCGGGATGGACTATCAACGCTGGTACCTTGAGCACATGTTCATGATCGCCCCAGCAGCGGGCTACGTGGGCAATTGGCTTCAGAGCTTCCGCGAGTTCCCTCCTCGCCAAAAGCCAGGTAGTTTCAACCTGGAACGTGTGATGGAAGCGGTAACGGCTTCCCAAGGAAAACAGTAAGCTCGCGCCTTTTCAATAATGTACCCGGAGCAACTCTAGGCTCAAACAAAGTTCCCACGCTTGAGCCTAGGCACTACAATGGATCCGAGAGTTCCTACTCTCGGGTCCATTTTTTTATTTGTCCGTGACGCTTGATCCATGATCTCAAACCACCTTCTTCTTCCAGTCGTGTTCAACCCATCGTCCAGGCGGTCCAGGCCGATCCTAAGCTGCTTATTCCTGGTTGGCTTAGTGCTATCGGTCTTGAATCCAGCGCAGTCGCAAGAGTGGACCTTGAGCCGAGCCGACTCGGGCTCGAGTGGCTTTGTTTCGGGCAAGCTACCGAAATCCCCTAAGCTTCTTTGGGAGAAGTCCTGGGACAAGTCCGGTTTTGAAGGGACACCGGTGATCTCCGGGGGGAAGTGTTGGCTTGCCGATGTCGAAGGAAACGTCTACTGCCTGAACCTTGCAGATGGCTCGCAAGTATGGAAGCAATCGTTCAAAAACGGCTTCGTCGCTTCGTTGGCTTATCGAGACGGCAAGCTGGTTCTTGGGGATTACGATGGCCGAATCTATTGTTTGTCTGCAGAGGACGGCAAGGTCCTTTGGGAAGCCGACGCGATGCAGGCCATGGCGGGCGGAGCGAATTTTTATCAGGACTTGGTTCTCATCAGCAGCGAGGCGGGTGTGCTGTTTGCTTTCAAGCTTCAAGATGGCTCGAAAGCTTGGGAGTATTCCACAGGCGACCAACTCCGTTCGGCACCAACGATCTGGGAACACTTTGCACTTTTGGGAGGCTGTGATGGACGGCTTCACAAAATCGATTTGAAGCTTGGCGAGGCGCAAGGGGATGGGTTGTCGCTCGATGGCCCAAGCGGTTCGACTCCAGCGATGCACGGTTCGTTGGCGATCGTCCCGACGCAATCGGGCCAAGTACTGGCCTACGACGTTTCGAGCGGTCAAAAGAAGTGGGCTTTCTCCGATGCGGAGCGAGCTCAGGAAATACGATCCAGTCCTGCGATTCTAGGGGCGAGTCAATTAGCGATCCTGACGACTCGCAATCGCCGGGTCCTGGCAATCGAGCTAGGCGAAGGCAAAATGGTCTGGGAGGCCCTTGTGCGGAAGCGTTGTGACGCATCGCCGGTCATTTGCGACGCACGGGTCTGGGTCGGCGGATTGGACGGCAACTTGTACGCTTTCAACACCGCCGACGGCACGGAAGCTTGGAGCTACCAGCTCTCTGGCCAGTTGCTCGCCTCCTGCGCGATCGGCGAAGGAAAGATCCTAGCGGTGACGGACAAAGGAACCGTGGCTTGCTTTGGCGAGTAAGCCACTTGCGAGTAAGCCGCTTGCGAGCTCAGGCCTTTAGTGTGGGCGTGAGACTCCGTGCGTGTAGGCCCAGTAATTCCCGATCGCTTTGGCACCGGCGATGAAACTCTTGCCGTTGACTTGGCCAGTTACGTAGGCCAGTGCGTCCATGGCTGGGGGTTGGTCGAGGATCAGGACCGGACAGCCTTGGTGCTGCTCGGAGAGGATTGCAACAATCTCTTTGCGAGGCTTGGCGAAATCGACGTAGCGGACATCGAGTTGGTGTCGAAGTTTTGGAAAATAGGCCATCACACCGGTGATTTGGGCGCAATCCGGACAGTAGTAGGGGGCACCTTGCCCGTCGGCAAAGTCTTCTTTGAGCAAAAACAGTGTATCTCTGGCCATGGGTGGCTCCTGTTGAATAAGGGTTTTGGAATTCTGTGAAACAAATCGCTTTCGTATTGTAGCTGTAACGAACTATAATCGACACGGCTGATGATGGCCCGCTGCTGGCCTCTGGTCGCAGCTTTTCCCTTGGCTCTAATTGGTATCGATCCGTTTGAGGATCGGTCGTCCTTTGCGATGATTGTTCTTCGTTGGCTCGTAAACTTCTTCTTGAGAATTGCTCAGCAGTGTGCTGAACCGTTCGTATATTTCTATGAGCACTGGTTATTGCGCGATCCGGACATGCCGATGCCGGCTTGGGTCGAGCAGCGTCGGAAGTATTTCAAAAGGTCGATTCCTGCGATGCTCGCAGGCCTGGGCGTCCTTGGTATTGGGATACTAGGGGCAGCTTCGTCCTCCGGGGTTCAAAAACGCTATCGGGAGCGTTTGGAAGGGTTTGCCGGAGGCACCCAAGAGATCCAAATCGCGAGGCTTGGTCAACGGATCGTATCGGACAGTTCGATTTTTGGCTCTGAGGATCGCTTTGAGTTAGCTTGTCGATTGTCGGAATTGGATTCCGAGATTTGCACAGCGCAATCCGATCGCCTGTTGGATGACTTGGCACCTGGGGATTCCCAAGGGTACGCCCCTGCGCATCGTTTGCGGGCGCTTGCCCAATCGAGAATTTTGAGTCAAAGGCCAGTCGACCCAGGAGAGCTTGAATCGTTAGGTTGGCATGTTCAGCAATCGTTGGGGATCGAAGACGAAGCTTTGCAGCGAACTCGCAGCGATTTCTACTTAGCGACAGGAAAGATAAATCTAGCAACTAGCGAACTTTCGAAATTAGCGAATGTCGCTCCGGACTATTGGTTTGCGCTGGCCGAAGTGCTGCTTGCAAGAGGCGATTTGAACTCAGCTCGCAATGCGCTTGGCCGAGCCGCAGGTGCTTTTGAGAAACTCGTGAGTCTCAATCCGGCCGACATCGAGGCTCGGATTCGCTACGCGACGGCACTGGGAAGACTCGGTGAGTTCGATTCGGCGATTGAGATCATGAGCAACGGCTGGAAACTGACTCCGGATGAACGTTTTCGTGAAGGCTTGTGCGAAGTCTATCTGATGAAGTTCCAAAAAAACCGAAACCTCCAGGGGCCTATCGAGCCACAGTGGGAGTATCTGCAGAGCGCTCTGGAATGGAATCCAAAGAATCGCTTGGTCTACGAGGCCTTATCCCAACTGTGTGCCGACGTGAGGGTCCGGGCTATCGCTCCGATGGTACGGAGCAAAATCGACTCGCTGCTCGATGCACCCGAGTTCTCATCGGAACTGATGTTTGCCAAGTCGAATCTTTTGCTTGTCGACAAGCAATTCGGTTTGGCGATCGAAGCGCTCGGACTGATCGTCCAGAAGGATCCGAAGTTTCATCCCGCAATGAACAACCTGGCTTGGTTATTGATCGATCAAGCGACGGTCTTGCCCGAGCACTTCGAACAGGCGCAGTTGCATGCCAAACGGGCGGTCGAATTGCTACCGTCGTCTGCCTCGTACAGGGACACACTTGGGATGGTGTTTTTCAAGCAGCGTCGTTGGACCGAGGCGATTGCGGAGTTTGAAGTCTCGTTGCGGAGCTCTCAAAACTCTCTACCGACGCTTGAGAAAATCGCACAGGCATATCAAGAGCTAGGCCAAATAGAGCTTTCGAACCAGTACCGATCTCGGATCGAGCAACTGCGGTCCGTGGGTGGTTCGGCCAAGTCCAAGTAAAGCTCCGGGTACTTCGGTCTGGGGGCTTCAAGGAGCGGGGGTAAAGTAGCGACTGGCTTCCAATCCCCGCACATCGATCCAACGGATCGATCTCCAGAAGGCGTGCGAGGTACCTAATGTCTCTTGGGAGGCTTTTTGGGAGTCGTCGAAGTGCTCTGGCATGGCTCGGGTGCTGATCACCAAGAGATGGTCGACGGTTCGATGTTCGCGTTCCAGGAGGGTCAGTGTTTCTCCGAGGGACGAAACCGAGCGACCATGGGCTGTGGCGAGTCGGTCTTGCAAAAAGTAGGCTTGGGATTTCGCAGCGACACGCGAGGCGAGGGTAGGGGTCGCATCGCTGATCGCAACGGTCACCGACCCGACGTTGCTCGAGGTGATTTGGTGGACCAAGGTGGCGACGAACTCGACGGCAGAGTTTTCGATGCTTGCGAGTTCTTTTTTGACGAGCTCGTCGTTTGTGATCGGTTCGAAAAGATCGAGCAGGATCACCAGTTCTTGATTCTCGGGTTGTTGGAATTGTTTGACGACCAGTTCATCGCGCCGGGCGGAGGATCGCCAATGGATCCAGCGTTTGGAATCTCCTGGGCGGTAGGCTCGGAGCCCGAAGAAATCCCCTTCGTCGCTCAGCGCACGGACTTGGCGTTGGCGATTGCCTGAATCCCTTTTGCGAAACAGTTCGCTCCAATTCGGGGAGAGTTTTCCTATGGCTGGTTGGACGGTCAGATACTCCGGGGATTTTTGCTGGAGGAACGCTCGCATCAGACCGAGCGGGAAGCGTGTGGTGATTTCCAAACCGAGCCATTGATAACGTCCTCGGCGTTGAGCGATGCACTGGTAACGCTGGGAACGGGTGGACTTCGGGGGGATC
>Ga0315903_10010690_pt1 | contig 10898 bp, 8 predicted proteins | sample LakEriMetagenome_7_FD_203524 | JGI IMG/M metagenome (GOLD analysis project Ga0315903, IMG submission 203524) | Freshwater fungal communities from buoy surface, Lake Erie, Ohio, United States - Buoy 2 MA119 | ecosystem: Environmental > Aquatic > Freshwater > Lake | place: USA: Lake Erie, Ohio... | reverse complement strand
GCTGAGGCCGCTTTGGCCAGTGCACAAGCGGCGTTTTTGACGCCGGGCGCTGATTTGCAGGGTCTTTTTTCAAGCCTTTCAGCTTGTCCACCCGGCATCACCGGACCGCAATGGCAATGCACCCTAATGAATTTATCCCCGCACCCGGCACTGCCCCAAGCGCAGTTAAGCGCCACCGCCGTGCGCGACTTGGTCATGACACCCCATGTGGTCACCTTGTACGCAAAGGCCAGCCTAGTGGGTCAACACAGCCAAGCGCAAACACGGGAAAGCCTGTTTGCACCCGTTTTAGCTGCGGCCCCCGGTCTGTCGGCTCCCGCCGCTTTGGTGGTCAATGGCTGCATCAGCCAAGCAGCAGATGCCAGTTTGCGGGTGTGTCCATTGAATGGCAAGGACATGGCCTGCACGGGCACGGCCAAGGGCGCTTCGGTACAGACGCATTTTGTGGTGGATACCAATGCCAACGGCAGCATTTCGAGCGCCGAGAAAAATGCTTGTTTGGCATTGACCAGCGCCAGCTTGCCTGCGGGTGGCAGCAAAACAGGCCCTGCCACGGCCACACCTCGCACGCCCTGCGCCCGCGCGGCCTGGCGCAGCGTGCTGGGCGACATCAGCGACGAACAACTCAAAGCCTGGTCCGAGGCCCAAGAACGCAATGGTTTGACCGCACAGAGCACACCGCCTCGCACTGTTTATTGGAGCGACAGCCCCAATGATTGGGAACAAACAATAGGGACGGCGCAAAACCCGGCTTTACTGGTGTTTTCTGCCTTGGCTTGCGCCCTTCGCTGTCCACATATAGGCGCCAACGTCAAAATCTTCGGCAGTGTTTTGATCGCTTCCAGTTGCAACGACGAAAAAATGCGTGGCTGGCAAGCCGGCCTCATTGAAGGCCAATTGGTCGTCGAATCTGGCATGCCCGAGTGGCGTTTGGGCGCCGTTTACGCACGCCCGGAAGGCCGCAACGCGTACATCCTGGACTGGCCCGAGGGCATCAATGCAAGCCAAGTCCAGCGCGTCAACGGCAGCAGGAGCGAAGGTACAAGCCCATGAACCGAGTGACCTCCATGGCCCAATTGCGCCCCCTTAAGCTTCTGCGGCCGCAACAGGGCATGGCCCTGATAGAGGCCCTGATGGCTTCAGCGGTGTTGGGCATTGGTTTGGTGGGGGCCATGCAACTGACCGTAAAAACACTTTATACGGCGAGCGAAAATCGTCAACACACCCTGGCCCAGCAATTGGCCCAAGAAGGCATGGACTGCCTGATGGCCCAAGCCAGCACATGCCCAGCCGAAGACCTCGTCACTCTACAAGGCGTGCGCTACACGCGTCAGGCCAACAGCACGCCAAGAGGCGCAGACTCGATCTGGGATTTGCGGGTCAGCGTCGAATGGACTTCAACCGGGGGCGCTTTGTCCAGTTCTCCGGCTCCAGCGGCACTCAGACGCATTACCTGGCACAGCAGCGTCTCGACTCTGCCCAACTGGGTGGGCACAGCTACGGTTACACCCCTTTGACCTAGATGGCATCCCAAAGGAACGAGACGACGCCGAAATTCGGCCGCAGGGGCGGCCTCCCACAGAGAAAAAAGATACCCAATCACACCGAGTTGCGGGGTTGGACAAATAGGTCTGGGAGCGAGCCCCTGCTCGCGAATGTGGGTTCATAGCCAGTGCAAGACAGCTGCGGGTCGTTATTCGCTGGATAATTGTTTTTGAAGAAACTTTGAATCAAACTTTCCAGCATCGTGATTGTCGGAATTGACCTTCTCAAAATCGACACTCACCAAAACGGCATTCCCAAATTGATAATAGGCAAACCAGCCCCTCTGACCTCTGAAAATTGTCCCTCTGAACTCTGAAAATCCCGATTGGTTGACCCTGTGCCCTCGCCTACCCCGCATCTCTTCCCCATGCAAAGCGCCTTGGATCTGGCCCGCCAGGCCTTGTGGCTGACTTCGCCCAACCCCCGTGTGGGCTGCGTGATCTCCGCGCCCGATGGCTCGCTGTTGGGCCAGGGCCACACCCAAAGAGCAGGCGAGCCACACGCCGAAATCATGGCGCTCCGCGATGCCGCAGGCCGGGGCCATGACGTGAAGGGTGCCACCGCCTGGGTCACGCTGGAGCCTTGCGCGCACCACGGCCGCACCGGACCCTGTTGCGAGGCACTGGCCAATGCGGGTGTGGGCAAAGTTGTGGCCGCCCTGACGGACCCCAACCCCCAAGTCACAGGTTTGGGCTTGGCGCATTTGCAAAAGTCAGGGGTGCAGGTGCAAACCCTGGCCGCTTCAGATGAATTGGCCGTTCAGGCCCGCGAGCTGAACATTGGGTTTTTCAGCCGCATGGAACGAGGTCGGCCTTGGGTGCGCCTGAAAATCGCTGCCTCAATAGATGGCCAAACGGCTCTGCAAAACGGACAAAGCCAGTGGATCACCAGCGAAGCCGCGCGCACCGATGGCCACGCTTGGCGGGCCCGCGCTTGTGCGGTGCTGACGGGCATCGGAACTGTGCTGGAAGACAATCCGCGCCTAGACGTGCGAAGCCTCAATGCGCCACGCCAACCCCACTTGGTCGTTGTGGACAGCCGCCTAGAGATTCCACTGGACGCTCGCTTGTTCAGCACCCTAGGACAAGGCGATCAAGCTCGGCAAATCTGGATTTACACCGCCACACCCGGCAATGAAAAAAAGCGCCAAGCGCTAGAGGCTTTGGGGGCCACTGTGATTGACATGCCCGGCCCGGGCGGCAAAGTCGATCTGGCCGCCCTGCTGCGCGATCTAGGCCAGCGCGAGATCAACGAACTGCATGTGGAGGCTGGCCATAAGCTCAACGGGTCGTGGATTCGCGAGGGTCTGGTGGACGAATTTTTGCTTTACCTGGCCCCGCAAATGCTTGGGCCCGGCCAGGGCATGGCCAATCTACCCGCCCTGACCGACCTGAACGCTGCGCTTCAACTTTCTTTTCACAGCGTGGACCGCGTGGGGCCCGACTTGCGCTTGTTACTGCGCCATGCCAACGCGTCGACGCGCCCAGCCTGAAGTCGGGGGCTGGCCTGACCGGGATTTGACCTCCCCCCCTCGCACACGACTTCACCCCTTGGAGAGCTTGCCTTGAACCTTGCCCAACTGCTGCTTCGCCAGGCCCGCTTGGCCCCCGAGCGCCCAGCTATCCTCAATGGTCATGAGGTGGTGGCCAGTTATGGCGATTGGGCCGCGCGATGCGCTCATTTGGCACGGCAGTTTCAGACGGCAGGTTTACAACCGGGCGAGCGGGTGGCCCTGTTCATGCGCAACCATGTGCGTTATTTGGAGTTGATGTTTGGCGCGTGGTGGGCCGGGCTGGCGGTGGTGCCCATCAACGCCAAACTGCACCTGCGTGAGGCCCAATGGATCATCGACAACGCCGAGGCGCGCTGGGCCTTTGTGACCGCCGACACCCATCCGCACACGGGTGACCCACTGACACGACTGGAACGCGTCATCGACGTGGACAGTGCAGAAGCCGAGGCGTTATGGTCACACCCCACAAGCCATTTCCCTCACGGGTCCGAAGCAACTGCCTCGCCACTCCAAGGTTCAGATTCAGGCCCAACACCCATCGTCCCGCGCCAGCCGGGAGACTTGGCTTGGTTGTTCTACACCAGTGGCACCACGGGCAGGCCCAAGGGGGTCATGATCACGCACCACAACCTCATGACCATGGGCCTAGCTTATTTTTGCGATGTGGACGCCATCGCCCCGCAAGACACCATTGCTTATGCCGCCCCCATGTCGCATGGCGCGGGAATTTACGCCATTCCGCACCTCATGGCGGGCGCACGCCACTTGGTCCCTGCATCGGGTGGTTTTGACCCGGAAGAACTGTTCATGCTGGGGCAACGTGTCGGCCCCTTGTCACTTTTTGCAGCCCCGACCATCGTTAAACGACTGGTGGACCATGCCGAGGCACAAGGGCTAAATGCCGACGCTTGTGGGCAATCCTTCAAAACCGTGGTGTATGGCGGTGCGCCCATGTATGCCGCCGACATTCAGCGGGCCTTGCGCGTCATGGGGGCCCGATTTGTACAGATTTATGGCCAAGGCGAAAGCCCGATGGTTGGCACGGCACTTTCAAGGCATCAACTGCAGAACACGACACACCCCCGCTACTTGGAGCGGCTGGCCTCGGTAGGCATTGCGCAAACGCCCGTTCAAATACGCGTCACCGATGATCAGGGGCAGGACTTGCCACTGGGAGAAGTGGGCGAAGTGCTCATTCAAGGTGACAGCGTGATGGCGGGTTATTGGCGCAACCCCGAGGCCACCGCCAGCACGATCCGTAACGGCTGGCTTTTCACGGGCGACATGGGCTGCCTAGATGCCGACGGGTTTTTGACCCTGAAAGACCGCAGCAAAGACTTGATCATCAGCGGGGGCTCCAACATCTATCCCCGAGAAATTGAAGAAGTCTTGTTGCAAGCACCCGGCGTGGCCGAAGTGGCTGTAGTGGGCGCTGCAGATGCCGAATGGGGCGAGGTGGTGGTGGCTTTTGTGGTGTTAAAAGACGCACCCGGTGCCGACCCGGCCCCGGACACCGCCGCACTGGATGCTTGGTGCCTTGATCACGTTGCCCGCTTCAAACGGCCCAAACGTTATGAATTTGTGGCCAGCCTGCCCAAGAACAACTACGGCAAAGTGCTGAAAACCGAATTGCGCCAACGCTTGGGTTAATTGCAAAGGAAATGAAAAAGGGAATTGGGAAAGGGCCCGCACAGCCCTTGCAGGTTCAGAAGTTCAGGGTTTTCACACCTGCCGAGGTGCCCAACAAGCAGACCTGGGCTTTTTGCAAAGCAAACACCCCCACGGTCACCACGCCGGGCCACTGGCTGACCTGCATTTCAAAGGCCACCGGGTCGGTGATCTTGAGGCCCCTTACATCCAGAATGTATTGGCCGTTGTCGGTGACCAGAGGTTGGCCATCTTTTTGACGCACAACAGCAGCGCCCCCCAAGGCGGCAAACTGGCGCATCAAGCGGGCTGCCGCCATCGGAATCACCTCGACGGGCAAGGGAAATGCGCCCAGCGCATCCACCAGCTTGCTTTCGTCGGCAATGCAGACAAATTGCCTAGACTGGGCGGCCACAATTTTTTCGCGGGTGAGTGCTGCGCCACCGCCCTTGACCATGTGACCTTGGTGATCGATTTCGTCGGCGCCGTCGATGTAAACCGACAAACTTTCCACCTCATTGCTGTCAAACACCGGAATGCCCAGGGACTTTAGCCGCTCGGTTGAAGCCTCGGAGCTGGACACCGCCCCCTTGATCTGGTTTTTCATGGTGGCCAGCGCGTCGATGAATTTATTCACTGTCGAGCCCGTGCCCACACCGACGATTTCACCGGGAACAACATATTTCAGGGCCGCTTGGCCCACCAGGGCTTTGAGTTCGTCTTGGGTCATGGGGGTTCAGGTTAATTTGGAAGTAAAAATCAGGGTTGCCGGGGTTTGAGACAATAGGAAGAAGTCCTACAAAGCATCCCCAACGCCACCGCAGCCCGGAATTATCCAATGTCCCTGATCCCTTACGCCTTCGCCCGCTCTTTTTTGTTCAAGATGGACCCCGAAGAGGCGCACGAACTGACCATTGAGGGCCTGGCCCGCACCCAGAACACCCCGCTCGATTGCGCCTACCGCCAACCCTTTGTGGCGCAACCCGTCACGCTGGCAGGTCTGCAGTTTCCCAACCGGGTCGGCCTGGCCGCCGGATTGGATAAAAACGCCCGCTGCATCGACGGCTTGGGGGCCATGGGTTTTGGTTTTGTCGAAGTGGGCACCGTCACGCCCAAAGCCCAACCCGGCAACCCCAAGCCCCGCATGTTCCGGCTGCCTGAGTCACAAGCCCTGATCAACCGATTAGGCTTCAACAACGATGGGCTGGATGCCTTTATTGCCAACGTCAAGCGCTCGCGCTTTCGCCAGCAAGGCCGACTGTTGGGTTTGAACATCGGCAAAAACGCCGCCACCCCCATCGAAAACGCCACCGACGATTACCTGATCGCTTTGTCGGGTGTTTACGCTCACGCAGACTATGTGACCGTCAACATCTCCAGCCCCAACACCAAAAATCTGCGCGCCCTGCAAAGCGACGAGGCACTGGATGGGTTACTGGGCTCCCTGGTGGCACGGCGAGAAGCCTTGGCCGCAGAACATGGACGCCGGGTGCCGATGTTCCTGAAAATCGCCCCCGATCTGGACGAAACGCAGGTGGGCGTGATCGCGGCCACCCTGCAAAAACACGGCATGGACGGTGTGATTGCCACCAACACCACCTTGGCCCGTGATGCCGTGGCGGGCCAACCCCATGCCGAGGAAATGGGCGGGTTATCGGGTGCACCCGTGCGCGAGGCCAGTAACCGCGTGATCCGTCTGTTGCGGGCCGCTTTGGGCAAAAACTTCCCCATCATCGGGGTGGGCGGTATTTTGTGCGGGCATGACGCAATTGCCAAAATCGAGGCGGGTGCTGATGTGGTGCAAATTTACACCGGGCTGATTTACAAAGGCCCGGCCCTGGTGACCGAGGTGGCCAGCGCCTTGCAGCAGATGAAGCGCTAATCAAGCCTTCAATAGGCTTTGATGCAGCGCTAAAACCATCCCATCAAAGCCCCTGCACTTACCGTAACAGCGCCAACACATGTTGGGCGATGGCCAAAGAACTCGTCAGGCCCGGCGACTCGATACCCAGCAAGTTGACCCAACCGGGCACTCCATGCTCGGCAGGTCCCTGGATCATGAAGTCGGCCGCTGCATCGTCCGGTCCGCTGATTTTGGGGCGGATGCCCGAATAGCCGGGCTGCAAGGCCCCATCGGGCAATTCGGGCCAGTAGCGACGCACTTCAGCATAAAAGGCATCCCCCCGGCGCGGGTCGACTTGCAGGTCTGTCGGGTCGTCCACCCACTGCACATCGGGCCCGAACTTGGCCTGCCCTCCCAGATCCAGTGTGAGGTGAACCCCCAAACCCGCCTTTTCGGGTACAGGATAGATCAATCGTGAAAACGGGGCTTTGCCGGCCAGCGTGAAGTAATTGCCTTTGGCATAAAACGCTTGGGGCAAAGGGGCTAAAGCACTCGGCGGCAAGCCCTGCATGCGGCGGGCCACGCCCACCGCATTCAACCCGGCCGCATTGACCAGTACCCGACAGGCCAACTCGGTGCCATCTTGCGTGACCACATGAATCGGGTGGGTGGCGGTGCCTTGGTTCCATCCGATTTGCGCGACAGGTGACACCAGCGCCAACAAACCACCCGCATTTTCCATGTCCCCTTGCAAACTGAGCATGTAAGCATGGCTGTCGATCACGCCCGTGCTGGGGCTAAGCAGTGCGGCCTCGCAGGCCAAAGCGGGCTCCAAGGCGCGCGCTTGTTCGCGGGTGAGTTTTTGCAGGTCGTGCACGCCGTTGGCTATGGCTTTGGCCATCACCCCATCCAGGTCCTTTATTTGCGCAAGGCTCGTGGCCACAATCAGCTTGCCCAAGCGCTGGTGGGCCACACCGCGTTCAGTGCAATAGTCGTACAGCAGGCCTTTGCCTTGCACGCACAAACGGGCCTTCAGCGAACCGGCTGGGTAATAAATGCCCGCATGAATAACTTCACTGTTCCGCGAACTGGTGCCCGTGCCAATGGCGTTTTCGGACTCGAGGACCAGCACTTCCCTGCCGGACAACGCCAGCGCTCTCCCAATGGCCAGGCCCACCACGCCCGCCCCAATGACCACGGCCTCTATTTGCTCCACGCGCGCCCCTCGTGTTGATGAATTTTGGCGAATTGTGACCCATCACCTCACCGCGCTGTCATGGCAAAGTGGCCTACAAAGCAAAAAGCCCGGCGATCACCGGGCTTTTTGAAACCGCAGAATCTTAGATCAGGCGAAGTTTTTCTCGGCAAACGACCAGTTCACCAGCTTGTCGAAGAAGGTCTCGACAAACTTGGGACGCATGTTGCGGTAGTCGATGTAATAGGCGTGTTCCCAGACATCCACGGTCAACAAAGCGGTATCGCCCGTGGTCAGGGGGGTGCCAGCGGCGCCCATGTTGACGATGTCGACCGAACCGTCGGCCTTTTTCACCAACCAAGTCCAGCCCGAACCAAAGTTGCCCACTGCGCTTTTGACAAAGGCTTCTTTGAAAGCAGCGTAGCTGCCAAACTTGGCGTTGATGGCAGTGGCCAAAGCGCCTGTGGGCTCGCCACCGCCGTTGGGCTTCATGCAATTCCAGAAAAAGGTGTGGTTCCAGATCTGAGCAGAGTTGTTGTAAACACCACCGCTGGACTTTTTGATGATTTCTTCGAGCGACATGCTCTCGAATTCAGTGCCCTTTTGCAGGTTGTTCAGGTTCACGACATAAGCGTTGTGGTGCTTACCGTGGTGAAACTCTAGAGTTTCCTGGCTGTAATGGGGGGCCAAAGCGTCAATGGCGTAAGGCAGTGCGGGCAGGGTGTGTTCCATGAGAGGTCCTTTTTTCGTTGCAAATTGAGGTTGAACCTGCGCATTTTAGAGGCAGCGCGATCGCCCCTTGGGCTGACAGGTCACTGAATACAAAGGGTTGCCAACCCCGACCACTCAGTCAGAGGCGCGTGCGTCGGGTCCTTGCACCCGCAGGGGGACTTGGCCATCGGCCAAGGTGGCCTGAACCGCTTGTCCGGCTTGAAACTGCTGAACATGGGTCAGGGCGTGCCCATTTTCATCGCTGAGCCAGGCATAACCGCGCTCCAACACCCGGTGCGGATCCACCGACGACAAGCGAAGCCCGGCATGTTCAAGGCGCTGGGCGCGTTGTTGCAACTGCTGACCACGGTTGAAGCGCAAACGATCGTCCAGACGCTCCAGTTTGTGCGCGCCCTCATTCAAGGTGCTTTGAACGCCAGTTTGCAGTTGGTTGGCCAATCGGTCAAGCCACTGACGGTGTTGCCCCAGCAAGGCTTGCGGCCGGCTGAGCCGTGTGGCAATGGCCCCCAGTCTTTGTGTCTGGCGCTCTTGCTGACGCTGCAAACCAGAGGCCAGGCGGCTGGCAACGCCGTCCAAGCGCTGGGCCTGAAGGTCTTGCTGGCGCAACAAACCCCTGCTATGACGGTGCTCCAGCACGGACAGGGCTTCCAGGTCCACACCCCTGTCGGTTGCCGCCATCTCGGCGGCGGCCGTGGGCGTGGGGGCGCGCACATCAGCCACAAAATCGGCCAAGGTGAAATCGGTCTCATGGCCCACGCCGCTGATTAAAGGGACAGGGCTTTGCGCTATCAGTCGGACCAGATTCTCGTCATTGAACGACCAAAGGTCTTCCATTGACCCGCCACCCCGCACCAGCAAGATCACATCAACGGGGGGGCAAAGGGGGTTGTCCTCTGCCGTTAAGGCGTAAATGTTTTGCAAAGCCTGCGCCAAGGTCGCCGTAGCGCCGACACCTTGCACCAAGGCAGGCGACATCAGCACGGGAATGTGCGGGACACGTCTGTGCAAAGCGGTCACCACGTCGTGCCAAGCCGCAGCACCCAGCGAAGTGACCACGCCAATGGCCCTTGGCCGGTTGGGAATTTCGCGTTTGTGGGCCGGATCAAACAGGCCCTCGGCTTCGAGCTTGGCTTTCAAGCGCACGAATTGTTCAAACAGGGCCCCTTGCCCTGCCCGCTCCATGGATTCGACCACCAATTGCAAATCGCCCCGGGCTTCGTACACGCCCAATCGGCCCCGAACTTCAACCATTTCGCCATCGCGCGGGGCGAAATCCATCAAACTGGCTGCGCGCCTGAACATGGCACAACGAATTTGCCCCGCCTCGTCTTTGATCGAAAAATAGCAATGCCCACTGGCAGCGCGAGAAAACCCCGAAATCTCCCCCCGCACCGTGACCGGGTTGAAACGCAGGTCCAGGGCTTCCGCCACGGCACGACACAAAGCCGATACGGTCCAGGCTTGGGGTTTCAAATCGTCAGTTAAGGGCATTGAATTGAGGCTCCATCGGTGTTTCAAGCGCATTTAGGGCCGCAAACTCAGGCCCGATGCGGAAGAGTACTCCACAAGCCAAGCCTGTCGTGGTTTGCACGCAAAGTGCGTTGAGCAATAAAAGAATATATCTCGTAACCCATTGATTTATTTGAATATTTTAAAAAAATCAGTAGAAATTTGATGGTTATTTTATATACCAGAGTATTAAAAATAGGGATAAAAACAAAGTTCTTCACAAAGTTATCCACAGAAAAGGACGTGTTCAAAAGGAAGTGGACGCTGGGCCGGACAAGGCACCGCCATTCACCGATAATCCCAGCCTGGCAGTGACTCAAAAACAGGACGGTATTTTTTTGTTGACCATCATACAAGCGGCCGGTTGGCCCATCTGGCCCTTGATTCTGTGCTCCATTGTGGCCTTGGCCTTGATTCTTGAACGCTCATTTCAGCTGCAAAACAAAAGGGTCATGCCCCACCAAATTCTGGCGCAAACCATCGAGGCCACCCAACGTGGCGTTGCCACGGAAGCAATGATCCAAAAGCTGGACAAAGCGGGGGCTATGGGGCCGGTTCTGGCCAGCGGCTTGCGCTGTTTGCAAGTCAATCCCAAAGCCTCTGCCCAAGACCTCCAAGCCGAGATGCAAATGGCCGGACGTCTGGCCGCGCAACAATTAGAACGGTTTTTGCCCGCATTGGCCACCTTGGCTTCCGCCGCTCCGCTGTTGGGTTTACTGGGCACGGTCGTCGGCATGATCGACATCTTTGGGGCGCACACCGCCGCCAATAACCAGCCCGCCCTTCTGGCGCACGGTATTTCCGTGGCGCTTTACAACACGGCTTTCGGCTTGGTGGTGGCCATTCCCTGCCTAATGTTCTGGCGCTACTTTCGCGCGGTGGTGGACCGCCATGTACTGGCCATGGAAGTAGCC
>Ga0315903_10010687_pt1 | contig 10899 bp, 16 predicted proteins | sample LakEriMetagenome_7_FD_203524 | JGI IMG/M metagenome (GOLD analysis project Ga0315903, IMG submission 203524) | Freshwater fungal communities from buoy surface, Lake Erie, Ohio, United States - Buoy 2 MA119 | ecosystem: Environmental > Aquatic > Freshwater > Lake | place: USA: Lake Erie, Ohio... | reverse complement strand
TCCTGAGGAGAGAGTTACAGAATCTAGTGTTCTAGTTACATTACCAGATAGACCATTAACAACAGTGCCTGTTGCTGTGATAGTCGTATCACTTAATGTTCTAGTTACACTACCAACAAGAGCACCCGCAAGATTACCTGTAGATACTAAAGTACATGGTCCTAAAGTAACAGAAGTATTACCTGTAGCACCAGCAGCAAGTGTACCTGTAGCAGACGAAGTGACTTGAGCTAGTGTTGATGAAACAGAACCAGTAAGTGAACTACCAGTTGCCCCTGTTGAGGATAGCGTTGCGTTGTCGAGTGTGCGTGATACCGTACCTGATGCACCCGCAGCGACAGTTCCCGAAGACGATAGCGTTGCGTTTGCGAGTGTGCTATTCGTGCTGCCAGTTAAGCCAGCCGCAAGCGTACCAGAACTAGATAATGTTGCGTCGGCTAGCGTAACCGATACTGTTGCTGTTACTCCACCACCAATTGTACTATTAGAAGACAATGTTAATGTATCTAATGTACTTGTTAGTGTACCTGTTGCACCTGCACTTATTGTTCCTGAGGATGATGCAACAATATTTTCTAGTGTTGAATCGACTGAACCTACTAACCCGTTTGCTATTGTTCCTGAGGATGACAACAATACGTTGCTAAGTGTTATCGAGGTTGAACCTATAACATCGCTTGTTGCTCCTTGTGGAGCTAATAAAGTTAGTAGCATGGTTTAGACCAAAGTCAAAAGCAGGTTTCTGGTTTCTGTAGTTTTAGCCATCTGCGAATCGATTGACTCAATTTGCGAGATATCTCCAAGTGCGGACGCACTAGAACGAAGCTGTCCAAGGTAAACCAGTCTTCGTTCGCACAGTTCAATCAGTTCAAAGATAGACATTAGATCACCATTTGTCGGTACATAAGCGTTGAAGTGTTCATCAGCATGTAGACGTAATGAATTTCCGTCGCACCGTCATAGTACGTCGCATCGAAAGCCGTGTCTCCCACAATTGCAGCACCCTGAACGATTGGCATAGTTGTCCAGCCCATCATTCCTTGATCTGCGATGTCGTACTCAAACCAACGGTTGGTAGCATCTTTCTGGATGTAGATTTTGTCGGCAGTGTACGTGTACTTTGTTCCGGCCCCAAAGGTTTCGGTAAGCGGTGCGTAAGTGACACCAGAAACCCATGTATTGGCTGCAATGTCGTAGTAGTCTAAGACAGCACCAGCGGCACCTCTAAACGAGAGAATGCGTCGCCCGTTGATGATTGTGTTCTCGTTAGTCCATTCAGTGTTAGTCTCACCGTACACCCAATGAGCTGAAAAACCCGCACCTGGTGCCGCTGCTCTGGCTGCTGTTGGTGACAGAGTAGACCAACTATTCCCACTGATCGAGTACCGATACAGCGTGACAGCATTATTACCAATGTAGTAAATAAAATCATCGTTACCCTCGATTGAGTAGACCGAAGTCGCATCGGGTTGTGTCGTCCAAGCTGAACCCGTAGTAATCACCGTTGCCGTGTTGGAAGCAATCGTTCTGATTTGCCCTGCACCCGTGCCCGACACAATACGAATCTGATAATTCGTCCACGAGTTCACTGTCCAGTTCTTACCGCTATTCGTTAGCGTTGAAGCACCCCCAGCCGTTGCTGTACCCGTGGCGAATGCTCGATAGTCAGCGTTGATCCAGCTCGGAGTAGATATCAATTTTCCATCAGTACCCAGCGATGCAGGCAAGCCAGTATTAACTAGCGTTGTCCAAGTATTCGTCGCAAAGTCGTATTTTTTAAACGACCCAGAAGCAAGAGTTCCAGAACCGACGACGTACCAGACTGGAGTACACAATCTATAAACTGTCGAAGAGGTAAAAGCAGACCCTTGCGTTGCAACTGTGATAGTCGCGTTGGTTCCAATCGTGTTGGATAAAATCGGTAAAGTAACCCCAGCATTGGGTCCAGAAAGAATGTGCACCGAGTAGCCAGCAATTGATCGAGCTAACGTCTGGTTCGTCACAATCGTTGAAGTACTTCCACCAGTTGCAGTCAACGAACTTGCAGCAACCGTTGTGCCTGTAGACCATGCTCCAGCTACGCCTGCCGAACCCGCTGCTAATGTTCCCGCAAGTGCTGGAGACGGAGTTTGCACCCACCCATCCTCGAATGGATTATAAAGATACGCAACCGTCAAAGCTTGGACATACAACTGTTGCTGCCGAAAATGCCTCGACGAAGCAATAAACGAACCCGCCGCTGAGGCAACTGGAGCCGGTGTTACTTGTTCCCAGCGTTTAAGATCCAGTAGTTTTCTATTTCCGTTTGTTGTTGCCATATTATGTTACCGATATATTCCTTCTCAAATTGTCTGCTGTCATACGTTCGAAAGATGGTATTTGCGAGTTAGCAGATTGCCCACCAATCGTTGCAAGGTTCGTTATATTCCACGTGCCCGATTGATTTGCTGTAGCTGTTACTGCCCCCGATACTGGCTGAGTCACACCGGACCCATCGACTAGCATCCGACCTGTCAACGGGTTGACTTGAGCAAGTCCAAGTGTTCGATTTAGAGATTGAATAGCCATACGCATGGCTTCAATTGCTTCGATCAGTTCACCCATTGCCTTGATTGGATACGGGTTGCTGTCTGATGTCTCGTGAGCTACTCCGTCTACACCGTGAGTTACTTTGACTCGTTGGTACAGCACTCCATCGATTTCATCGGCTGCTATCGTGGCCCCTGAACCTGGGGTGTAGGCTACGTTATCTGGCATGTTATTGAGCCTCTGGTGGCATTGGAGTTGAAAGAATTATTTAAGCGTTACCGTCTGTTAGGGTAAAACTATTGATAGTGAAAGATTGACCTGTTGTGAAAGATACAGAAGAGACGTTCATATCACTTCCTGACACTGCTACGTCACCTTGGAGAAAGCAAGTCGTTTCGTTCTTGGTTGACTGCGAGTTGTAAACACGAAAGAACGATGCTGTTCCAGTAGAATCTGCCGACAAATCTTGCCAAGTGCCTGCAATAGCTTTCGCACCGGCATTGGCGGGGTCCATCCAGTTTGATGGAAGATCGATAGTTGCAAGTACCGCACCACCTGAAGTCGCAGTAGCACAAGTACCAGGTTTCGTTCCACTTCGAATCTCCAGAGAACACGATGTACCGTTCGTCGATTCGATTGCATCTAGTCTTGCGTTTCTTGTTGCTACATTAAATTGAATTGCCATTTGTTTTCCTTTATGGAGTGTACTGTAGATAAATGTCACCATCAGAACCACCTGAAGGTGCAGCCGTACCTGATGTTATGCGAGGAACATTTAATGTACCTTGACCATCATTAATTGAAAGTGTGCCGGAGCTAACAATAAGTTTTGAAATTATACCTGAAGGGTTGCCATCAACTTCTTCTACAGTGAGTCTTTTTGGTATAAATACTACAGCCATGATACCTCAATGTAAGGAAGGGAAAAACACAGGTTTTTAGACCTGTGTTTGTAAAATAAAAATCTTGGATACTTTACTTAACTGGTGTGTTTGAACCAGAAGGTGGTACTGTTGAAGGAGTATCTGCTGCATCCTTCCCTGGAGTTCCCCAGAATCCTGGGGATGGTTCAGAGATTTGTGCTTCGTGCATATTCAACGGTGGGACAACAACACCGAGATGTTCGTGAGCAGGAATCGAAATCCCTGTGTTTGTCTCAGTACCATTGCCGATGTAGGTTGAAAGCAGTTCCTCGACGTACAGCATATGCTCTTCGAACCGTGCAATGTCTCTGTCACCAATGCCGTATTGGAGTTTCGCAGAGTCACTGAACAATACTTTTTGCATCAATGTTGCAAGAGCTGTGATAACTCTACGGCATTTGACGTTTGCTGTTCGAAGTTGTTCGTTGTCTGTGATTGCAAGCACAGTCAAGAGCTTTTCTTGTGCTGCTGGTGCCAAGTTACGATATTTCTTAGCCAAATCCCATTCTAGTTTGGCACGTACCCAGTCAGAGTTGATGGCTTCACTGTCAGCAACAACCATTTGCCCAGTTGAGTTGTTCGAATCCATTTCAAGAATTGCCATTTGCAATCTAGAAATTACATAACAAAACTGTTGTAAGTGTTGGTTGTTCAATTGCCACTTGTGAACAGCAATTTTTTCACCACCAATAACAATTTGTTCTTGTAAACTTAGTTCAGTAATCATTCCCATTTTTTCCTCTTTAATTAATAACCACAAAATGTTTTGCACGTTACAAAACTAAATTTGTTTTAACATTATGCTATAGCAACGTATTCCATAATAGCTGGACCAAACATTACTACTGAATTATCAGATATTCTTCGTAGTGACCATTTTTTATTTGGTACGTCACTATACGTGATAGGTGGAATTGTTACTGTAACAGTATTTGTTAGAGAAGACAATCCACTAATAGTTGTCATTTCACTGTTATCAGCACGTTCAATGACAAATCTCATTGTTGTTCCGTCAAAGTTTAATCCATCAGATCTTACAATAGTAACAACTTGTGTTCCATCATTATAAAATACTAATCTATTTCTACCAGAAATACCATTAGGTGTAATGGTAAATGTTTGGGGAGAAATTGAAATAGCTGTTTGTTCAAGATTAGACCAGCTTTCGGAGATCTGTATTTGAGCTGATGTTTTTCTAATATACCAAGTACCTAATGGGTTGGCACTAACTACAACATAATCAGCATTTGGTAATGCTGCTATGTTAAATTGATAATGTCCTGGTCTATTGGTGACTTCACTTCCAGCAATGGGTGATCCATTTTCTGGGGATGTGTCAGGTGATGATAGGTCTGATGTTCTACTAAATAAATTTATAGTAGGACTCATTGATGGTATCATTGGTAATACTAGAAACATATTAGTCCTTAAGTTTGTTTAATTACTTAGCTTGGCCTTCGGTCATGATTAGTATTGTCTTGTGCATGGAAGTACCTTTTGGCATGGGGGGGATGCTATGTTGATCCGTCCACTTGATTAACAGGTTGCTCGGAAAAAATCTTCTCCAGCACTGGTATCAATAATCGCGCTGCGGCGATTGAGTCCTCACTTGCTTTCACAGCAGCATTGAACGCTTTGTATGTAAGTTGCTTCTCTTCGTTTGTAAGCATTTTTATTCCTAAGAAACAGTGAATGCAAATCGTCTTGTTGTTCCGTCTGCTCCGCGGTAGACGATGTTCCCAGCAGTGTTGCTCGTCATTTCTATAGCCAGCTCGCGATTGGTTGTTAATGAAACAGATGAACCGCTGACAACTTGATGAAGTGGGCCTGTAGTGTTTACTCTGCCGTACAAGGTTGTAGGCCCAGCAGTTGCCTCGAACAGCATTCTTGGTGTACCTTCAAGGTCCGCATGATTGACGCCGTTTTGCAGAAATGTCCTCCCATCGTTTGTAAGTAGCCACAGAGTAGCCGCTGACGATGTGTCTCGCATTTGTATTTGCGAATCAGACTCGATGAAAAGATTACCGCTAGCGCTCAATAGTCGCGTCGTCGCATTGCCGCCGATCTCTACCGTTCCTCTCAGAATAGTGCGTTCGATCGACGAGTTTCCAATTGATACTGTGTTGCTTCCAGCACCTTCCGCTTCGTAGCCAAAAACATTTTCATTTACCGCTGTGTTCGATGCACTTTTAGTTCGAGCACCTATGTAAACACTAGACTTGCCTCCGGTTTTTTCGTTGGAATCGTTAAGTAGCCTAGCGGCGATGTCGCCCACTGCGGTAATTCGATGGCCTGTACCTGTAGCGAAATTGCCGCTTCCGACGACATGCTGCAAAGTACCATGCCCCAAGGAAACGTTTTCAGAGCCTCCCGCAATCGATCGAAGTGCGTTAGCTCCAATTGCCGCGTTGTCCATAGCTGACGTAAGGTTCTGACCGCAATTTATACCGATGCAAGTGTTATCTAATGCTCCTCCGTCTAGCGTTCCTCCGGCTGCGGCCCCAGAACTCCTACCAACGAAGGTGTTCCCAGTGTTGCCTAGCCCTCCACCATCGTAGCTGTTGCCGAGGCTACTGCTCGTCATGTATCGACCGCAGTCTCTTCCAATCAGCGTATTCGCTCTGCCAGTTGTAAGAGTTAGTCCGGCGTTTTCACCAATAGCAATATTGTCCCATCCGTCTTCACCGCTGACAAAAGACAAACTTCGTAAACCTGCCCCGAACGCATAAGACCCGACAACACCAGGTGCGGTAGATACGTAAGTCATTGGTTGCGACATTACTACGTTACCGAGGGAGTTCATCGCTAATAGCTGAGTCGATGCCGGTGTTGCTAGGTTTGCTAAAGAAAGTAATTTTGGGTTATATGGTTGTGGTGCTAGTCCCATTATTGTTTCCTAATAGCATTAATTTCTAATTGAAGATGTGCAATTTTTTCATCTTGTTTTATTGATTGTGTATAAAGTTCTAATCGTTCTTTATCACATCTTTCTGCATGAAGTGCCATATTTTTTATTTGAGCATCCATTGATGCTATTAATAAACCATATTGCTGTTTCATATCGTCTATTGCTGACCTATTTTTATTTTCCATAGCTTTGTATAAAAAAGCAACAGCAGTAGCTAGTGTACTAATAACAACTAATACACCCCATAAAACCCAAGTTAAAAGATTACTTCCATCAGGAGGATGAGCAATAGTCTGAGCAATTAAAGATGAATCAGAATAAATTGGATTCCAATCTTTATAAAGTTTTGACCAAAGCTTTAAGTAATTCCACATAAGTTGCCGCATCTTTCAGATTTAGATTGACTATAGCAGCGTCGATAGGTTCAACCCAAAGTTGTCCCCATTCTTTTTTTAAACTTTCACCTTTTCTAGCAAGAAAAGTAGAAACAGTTAATCGAATTGTTTCTGTTCGAAGTTCTGCTAAAGTCTTATTTGCTGATTCTTGAATTAATAAACTTAAAGCTAATTTTAAATTAGCTGCCGTAGGTGGATCATTTAATTTTAATAATCCTTCTTTTGATATATTAACTATTTTATCAAAAGAAGGAGTATTAGGAATCGGCGAAATTGAAGAAAACGTAACAATCACATCGTGATATGCAACATCAATGTCTGCTGCTTTATTAGCAGCTACCAACCCGAACGAATATTTTCCTGGGGTTGGGACTGAGAAGAATATATTGTTGTTACAGCTTGCTGATGTTTGAATTAGTTCAGGTGGTATTAACCATTTAAAGTTATCTCCTGTAGCTTCTTCTGCTGATAAGAAGAGTAAAGTACCAACCATTACAGTTGATGGTCCTTTAATCTTTGCTTTGGCAGGAGTAATAGGAGCCGGAGATTCCTGGGCGTAGGTAACTGTATCTATAGGTGTTGAATTATTATATGCTTGGTAAAATATTATAGTAGATAATACACACAAGCATGGTAAAAATGTTTGACGGATAATATTCACAATGCACCTATTCTGAAATTTTCTTTTCAACGAAATTAACTCCAGCTAGTGAAGCTAGAGTTGAAATAATTAAGATAAGATCTTTGGGATCAAATTTATTATTATAAAGTGTTGAGCACAACACTGTCATTGTAGTGGCCAATACTATGTATCTTAGTAAAGGCCACATAGGATGTTTGGGATCGTGAAAGTTCATTTCTTTATTAATCGAATGATTTCCAAGATGATTGGAATTAGTGCTGCCCAAGGAATTGTTGTTGCAGTTACATCAGGAGTAGATTCACAAACTGCTTCAAATGCTGTAAGAGCAGATTCTAGAGAATCATATTCTACGGCATTAAGAGATACTGTATCATCTGGAACAAACTTTTCCATCAAGCATCCAGCAAGCCACAATGCTTGCTTAACAAGACTAGGAGAAACTCCTAGGCGGACTGCTTTAGCAAAATCAATCAAGCAAGAAAGAGAAAGTTCAGAACTAAAATTTGGTGCACAAGACATAATAAACTTTCAATTAACGGAGACGGAGATATGTGTAAATAACCAAATCAACAAAGAAATTAGTTTCCACACACCAAAAATACTAAGAGTTAAAAGGATCAATAATATTGTTGTTAATCCTTTGTAGTCTGGAGCTTGCATTATTCAGTAAACCATTTAAGGTTGAGAGAGATTGCTTTGGTCATTTGTGGGGCATTTGGGATACCCCATCCTGTGAAATCATCTTTACCTGTGGAACCTTGGTCAAGACAATTAATAGCTAAGAATTTTCGGACAGCCTCTATTCCAGTAAAAGCAGCTCGTCCTTGTCTTCGCATACGGGAAATAAGATATGCAAAGAACCCGGCTGCCCAAGGTGTTGCCATAGATGTCCCTGACATAGACACTAGGCTGTTACGGATAGAGCAAGAAATGATATCTTCGCCCGGACACATGATATCAAGTTCCCGGCCTCCAGAGCTAAATGAGGCTCGCTGTCCACTTCTTTGATATGCACCAATACAAAGAGATTCAGGAAACTTAGAAGGGAATCCTATTGTGTTTCGACTACCAGTAAATCCACTATTACCAGCAGCACTAACGACAATACAGCCAGCTTCCCAGGCTTCTTGAATTGCTTTTTGCATAGGAGCATAAGGTGAGGGACTACCTAGAGACATACTGATAACATCGGCACCAGCATTTACAGCCCATCGAATACCATCTGTAATAGCTTGAGAAGATCCTGAACCACTATTGGATAAAACTTTACCTACTAGTAAAGTTGCAGCAGGAGCTACACCAATATTTGGGAATCCAGAACGTCGTCTTCCAAGAACAGTTCCAGCACAATGTGTGCCATGACCGTTTCCGTCTCTCCAAGATTCGTTAGCAATAAAAGATTTTGCATCGAAAGGTTCAGGAAGTAATTCATGACTAGTCATACCTGTATCTAATACAGCTACTTTAGTTCCTAGTCCAGAATCTTCACCTACTAAATCAGAAAAAGATTTAGGGATACTCCAAATTTCGTCAGAAAGAATATTTACTTCGTGCCCAATCATATCATCGGGTGGAAGTGTTACAATCGGACCTATCATGGTATCCTCGAAGTATACTATATCGCTACGAAAAAGCCCTCAGTACATTATATGCACGAGGGCTAAAAGAGTCAAGTGTATTAGCGATTTAATATACGGTCAGGATACTACTTTTTAAAATATCATAGATACTTTAGTATTCTTAAAAACTCTACGAGCTTTTTAAGAACACTGTTTTAGAAAACATACTTTATTAAATCTATTATCTTCCATATAGCTAATGGAATAATAATAATAGATAAAATACATAAACCAATTATTATATTGGCTAGTGTATTAAAAACAATATCCAAAGATTTAAATTGATCGGAATCCATTATTTTTTTCCTTTAAAGTGTTAGGTATGTTTTATAAAAACATCTTTGATGTTTTTAAAAACATTTAGTCTGCTTCATAATGAGCATGTAAATGAAGATTTGCTAAATGTTCAGCTAAATTAGCACGAACAATAAAAGAAGTTTTTTTGTAAGTATAGTTTGTTCTATTTATTGTTATCTTTTCTGGAAAATCATCACTTACAGGTTTTTCATAATGAATATTAAAATCTATATGTTCACCATCAACATAGAAATGCAGGGTGTGTCTTACTGAAAAACCTTCGGTATTTTCAGAAGACACGGGTGTGTGTTTTACCATTTGTTCACCTTATTTTGTTGTGAGGCCATATACTCTTTCATGTCCATTGTTTTCTTATGAGCAATAGATTTCATATGACAACCTAATCTAAAGAATAAAGCTGTACAACCAACTGAATTATCTAAATATTCGTTGTCTTTACCATATTGATCTGTCCATTCATCAACGTAACGATCTTCTTTTTCAAAATACATTTTAGTAACAAATTCGTTAGTTAAATGTTCTGAATATAAAAGATGGTCACTAGATAATTTAGGTGCATACAATCTATAGCTGCCGGGACTTCCTGGGACGGTAACGAATCCTTTATGAATAAATGATTTCATAAAGTTAGTATCGATCTTTAGAAGTGGCATAGTATTATCAGATGTGATTGTACTATAACAATGAAAGTGTTTTTCTCTTTCATTACTAATAACTTCCATCATAGGTTTATCTTTTGCTTTGTAAGATACCCCTTGAGTTGCTATTAATAATGAACGATGTTGACTTTCTCTCATTGCTGATAGAACACTATCCATTTCCCAGTTAATGTCTACACCTATAAGTCTGTGATAAAATTTAGCTCCTTCTTCTCTAGTGTATTGAGTACTAGCAATTATTGGTATTAAATCTTTAACTGCTTGATAAATCATAAGTCGTGTATCTTCTCGATTTATGTTTGGATAAAATCTAGCTAAAGTATTGTAGATGTTTTTCTTAGTCCACATAGATGTTTCTTGTGGAGGCCAAGTTCCATAATCAATAATATTAGGTTCAATCATTAATCCAGAACTCATAGTAACGTAACTAAGAAAATCTTTATTACAGTCAATATGAGTTACTATAAACATATGATTTGATGGGAAGCTATACCTGGGTAGGTGACTTATTCTAGCTAAGATTTGATCTTGAGTTGCTTTAATAGCATCTTCAGATATACTATCTTCACCTAAAATACATTGACATTCATACATGAAGGCTTCTTCACCTTCTTCAAAGTAGATTGTCATAGCATGTTGGGTAGCAGATAATTCTATACTATCTTCTGATTCCCAATCATAAGCCCACTCCCAAGAAGGTATTGCTCCTTCATGAAGTATTTCATAATTTTCTCTAACAAATTCTCTAGCACGTATTTGTGCTCTTTCTCTTTCTCCTTCTACTTCTTTATTAAAATTTAAAAGAATAGCACCATATTCTTCCCAAAGATTCATATTCTTTGGCATTTGAATCATCATAGAGTATTTAGCTACTTCCCATGATGGTTCTTTAAGAATAAAGTGCG
>Ga0315903_10010686_pt1 | contig 10899 bp, 7 predicted proteins | sample LakEriMetagenome_7_FD_203524 | JGI IMG/M metagenome (GOLD analysis project Ga0315903, IMG submission 203524) | Freshwater fungal communities from buoy surface, Lake Erie, Ohio, United States - Buoy 2 MA119 | ecosystem: Environmental > Aquatic > Freshwater > Lake | place: USA: Lake Erie, Ohio... | reverse complement strand
TGCGAAGGGTTTTAACATCGGCGCCTACCGAAAGAGTAAAAGCTCCTTTTGCATCAGTGATAGTGGCCTGATTGGTTCCGGGTACTTGTACCACGGCGCCTATCAGTGGTTCACCGGTGGCTTTTCGGTTACAGTACCCTGTAAGGTTCGCTGCGCTTGCAACACGCCCGCGAATAAAAAGGCAGAAATAAATAAAAGTAGCGTTGGCTTCATATGGCTGGTTTTGATACAAGTTCGCACAAGAGGAAGCAACTCCAAAAATTGAATGTCAACATTTTAAGCAGTTGGTGGATAACAAGAAAAAATACTATTTAAAAAGCTGATTTAGAAGCTGTTAATATACTTTTTAGGCTTTGGCGCCCATCAGGGTTTTTCCTTAAAATGCACCAAAAAAAGCTAATTTTATCACCTGCATTCTTGAACATGAAAAGACGCGACCTCTTAAAGCATTCGGCACTGGCCATGGTATCTTTTTCTATGGCACGAAATGCATTTGCGCTTTCGGATGAACCGCCGTTGACGAAGGAGACGATCGATGGGACGATTATTTTACGTGCCAACGAAAATCCGCATGGCCCATCACCGTTGGCGCGCAAAGCGATGATGGAGGCTGTCAATAGCTCGAATCGCTATCAATGGGATACTAATGGACTGCTTCGCGAAAAGATCGGTGCGCTCACAGGGCATACCAAAGAGTATATCACCTTGGGATCTGGGTCGTCTGAATTACTAGGCCTGGTTTGCCTGCGTGCTTCTTATTTGCAAGGACATGTGGTTGCATCGGAGCCTACTTTTAAACTATGGATGGGCGCTTCTCGTAAAATGGGGTTGGCCACTCGCCTATTCCCCTTGACGAAATCAAAGCATAACGATCTTGATACGCTCTTAGCCTCTATAAACGAGCAGACAAAACTTTTATACTTGTGCAATCCGAATAACCCAACCGGAACCGCACACGGAAAGGAGGCTATGGAGAATTTTATCAAAGCTGCGTGCCAACGTACGACCGTCTTACTCGACGAAGCGTATACTGACTATGAGGATACCCCCTCTATGGCGCATTTAATAAATAGCACACCGAACCTGATCATTGCAAAAACCTTTTCGAAGGTTTACGGTATGGCAGGTGCCCGCGTGGGGTATTTGTTAGCACAACCTGAGCAGATAAAAGCCCTCAATGAATTACAAGCATGGGCCAATGCCGGCCCTTCGGCCGTGTCTATGAAAGGAGCACTGGCCGCCATGGAAGATGAATCTTTTGCGAATTTCTGCAAGATAGAGAATCGCGAAGCCAGACGTATCTTTTGCGAGGGACTACAATCTCTGGGCATTGAATTCATCCCTTCGGTTACAAGCTTTGTATACTTTAACAGTGCAGGGTACCCTAAACCCGTGGCAGCATATCTGCAATCGAAGCAGATCATCGGGGCGCGATCTTTCGAAGAAAATAGCCCTTGGCTTCGCATCAGTATCGGCACGCAAGAGGAAATGAAAAAAGTGATCGACGTACTGCGAGAAGGAATAGTCTAGTCGAATCGATAGAATAGCCGTATTAAACTTTTACTTCGCAAGCGGGTCTAAAAACGAGTTATCTAAACAAAGGCATGAAAAAACTCAATTTCCTATCAGGTTCACTGCTGTTTTCGTTGACCCTTTTTTCTTTCTGGTCTTGTCAAAAAAACGATAACAATACCGACCCCTATGCTGCTATCAAGGCCAAGTTTGGCACTAAAATAGATCCGACGAATCTGGCCAATTACGCCAACCAGACCAAGCCAACTTATATAATCAAAGACAATACCGCCGGCAATACCATCAGCAATCCTAAAGCCACACTGGGTCGCGTCCTATTTTACGATAAACAACTTAGCATCAACAATACGATTGCGTGCGGCAGTTGTCATATACAAAAATTTGCTTTTGGTGATACCGCTGTGGCCAGCCTAGGCGTATTGAATGGAAGAACGGCTAGACACTCGATGCGTCTAATCAATGCCCGATTTAGTGCCGAAGCAAAATTTTTCTGGGACGAGCGAGCGATCACCTTAGAGAACCAGACCACACGCCCCATTCAAGATCACGCAGAGATGGGATTCAGCGGACAAACAGGTCGCCCAGGGCTCAATGATTTGCTCACCAAACTAAAAGAGATCGACTACTACCAAGAGTTATTCAAATTTGTCTATGGCGATCAAAATGTAACGGAGGTCCGCTTACAAGAATGTTTGGCTCAATTTATTCGTAGTATACAATCCTTTGATTCAAAATACGACGAAGGCCGGGCGGTTACTCCACAAGACCAGCAGCCCTTCCCCAATTTTACCCAACAAGAGAATATGGGTAAAAATCTATTCTTGATGCCACCTCAATTCAATGCCGTGGGCGTACGCACGGCAGGAGGGCTAGGTTGCGCAGGCTGTCATGTCGCCCCTGAATTCGATATTCACCCTGCCAGTGGCAACAATGGAATCATTGGTAATTTGAACGCTCCCGGCATTGATATAAACAATACCCGCTCACCTTCTTTGCGGGATATTGTCGCAGCTGACGGAACTCCCAATGGGCCAATGATGCACACAGGACAACTTCGCAGCCTGCAAGCTGTTGTTGGACATTATGGCACCATAAATCTTGCTCCAGGCAATACTCGCCTTGACCCCAAGTTAAGACCCAATGGCGTAGGACAACAGTTGAACCTTACCCAGCCCGAGGTAGATGCGGTCATCGCTTTTATGCGTACGCTTACCGGGCGCAACGTATATACTGATGTACGCTGGTCCGACCCTTTTTAATAAGGATAACCCAAAATAGCTATACATTTATAGTATCCTAAAGCCGACTAGTATGAAAACACCAATATTGCTAATTGCCCTCTTGATTTGCGCCATGTGCAATGCACAGGAGCAGCCTAAGCCGATGAAGCTCGATAAAAAGAAGAAGGTATATGAGGTGCTGGCAAGCTGCGGCACTTGCAATTTCAAATTAAAGGGCGAGGGTTGCCCACTGGCCATTAAGATGAACAATAAATATTATTGGGTAGATGGTACCACTATCGACGAGCACGGAGATGCCCATGGCGACGATGGATTCTGTAATGTCGTCAAGAAAGCCAACGTGCAAGGCACCATCGAGGGAAACCGCTTTAAGGCCACTTATTTCGAAGTGGTCAAAAAAGACTAGCTGGTCTTTTTAGGAGGCAACGCAAAGGCCTTGGCCTCATGCTCAAACTGCCCGTTATGGGCCCCATCACAAAAGGGCTTATTCTTGCTGAGGCCACAACGGCATAGGCCCACAATCTCACGCCCACCCAAGTCGTAGGTATTCCCCTCACGATCTACAATGGTAAAATCTCCCTCGATCTTCAGCGATCCGTTATTGTTGATGGTAATCTTTGTAGGCATGGTGAATATTTTTGATGAATGGCAATTTACCAAGTGTAGGCCAAAGAAACAAACGTCTTAGAATCGATATATTTGATTTCTAAAATCCTCAAAATTTTCTTGCCATGAAATTATCCGTCAACAAATCGGCGACTGGTTGGCTAATGGCTTTTGCTATTGGCATTGTAACCCCTTCCTGTAAAAACAACACTGTGAAAAAAGAACCCGTACAATGGCCTACCGGTATTGCGGCACCGATTGCCATCAAAAAAGAAAAGGCCCTGATTGCCCACGGCGATACCCGAATCGACGAGTACTACTGGATGAACGACTTTTTTAAAAAAGGACCCGATAGCACCTTGGTGGTCGATTACCTAAAGGCAGAGAATGCTTATCTCGATACCATGCTTTCTCCGACCAAGGCCTTTCAGCAAGCGCTGTTTACCGAAATGAAGGCCCGCATTCTCGAAAAAGACGAATCGGTACCCGTTTTCAGTAATGGATACTATTACTATACCCGTACCGAAGAGGGAAAGCAGTATTATAAATACTGTCGTAAAAAAGGAAGTCTTGATGCCCCCGAAGAGATCTTGCTCGATGTCGATAAAATGGCCGAAGGGCATGGCTACTTTGGTGTTACCGGATTTAGCGTAAGCCCCGACAATAAGCTACTGGCCTATGGAGAAGATCTGGTATCCAGAAGACAGTACACCATCAAGATAAAAAACCTCGAGACGGGCCAGCTACTGTCCGAGTCGATCCCCAATACCGAAGGCAACGCCGTGTGGGCCGCCGATAGCAAGACCTTCTTTTACACGACTAAAAATCCCGTTACGCTACTCTCCGAAAAAATCATGCGGCACCAGCTGGGAGCTTCGGTAAATAATGACGCCGTAGTCTACACCGAAAAAGATCCCTCTAACTACATTGGGGTATATAAGACCAAATCTCAAGAGTATATCTGTATCGTTTCGAGCGCTACCCTTTCGAGTGAGTATCGCATTCTTAAGGCAAGCGACCCACTGGGAACCTTTACGGTCTTTCAGCCACGAATGGCTAATGTGCTCTATAGTATCGACCATTGGAACGATCGCTTTTTAGTACGCACCAACAAGGACGCTCAAAATTTTCGTTTGCTAGAAACCCCACTCGATAAAACCGGGGTGGAAAATTGGAAAGAAGTAATTGCTCATCGTCCCGATGTGCTACTCGAAGAAGTAGAGCTGTTTAAGGACCATTGGGTAATTGTAGAGCGCAAAGAAGGGTTGTTACAACTGCGTATCCGTGATATCAAATCAAATAGTGATCATTATCTGCCCTTTGGAGAGCCGACTTATGCTGCTTACGTGGGCGATAACCGCGAATTCAACAGCACTACCCTTCGCTATAACTATACCTCGCTTACTACGCCTAATTCAGTGTTCGACTATAACCTGAATGATCGCTCTAAAAAGCTGCTGAAAGAGCAGCCGGTGCTGGGCGGATTTAACAAAGACGAATATGCGACCGAAAGGATCTATGCCACAGCTAAAGACGGCGTTAAAGTACCCGTATCGCTGGTTTATAAAAAAGATACCAAGCGAGATGGCTCTGCTCCCTTGTTACTTTACGGATACGGATCGTATGGTAACAGTTTAGATGCTACTTTCTCCAGCTCGCGCCTTAGCCTGCTTAATCGGGGCTTTATCTATGCCATTGCACATATCAGAGGCGGGCAAGAGATGGGTAGAAAATGGTACGAGGACGGCAAACTGCTCAACAAGAAGAACACCTTCACCGATTTTATCAGCTGCGGCGAAGAACTCATAGCCAAGAACTACACCTCTAAAGGGCATCTCTATGCTAACGGGGGCAGCGCCGGAGGCCTGCTGATGGGTGCTATAGTGAACATGGCACCTGACCTCTGGAACGGTGTAGTTGCCGATGTACCCTTTGTGGATGTAATCACCACCATGAGCGACCCTACCATTCCGCTTACTACCAACGAGTACGATGAATGGGGTAATCCGGCCAATAAAGAAGCCTATGACTATATGAAGTCTTATTCTCCCTATGATAACGTCGAAAAGAAAGCCTATCCTAACTTACTGGTCACGACAGGGCTTCACGACAGCCAGGTGCAGTACTTTGAGCCGGCAAAATGGGTAGCCCGCCTAAGAACGCATAAGACAGATAATAATTTACTGCTGTTAAAGACCAATATGGAAGCCGGTCACGGAGGTGCTTCTGGCCGCTTTGATTACCTAAAAGAGATCGCTTTAAAGTACGCCTTCTTTATGGCCCTCGAAGGAATTACCAAATAAGGGTAAGAGCCATTCGATACCTTAACATAGTCGTACAAAAAAGCCCCGCTAATGCGGGGCTTTTGATTTTTGTATCGAAAAGATTACTGCTTACGAAGAGTAAGCTGATAGTTTCCGTAAGAAAGGTTGGGCGCACCGGGCACGTGATGGCGAAGCAACATCGTGATAGTTCCGGTACAAGAGTAAACGAAGTTTGAAGCTCCTTGCGTTGTTACGGCATAAGCTGTACTTCCATAACGCCCATACTGCTGATCTGTAGCCGTAGCCACACCTGAGGCAACTGTTACATCCACACGAATAGGCTGTGGGCTGTTGGCGCCGGGGTAAGCTGGGTTAGGATATACGCCCAGCAAAGAGAGCGAAGTGGCAGTAGTAGCAGAAATGGGATTGGGGATTACATCGCCAATTGACCAGTCTTCCCACTGATCGGCAACAACAACGTAGTTACCGGCCATTACAGCTGGGTTGTAGGGGCACACCACACTACCACGGAAAGAGAACACAGAGTAGTAGAAGTTAGCACCGCTACCAGAGAAGTTAGAGTTATTGAGTGTATACTTCTTGCCACCCTGGGTAACAGCCTCTACATAACAAGTAAAGATGCTACCGGGAGCAAAGTTGCCGGGGTTGGCATTCATTTGAATTCCCAACGCAGTGGCAATTTCTTGTGCACTTACGATGATATCAAAGTAGCTGGTATCGCCGGGGGCGATGGTATACTTCTTAATGAAACGCCAGTTAGCTTGATTAGAGCTGGTATTACGTACCACATAAATGTTGGCAGTAACAACAGGGTCGTTACCCCATGATCTAACCTTAACACCAATACGGGCAGTAGAAAGGTTAGCGGCATCGAGGGTATTTCCGATCAAACTACGATCCGTCCACGAGTTAGTGGCAGGGTCAAAAGAGGCAAGTCCTTTCAGGTAAGAACCAGTAAAAAGACCAGCCATAAACGGATCAAAGTCATTGACCGTTTTTTCGGTACATCCGGAGAATCCGATAAGGGCTACAAAAGCCAGCACCAGGATTGAGATGTTCTTATTCATATTCGTACGTTTTAAACTTTTAGAACAAATTAGCACTTCCATTATCCCAATACACTCTCACAGTGTTGTCGGGCTTTTGCTTGGCATTCAGATTCAGCGTTACGTGATCGGTAGGATACCAGAAACTTCTGATGAACGGACCAGGCTGAGAGTTCAGCATGGGCTGAAGATTGGTAGGCATACCAGTTCTGCGATAGTTGTTGTAAGGCTCAATTCCGTTTCCAAAGCTGGCGATATGATACTCCTTCATCACCACATTAAGTTTAGCGGTGTTGGTAGATGCAGCATCGAACGCAGACAATACAGAGTTCACATAGAAGTTAACTTCTGTAGCGGCAGGAACGAATGCAGGATCGGGTGTAACGCTCATGCTAGCAGGGAAATTCATCACCTTGGCAAAGGCCTGGCGCATACCGGCATCGAATAACGTGCGGGCATTTAGACCAGAAACATTCAATACCAAAGCAGCTTCAGCTAACAAGAAGTGAGTGAAAGAAGAAAGCCAGATAGGATGGATACCGGCACCACGGGCTCCGGGTGTACCATTAAGGGTTACAGCCACGTTTACGACAGAAGATGCGGCACCAGTGTTAACACGCAAGTTATCGAACTCTCCACCTGCAGGATAAATACCCCAAGCAGTACGGAAGGTATTATCTGGGGGAATACCAGAAGGATCACCATGATCTCTTCCAAAATAACCATCACCGGCCATACAATAAGCCATACCGGGAGGATAATGTCCTGGGCTCAACTGGCCTTGGCAAGCAAGGGCGGTGAGGGGTAAGGCAGGCTGTCCGTTAGCGGCCAGCTGTCCATTACGGGCATTGATCTGGCGACGGAAGTAATAACGAATACGAGGATCTACAAATCCTTTTTCGGTAGCCATTTCCCAAGCCAGGTAGTTTGAAATGTAAATATTAACACCACCGGCAGCACGATAACAGCTGTTATACTTGGGATGACGGGCATTGGGGTTCTCCAATTGAGTACCAAAGCGGAAAACAAAATCTTCAGCTTCAGTATCAATGATATTACCGGTAGCCAGCACAGCAGCGATCTTGGTAGCGGCGTTAGCATCTACCAGACGAGTGGTCATAAAGGCCTTTAACTTAAGCGTATTGGCCAATGTGATCCAGCGGGCTTTGTTACCACCATAGTAGAGGTCGTTAGTGGGGTTAGAAGCCTGTGTTCTGTTCAGGTTAAAAATAGCTGAGTCGAGCAGAGCGATACAGTTAGCATAGATCTCAGCACCCTTATCAATCTTAGGATTGATAACTGATTGAGTGGGGTTAGCGGCTTCGAACCAAGGCACATCGCCAAAGAAATCGACCAGTGCCATACCGGTATAGGCCTTCATCAATTGACCCGCACCAACGTGGTACCACATGTTCTTACTTCTGGCAATAGGCTCCATGGCGTTGATCTGGGTCAACACTGAGCGATAGCCAGTGCTCCACACACCATTGAAGGTCTCAGGACGAAACGCATTCAAGTAGGTACTACCCCCTTGGTTCCAAGTACGAGATACCTCCATGCCGCGATCGGACAAAGAGTTATAGAAATCGGCGAAGCTGAGCTGGACCGCATTAAAGTACAGGTCAACGTCTGCCTTATCGAGGGTGGGCGTGTTGGGATTCACCAACAGGTCATCCAGCCTTTTTTTACACGATGCAGTAACCAGTAAAACCGTAACTGCAGCAAATATGATTATTCTTTTCATAGCTATTGTTTTAGAAGGTTACGCGAAGGCTTACACCCAATCTTTTAGAAGAAGGAGCCGTCATCAGTTCAAACCCACGGGCAAAACTGTTTACACCAAGCGTAGAAGTCTCAGGATCGAAATTAGAATACTTGGGGAAGCTTGGAGCATGATACCACAGGTTCTGACCACTTACGGTCAGAGAAGCGGCACCAAACGGAGTCTTATTCAGCAAAGAAGCAGGAATAGAATAAGAGAGTGAAAGTTCACGAAGACGGATCACAGTAGCATCCCATACACCGAACTCATCGGCCGATACCAGACGGTTATTGAAGAACACATCCGATACGGAGATCTGTACGTTGTTAGGCTCGCCCTGCTGGTTAACACCAGGGATCACCCACATTTGCTGACGATCGATCTCTGTGTCTTTGGTTACACCACGAGAAAGGAGGATCAGCGGCGTCATGGCAAAGATGTCACCACCGCGAGAGTAGTCAACTTGAGCGCGAAGGCTAAAGCCTTTGTAAGAGAAGTTAGTGATACCGCTCATTTGGAAGTCGGGGTTCACATCACCAATTACACCCAGCGTGGGGTCTACGATATAGTTACCATCAGGTCCTACGATAGGCTGGTTTCCTTTGTTAGGGTCACGAGCCACTTTAGATCCATATAACAAACCAAGAGGTCTGTTGGGGAAGGCAAATACACCGAGGTCGCTGTATCCGGCCAGACCGATCTGCTGAATTTCAGCAGGAAAATCGTAGGCGCGGTTGCGGTTCATGGTAAAGTTGGTGTTTACATCCCACACCAGATCTTTCTTACGTACCAGGGTTACACCCAGTCCCAGCTCAATACCCTTGTTCTCAACGGTAGCGGCATTGATACTTTGTACAGTGTATCCAGAAGCAGGATCGAGGTCCTTATCGAGGATCTGGTTAGGGTTAACACGGCGATATAAAGTAAGGTCTACGTTAACGCGGTTGTTAATCAAACGTCCTTCGATACCCACCTCGAGTTCTTTAGACAACTCAGGAAGAAGTGTTGGATTAGGACGACGACCACCCAGGGTGTTGGAATTAACCACAGTTCCCTGCTGCGTTACGAAACGGTTAGCTTGAATACCAAGTACAGCACGGGTCTGGTAAGCATCTCCGAAAGAGGCGCTGGTAGAGTAACCGGCGCGAACCTTCAGGTAGTTTACTACTTTGCTGTTACGCAAGGCATCGATAGCCTGGCTGGGGATGAACGAAGCTGTTACGTTAGGATACAACATGCTTCTGTTCTCTGACTCGAACTTAGAAGACCAGTCATTTCTGGCTCCCACGTTCAGGTAGAGATAATCCTTATAACCCACTGAGGCAAATCCGAAGGCACCCAGCAGCATTTGCTCAACGATGTAGTCGAGGTCGCTACCGGAGTCTCCGACTTTGTTCTGTACAATAAAGTTAGAGTGGTCAAAGAGGTCAAATACCAGCTGCTGAGAGCTGAACTGACCAAATTGCTTGTAATTATTGATATAAGCATTGGCACCCGCCTCGACGTTCAGGGTAAAATCATCATTCAAACGACGATTGTAGCTGGCCAACAGAGAGTGGTCCCAAATAGCACGGTTCACAGAGGTAGTGCGGTAGAATCCAAGCGGAAACTCGGCAGCACCTTTGTTGTGCTCGTGAATGTGTTGCTCGGCATAGTTATCGAAACCAACCTTATAGCTCAAGTTGAAGTTCTTAGCCAGGTCGTAACGTAATTGAATGTTACCGTAAGCACGGTTAGTGATTTGCTTTACGCGAGAATTGGCAATGGTCCAACGAGGGTTGGTGATATCGTTACCGGCACGATAGTATACAGAAGAACCATCGGCAGGATTCTGATAAGGCCAGTTCATCAGGTCTACTGAAGTTGGCGTATAGATAAGGTCTCCGAATACAGATACACCGTTGTCGGAACCACTACCTGTACTACTAGCAGTAGGAGGCGTTTTAAAATCGGTAGTTACAAAGTTGATAGAAGAGGTCAGCGTAAAGTTGTTGGTCAACTTGGCTGTACCACCCACACCAAATGTATTTCTCACTACATCGTTACCGGGAGTAAATCCTTTATCGTTAAGAGTAGAGAAGTTAGCATTGAATGCAGCACCGGGACCACCACCATTGATGTTGATACCCGTATTGCTGATGATACCGGTTCTGAAGAAATCCTTTACAGAAGGGTAGAATTTGAAATCATACTTGGCACCTACCAGTTCAGGGAAGGCTCCGCGCAATGCAGGTCTGTCGTAAGGGTGAGGCAGCTGCATGGGAGGATTGCTGAAGGGGATAGAAGCCCAGTTACTGAAGAAGTTACCGATCGCATTGTTAAATCCGTTACCGTATTGAGTAGTGTACTCTGGTAAGTTGGCTACCTCGTTGGTAAATACGGATTGGTTAACAGTGATCTCGGTCTTCTTACGACCGGTTCTCTGA
>Ga0315903_10010684_pt1 | contig 10899 bp, 8 predicted proteins | sample LakEriMetagenome_7_FD_203524 | JGI IMG/M metagenome (GOLD analysis project Ga0315903, IMG submission 203524) | Freshwater fungal communities from buoy surface, Lake Erie, Ohio, United States - Buoy 2 MA119 | ecosystem: Environmental > Aquatic > Freshwater > Lake | place: USA: Lake Erie, Ohio... | reverse complement strand
CGCGGTGCCGCCTGCGACGTTGTTGTCCTTCACGTCCTGAAGCACCGCGATCTTGAGCGTCAGGCTGTCGACGTCCTTCCTTAGTTTGTTGATGAGGATCGTGCTGGTCTGGCTATCGTAGCTCATTTGGTCTTACGTCGAAGGATGCGTTGGGCCTCGTCAAGGCTGCTGGCGATGCCTATGAGGCTGCCTGCGGGGCCGTAGAGGCGGAATGAGCCCTTGGTCTTGCCCGGGATGGCCCGGTAGCCGCCAGGGAAGGAGTAGGCCCCGGGCATGGCTGAGTCGGGGGAGGGCATGAACTTGGGATCGTACCCAAACTCGAAGATCGAATCGCCGTTGGTGTACAGGTCGCCGGCAGGCACCGTCTTCTCCAGGATCTTGTAGTCGCCTCCCAGCGCACCCTCGCCATGCATCACGGCATAGCTCTTCATCGTGGTGATCCAGTCGCCGGGGTTGATCTCGTTGGACTGGATATCCTTGGGGATGGCCCGGAACACCTTCACAGGCGCATCCGGTTTGCCCTTGGTAGCCTGGATGATACGGATGGCAGCCTTGTCCGTTGCGTCACCGCTTGCGACGCCGTAATAGCGGGCCGCATTTGGCCCGTAGACGTCGTCTGGATAGACGTCCTTCAGATTGTCCAGCGGGGCACCTGAATCGCGCTGTGGGGCTTTATGCTCGCCGCTGTAGTCGGGCATGAAGCGCTGGGCGCCTACTTCAGGCCCAGGCGCTTGGCTCGCTTGGCCTGCGCCCATTCCTTCGCTGCCTCCAGTGCTCCCGATTGCGCGTACTCGTCCTGTTCCTCCTGCATAGACGTCAGACGGTCGTCCAACCACTGACTGATAGAGGGAGGAGGCTGCAGAGGCATAGTCTGACTCTCCTGATTTGCTGCGGTAGTTGAGTTTTTCATAGAGTTCCTTTTCGAGATACCACAGCACGGCCTGCAGGTCCGCGTTCTCCAGCTCAATGCCACGGGAACGCAGTTCTGACTGAACCTCTGCGATACGCTCACGAATCCAGCGCCGGTGGGTGCCGTCGACCGGAGCCTCGACCAGGGGATTCAAGCCCTTTTTTAGAGCGTTTGCAAACTTTCTTGTTTCCTCGAGTGCGGATTGACCGGCCTCGGAGGATTTCTTAGCCGTTTCGCGTAGGGCTTTCTTGGAGAACCTGCCGGCAATGGTTGTGGCAGTACCGTCGATGGACGTGCCCTTGAGGTCACCACGCTTGACTCCAAGCATCTCGAACTCAGACGGGGTCAGCCTGGCGACTGCGTCACGCAGGTTGTTGCGCATCTCACGCAGCTTTGCCTTCGAGAGCGGGGCCACCTGGGTGCCCGTGAGGCGGCCGAGTGTGCGCATAAACCAACGGTCCATGGTCACCGATGAGAAGTCGCCGTAGAGGTTGTTGAAGAACGAACCTAGCTTGGGTCCGAGCACCACCGCAAACGGGACAACCTCGTCGACACGCTCTGAAGACCCGATTGAGTTGGCCTGCTTTTTGGTCCAACCGAAGACGTCGACCAAGGCCTGGCGCAAATCCTTGACGGTGCCTTTCTGCACCATGAAGTCCTTGGTCTTTTCCCAGCCGATGTCCTTGATGAACTCGTTGAGCATTTCCAGGTTGGTCTGGATGTTCTCAATGCGGTCACCGGATACAAACTCGCCGGATATTTCGCCGGTGTTCTTCCAGTTGGAGTATTCCTTCCAGGTCTGCTGGAACTGCGGGCCCACCTTGTTGCCATCCGACGTAGCCGCCAGGATGGCCTTGAAGATGAAGTCGTTCTCGGGCTTGGCGAGATCCGGGTCCAGATCCCGCATCACGTCCATGGTCAGCTTGACGTTCTCGTCGTACCAGCCCTTTGCCTCGGGGTGCAGTTTGACGGCGCGGTCGATCTCCTGAACCAACAGGTTGACCAACCGGGCGTTGTCCTGAGTGTTCGATTTGCGGTACTCAATCGCCTTCCCGAACAGGTTTTGGAATGCGTTGGCAATGTCGATGACCTTGGGCCTGCGCGGAAGCTCCAGCTTCAGCACGTCATCCAGAACAGCAAGACCGTCGCTCTTACCATCCGGCATGAACCTCACATCCCCCGCTTGTCGAACCGCCCCGCCTTGGCCTTGGCCTTCTTGGCCACCGACATTGCGATTGCGACCGCCTGCTTCTGCGGTTTGCCGGACTTCATCTCGCGCCGGATATTGCTGCTGACGGACTTCTGGCTGTAGCCTTGCTTGAGTGGCATCTGCTTTCCTTTCTGCTTGGGTTTGGGTGTCGTAGATCCCGATCAGCTTGCCGTCGGGACCGTAGAGTCGGTGCTTGGCTCCGCTGATGATGCGGTAGCCTTCCTCGGAGTTGATGACCGATTTGTCGCCAACGGTCTCCGCGGGCATCCAGCGCATCTTGGACTTCTGGATGGCGTCTTCGGATATACGGGCTCGGAAGTCCATCGGGGCTGTCGAGCCGATACGGTCCAGGCGGAAGTCGCGCACAAACTTGCGCCCGCCCTTCTCCTGCTCGTTCACGAAGTCACCGAGGAACTTCGCCTTCTCTAGGCCGAAGATCTCGGCCGACCGGCGGGCGCCCTCACCGGCGTCCAGGTTGGTGAAGTACGCGGCCAGGTCCGACATGAACCCGTCGACGTTGTCCCACAGGCCGGCAGCCACGCCACCGTCGGGCGCGGTCAGCTTGTCCAGGGCACCGCGGATCTTACTGATGTCGATGGCCTTGATGACCGGGTTGTCGGCCTTGGATAGGTAGAAGCTGTAGGGCAGCACCTCGCGCTGGGAGATGCGGATGCCGCTGTTGTACTTGCTGGTGAACTTGCCGGTCAGCCGGTTCTTCACCCGGCGGGTGGCAGCACCGTAGTTTAGGAACAGGCTGTTGCCAGCGTCCATGGCCGCGTTGACGGCCCGGATCTTGTCCTTCATCCGGCTGCTGACTGCCTGGGACTGCTCGATGGCAGACAACTGCTGCGGGCTGAACCTGCCCAGGATCTCGCCATCGACCACGCGGGCTCCCGGGACGCCTTCCAGGATCGTCCTGATGGCTGCGGTGTCCTTCTCCTCGCGGACCCGGATCTCTTCGTCTGAGAGGTTCCTGACGCTGCCGTCGGGCATCTTCTCAGCCACGCCGAGGTCGACCAACTGCTTGGCGGCAATCGGGTTGGAGACATCCTGCGGCTTCAGGACCTTGCCCGGGCCCTCGTTCTCTATGGTGATCCGCTCATCCAGCTTGCGCCGGGCACGCAACAGGTCGCGCAGCATGGCGTTCACCTGGGGCGAGGCCTGCTTCAGATCCGGGAACAGCACCGAGTCGGTTGGCTTGACTCCGAAAGTGCGCTCAATGGTCGCCGCGGCATCGGCCAAGGCCCGGCTGGCGTTCTGGGTCAGCGCTGAATCCAACAACTGCCGGGTGATTCCGGTGAATCCCTTCAGCAGTGCGTCAGGCTTCTGACCGGCCAGGAGCCCGGCGAAGTGCTCCGCAGCCAGTTCCGAGGCCACGTATCCGGCCTTTTTGTCGATGGTGTCGTACTGGGCGAGCTGGTCGGCACGCTGCTGATTGCCTGCGGCCAACTTGTCGCGGTACTCGTTGAAGCGGGCCTCAATCTCTGCGTCATTGAAAGCGCCCTCGGCCAGCTTGCGGGTGACGTCGCCCTCCTGAACCCAGCGCCCGACGAGCGCATCCTTGATTTCGGTGGCGCCGCCCTCGAGCTGAGTCGTCTTCTCAAGAGCGTGGAAGAGCTCATGGCCGAGCGTGTAGAGCGGGCCGTCGCCGGTGCCCTTGCCGATGATGTCGGCGTTGATGAATATGGTGGGCCGTTCAGCTTGCTCGAACTGCACGCCGCGGATGTTGTCGCCGAACTTTTCGGCCATCTGGGCGTTGGAACGATAGAGGATGTCGACATCCCCGAACTTGCCTCGAACCAATCCCTGCAGATCCATCAGCGCCGATGCTGCATCTACGCCGTGCTGATCACGCACCCGCTCAAAGAGAGTCTTGGTCGTCGGGTCCTGCTGGGCGTCAATGAAGCGCCCCAGGTCGCCGGCACGGGCATCCTTGGCAGCCTTGCCTGTGAGCCGCTCGAAACCGCGGGCACCGAGGGCACCGGCTGCGCCCTGGGCAAGACCAGATCCAACGCCAGCGGCCGCGCCTTCCTCGCCGCCTGACAAAAAGCCCAAGCCTGCACCGACTGCTGCACCTTCAATTCCTCCGGCAAGCCCCCTCAGTGAGGCATCCAAGGCAGCGTCCCCACCGTACTGCCCGACCACACCGAGCATCCGCTGGCGCAGGTTGGCACCCGGGGCAGCACCGATGGCTTCCAATGGCCCGATGCGCGATGGCTGGGTCATCAGGTTCTCGCCAGCCCGGGTCAGTGCCTCGCCGGCCTCGCGTGCGGTACGGATGCCGGCAGGGATGGCAGCGAAGGCAGCAGCCTCCGGGGCAACACCAAGAGCGCCTGCGATACCGGCGGTGGCCGCGGTGTTGCGGAGAGCTTCTGGCGCCATTCCAAGCGCTTCCGCTGTCATACGCTCGGCAGCACCGGCAACGCGCTCCAAAGGCCTTGCAGCGCCGGCAATGGCCCGCCCTGTGAGCTGCGTGCCTTTGCCGACTGCACGGGTGGCTAGTTTGCCGGCACCCAGCACCTCGCCGATGCCTGGGAGAGCCAGCGTCGGGTCGAGGATCATGGACACGCCCTGGACGAACTCCGGGTTGGTGTACTCAGGCGGGACGACGATTCCTTCCTCACCGCGCTCAAGGCGGGCGGTGGTGTTGGCGAAGTCGCGGGCCTCGAGGAACTGGTTGTAGCGGGACTCCGGTGTGCCGGTGCCTGCGACGAGGTCCTTGAACTTGAAGAGCGGTGAGGCTGGGTCCTGCGACTGTGCGACCAGGCCGTAAAGCTGGCGGGTGCCTTGCGCTGCGCCCTCGATGTAGTTCAGCGGATTGGCAACAGCGCCCTGTGCGCCCTGTGAGACGGCGCCGCTGATCATGCCGGCGGCAGCATCCACCGACTGCGCGATGGTGTTTACCCAGTCGGTCTGCTTGTTCTTGGAGAACTCCTCGAACTTGAGGTAGTCGTCGACCGACGGCTTGTAGGCCGGGTCCTGCATGGCACCGGCAATATCCTCGCCGGTGGCTGGGAACTGCTCGGACAGAATCCGCTGGGCCTCATCCTGGCCAACAGAATCAGGGAACTCGACAACCTGAGAGCCGACCTGGATCTGGTATGGCATAATTACTCGATGCGCTTCGTGACGGGGTTGTACTTACGGACACTGCCTTGGGTCTGACCTTCCTGAGCACCACCAAGGATCTGCTGGATGTAGAAGTCAGCGTTTCGGCCAATCCCTGCACGCAGGGAGTTTTCAACAATCTTGCGCAGCTTGGCTTTCTGCTGGACCTGCTTCTGAGAGTCACCTGCTTGCGGGAAGTACTGAAGGTCCGCTTTCTTGTACTCATCAGTACCAATGGCAGCACCAGACAGGTCGCGAAGATTGGCTTCGATCCAGTTCTCTTTGGATGATTCGTAAGTCTTTCGGTCGTCTGACTTAAGTCTTTCAGGAGTGAATCCGAACTCAAAAATGCCGCCGGGTTTGTATCCACCGGACAACACCTTATTGATGACCCCTTCGTTGTAGGTCATGCGGGCTGCAAACATGGCATCCTTCGCCTGCCCCTCGGTCAGGTCCTTGCCCTCGACCATCTTGGGCGCAGGCAGGATGTCCACCTTACCGTCCGCACGCACCACGGTGATGCCGCCGGGCAGGGTCTGGGTGTCGACCTGGATGGGCCGAGGCGTTCCGGTGGCCTCCAGCACGCTCCTGATGGCGTCCGGGTTGATCGGGGCACCCAAGCGCTGGAACACGTCGACAGCCTGCTTGAAGCGTTCCTGGTATCCGACGGGCTGGGTCTCGGTGGCCGTGCGTTGAATAGGCTGAGACTCGAAAGCCGGGACCTCGCGCTGCGGGATTGGGGCAATACCGGCAGGCGGGGCTGCCTGAACCTGCGGAGATGGGGTGAACTGCGAGCGAGTCGTCCCAGCTGGGATGGGCATGATGTTGCGCCCGAGACCCATGGTATATTGATCGGCACCGCCGAAGCGCATCCCGCCAAAGGTCGGGCCCTGCGGCATCTGCGGAGCCGGAGGCTGTTGGATTGCGCCGCCCGGAATCTGCTGCACCTGGTAGAACGGGGTGTATGGCTGCTGCTCCGCGGGAATGTTCAGGCTGCTGCTGATGATCGCCGGAGGCGCAGGCACGGTGACATCCTGCGTGGTCGGAAGCTGGGCGACCTGGGAGATGGCCTGCTCAAGCCCAAGGCGTCGGGCCTCGGCACCTTGCGCTGTCTGCAGGTTAAAACGGGCGGCAGTCGTTTGAAGATTGCGCAACTCAGTCTCAGCCTGTTTCTGCTGATCCGTCCGGTATTGGTTCAGCACCATCACAGCGTCCCCGAGCGCTGCCTTCTTCTTGGCTAGGCTCATGTCTGGGAACTTCTCACCGAGCGCCGAGAACTTGTTAAGCATCTCCCGGTCAGCCTGCACCTGCTGGGTGTAGCGCGGGATGTCCTGCTCAGAGATCCCGGCAGGCAGTTGCCCGGTCTCAGTGTACTGCTGGATAGCAAGATACTTCGGGTCAGACGCAAGCTGCTGCTGCATGAGCCCGGAGACGGTCTCCCAGCTCTGTGTGGCAGCCTCTGTCTCGGCCTTCTTGGTGCGGTACTGCTCGATGGCTTTGCCGAGGCCCTGCCCCATGGCAGCGATGCCCATGGCCAGGTTGCGGCCCGGAGCGGTTGCGGCCTCCATGTATCCCGGAGGAAGAGGGCCGGTGTCGCCGCGGCCCGTGTATGGTGTGGAGTAGCCGTAAGTTGCCATAAATTAGCTGTGTTGAGAGTGATACGCGAACTCGCGCAGTTTCAAGCTGATAGCCCTCATGTGCTTGTATCCACCGATTATCCAAGCCACTTGGAGGATCATGTCGTTGCCGCAGAGCCGTAGGACATCTGCTGTCTGACGCTTCCATTCCTCGTCAGCCTTTTCCCAAGCGACCGAGTCGGCGTAGGTGCTGGTGATCTGCGCGATGACGGGCTGCAATCGGAACCAGTTGTCGATGTAGAACGGGGTCGAGTACAGGCTATTGGCCTGCATCATCACGTCCAGGAAAGCCTCAGGGGTGAACGGCACGTCGCCGTCGACCAGGTCGTCGATGGCATGACAGTAGGCGTGGAAGGCCGTGATGAACACCACGGCGTTGTGGTTGCCTCCAGCGGCATCGAAGTAGAGCTGACCTAGCTTGTTCATGCCGGGTGGAAGTCGATTGCCGCGGAGGTAGGCTTGGAGTGCCACCGCTCCAGATTCAAGAACACCGAGAACGAATGGGCGACAGCCGAATGATCAACACCGGCAGGTACGGGCTTTGACCAGCCGCAGTGCCAGGTGCTGACACTCTTGGACTTGGCGCCCATGGTCCAACTCATGCGGCCCAAGACGTGAATGATCCTTGAGCTGAATGACTCGTGGCGATGCGCCGGGATCACCTCTCCAGCAGGGCAGCACCAGGCCTCAAGCTGATAGGAACCGATCCGAAACAGCTTTATCCCAATGCATCGTTGGAACCTTTGAATCACAAAGAGGACGCCAGGCCCTTAAGGCCAGCACCGGCGGCAGACGCTGCTCCGGTAAGATTACTTCCGGCAGCCTTGATACCACCACCAATAGCCTCTAGGGCCTTACCCTGCATCTCGTCGCGCTTCTCGAAGAGGCCCTGTTTGAAGGCGAGCGCATCGTCGATCATGGTGTCGTCCAGGCCGAGGGCCTTCAGGCGCTTGCGCTGGGCTTCCACATCCGCGGTGGTGTTCTGGAAGTTGGTCATCATGGGCGCACCGTACCCACTGCCTGGCATCATTGGCGGCTGTGGTGCGTAGCCCTGCATCATTCCACCGGGCTGCTGCTGGTATCCGTAGGTCATAGGCTGGATGCAGCGGACATACCGGCGCCGATCAGCGCGGTGGTGTTGGCGGCGGAAGCGGTGCGTGCCGCAAGCTGGGCCTGCTGGTTGCCTCCGATCAAGTTGGCAGCGTACTGCGACTCGGGGTTGAAGAGTTGACCAGGATTGAATCCTTGAGCCTGACCAACGAAGCCTTGAGAAGCGCCAAAGGCCTGCGATGGGCGTCCAAGCACTTGTTGGAACACGTCACCGTACACGCCCTGGGAAGCCCCGAGAGCACCCATGGCTTGCTGCTGGCGCTGCTGTTGGAGGCCGGCACCAGCCATCTGGGAGCGCACAGCCTCCTGCAGGGCACCGGACGGCCCTTGGGCCAGTCCGCGGGCAGCCAAACCGGAACGGGTCTGCTGCTCAACCATTCGCTGTTGCTCCGGCGTCAAACGGGAGCCAGCAGCCAAACCGGACTGGGCTTGGGCTGTGAGAGTGTCGGCAAGAGCTGCCTGCTCTGGCGAGGCTGCCTTGATGGCGGCGCGTGCTTGGGGACCGAGGGCTGAAATGTCGGCAATGTCGCCAGCCCGAGAACGGGAACGGGCGGTTGCCTCGACCTCGCCCATGGTTGGCGCGATTTGCTCCTTGTAGAGCTTCAGCAGCTCGGGTGTGGCAGACCTCAACAGATCAAGCTGCAGCGCTTGATACTGCGGGGCATACTTCGCCTCGGCAGCGAACTTCTCCGGTGCTAGGTCAAGTTGGGCGCGGAGTGTTTCTGCGGTTTCTTTGCCGTAGTCCCGCGGTGCTGGTGCTTCAACTGATGCCATATTTTTTGTGAGCCATCCTATAGATCGGCATCGAGCCTTTCTTGTAGGTGGTCAGTTTGCCGTTTCGATAGCCGATGGCCGGGAGGATTGCAGCCTCCGGTCGGTCGTGGAAGAACTTAGCCGCCACTGCCATGGCGAATACCGCGCAGTCGGCAGCGAACTGGTGCCAGTACCAATGGTCGCCATTGGGGTCGTTGCGCTGCCAGGACCAGGCCTTGGGCTCCGGGCCCATCTGGCGCCAGCCTACAAGCACGGCCACCACGTGGTCGTCCTGGCAGGCGATCTTGAGCGTGCCCTGCTCCGCGTGGAACATCACGTAGTCCTCGACTGCCTCTCGGGTCCATCCCTGGAAGCTGTCGGGCACCTTGGCCAGAAGGTAGTCTGTGATCTGCGGGATCAATCTTGGGGAAGGGCTCGGGTTTGGAATATGTAGATCTCGCTCTGCTGCGAGGCTCCGGTGATCGTGTCAAAGGCGCGTGCCACAATGTACAGCGTGACGTAGGACGCGGCGCCAGGGAACACCGAGGTCATTGTGAACGGTGCCGTGTAGGTCTGGAACGCTGACGTGTTCTGGATTTGCCTGATGTATCCGATCTCTGAATTGACGTCGAACTTGATCGTGGTTGTCGCTGGTACTGTTCTGCCAAAAAGGTCGGCGATGGTTATCAGTGTCGAGTTTGGAGCGATGATTACCTCAAGGCTCTGCGGGTCAGTTGAAGCGCTGTTGGAATAGATGATCGGCACCGTGGTTCCGGTCGGTGTCGCTGCTCCCTCGTTGAACCAGGCTGCGTGCATTAGGCTGCGAAGTTGGCTATCTGTTTACCGTAGACGTTGGTCCCGATGCAGGTGAAGACAAACAAGTCTGCCTTGTTTGCTCCGGTCGTCAGCGTCGGCGTAACACCGCCCTGCCAATAGATGGTCTTTCCGGTGGCTGCCCAGGCAGTGATGGCCAACGTCCCTGCTGCAGTTTGTTTCACCTTCACCAGCACGGTCTTGCCGTCGTCGTTGGCTCCGAAAGTCAGCGTGATGGTCGGGTTGGTCGCTGGCGTCAAGTTCCAGGTGAGACTGGTGCCGACGTTGACGTTTGGAGTGTCCGAACTACTGGTCTGCGGGGCCGTGGATAGCTTGGCCGAGGTGATGGAGTTGTCCTTCACCCGGATGTCGGTGCCGCTGGTCTCAATTGTGGTGCCGTCCGGGTTCAGGGACAGCATCGTCTTCACGTTGGCCACGGTCAGATCAAGTGGCACTGCAGCCGACCCGGTGTTGTTTCCCTTGATCGTGTTGGCCGGCATATTCGCCAGCTTTGCGTTGGTGACCGCGGCGTCATTCAGCTTGCTGGTGGTGACAGAGAGATCCTGCAGCGCCGCGGTGTTCACCGAGTTGGCGCCGATGGTCAGCGTGCCACCGTCGATGGTGCCGGTGATGTTGACCGTGGGCGTGCCAAGGAGGTTGAGCGTCGAGGCCGACAGCGTTGTCGTCGGGCTGATCGTGGTGCCTGGGGTGACGTTTACGAAGAGTGGCATGGTTTAGACGTCGTTCTTGCCGTAGAGTCGGAATGCGATTCCGATGACCTTGGCGCTGTAGATTTCGAGGGAGCCCTGGTCGGTGGTGATCAGGGGCTGCACAGAGGCCGAGTGCTTACGCAGGCGGGCCTTGTGACCGAAAAATTGGTGCAAACCTGCCTTCCACCCGTTGTTGCCGCAGCGGAATTGGGTGGTCACCGAGTAGTCCTCGCGGTAGGGCAGCAGGAAGTTGTCCCCAGTGTTGTTGGTGTTGTAAGTGCCGCTTCCGTAGGTGTAGTAGGCCGTGCGATCCTTGGTCTGATCAGTGGCGACCGTGTAGAACTCATTGACGCCATCAAACTGCGCGGTGATGGAGTACCGGGTGTTCCAGTTACCAAACTCGAACTGGATGTCGGTCCACTGCTTGTGGTCGACGTTGTCCTCCCCGGTGTAGCCGCGGAACTTCACCTCGGTGCTGATCTGTGTCAGCACGCCGGTGCGGTCGACGTCCACAAGCCCGAGCGGGTCGAACTGATGGATCAGACCGCTCTGGTCGGCCCAGCACAGCGTGTCGGTGCCTGCCACGATCACGCGGCACCAGTACTTCGGAACGAGCAGCGAGCCCTCCCAGTAGCCTTCCCAGGCCTT
>Ga0315903_10010682_pt1 | contig 10901 bp, 4 predicted proteins | sample LakEriMetagenome_7_FD_203524 | JGI IMG/M metagenome (GOLD analysis project Ga0315903, IMG submission 203524) | Freshwater fungal communities from buoy surface, Lake Erie, Ohio, United States - Buoy 2 MA119 | ecosystem: Environmental > Aquatic > Freshwater > Lake | place: USA: Lake Erie, Ohio... | reverse complement strand
AGTCCATCTTAGAAGAAAAAAAACCATTATTTGGAATTTGTTTAGGACATCAATTGTTAGCCTTAGCCAATGATATCCCTACTTTTAAAATGCATCATGGTCACAGAGGATTGAATCATCCAGTTAAAAATGTGATCACAGGAAGATCAGAAATCACGACACAAAACCATGGTTTTGGTGTGAATCCAGATGCGGTTAAAGCACATGCGAATGTGGAGATTTCTCATGTGAATTTAAATGATGATTCTATCGAAGGCATTCGTTTAAAAGATCGTCCTGCATTTAGTGTGCAATACCATCCAGAAGCAACTCCTGGCCCACATGATAGCCGTTATTTATTTGATGATTTTATTGCCTTAATGAAGTCCAACTAATCTGACTTAACAATATCTGTACCATGCTTAATATTACCATTATCAACGGGCCTAATTTAAATTTATTAGGAAAGCGCGAGCCAGCTGTGTATGGTAACGAAAGTTTTGAAGATTGTTTACTCAAATTGAAATCAGCATATCCTCAAGTAAATTTTACATATTTTCAATCGAATGTAGAAGGGGAGCTTGTGAATGCGATTCAACAATATGGTTTTAACCAAGACGGGATGATTTTAAATCCTGCAGCCTATACGCATACTTCTGTTGCCATCGGTGATGCTATTGCTTCTATTCAAACACCTGTGATAGAAGTACATATTAGCAATATACAAGCTCGAGAAGATTTTAGAAAAATCTCACATGTTTCTGCCAAAGTTGTTGGTTCAATTGTTGGATTGGGTTTAAATGGGTATCATCTTGCAACAGCATGGTTCGTAGATCAAGCTGCAAGCAAATCATAAATTAATTCTGGTCCATGCAATACTCAAAGGTGGATTATCCAAAAAAAACAATCTGGTTAATCGGAATTGCAGTCATTGTAAAAATAGCTTTATCTTTTTTACTAGAATTGGGCAACGATGAAGTGTATTATTACACCTATGCAGTTCAGCCTGACTGGAACCATTTTGATCATCCACCAATGGTGGGCTGGCTGATCCAACTCTCCACCCTTTATTTAAATTGGGTCTCCACTTTGTCTATGCGCCTTGGAAGTATCCTAGCAGCAGCTAGCGCAACCTGGATTATTTTTAGAACAGGGGCTTTAATTCATAGCGAGCGAGCAGGATGGATTGCAGCATTGCTTTATACTTTTTCTATTTACACAAGCATCATTGCAGGCTTATTTATTATGCCTGACAGTCCACAGCTTTTATTTTTTACAGGGAGTATTTATTTAATGGTAAAATGGGTAGTCAAGCCACATTTATTTTCAAAATTCAACTGGCTTGTATTAGGTGCTTTGATTGGTTTAGCCACATTAAGTAAAGTACATGGCTTGTATTTATGGGTTGGCTTTGGGGGATTTTTATTATTCCATCAAATCAAAACGCTTAAGCAACCTTACTTGTATATCGCTGTTTTCATTACACTAATTGCGTTAATCCCAATTCTGTACTGGAATATGGACAATGATTTCATCACCTACAAATTTCATTCTAAACGTGTTTTACATTCAGGTATTCAAGTAACAAGTTTTTTACAACAATTTGCAGGAGAATTTTTTTATCAAAATCCTTTGGTCTACTTAAGTTGTTTGATACCGTTGTTACGGTATAAAAAATTAAAAGCGATATTTGCAAATAAGAATACGCTTAATCAAAATTCAGAATCAATTGTAGCACTATTGTTATGGCTTAGTCTTCCTTTGATTGCCTTTTTTTGGATTATCTCTTTGTTTAATCCTACTTTACCACATTGGACTGGTCCAGGATTTATCGCTTTATTTATACTAGCCGGGGTCTATTGGTCTGAAGCCTCCAAAAAACTTATTCCAAATTTGATTCAAGGGGCTTTAGGATTTTTTGTGGTATTAGTGATTGGATTTATTGGATTGGTGCATGTTTTCCCTGTTCAATTAGGGTCTAAAAGCCAAGAAAATTTAGGGGAGTATAATCCAATCAATGACGTAACAGGGTGGACGCAATTTAGTGCTGAATTTGAGCAGCTTGTTGCGCAAGACAGCAAAGAGGGTGTAATGAATGAGAAGTCCCCAATTTTGATCTCTAAATGGTTTCCAGCAGGGCATATTTTATTTTATACAGCAAGACCTATCCAAAAGCAAGTCATTGCAGTAGGTGCAATTGAAGATGTGCATAAATTTGCTTGGCTAAATCAAGACCAACCTAGTTTACAAATAGGTCAGGATGCCTACTTTATACAGCCCTCCAATCTGCCTTTTAATCCTACTAATTCAATCCTTCCTTATTTTGAAAAAATGGAGAAGACAGATACGATTCAAATTCAACAACGGGATGTGCTACTAAGAACATTCTATGTGTATCGATTTAAAAATTGTCAAAAGATTCCAGCACCAATTTTACCTAAAAAATAAAGTCTTCGAAATCTTTTCGATAGGAGATACTAACACCCTGACGATTTCGTCTTCCCATGCTGCCACCAATGATATCTAAACTATTTCTGTTAAAGACAATGGCTCTTAGTTTTCTGTCTTTAGTTAAGATGAATTCAATATTCAAATCGGGTAACCATTGAAAATTATTGTTTTCAATACTAGATGCAGACCTTAAATTAAAGTCAAAATCTCCTCCTAAATTGACAATCACTTTATCATTAAAAAAGCTTCGACCTAGTTTTAGATTCACCCTTTGACGATCTATCTTATTGGAATTGATCGCAATACCAGAACCGGTTGGGTCTAATAAATTACCACTATTGTATACATTTGAGCCTATATCAAATCTCAGGCTTTGATCTCCAGTCACTTTATTCAATAAATTAGTAACAGATTTATTGATTTCTTTAGTTAACAATTGTGAGATGGAATTGATTCCAATAGTCGTCACACTATAGGCATTGTTACTGTTTCCTGTATTAAAACCAACTGGTGCAAAAGAATTGAATACAATTAAGAAAGATACTTGTTTGATTATTTCATTGTCATCACGTTCAAGCCTTGTAATAAATTGAGAGAACTCATTATCTGTGCTAATAGGGTTCCCCGGCGGGAAGGCGAGGGTGAACTGAATATCAGGCTTTGATAATTTATTTCTTAGTGCTGCAATCACATAGACATTGCCTCGATATGATTTTACAGCATTGCTAAAATTGGCGTTTCCAACCAATTCATTTAAGCTTACTCTTTCTGCAGTGTATCTTGCATCTACATGGATATTCGCTTCATATGGGTTGCCTGTCCATTCAATAAAGTTGCCTGCTTCTGGAATTAGATCAAAGGGTTTTTTGATAATTGATTGGAAGTTGAAATCATATTTTCCTTTTTCAATATTGTATTTTCCACGCATGGTCAATGGCTCAATATTTCCAGCTCTAATTTTTATTCTTCCATTGCCTACAGCTTTAATTACATCACCAGTTAAATCATCTAAAATGACATCTATCTGAGTTTTATTATCGGCACTAACGTCTAGATCAACGACAAGATTAAAAGTTGGTGTCTCTGCATTAGGGATGATAGACTTTCCTAGTTTCTTAAAGACGATGAATTCGGATTGACTAATTTCTTTACTTGTGGCATTAGGCAAATAGATATGTGAACTATCGTTGACCTCTGCATTGATAGACATCTTAATATTTTCCTCAGGCCCGCTAATGGTCATAGAAGCTTTACCAACTGCTTGTCCGTAAAAATTACTATTGTCTAAAGCATCGGTGTTCAAAAGTTCAATTTTTGAACTTTGCATATCCATATCGTATACAAGGTGCTTAAATCTTTGGTGTAGGATTTTACCTTTAAATTGTGCTACTCTGTTTAATTTATCTTTCACTTGTATGGTACCAAAGTCAATACCCTCGTCTGTAAATGCTAAGGTAGCAGTTGGCAGGAAATAGTTGACTTTTGTGTAGTCTACTTTGAATGATCCATCTTTGATGGTGGCTACGCCTCTTAAATCTGGATTTTCTATTCTTCCGCCAAAATGAATGGCGCCTGTTGCTTTTCCTTTTAAATCTGTTAATACGCCTCCAATAAATTCTTGTATCAATCCAAAATCTGATTGTTGAAGCGTAAGCGTTGCGTCCAATGGGTTCAAGCTGTCTTTGATAGCATAACTGCCTTTTGCAGCTAAGTGATAGTTACTATTAGGGCATTTTAAATCAAAAGGCACGATGCCTGTCTTGTCATCATATGCCGCATCCACTGTGGTATTGCCAAGTAGGGTTGAGTTAAAACTAAATTGATTAATTGTACTATTAATATTCAAAGAAAACTGGTCATTGATTTGATTTAAATTAACAGTTGCATTTGTTATACCTTCTAGTTTTGGGTAACTAAAAAATAGATTGGTAATATCCCCTAAAATAACTTGATCTAGTTTTACTTGTAATCCATTCACATCACTCGGGTGATTTTGGACGGTAATTTTTTGCAATCCTTGTGAGATAGTAAATTGCTTGGCATAAGTATTATTTTTTCTTATCGAAATTTCACCCTGATTCTGGATCGTCCATTGTTTATCATTCAAAATAAAATAAGAGGGGGCCCATTTGATACTTAGCCCATCGGTATAGGTATTCACCCTGCCATCAAACGAAATAGAGGAGAGGGCGGATTTACTTTCTGCACTTAAATTAAAAAGAGATTGGTCTTTAGAGGTAGTAACACGTAATTTTGGACTAATTAATTTCAAGCTATCAGTCAAATTAAATGCACTAGCTATCAAGTCCAATTTTAAACTGTCTTTATTGCCATTGCCTCCAATAATACCATTTGAAATGGCATAATTATTCCATTGTGCATAAGGTATTTTCGCTTGTAATTGAAGGGCTTGTTTATCCGTATTAATATTTCCATTTATGAACATATTATTGAATCCAGAAAACTCATTTCTAAAAATTCGAATATAAGGTTCAAAGTAGGAAGTGTTGACTTCGAATGAAAATTGTTGATTGACCGGAGCATCCTTTAAATTCTTGATATAATTCGGAAAATAACCTTGTAAAAAATATTGAACACTATTTGGTAATTGATCAATATTGAATTTGCCGGTAATACTAGCTTGTATATCGTCACTAGACAATGTGATTTGCTTATTCCCCTTTGTGATAGTTGACTTTAAAGATATTGAATCAAAATTGATTGTATTTGTGGGGCTTTTTAATTTTCCATTGTAGAATTTTGCTGATCCAATGAAGTTGTCAATATTGGAACCCGAAAAATTCACATCCAATAAACCTGTTAATTGAATTTGGTTATTTGAAAATTGCAGGGCACTAAGGTTGGCATTGGTTAAATCACCCACTGCATTAAAAGTAGGGGTGTTCTGCTTAAAATCAACTTCCAAGTTGCTAATGAAATTAATATTAGGGTCTTTAATTTTAATGGATCCGTTGTATGCCTGCTTTTGTAAAATACCATTGGTTTGTATTTGTGCATAGGTATATCCATTGAACTGAATAGAGTCAATCTGTCCTTCTATACTAGTTTTAATCTTGTCTAAATTAAAAGAACTGCCTGCAATTTTTCCAGTAAAATTTAAAAGTCCTAATGAAGGTGTTTTAAATAATTTGCCCACATTTAATTTTGTAGCAACAAGACTACCTTCATAGTTAGGTTCACTATTTGTTGGGAATTGTAATCTTATCGACGTGACTGCTGTTCCAATATCAGTAGCAATTGTTCCCTTCGTGATAAAATCATAGATTGTTCCAGTTAAATTTCCTTGTAAATAGAGATTACCTAAAGCTTCTATTGGGACATTTTTTAATTCTTTGATTTCAGGTATCCAGCTGCCTAGGTCTTGCAGATTGGTCTTTACATTAAATTGATTCACTTGAATCATTGTCTGATTCATATTGGGAAGTCCTTTCATTGAAAAATCTCCTTTCACAAAAGACTGACCATACTGTGCACCTAGCGCTTGAACATTAAAATCATCCACGGTTCCATTGAAACGGAAATTTGTCGCAATTTTTTGATCAACATTATTGAGTCCTGGAGCAAAAAAAGCAATGTCATCAGAAGCAACAATAGACTTTGTAATGTTTGCTTTCATGTTTACCTTATGCATGTATTGCCTAAAGTCTGGAATAAAATCTTTGTATTCCATAGCATAATAATTACCAATAATGCTATTATTTGTCTTTAATAACAATGCAGCAAATTCCATTATTTGTGGAGTCATCCTGAATTTTGTACTCAATTTTTTGATTACAAACCCTGATCTTTCCTTTAAAGACAATTGAACATTTGCGCGGATAGTATCTGACACAAAATTTGCATTATCAATTGTGGCATTTAAGTTTTGAATTCTAATGTGTTCTTCATCAAAAAAAGGAACCGGATTTCCAAACCCATATTCTATCCAAATTTTTCCTTGTACAACTTCAATTTTTTTAGCTACTATGTTTAATCCAGATGCATTAAAATACATTTCATTATTTCTAGGCTTTCGTTTTTTTATTTTATTAATTGGAGCTAATCCCGGTTTATCTAGTAAATAATAAAATGGTTTATCTAATATGATTTTTTCAATCTCTATTTGTTTGCCTTTAAATTCATTGATATTTGCAATTAGGTGTTTTGTTTCAAACTTGGTGGTGGAACCTATCCATTCGTCGTCTTGTATAAATTGAATATTAGAGCAATCGATTTTCTTTAGATCAAAATTTTGATTGCTTGATTTGCTTGTATCATTTGTTTTAAAATGATCAATTATAAATTGATAATTCCACACCGGTGTTTTTCTGTGTAAATAAATTTTTGCTTTTTCTAAACCTATATAACCTAGTATAGGCGCTTTGCTAGAAAAAATTAAATCCGAGATCCTTAATTTAAGGGTTTGTGCAAATAGTAAAGTGTCTTTTTGTTGGTCTCTGATAAGCACATTTTTGATGTCGACTCTATTTAATAAAGAAAAACTCAAACCATCTAATTTAAATTCAGTACCTAGTGATTGGCTCATGCTCGAGGCTATTCGTTGACCAATCTTTTCTTGCACAATTGGCAAAAGCAATAGTAAGTAGGAGAGCAAAAGCAATCCAACAAAACTGGCTACCAACACACGAATATAAATGAGCTTATTTTTGAGCAAGGGGGTTTTGTTTTTTATTTATAAACTTTAATATCCGGCAACACTATCGTCACCTCTTTTATCTCCAGCTGCAGATCTGTTTCCATTAGGTAATATCATGACGCCATCCATTCTTCCAAATGCACCTCTCTTATTAACGATATATCCCTTTTCTTTTAAGGCGTTGATTGTTTCTTCTGGGAAATCTGCTTCAACGCTAATAACGTCAGGCATATGTTGATGGTGAAATCTAGGCGCATCAATTGCTGCTTTTAGCGACATTTTATGGTCAATGATATTCACCAATCCTTCATATACTTGATTTGGAATGGTTGTGCCTCCTGGAGTTCCAATTGTAATATAAGGTTGATTATTTTTAGTAACTAAGGTAGGCGTCATTGAACTTAACATTCGTTTTCCTGGTTGAATTGCATTGGCTTCGCCACCTAGCGCTCCATACATATTAGGTACACCTGGTTTAATACTGAAGTCATCCATTTCATTATTTAAAAGAAAACCGGCTCCACCCACAATGGTTTTATTTCCATAGGTATCATTTAAAGTTGTTGTAACTGAAACCATATTACCCGCTTCGTCAATCACACTAAAATGTGTTGTTTCTTCACTTTCTTTTACAACGCCAGCTTGAATCATTTTACTATTCCCTGCAACTCCAGGCTGGTAGTCTTTCATTCGCTCCTGAGCGTAGCCATTGCTTGTTAAAGTAGAAGTTGGTACTTTCCAGTAATCAGGATCTCCCATATGTTCTGCTCTATCAGCATAGGCTCTTCTTTGTGCCTCTATCATTAAGCTCACAGATTCAAAACTGTTTGCGCCCATCATTGCGACTTGGTAGGGAGCAATCATTTGCATCATTTGAGCAATTAAAATTCCCCCGCTAGATGGCGGTGAAAAACTGATGACATGGTGTCCTCTATAATCAAATTCAATTGGCTTTCTAAATTTTGGAGAATATTTTTTTAAATCTTCCAAACTAATGAGCCCTTTACTATTTTTCATTTCTTCTACAATCAATGCAGCAGTTTCACCTTCATAAAATCCAGCTTTACCCCTTTGTTGAATCCTAAGGATGGTAGCGGCTAATTCTGGTTGATACAATGTGTCGCCCGCTTTCCAATTTTCTTTTCTTGTAAAGGCAGACAATTGTGCACTGTTTTTTATAAAGTTCTTACGCTCTGCATTTAAACCTCTTGCTTCTCTTTCTGTAATCACAAAACCATTAGCTGCTAATTCATAGGCTGGTTGTAAAAGCGCTTTCATAGTCATTTTTGCATAGGGAAGTGCGCTAAACATACCAGCCACACTACCAGGCACGCCAGATGCAGATGCGCCAGATCTAGACATGCCCTCTATTGGGTTGCCTTTTTCATCTAAATACATGTCTCTATTCGCTTTACTTGGTGCTGCTTCACGAAAGTCAATGCCCATTAAAACACCTTCTTTATTTCTAGATAATAAAAAGCCACCACCACCAATATTGCCTGCTCCTGGAAAAACAACCGCCAAGGTAAATTGAACTGCTATGGCAGCATCAAATGCATTGCCACCGTCTTTCATCATTGCAGCTCCAACCATACTTGCTAATGGATGTGCCGAAGTCACAGCCGCTTTTTGAAAAGCTTGTTCCTTAACGACCGAATATTGATATGGATTGATTTGAGGATGTTGCTTAAAAAATTGCTGTGCATTGCCAGAATAGCTCAACTGAAATAGGGCCAAAACAAGTAGGCAAAAAACCTGAGATTTCTGTTTCATAGAAGGTAGATTGAACCGTTAAATTACTTAATTATTTAGGTATCAACAAGTCATGAATAGGGTTGTGTAAAACTAACTTCTATTGTGGCCTAAAAGCACCCCTAAAATGCCTATTTTTAAGGTCTATTAATATCCAATTTATGCAACAAAAATCTGTGTTTAAATCTATTTTGTGGGTAAGTTTATTTATCCTTCCATTATCATTATTTGCTCAATTGCTTAGTCCAGAACAATTTTTGGGTTATAAAGTGGGCACACGCTTTACAAGACATCATCAAATTGTCAGTTATTTTACAGCCATTGCAGCTGCAAAATCTGATATGGTAAAAATCATACCATATGGCAAGACCAATGAAGGAAGAGATTTAATGGTAGCAGCTATTGGAACGCCAGAAAATATTAAAAACTTAGAGCAAATTAGAAAACATAATCTTGGATTAGTTCAAGGTAGCGTGCAAGATCTAAATCAACCTGGAATTGTTTGGTTAAGTTACAACGTACATGGTAATGAGCCTGCATCTTCAGAAGCAGCCATGTTGACTTTATTTGCTTTAGTAGATCCAGAAAACAACGAAACAAAAAATTGGTTGAAAAATACCGTAGTGATGATTGATCCATGTATCAATCCTGATGGTCGTGACAGGTATGTCAACTGGTATAACAATGCAGTGGGATCAACTTACAATACCGATCCAGCAGCAAGAGAACATATGGAGCCTTGGCCAGCGGGAAGAACCAATCATTATAATTTTGATTTGAATAGAGATTGGGCATGGCAAACTCAAAAAGAAACACAACAAAGAATACCACTTTATCAAAGTTGGTACCCACAAGTGCATGTCGATTTTCATGAACAAGGATACAACGAGCCTTATTATTTTGCGCCAGCAGCAGAACCTTTACACGATGTGTTGACGCCATGGCAAAAATCTTTCCAGGATCAAATTGGAAAAAATCATGCTAAGTATTTTGATAAAAACAATTGGTTATTCTTCACTAAAGAAAGATTTGATCTTTTATATCCTTCATACGGAGACACCTATCCAATGTACAATGGCGCAATAGGAATGACCTATGAGCAAGGGGGCATTAGTGCGGGTTTAGGCGTAGAAGACAATAGCTATGATACAGTGACTTTGGTAGCAAGAGCCACACACCATTTCACCACAAGCTTATCTACCATCGAAATCAGCTCAGCGAATAGAACACCACTTTTAGAAAATTTCAAAAAATATTTTGATAACAGCCGTCAAGGAACCGTTTCTGATTTCAAAACTTTTATTATGACAGCTAAAAATGCGAGTCAATTAGAAGGATTGGCTAGCTTATTAAAAAAGAACAACATTGAATATGGTACTTTGAAAAACGCAGATACGAAATTTAAGGCATTTGATTATTATACAAAAAAGGAAGGCGATTTTGTCAATGAAGGCTACACATTGGCGGTCAATGTAAATCAAGAACATAGTGTTTTAGCGCGTGTTTTATTAGAGCCTATCACTCAAGTGAATGATTCAAATACCTACGATATCACAGCATGGGCATTGCCTTATGCTTATGGTGTGCATGGATATGCCACAAAGTTGCCAATGGCAATTGAGCCAGGGTTTAATGTAGTTGCTCCAGCATTCACAACAAGTGCATATGGTTACATCATACCTTATCATTCCTTTGCGACAGGTAAAGCATTGGCGCAATTATTAAAAAATAAAGTGAAAGTGCGTTATGCCGAAAAGCCATTTACCATGAATGGTAGAAATTATGAGATTGGCACTTTGGTCGTTCTTAAAACAAGTAATCTTGATAATTGGAGTGATATTACAAAATCAGTTTGTAGCAATTTAAATATTGAAGCCGTTGCAGTAAATACGGGTTATGCAGAAAAAGGTGCTGATTTTGGTTCTCCAGATGTGGCTATCATTAACCACACTCCAAGAGTAGCGATGTTAACTGGTGAATATGTAGCTGCTTTATCTGCAGGTGAAATTTGGAACTTTTTTGAACAACAATTAAATTATCCAATTACACAATTGACCTATAC
>Ga0315903_10010681_pt1 | contig 10902 bp, 15 predicted proteins | sample LakEriMetagenome_7_FD_203524 | JGI IMG/M metagenome (GOLD analysis project Ga0315903, IMG submission 203524) | Freshwater fungal communities from buoy surface, Lake Erie, Ohio, United States - Buoy 2 MA119 | ecosystem: Environmental > Aquatic > Freshwater > Lake | place: USA: Lake Erie, Ohio... | reverse complement strand
AATAGCATCTACTTTTATACTATTCAAATTAGCTTTTCGTTGCTCATACTTTATAACGATTTGATTTAATATTTTTATTGTTTTCATAGGTTATTTGTTTTGGTTAAAATATATACCGGATACCAGCCGGATCAAAATAATCTGCATACAAGTGGGTAAAGTCTTGTATCATTTGTTTTTTAAGCTGCCACTGATACCTAATATTATCTGGAGCATAGTGTGAATCTTTTTTCTCTTGTATATCAGGACGCCATAGTAAATCCTGTACAGGTTTGGAGTTACGCTCATGTTGATGAATGTTATGCGTCAAGAATATACATTCTGACTTTACATAAATACCTGCAGATCTTAGAGTAGAGAAAAGTTTTTTATATTCTTGCAACCAGTCATCCGTATAAATGATTGGTGAGAAATTAATATGTACTTCTAAATGCTCTTGTAGCTTTGGTATTTCATCAATACGATCTATTATCTTATCTGTACCTGGTTCCAATATATCAGAATACTTCTGAGGCATAAGACTTACTCTTATACGGTTTTTATCTTTTACTAAGTCATACTTATTAGGTAAGAACATAGTAGGATACTTTGTGGCAAAGGTACTTTTTAGCATTGCTGCTCTGTTAAAGTAAGTAAACACTTCCTGCCAGTTATAATGTTTGCTCAGAAGAGCTACATCAGTGCTGCATCCTATATCAATAACATAATATTCCGGATCACACTGGTTAGGTTTCTTTGGCCATTCTTGTTTATTAGCCCAGTTGTAAATAGATAGCATAATATCAGCAGTGTTTTCATTAATATACACTTTGTCATGATTATATCTACCTACATAACAATATGAGCTCATGCAGCCTCCTAAACAACCGTAGATAAAGTTAGGAGCTACTGCGTCTGAACTTCTGCCATTATCACGAGTGATTAAAGTCTTAGTTCTTTGTTTTATTATTTTCATATGTTTTCCTAAAGTTTCTTACGTATTCTCTAAACTCTACATCAGAAGAATATGGAAATGCATAAGAGGATATTCTTTTACGAAAGATTCTATTTATGCTCTTCTTTTCATGTAGAATTCTATTAGCATGCCATAAACATGGTACAAAGCTAGGATTAATTGGTTGATTATGCTTACCTGCTTTTATTCTTATTTTATGAACTGGTCTACCTTTTAAGTAATCATCTATAAATGCATCTGTACAGCACTTAGGATACCCAAGAAACTTGGCCTTTAGTCTATAAAAATCTACTTGAGAAATCCAATTAGGTTTTTTACAGAAGCTACATGTACACTCTTTACTCATAACAATTTTTCTTTTCGTAGTATAGTACCAACAGTAAACAGTAAAGAGACTAGGTCAGATCCATTCATAATTCTATGATCAAAATTCCATTCATCTAGTCCTGTCTCACTTGGATGATTATTGATTGGTTTACATCCAGGTCTATCTACTCGGATTACTATACCACCAGCTTCTTTGATAGCTCTAGCTTCATTAGGAAATCTAGTGTCTGTAATAACCCACTTTGGCCAGGTTGTACGATCTGTATCCAGGTCATATGTTCCTTCGTAGTCAGCCATCAGAGCATTTACCCATGTGTTTTCATGCAGTCCAGTGCGTAGACCGTCTGTACCGAGACGTTGTAAGAACTCTCTTACTGTCATTTCTACCCAGTGTTCTCTTCCTTGCCATTCTGTAGGGTAACACCACTCTCTACCAAGTGCTTTAGTTTTGAACTCCTGGTCTTCAAATTTCTCTACAGGAATACCTGTGAGAAGACTGGCTATTGTCTTGAGCTTACCAGCCCACTTCTTGATTTCCCAACCTGAACCATCTTCAATCCACCAGGAGTGATCAGTATTAGTTACCATTTCTTGTATGTCTAATCCTTCCGGAAGATCAGAACAAGTAGCTATTTGTATTAGTTTACCTACTGTGTCTTTTCCGCTACCTGCGTAGCCATTTACACCTATTATCATAAAGATTCATTTGGCTTTATACCGTGTTTCAGGCAGTGAACAATTTTATCATGACCTTCTTTAGCTTGATCCCATGTAGAGTATCTCCACATAGATTCATCATGTTCTCCTCCAAAGATCATTGTTTCAAATAGTATAGGTGCATTATCAGCATCCCAGTTCCAGCCGTGATCAAAGTGAAGAAATACAGTAGAGACTCGTTGGCCGTCTATAGTATCATCACCAACTCTTTTGATATTTCCAAAGTCTGTTTCGGAAGGATAAGATCCATCTGCTAATAACTGTACAGTGTGATCTTCGTTTAGTTTATACCATTTCATATTATCAGGTTTTTTAGTTTCAGGAAAAGGTAATGAATCTTTTCTCCATTCAGCTGCTTGCTCAGCAGTTAGTAAAAAGTCCTTAGTATTTGTTTTTCTTTCTTTCTTATACTTTCTAAAAGAAGTTCCTTGTTCTGAGCTTGTAAGATGCCAACCGTGACAGTGTTTACAATAGTAAAATCTACACTGGTCTGGTTTACCTGCTCTTCTATTAACTCTTTTATTTTGTATATGATCATAGAACCTATTAGTACTTTTTATTCTGATGATAGCTTCTTTAGCTCCTCCTGGATCAGGAAACCGAACCTTCCCTGTTGCTCGGCACTTCTTCTGATTTTCCATATTTGTTAAATAAATAATTGTCTAGAAGTTCTACAACCTCCTCCATATCATCAGGACGTATTCTCATAAGTTGCTCTGTTAGTAACATTACGTACACTATGTCTGTATCATCAAGATGTTTCTTTACACGAAGGATACTATCTGAATCAGGAAGTAGACTGTATATACTATTTAAAGCTGCATTAATTTTATTAATAGCATTTCCTAGTACATATTTTTGATTTTGACTAACAAGAGGTCTAGCACATTCTATTCTTGCTTCTATGCACTTAATATGCTGCAGTACCGTTTCAAAAAGTTCAGCTATACGTTTGTTATTTCCGTCCATTTTACACTTTATAAAAATAGGGGTAGATATTTCTACCTACCCCTGGTAATATTAATTAAATACTACACCGTATTCTCCTTGCTCAGGTACAAACTCTTCCTTTTCATCATGCGGTAAAAGAATGTAATCTTCTTGGATATCATCTGTTTCTTCTACTACGTCTTGATAAACGGACTTAAGCTGACCAAACTCATTAACAAAGAAGTTATGAAGTTTCTGATGATCAGAAAGATAAGTCATTGGATGAGAATCTTTAAGAGCAAGAGTAATATGATTGTATAAAGTCCAAGCAGAATTTGGTGCTGCATTGTACTGGTGAGTAGGAGCATCCATCTCACGCTTAATCATACCTACTTGTGTTAGTGTAAGGATTTCTTGGTCAATAAATAACTTACCAACTACTGAACCTGCTTCACTGCTAGTAAGGTTTACTTGCTTGAGCATTTCTTTATCAGCTACTAAGTTATCATAGTATTCTTTGGCTCTGCTTATCTGATTAGATAAGGAAATTGTAACATCATTAAGTGCTGAACCTGTGTGTTTACGATTATAACTACCTAGATCACCAGATACTACACCGTTCATACAGATAAATACTTGTGCACCAACTGCACACTTAAACTTCATTTGCTTGTTATAAGAGTTAGACCATGCAAACATAAGACCCATATCAGGATCATTACCGTAGTTAAGATGATAAACACCTTGTGCTACTTGTCCATCAAGGCTGGTTTTATACAGCTCTTGGTTAATTTGGAAACCAGCGTTAGCTAGTTCTTTGCGGGTCTCGTCAATGATATACCCGTGTGGAATTACTGTGTAACGTTTACCATGGTTAGGTAAGACTGCGTTACGGATGTACTGTTCTGTCACGAAAGATGTTTTGACAGGCATAATTGTGGTTTTAAAATAGTGAAAGTTGTGTGAATGCTCTTTTGTTTTCTTTTTCTATCTGTTCAATCTGTTTATAGATCTCTTCAAGATAGTACTTTTCATTGATATTGTAAGCACTAAAGGGTACATTTGGATCAAGTTTGTTTACTACGGTTTGTAGCCAACTACCTGCTTCTACCTGTATCTCACGACCATCTTTGTTGCATTTAACAATCTTAGATCCATCGTTTGATACAAAGTACCTTACAATCTTCTGAAGTCTTTTTAAAGTTAGATTACCTTGATCTATATTACGCTCTTCATAATACCAACCACCTTTGGCTTTTACACCAGCACAGTAGTCTTGGATAGTTTGATTTTGAGCTAAGAAATCTTCAGGTTTAATACCATTAACAAAGTAAGCATAGATAGCCTTAGGTATAATGAGAAAGCTTTTATTCTTGTGGAAGACAGCAACCTTTTTCTTGTCAAGGTCTTCCCACTCAAACGCTCCCTTACATTTTACTTTGTCTTTTGTATTTACAGCTATGTAGTTATTTACATCCCTGATGATCATTTTCTTGTATTGATCATGCTCAAGTGATAGTTTAGTTATATTCTCCCAGATTGTACAGATATCTAAATACTTAGATACTGCAGCTGTTGGAATCATAGTCTCTAGACCATCTGTGTTCTGCATCAGAGGTATAGCCTCTGGAATCTGTTCACAGATCATCTCATAGAGCATACTTAGACTAAGCTGACCGTTGATAGTGATCTGCATTGTCATACGAGGATCATACAGGAATGAGTTTTCATCACCTGTTAATCCGTAAGTAGAATTCAGGATTAGTTTATAAACATAGTTCTTTGGATCTGTTTTAGGAATTTTCTTCCTTTCTTCAAAGAACCATTCATAAAGCTCACCAAACTCTTTTTTAGGAAGATGGGCAGGATGAAACCCGTTTTTGATAGCAAGGTTAGGATAAAAGCTAGTAACATCTGATGTCATTATAGTCCAACCAGACTTGGCTTCATATACACCAGCAGTTGTTGCACCATGGATACCGCCCAGACCGTAGTCTGTACGTACTCCTCTATACATAACACTGTGTTTGAAACCATCTTTTGTAGATGTGATAACTTTCTTTCTGAAGTATTCTAGTACAGACTGAAACTCAGGAGTCTGAAACTTGATGTAAGGAAGTATACATTCAGCAAGAATGATATAGTCCCTTGGAGATCTCAGACTTTTAATATCAGCTTTGGCCCATCCAATCTTCTGACTCAAGAAGTGAAGAAACAGTTCCTTAGATATTCTTGGCTCAGAAGCATTGTATAAATAAATACCATACTCTCTAGTCAGGGTTTGTCTAAGCGTGATCTGTTCTTTACTATGTTCTAAGATCATCTTAGTAGATAGTACGTCATTGATACAATACTTGACAACAAGCTTAAGCTGATCTTCAGTTGTGATAGGCTCATAATGTGGATGAGGCATCTCTTCTACATTCTCCCAGTCCATAGAGTACTGTATCCATTTAAGACTACTCATCTTGGCACGATTGTCCCAGTGATTTAGTTTAAATAGATCAATCTGCTTGATCTGAAGTTTGTGTGGAGCGTAATCCTGAAACTCATTCTTTTCAGACTTCCCTATAACTTTTTGAGCATACTTATGTATCTCACTGACAAGATCAGCGGTACTAAGCTTTTCAAATTTTACATGATTATCTAAAAGATGCTGAGTTATCTGAGCGTCAAATGCTAGACCATTATATGAAATATGGTACTGCTTATTTTTGACACAACTCTTGAGAAAGTTTATAAACTTTGTAAAGTCATTACGTTGATCATGTATTACAAAGATGTGTTTTACACCATCGTCTTTATAGTGCTGGAAGACTGCTACAAAACAGTTAACTAGGGTTTCATAGTCCATAACCCAGTGTGTCTGTTGGTCACTCATATCGTTATTGTTCAGTTAAGCTGTCCCCCCTTTTAACAAAGCTAAAAAAAGGCAGTTACTTGACTGCCTTTTTAGTTGGTTTTGGTCTCACAGGACTGTCCTTAGACAGTAACTATTTGCGATGGTTGTGCAGCTGCTGCTTCCATATATTGTTTGAAGTCAAACTTGTCAGCATTAACAGCAAAACCTTTAACGATCTGTTCTATTTCTTCTGGGTTCTCAATATAATACTCGTAATAAGTTTCTATTGTCTTACGCTCTTCCGCGTAATCTTTCCCATTTGCTCTTTTACCAATCTTCAAAGTTTGTACGTCTCCAAGTTCAGTAACTTTTGGGAGCATATGGAAACTTTGTTTCTTTTCTTTTCCTACAAGGGCTAATACTTTTCCATCTCTGTCAAAGATAGCCTCATTGAAAGGACAGTCATTAGTAACTGGAATCATTTTAAAAGTCTTATTGTTACCCCAGCTACCGGTAACGAGCATCATTGAATTGTTCATACTATATTTTAAAGTTAGTTTATACAAATTTATAAAGATTTACTTAACATCTCCAAATCTACGACAGGAATTTTTAATTTTTCTTTTTCTAGATCACAGGGATCACACAGTTCACCGACTTTTTTTAAGGTAGCTACGTTAACATCTAATAGTTTAGCGTAGATATCATAGTGTTTTTCGGGAAACAGGTATGACTCTATATACTTGTATTCACTGGAGGTTTCACCGTAATATGCTTTGATAGCCCTCTTTAAAGGTGGAGTAAATTTAGAATACTTACCCAGTAAAAAACTATACCAGTCTGCTGCATATGTCTCATAATCAAACACATACAGATTATAATCCTGTATAGATATGGTCTGCAGATAAAGAGGATTAGTTGTAATCATCTGCTCTTCAAAGATCTTATATCCTTCTGAGGTATCTTCTTTGAAGGCAGTAATTAACTTCATATCCTCTGGTTCTATGAGACCATCTATACTGATATATGTACCAGATGGTGAGAAGTTGCTAGTCCTCTTTATACCCAGGGCAGGGTATAAAAAGGACCTTGACTTCTGAAAATACTTAGTATATAAGCTATCTATCATCAAAATGGATTTAGAGAACTACTAAACCTTTAGCAAACTCATAAGGTAAATTATAGTTCTTATTATCAAAATGCCACTCTGCTTTATCTACAGCACTCTGAAATTTCTCTAACCAATCGTTTAGAGAGTCTTCAGATACTGGAAAAGCATAGCTTTGGAAAGTTCTATCAATTACTACAAAGTGAAACTTAATAGTATATCCATTACCTATAAGATTCTGGTATACTTGGTTAACAATGATTATGTATATGATTGCCTGTAACCAGTAAGAGTAAAACTCAACACTCTCAGGAAAGTCTTTTAGATCTTTACTGGTAGTCTTGATATCATTTATATGAATTATCTTTTTGTCATGGTCTAATACTATATTGTCAATGATACCTTTAAGTCCGTACTTTTTATTAGTAAACTCAGCAGTCACAGCTAATTCATTGATAACTTCTCTATTATCAAACTCTGTAACATTACAGCCAATTAGGTTACAGATCTGATCGTTGGTCTTGATAATATCAACAGCATCTTTACAATACTTATATGTATCAGGATCAATAAGTGTCTTGTTACCTTTTGTCTTTAAGAAATCCCAGTAGCTAATAGCTTCAGCAGTTATGATTTTATCAAGACGTTGCTGGTCAGTTTTTAAACTTTGATGATAATTCATGTCATACATTACATCTAAGATAGCTTTATCAAACTGTGCTAGTTCTGTGCGATCATCACCATTTTCAGATAGCTCTTTATAGTGACTAAACACACGATCAACAACTTGTCTAAGGCTATCTGTAGGAAGCTTTCCTGGTGTCATCATAAATTCTTTGTTGAATTTCTCTGGCTCCAGTAACAGTAAGTGTATAAGCTTACCTTGTACTAAGTGATTATCTAATCTTTCTTCTTTAATACCTAATACATACATCTGATAAAACACTTGTGGACTCCACATGAGTTTGTTCAGACTACTGTAAGAGTAAAAGAACTTCTTACTATAAAAATCTTTTTCTAAGATTTGTACAGATTCTTCCATAATAGTTTCTAGTTCCATCCTTCTTCAGGTTTTTGATTAAGTAAATTCATTGCTGCATCACATAATTGCATACCAGATATTTGATTACCTGCTATTATACTGTGGTTATCAGAAAACTCTGAGTATTTTTGTACAAAAAGTTGTGCTACACCACGCCAGCTATGTGTATTCATATCATCAGGACAAGTACCTACTCTCCACTCTCGGATGTCAGCTACCATGTCTTGGGAAAGATTATCTTCTAAATCTTTCATTTGCTCTTCTTGAGCTTTTTGCATTATTTCTACCAGCTCTTGGTATTCAGGGGAGTTAACCCACTCTTTAAATGTTTGCATTTGGAGCTTTATTTAATGGTTCCCATGAGTTCATGGCTCTATCACCATTACTTATAGCACAGTTTCTACACAAAGTAGTTATCCAGCCTTGTGTGCGGCCAATATCTTCTTGTGATGAACAGTCTTGGCATGTATTATAAGCCATAACTTCTGCCATGTAGATCATTCCATCTACATGCTCATCGTTCCCATCTGTATAGAAACGGAGACCTCCAAACTTTTCTTTCATTTGCACACAGGTAACTTGCTGTGGTCTATATTGACCATCTTTTGTGTATCTAACAAAGTTATCTACGTAGTTTTGTATAGAGTTACACAACATATCTATTATAGGTACCCATCCAGATGGTAGATCTAACCAGTTTACCATACCAGGATTACCTTCATACTGTTTAAATATCTTAGGATACTTAACTATTAATTGTTCTACTCTACTGGCCATATACCAAGTTGTTGAAGTTTTGCACGAATACGCTGTTGCGTTCTTGTATCTACAGTAAATGCCTCTTCATATTCTAAGAAGGCAATAATTTCATCGTATTGTCCCTGTAAGTCTGCTACCGCAGTAGGACAAGTTTTTTTTTCTGTGTTATCCATTACAGACAATTTTGCATGTCCCGGGTATAATAACGGCCCAGGATATTACCGTTGTAACTATTTGTTCTAAGAACATCTAGTTTAATTTGCCACGCTACCTCAGCATACGATAAGTATTTTTTTGTGCAGCATAGCTCAAGAATAGTTCTTTTAAACTTATCCTTTCCATATCTCTGAATATCAGCTGACAGTTCCTTTGATGATCCATAATAGTCTTTCCAGTCTGACTCGGTGATGGTACGCTCGTATGTTTTACGAGTACCAGTAGCTTTCTTTACTTTCTGGGTTATCTTTTTCTTACGGTTGTTACGGAAAACTTTCTTACCTACATAGAACTGACCATTCATTGTATTGTGTATAAGGTATACAAAACCAAATAGGCCGTTGTATCCTTGAAAGTCTTCTATGCATGTAATAGGTCTGTCTTGATATTGCCAAAGTTTCATAAGTAGATATTCTGTTCTACAAATATAATATAGAACATTGATTACTCATCCAACTTTTTATTTATGATTGGAACAATTCTTGTAAAAACTTCCTTGGGCCCATGATCTTTTATAGAATCAGATGGGTCTTTACTCATAGGTAAAATACATGTACGTACATCAGGATATACTTCTTTGTATTTATCCATGGCTTTTATACCAGCTTCATCATAATCAAAAAGAATAATAACCTTTTTGTATTTTTTAAGATACTCGGTCATTTGTTCTTTCTTTATAAGAGAATTCTCTGAGTCAGGAGCAACATAGTCAATAGAAAGCTTGAGGCTTTTTAGAGCCATTATGTCCTTTAGAGAGCTAGTTATAATTAGATAGGGATAATCTTTAAGCTGCTCAGATCCCTGTACGAAATCTGATACTTTGATAAATTTCTTATCAAGCGTTTTAGGCTGATAAATCTTATACAGTGTACCATCTTTCTTAAAGTAACCATAGAGATAATTACCACGTATTACTAGTTCTATATCTCGTCCATCTTCGGTGCGTACCAGAACGTAATATTCAAGAGGACGGACATGGTGCTCTTCCAAGAGTCTGGAGCCAATGTTAAACTGGGTCCAGAAGTATTGATCAGAAGTATTCCAAGATCTGAAAACGTGCTTTGATACTTTGTATCTACTTGCGAGCTTGAACTCTTGAACATCGTATCCTCCGTTATTGTGTAGAACATAGTCATTATATTTTTCTACTACTAGACTAGCAGCTTTATGATATGATGCTTGAGTTATTTCTTTCACCAGATCTATGGCAGATCCACCTTTACCTGATGAGAAGTCTTTATATTTATAAACTTTATTTTTATCAAGGTATATGCACATTGACGGAGTCCTCTCCTTAGCATTGAACAAGCTTTTGATCTTTATATCATGACCATTAAGCTTTTCTTTTAGCTTACAAAAGTGTTCAAATATCCAAGAAACCGGTACGTCCTTGACATCATGTACGAGATTTTTTGTCTTAAACATATACTCGGTTATGAAATAAAAAATAAAAGGGGGCTAGTAAAAACCAGCCCCCGACTTTATGAAAAATTGATTACATCTGGAACTCATCAGTAGCTGGTTCAAAGCTAGATACTGGTTTAGTATTTAAAGCTTTGTAGTGGTACTTATTGTTCTTATCAAACTTTTCTAGTTTGTCTTCTTCAATAGAAACAAACTTATATTTTGGTAAAGATAACTTTACAATAGTCTTACCATTGTATTCTTCTTCTGTACCTTTAAGGAACCAGTAAAGATTGTTACCTTTTACAAGATCAATTACTTGAGCTACCCAGTCTTCAATAGTTGTTGCATTGATAGAATCAAGCTCATGCTTAAGACCAAGTTCTGTAGCAATGATAGATAACTTGTACATGATCTCATTACGAGATACATTTACGTTACTAAATTCATCAGTCCACATAGTGGCACCTACGCGTGCGGTTTGACCTGAATACTTAGGTCCAGTTGGGTTGTCTTTGTCAATAGGCCATCCTTCAAAGTTATCAAGAGCTGGACCTGAGATAAACAGTTCCAGAGTCTTCTTGTCTCCTTTGTTTGATGTT
>Ga0315903_10010679_pt1 | contig 10902 bp, 8 predicted proteins | sample LakEriMetagenome_7_FD_203524 | JGI IMG/M metagenome (GOLD analysis project Ga0315903, IMG submission 203524) | Freshwater fungal communities from buoy surface, Lake Erie, Ohio, United States - Buoy 2 MA119 | ecosystem: Environmental > Aquatic > Freshwater > Lake | place: USA: Lake Erie, Ohio... | reverse complement strand
ATCGACGAAAACCGGCTTGGGCAGGAAAGAATACACCAGTCCCCCCGCCAGGCCTCCCAGCAGCAGCAGTCCCACGAATCTCTTGATCCAGCGTTTCAGCACGATGGGACTACTCCCGAGTCTTGAGAACGGCAATCAGGTCGAGCCGGTCGAGCTGGCGGCGCACCACCAGCCCCGAGATGACCGCCGAGACCAACACCATCAACACCGAGATACCAATCGTGCGGGGGGTCAGCACGAAGGGAATGCGGTACATCTCGGAGTTGAGGAAATAACAGACCAGCCGGGCCAGCCCCAGTCCCAACGCAATCCCCAGCGGAATGGCCGCCAGGGTCAGCACCGCCAGTTCCCCCAGAAGAATGAAGCTGATCTCCCCCCGTGTCAGGCCCAGCACCCGCAGGCTGGCCAGTTCGCGCCCCCGTTCCGAGAGGGCGATGCGGGCCGTGTTGTAAACCACGCCAAACGCGATGATGCAGGCGAAGATCACGTTGAAAAACTGCATGTGCAGCATGTTGTCCATCACGGTGTGCCGGAAGTTGGCGATGGCAATGCTCTTGATCGACACCGCCGCCGCACCGGGCATCTGTTTGATCTTGTCGTACATCGCCTTTTCGTAGCGGGGGTCGAAGGCGACGTTCACATCCGAGAACGAATTGCCCTCGCGCATCAGGCGGTTGAGCGCCCGCAGGTTCATGTAGGCGAAGGTTCCGAGGTTCTCGGTGATCAGTTCCCGCACGGGCACCTGCACCGTCTGCCGGGTTCCCTGCAGAAACTGGATTGTCAGCAGGTCCCCGACACCCACCTGCAGCACCTCGGCCAGCTTGGAATTGATCACCAACCCTTCGCTGGGCAGAGGCACCGTGTGCCCCCGCTCGTCGATGAGATTCGACATGGTGGAATCTTCGGGAAGTCCCTGGATCAGCGTGCGGCGCTGGATCTGGCCCGAGAGAATGCGGGCCACCACCAGCTTCCGCGGTTCGACCTTCAGCACCCCCGGCAGGTGCTCCAATTCGTGCACTCCGCGCCACGAGGCGCTCTCGTACAGATTGATCCGCAGGTGCTGCCGCTCCACGACGTCGAACTGCACCTGCACGAGGTGATTGAGCGAATCGGCGGGAAATCGCCCCAGCATCTGCACGGCGACCGACACGGCCAGCCCCGCGATCGACAACAGCGACTTCACCGGGCGGCGTTCGATGTGCCGGATAATCATTCGGGCCGGTTGCGACAGCCAGCTGGAGAACCCGATCCGCTCGACCAGCGTGGGGCGGTACGAGGCGGGGGGTTCGGGGCGCATCGCCTCGGCGGGAGGCAGCTTCACCGCCCGCCGGATCACGTTCAGCGTCCCCACCGCCGCCGCGAACAGACTGACCAAAAACGACAGGGCAATGACCCAACCCGGCAGCGAAAACAGCAGCAGGGGGAACTTGTAGAAGTTTGCGTAGAGGTCGGTCATCTGCCGCCCCAGCACGCTCCCCCCCGCGCACCCCAGCAGCACCCCCACCACCACCACGAACAGCACCAGTTTGAAAAAGTGCAGCCCCACCTCGAGGTTGCTGTAGCCAAACGCCTTCAGCACGGCGATCTGGTCGCGCTGGAGGGCGATGATCCGCGACAGCACGACGTTCAGCAGAAACGCGGCCACCGACAGGAACAGCGAGGGGACAATTGTGCCCATTTTCTCCAGCTGTTTGATCTCGTCGGAGACAAACCGGTGCGAGATCTGGTCGCGCCGATTGTGGGCCCCCAGCCCGCCGTAGGGCTCGAGCAGCCGGTCGAGGTCGTCGATCACCGTCGCCTCGTCGGCCCCATGCATCAGGTCGAGGGCCACATCGTTGAATGATCCCTCCATGTCGAAGGCCGCCTCGAGCGCTTGTTCCTCCATCCACATGATGGCGTACCGGCCATCGTCGGGAACCAGCGACCCGAGCCGGATGATGTAGATGTATTCGGGAGACAACACCGTCCCCACGATCCGCAGTTCCTTCTTCCGACCGTTGATGATCGCCGTCAGGGTGTCTCCCGGGCGGTATCCGCGCGCCTCGGCGAATCCCGCCGCCACCAGCACTTCGTTGTCGCGCCCCGGCTCGATGAACCGCCCGGTGCGCAGGTGCAGTCGGTTGAGCTCTCCCGGGCTGCGGGCGGGAATCGAAATCAGCTTTCCCACGGCCGGGTCGTCGATCGCGGGGATGTCGAGCAGCACCTCGCGGACCACGCGAGTCTGGACCCCGGCCACCCCGGGAATCTCGGCGATCCGGGGAATCAGCGTGGAGGGGGCCCGCTTCAGATTGGCGAACACGTGCGTGAAGCCATAGCGGTCGTAATAGGCCGCCTGCGTGCTGCGCAGCGCCTGCATGGCGGTCAGCGACATCACAAACGCCGCCACTCCGCAGGCGATGACAGACACGATCGCCGCCACCTGGCCGCGGGTGTGCCAGGTGTCTCGGAAAAGCTTCCGATCGATGGCCGAGAGCCGCCAGAGCGTCACCAGGTCAGCTCCGAGGGTTTGTGCTTCTGGTCATTGACGGTGATGTGATGAATCCGCCCGTCGGCCACCGAGACAATCCGGTCGGCCATCGCCGCGATCGCCGCGTTGTGCGTGATGACGGCGGTGGTGGTTCCCAATTCCTGGTTCACCCGTTCGATCGCCTCGAGCACGAGAATGCCGGTCTGAATATCGAGCGCCCCGGTCGGCTCATCGCACAACAGCACATCGGGACGCTTCGAGATCGCGCAGGCAATGGCCACGCGCTGTTGCTCGCCCCCCGAGAGCTGCGCCGGGAAGTGGTCCAGGCGGTGTCCCATGCCCACCAGCTTGAGCGCCTCTTCGGGAGCCATGGGATGCTCGGCAATCTCGGTCACCAGCGCCACATTCTCACGGGCGGTCAGGCTGGGTATGAGGTTGTAGAACTGGAACACGAAGCCGACGTGTGTCCGGCGATACCCGGTGAGATTGCGGTCGTCATCTTTCGTCAGATCGTGATCGCGGTACCGGACGGATCCCGCCGTGGGCACATCCAATCCCCCCAGGATGTTCAGCAAGGTCGACTTGCCGCTGCCCGACGGACCCAGCAGCACGACGAACTCTCCCTCGTAGAGATCGAGATCGACCCCCCGCAGGGCCTGCACCTCAACCTCGCCCATGCGGTAGATCTTGGTGATTCCCCGGGCCTCGAACACCGCCTGACGGGCCGCGGGGGCGAACGAGGAGGAAACACGCGGAACAGAAGACACGGTGGAGAACTCGTGCAGAACTGCGGAACAGACAGGAAATGATAGGATACCATTCCGCCAGGGGGCCGACATGGGTTCGGTCGTCCCGGTCAAGCGTTCCGTTCAACCGAATTGGTCCAGAGTACGAGTCTCTAGTGCCACAGCGACACGTCGGCCCGCGATCGAGACAAGGGCTGAGGATTGACTTGCCCCTCCACACTCCCGCATGACTGCCGCCCCGTTGCCTGCCTTGCTCCCCCTGTTGAGCCCAGACCCCGTCGGGGAGATATCGTCGCGTCCGTGTGGCGACTGCACCGCCTGCTGCCAGTTGCTGGCGGTGGTGGAACTGCGCAAGCCAATGCGGTTTGCCTGCGATCATCAACGAATTGGCGGTTGCCAGATCTATCCCGACCGGCCCCCCACCTGCCGTGAGTTCGATTGCGGCTGGAGACGGGGTGCGGTGCCGACCGCCGACGACTGGCGCCCCGACCGCCGGGGGGTGATGCACGTGGGCTGGATCGACCACCCGACCGGCCGGCCACATGACTACCTGTTCGAACTCTGGCAGGGTGCCCTCGCCGACCCTGTGGTTGTCGCCTGGGTGCGAACCCATACCGAGACGGGGGAGATCACTCTTTCTTACCGCGATGGCACTTGGCAGACGCTTTCGCCCGAAGGGCCCACCCCCAGCGCGGGTTGAAGTCGTGGCACCGGTCCACTTCACCGTCTGCCCTGTTCGCCCCCCAACATCAATCTGTCCGCTGGCGCGATGCGACAATGACTGCGGCCACACCCAGGCAGAGCAAGCCCATCGCGGCGCGGGCGGCCGGGGTGGCGAACACCACCGCCGCCTGGAACCAGAGGAACGACAGATAAATCTCGACCCACCGCCGCCAACGGGGCGAGCAGCACACCAGCGAGTCTCCCTTCGGGCTGCCGGTTGGCCATCCGGCGAGGCAGTCGACCGTCCAAACCATGAGGGCCACGAGGTTCCAGATCACTCCCGTGCCAGTGTTGAAGCCCGTCTTCCGTGCGGTCACCTCGGCGGTATGGATCCACACCTGCTGCCAACTGGCGGAATGCACCGTACACCAAGCCCCCAGAACATGCAGCCATAGCAGTCCACACCCCGCCCGCCACGCCACAGGACCCAGTCTGAACAGCCGGGGTGCCTGGATCCACGATCGGTCTCCCGGCACCGGCTTCCCCCAACGGGCGTAGAGGCCCCAGGCGAACGCGACCGCTGCGACGCGGGGCAGAAGATGGGTGAAGCAGACCACAAGTGACATGGGGGAACCCGAAAAGGGAGGCAGAGACGACACTTGCAGACCAGCCGGGAAAGTTCAAGAATCATTTGGCTGGAAAATCGGGGCATCCCGGTTTCACGAGACACGCTGCCGGGCCCACTTGGCCGACGGCATTTCTTCCCTTGCGGCCAGGTTCCCCCTGGCCATCCCAGGCGTCATGAATCACCACGAGCTGCTGCGTGAACTGCAACTGAAGAACAACTCGAAGATTGTGCTCTTGGTGGCCGACGGACTGGGAGGGCTGCCGGTCACCCCGGGAGGTCAGACCGAACTTGAAACCGCGAAGACTCCCCACCTCGACGCTCTCGCCACCCGCGGTGTGCTGGGGCTGAGCACGCCAGTCGTGCCGGGCATCACTCCGGGGAGCGGCCCGGGGCACCTGGGTCTGTTCGGCTACGACCCGCTGGAGTTCCGTATTGGACGGGGTGTGCTCGAAGCACTCGGGATCGACTTCGACCTCGGTCCTGATGACGTGGCAATCCGGGGGAATTTCTGCACCCTCGACGCCGCAGGAAAGATCACCGACCGTCGGGCGGGACGCATCGCCAGCGACATCGGCAAAAAGCTCTGCGAAAAGCTCGACAAGATTGAGATCCCGGGTGTTGAGATCTTCGTGCGGCCGGTGAAGGAATATCGGCTTGTGATTGTAATCCGCGGCAAGGGACTGGGGGGCTCGGTGAATGACACCGATCCGCAGAAGACCGGCGTGGCCCCCCTCGTACCACAGGGGCGCGACGCCGCCTCGCAGAAAACGGCCGAGATCGCCAAACAGTTCCTCGCCAAGGCGAAAGAGGTTCTCAAAGAAGACCACCCCGCGAACTTCTTCACCCTCCGCGGCATCGACAAGCGACCGGCCATCCCCACCTTCGAAGAGGTGTATGGACTGAAGGCGGGGGCCATCGCGGTCTATCCGATGTACCGAGGTCTCGCCCGGCTGGTCAGCATGCAGGTACTTGACGCCGGCCAGACTCTAGACGACCAGTGTGCCCGTCTCGAACAGGCCTGGAACGACTTCGACTTCTTCTTCATGCACTACAAGTACACCGATTCGACCGGGGAAGATGGCAACTTTGCCGCGAAGGTTGATCGCATCGAACAGCTCGACGCCGTATTGCCCCGGATCACCGCGCTGAAGCCCGATGTGCTGGTCGTTACCGGTGACCACAGCACTCCCAGCAAGCTCAAGTCGCACAGTTGGCACCCCGTTCCCACACTGCTGTTCGCCGATTCATGCCGGCCCGATGCCTGCACCAAGTTCGGCGAAGCCAGCTGCCTGCAGGGAGGTCTCGGCCAATTCCAGGCCAAATACCTGATGACTCTGGCAATGGCGCATGCCGGCCGGTTGGAAAAATACGGGGCTTGAACGGGTACCAGCGGGCCGGGCTCTCGCGGCCCCAGCCGCCCACTGGGGCAGTGCACTCCACGCAGACTTTCCCGGCTGGGGGCTTGAAACAAGCCTCCGGTTTGCGTGCGTACTCTGCTAAGTGTGCTGCCTGACTGGTGGCTCAGCCCGCAAACAGGATGCCTGGCAGGTGCTGCCCACTACCGACTCCCCCCCTGGTCTACAATTCCCCCTGTGGTGTTTCCCTGTCTCGGTTCAGGTGTGTTCTGGGCAGGGGATCACAAGTCTTCCTGACCGGATACGAATCCCATGAAAAGTCCTCCCCTATCGGCCGAGCAGCTCGAACAGGAACTCGCCCATCTCCCTGGCTGGGAGGTGCGGGACGGCTGGCTGCGCAAGACGTATCAGACTCCGGGTTGGCCCCATACGCTGATGCTCGCGAACACCATCGGCTATCTCGCCGACGCTGCGTGGCATCATCCCGATCTCTCGCTCGGTTATGCCCAATTGACGGTCAAACTGCAGACGCATGCCGTCCGTGCGCTGACAGCCCTCGATGTGGCCCTGGCCCGCAAGATCGATGAAGTGGCGTTGTGGAAGCCGGGACCAGAGTCGCCTTTGGCAGGCTTTCCCAAACAGTGGGTTCACGCATGACGGTGTCGGTCCAGCGTCCACGAATCGCCCTCACTCTGGGGGATGTGGCGGGGATTGGCCCCGAGGTGATCGCCCGGGTCTGGAGTCCCGATCTGCTGCGGATCTGCGAGCCGGTAGTGGTGGGTCACCCGATTGTCTTGGCCAGGGCTGCCTCGTTGGTCAACCCGAAGCTGGCAGTGGTGGAACTCGACGGTATCGCGGAAGGAGAGGCGACCGCCACGCAACTGCCGTGCTGGAACCCGGGCGACCCCGAGGCAGCCGACGTGCCGCCCGGGCAGAACGATCCGAGGGCGGGGAGAGCGGCGTACGAGTACCTGAGGGCCGCCTGCTGGGCCGCTCAGGCGGGAGCCATCGACGCCATCACCACGGCACCACTCAGCAAGGCGGCGTTGCATCTGGCAGGTTTGCAATACCCAGGGCATACCGAGATCCTTGCCGAGTTGTGCGGCGTCAAGGATTTCGCGATGCAACTGTTCCTCCCCCGGGTGCCCGCTGGGGACTCCACCGCGATCGCTCCCGCATCGCTCCCCTTCGGCTATGACGGCCTGGGGGTGGCGCATGTTACGCTGCACACCTCGATCGCCAGCGTGCCAGGACTGCTCTCGACCGACCGCATCACCGCCACAGGGCGGTTGCTGGGGGAGTTCCTGCAGCGCGTGGGTTATGCCATTCCGCGTCTGGGTATTTGTGCACTGAATCCCCATGCGGGAGAAGAGGGATTGTTCGGGGATGAAGAACAGCGGCTGATTGCACCGGCGGTCGAGCAGTTGCATCACGAGGGTTGGCACGCCCGGGGACCCTATCCCGCTGATACCTTGCTCAAGCGGGCGTGGGAGGGAGAGTTTGATGGCGTGGTGGCCATGTACCACGACCAGGGGCACATTGCCCTCAAGCTCTTGGGGTTTGACCGCGCCGTGAATGTGACGTTGGGCCTGCCAATCGTGCGGACCAGCCCCAGCCACGGCACAGCCTTCGACATCGCCTGGCACGGAATGGCCCGCGGAGAGGGGATGTGGGGGGCCATTCAAATCGCCGCCGCCCTCGCCCGCGCAGACGGCTGACATTCTTCAAATGCAGTGGTCAACGCCTTAAAGAGAAACATCCCGCGGCTGCCGATGCGGCTGCGGGATGTCTGACTGTCAGCGGGAGGTTGCCCAGTAATGCTGACCTTGGTGGCTCCGACCTGTTCCACCTCGCAGCCCTGACCTCGACGGTCAGGCCTCAGGCGCGGGGCGGTTGGGGCGCTGCCGCCGGTTCTGCCCGCCACTGGGTGCTCCTTCGCCCCCTGGGCCGCCACGTCGCCCCGCACCAAAAGCGGGGCGCTCCGGGAAGGTGAACTTGGCCCCCTGCAGCTTGGCCCAATCGGCCTTTTGGGTTTCGGTCAGGACAGCGTCGATGTCGGCCTGAGTCTTATTGTTCCGTTCTTCAGCAGCGGCACGCGCCTTCTCGCGGTCTTCAACCGAGGGGCGTCCCCCACCGAAACCCCCGCCTCCCGCACCACCCTGGCCGCGCTGCGGCCGGGCCGCTTCGAGAATGTCGTCAATCGCCTCTTTCTGGGCGTCGGTCAGTTTCAGAGCGGCGGCGACTTCGGACCGGCCCATGGCACGGATTCCCTGCTGCTGGATCCTCAGTTCGTTCAGACGGGTCAACTGCTCGGGATTGAGGATCCCCTTGGCCAATTCCTCGGCCTTCTTCGACTGCTCTTCCATCCGCTTCCGAGCGTCTTCCATGAACTTCTGCCGTTCCTCACGCGACATGTCCCGGAAATTGGGAGTGCCTTCGGTTCCTTGCTCTCCAGCTGCACCAGCCCCACGACGTCCGCGGGCTCCTCCCCGGAGTTCCTCGCGTGAGTCGCGTAGCTTGGTCTTTTGTTCATCTGTCAGTTTGAGTTCCGTCTGGACCTCCTCCATCAGCAGCAGGCCGGCAATGCCACCCCCCTGCCCTGGAAATCCGCCTCCGAATCCGTCGCCAAAACCACCCCGCCCCTGTCCCTGGGCCAGGGCCACACCCGGAACCACAACGGCAGCTACAAGGCCGCACAGCACACTACGCCACAGACACACCATCTGAGTTTTCATCAACACACCTTCATGTTCTCTGGGCATGAGGAATCCGTGAAGCCGACGATTCTGACCACCGGCGTAGCCCCCGCTAACAACAAAACCCCCGGCCTGGGGAAAAGTTTCTCCCGGCCGGGGGTGAATTGAGGTTCTAAATCCAGAGCTGTTCAACGAACTCAATCGTTGGGTACACCCGTCGTCGGGACTTCGGTGGGGGATTCCGGCGGAGGGGGGAGCTCGGGCTGCAACTCCTCCTCAACCACCTTTTTCGCGTCGATCGATTCAGGCTGATCGCCCGGAATCTGCAAAGTTCCTTTGGGTTGGGGGGCTGGCGCAGAAGTTTCCGACCTCGCCTCAGGCTGCGTTTCAGTTCCTTCGGGCTTGGGATCGGCATCGTTCCTGGTGTCCGTCGCCGGTCCTCGCGGCTCACCCCGCCGCTGGAAACTCAATCCGGGATCACCCTGCGGCCCTCCTTGCAGGACGAACGAGAAGCTATTGGGGCCCTTGACCACCGCACTGCCGGACATCGCTCCCTCTTCGGGGCTGTCGAGCAGCAGGGCGTCACCGTCGACATCGAGGGTTCCCTGGATAGTGCGGGGCTCGGCCCCTTGGGGTTCCACCAGCCAGGTGAACCCGCTCTCTTCGCTGATGGTGAGGATCACCTTACCCCCCTGCGGCAACTCGGCGATCCAGGTGCCGACGAGGTCGAAGAATTCCTCGGCAGCCGGTTCCTGCGCAGGTTCTTCGGGAGTGGTGTCTCCGGGCACGGGCGTGGCCTCAGGCTGGGCCGGTTTCGGTTGCAACTCGGGAGGAATGGGATCGATGCCCCCCGTTCCCGGAGGAATAGCGGGGGGGGCCTGTGCCTGTGCCTGTGCCTGGCCTTGGTCGAGGGCCTTGGCCAGCTGCGCGGCGACCAGGTCGCGGGGCTGCAGTTCCTTCACGCGATTGAACTTCTTGAGGGCATTGTCGGGATGCCCGCAGACGAGGTAGTGATACCCCAGCAGGAACTGCAGGGCCACATTGTCGGGCTGTGCCTTCGACGCTTCTTCCAGGGCCCGCAACTGCGGAGTATACCGGCCGGGTTCACCATACAGTCGAGACATCGTCGCCCAGTCCCAGCCGGGAGAGCTGGCCAGGAGGGCGTTCAGGACACCGGCCGCACTCTGGTACTCGCCGGTGGCGAACAGACACAGGGCGTAGAACTCATGGGCGGCGGGATCGCCCGGCCGCAGCCGCAGCGCTTGGAGAGCCTGCGACCTGGCGTTTGGATAATCTCCCGCCCGGAACAGGGCCAGGGCCTGGTCAAACTCTGCCAGCCCCGGCTCGGCGGCGGGTTGGGGAGCGGATACTCCAGGCTGGACGGGCTCCTCCACCTGTACCACTGGCTGGACGACGATCGGGCGGGTGTAGTCGATTCCGTCAACGATCACCGTCTGGCCACAGTAAGGATTTACATACGACACATAGCCGCTGGAATAGAGGAAATTTGCATTTCCCCCACCCAGCAGTCCCCAAGCGAAGGGCCCGATGGTGATGGCCGCCCATGGACCTCCCCACGCTCCCTGATACCACGAGTGGTGGTGCACATGGACGTGGGTGTCGTGCCAGTAGGTGCCGAACGGCTTGTAGGACGGGCGCCCGCCCCACCAGCCATAACCAGGACGGTTGCCCCAGTTGTTCACGTTGTTGTTGATGTTGATGTTGTTGATGTTATTCGTGACGTTGTTGATGTTGTTCGTCACGTTGGTGGGGGGTTGAGGCCGCGGGCGGGTCACCACGGGGCGCTCTGGCCGCACGGGCCGTTCCGGGCGAACCGGCCGATCGGGCCGGGCCGGTCCCGTGGGCAACGAGGGAAGCCCCCCGGAGATGGTTTCCCCGGGCCGGTTTCCGAAGTTCGGGCGATCGGGTCGACCGGGACGATTGCCAAGGCCCGGGCGTCCCGGCTGGACAATCCCCGGCTGCGTGGGTGTGACGGGTTGACCGGGATTGATTCCCGGATTCACCGGCTGGGGAATGACTGGCCCCCCTGGGGAGGGACGGGTGGTCCCAATCGCTCCCGGCTCACCAGGCCGTCCGGGACGATCCGGGCGGTCGGGTCGATCCGGACGCCCGGGCCGGTCTCCCAGCCCCGGGCGATCTCCGAGACCGGGCCGCTGGGGCTGTCCCGGTTGCACAATGCCCGGCTGGGTGGGGGTCACGGGAACGGTGGGAGTGACAGGTTGAGCGGGATTGATTCCCGGATTCACCGGCTGGGGAGTGACCGGTCCGACCGGGGAGGGACGGGTGGTCCCAATCGCTCCCGGCTCACCAGGCCGACCGGGACGAT
>Ga0315903_10010678_pt1 | contig 10903 bp, 7 predicted proteins | sample LakEriMetagenome_7_FD_203524 | JGI IMG/M metagenome (GOLD analysis project Ga0315903, IMG submission 203524) | Freshwater fungal communities from buoy surface, Lake Erie, Ohio, United States - Buoy 2 MA119 | ecosystem: Environmental > Aquatic > Freshwater > Lake | place: USA: Lake Erie, Ohio... | reverse complement strand
CATCTTCGATATGAAAATGCTCTCTCAGCGTATAGGCGCGGTCGTGAACCGTCAAATCGTCTGTAATGGACGGAAGCACATAGCCGAGGCTTTCAAGCCTGTTGCGCCTCGAATAGACGTTGCGGACATGGATGCCGAGGGCTTTTGCAACTTGGTTTGGCGAGAAACCGCTTTCGACCCAAGTGCGGATGAAATCGTCAGCGGAAGTTACCACTTGCAAACCTTTTGGCCTGTCAGGTTATGGGCCAAAATCTGCTTTGCGGTTTCATCCGTAAAGGCATCGTGCTTCGATACGTAGATGGGCTTCCAAGGCCCGCACGCATCAATCCCGGCGCCAGTCTTGGCGCAGCCTGTCAACAGCACTACTGCCAGAAGTGGTGCCCACCTTACGGTCGATTTCATCCCGCGTTCTCCGTGTCTCTATGTCGCTCGCCAATGCCTTTTGCTTTTCCGATTCAATGCCGTTGCGCCTGCCCTTGAGATAGGCAGATGCAAAAAGCATAGCGGCGCCGAAGATTGCAAGAAAAAAGCGACCAACCTTGGAAGAAAAAAATGAGACAGCGTTCAGAAGCATCATTCTTTCCGTGCCCGCCAAATAATGACGCCAACCAGCGCCACAAGGATAAGGCCACCAACGATCCAAGGCGACATACCGCCCATGATTCGGATGACAGGTTCGGCTTCTGAGAGCGCCGTGCCTGCGGCGCTGATCGTGGCGACAGTAGCGGCACCCTTGGCGGTATTGGAGGATAGGGCGGTGGAGAGGCCCGCCGTTGCTTCTGAGACTTCTTCGCCAGTCGTGCTGGACACAAAATTGCCTCGCGCCCACAGGCCCGCTTCGGCTGCGCGGCGATTGACCAATCCAGGCATTACCTTATTCCTAACCTTGTTCCAACGCGCCAATTCTTTTGGCACGCTTTCATAGTCGCCTGCGTTCAGTTTCTTGATAAGCGTAGACTTTTGCGCCGCGCTAATGCCGACGTTGAAGCACCACGAAACGAGGGCGCCATACTGCCCGTCAGTCAAATCGACCGAGACCATTTCTGAAATTGCTTTTTCGTAAATAGCCAAGTCGGAGCGAAGCAGCTTTGCGGCACGGGCCTCAGTGATCTTGGTCCCACGCTTCATAAGTGACTTGGTGGCGGTATGCCCATAGCCAATCGTGTCTACGCCTGCGGGGCATTTGTATGGCTCAGCGCGAAAGCCTTCCCACCGCTTGATGAGGTCTACGGTTTCTTGGTTGACTTTGCGAACCGTCATGTCGTTCTCCATAAATTAGACGTTCTTGATCGACTTGCCTTCGGCATACTTGGCAACGGCGATGTCGATAAGCCGTGGCCCGGTATACGAGATGGCGATGATGACTGCAAAATTAGAAAAACCAGTCAGGCCGAAGGCGTCAGCAACACCTTTGCCGACCACGCCCATCCCAATAGCCATAGGAATTTCCCACAGCAAGCACAAGCCTGCGGGGCGCTTGGCAGCCATGGCCAACGCCAACATACGGCCCAACATGCCCATACCGCCAGCCACGGCGCCTTGGGAGGCCAATTCACGGACTGTCCATTCATCTAGCGCCATGTCGGCCTCCCTCACACGAAACTTTATGAAGAATTAGTCAGTGTATTGATTTGATTTTCGAGCAAAGACACTTTTCGACTTAGGCTCTGCACCGCGCCCCACAGGACGGGGACAAGTTGGCTGTGGTCGATAGCCTGCATATCTTCCCCGTCTTTTTCTCCGATGACGGCTTGGGGGATAAGATGTTGGACCTCGTGCGCCTTAAAGCCAAAAATCTTTGGTGCGTTGGGCTTCTCTTTCCAATTGAATTTGTAGACGGGGGTGGCGTCTACAAAATCTTGTGCTTCGGTAAATTCTTCGAAATTTTCCTTGAGGCGATAATCAGAAGAAGTTGCATATCGCACAGAAGTTGAGACGTAGATAAATCCAATCTGGCTGCCCGATCTATTAAAAGATATACCGACGTTTTCAGTTAAATTTGTATTAATCAATACGACATATGATCCATCACTTGAAAAGTGAGCAGAACCATTATTTGAAATTGTGGCCCCTAAGTTTGTGTTGCCAGACCCAGGGGTATCAACTGTAGACCCAAAACGCGACATTGCGCTAAAGGTTGCTGTGCTTGAAACGCTAAACGTGCCCCCTGGACCAACAACCAAACCGCTTGCCGCTGTAAGTGGGCTGTAGATTGTTGTGCTAGTCGTGGTGGCCTCAAAAACCCGAGAACCACCAGCCGCAATAGCAAACTTATTTTCACCAGAAAAATAAGGTCCAGTATCGCGGTCATTGATCGGCGAAAGAGCCGTGTTGCTTACGGTGCCACTACCGATAGTAAGGGGTGTTGATAGCGAGAAATTGCCATCACTGTCATACATGACGAAGCGCGAAGCTGATGGCGCAAGAAATAGATATTTGGTGCCAGCGGACCAATTTACAGCCGTTGTACCACCGCTGCTATTTCGGACGATGAGCGTCCTAGAAATTGTAGATGGCGAACCTGCTGTATACGTGCCTTCACCAACTTCAAAAAGAGAAGGATTGGTCAAGCTATCAATGACAACATACGCGACTCGGACGCCAGAAGTTACCCCCGCACCTGCTGGAGTGAGGTAGCCCGTGACCGCCGTAGCGTCAATGCTATATGTGCCTGTTCCGACAGTAGTGGTCGTAACCAGAACGCGATCACCGACATAAACTGGAACGCCCATTATGCGTCTTCCTCAATTTGGAAATCAGTTGTCCACATATCTTCCAATTGTCGATTTACGACGGGGACTTCAGAAAATGTCCCGAACATACCATCGCCTAGATATTCTTCTTCTCTTGCAAAGAAAACCTGTCCTGTGGTGCCGACTTCACCCACGGCGGAAACAAGAGTTGATGCTTCTGTTTGAGTTAAAATAGGGAAGCCGATCCGTTCAACTCGATAAGGGATACCGCGAGTTGCATACCGGATACCAGTGATGCCCGCACGACTTGTGGCGCCGGGGTCTCTGAAAGACCGTCCGTGGCCGTATGCGTATGAGTATTGAGTTATAAGAGCATCACCAACCCATACGCGCCCCAACTGAATGTAGTTGCTAGAAACGGTGCCTACAAAAGTTATGCGGACGTAGCGCGCTGTGATCCCTGCGACCGAGCGCCACGCCCAAACACCCCAAGGATTTAACGTAAAAGTTGCTGCGGCTACGTTTAAGGCGTCCGTGCCTGTTTGGCTTGACATGCTTGCGCGCAAAGCAACAGTCGAACCCGTTGGCGGAAGCACGCCGTCTCGTGGCGCCGCAAAAGCGATTGTCTTGATCGCGCGACTTGTTCCTAGGTCTATATCGACGGTGACACTCGTGACATTGTTCCAAGTTCCGCTACGCCACACGTCTTGGACTTGGGTTGTGAGCATACCGCGAGGGCCAAGCCCCGTCGCCTCACTAGAAACGGTTAGTGAAGCGCCCGTCTGTTCTGCCCAATTCTTCCAAGAAAGAACAGCGCCCATTAACCCCACAACTCCAACTCGGCGGAATCGCCCCTAGCAGAAATACCACGAACCAATAACGCTTTGCCACCCGCCAAAGTGGGGATGCCCGGCCACTTTAATATAACAGTTGTGCCGATTGGAAGGTTCCACCAACGGACGCCACCAGCACGGGGACCAATTCTGACAGACCAAGTGCGCCTTGGAACTTTATAGATTTCCAACAGAGATTGAGCGAGAGTTGAAGCCGCAGTTTCAGATTCCAAAACACCTGGAAATTCAGGACCATCAATGGCAAGAGGATATCGGGTCTTAACAGATGTATCTGTGGCGATGGCTACGCGGCGTTTTCGAGAATAGTAGTCGGTCGTTGCAGCCCCTAGAGAGTCAGATATGTCACTTCCTTGTTGAGTAACTTCTAGCTCCTGATACGAGACTCTTACACGCCACCAAGGGGGTGTGGAACCCGACGTTTCTTGAGGGGCTGTAATCTGCATATATGGTTCAATGACTAGCGTTGAAGTAGTTGCTTGTGGGGCGGAAATGACGTTGCCTTCAAATACCCCTAGTGCGTTTGGCCCCCACCACACGGCACCGAGACCGACTGCTAACTTATTTATCGCATCTTCTGCGGTGCCGTCTCTGACGATAATTCCTACTTCGGTGTTTGGCCAAGCCGAAAAAGAAGATGCTACGGCGCTTGCCACGCCGCCGCAAACACGCAAGATTTGCGCTGCAACTTGGGCCGAAGTTGAAGCGTATCCACCGTCTGTGCTGCCGCGCACATCTGCGGTAAGAAAAACTGGATCATCATGAAGTTTTATAAACCCACCACCTTTGAAGTCAGTATATTTTCCAGTAGCGGGGCTATCCGCAACAAGAGAGGCGTATGAATCTTCACTTTCTTTCAACTCAAGAGGCACGCCAAGATCACGAACGGCCACAATTTCTTGAACTTCGCCGTCATGCAACTGGTATATTCGATTTGCAGCGTCTACCAAAGTGGGCTGGACGTTCCTGACGAAACCAAAAATCCTTGGCTTAGCGATACCTTCTGCTTCCGCGCTTCCTTCAGTCCCACCAGTTCCCAAGTATAGGTTATTAGCGGCCACAAGTAAGTCTGCGGCTGCTGAACGAAGCGGCATACGGAGTGTATCCGTGCCTTCAAAGGCTTCGGAAGCACGAAGGGATGCGACTTCAACCCACGTAGAACGCGCGGCGTGGACGGGACGGCGATGCGGAGCGCGAGTTAACTTAACCCGCCTGCCAGCAATTGCCCACTCCCCCGCGATTGTATCAAGCGCCCCGTCTACGTTTGTAAATCGCAGTTCGCCACCCTCGATTTGCGCACGTCGGCCTTCACCTTGATAGACGGGGATAAACCGCTCAACGGCTGGTGGCTCAAGCATCCTAGGTGGGTATACAGGGATTGTTCCTGTGTCGCCGGGATTTTCGATCCATCCTTTATCTGAGGCCACAATGGTTGGCGCAGTAGCGATTGAAGACCCTGTGGTATTCAACGATGACATAGGGGTGCCTGAAGGCATAAAAAGTTGCGGCGGGCGAGCCGCGCCAACGCCTTCAGGATCAGGGTTGATCTCGATCAGCCAAACCGATTCCTCGATCCCGGCGCTTGCTACAGTGATGGTCGAACTCATTGTGCCCTCAGACGGGATGTGCGAAGTTCTTCTCTCAATTCGCCAATCTGTATCTGAAGACCGGAGACGGCTTCAAGTAGGGCGCTGCCTTGGTCCGCATCATTCCGTGCAACGGTTTCTTCCAAAGACTCAATCGCGTTCCTGACGGCGCGCAATTCACCGACAACGGCTTGAGTGTTGCCGCCATTCACCTCTACGCCTAGGCGCCCGTCAGGACCACGGCGTAGCGGCATGATGGCTTCGGGACCTGCTTCACCAAACAAGGCCATGGGCGCCAGCGTGGGGCTGTTCACGTAGTCAGGGATGCCGCCGTTGGCGTATGCCATGACCTTACCGTGGTAGAGGGCCGCGCCAAGTGCCGCTGCCATCCCGCCGCCACCACCCATGTCACCGCCAAATCCGCCCGCACCCGATTCGGCGTCAAACATAAAATCTTGCTGTGCCACATACGTCTGCACATCTGCCGTCTTTTCAACCGCAGTCTTGATGGCTTCGGCTATCGGAAGAAGCGATTCCAACTTATCATTAAACTGCTTGTTGTATTCCAGCGAGGCGGACTCAAAAGCCGTCTGCCCAAGCCCGGCCATTTCTTTGACGAAGGGCACGTCGCTGATATTGAGAAGTTGCTGCCCGACCGGGTTGGAAACTAGGTTTTCAAGCGAAGATACAACGCCAGAACGGATGCCGTGGAAGGCGCTGGTAGAACCATAAATCTCCCGCGCCAAATTCAGATAAGTCTCAGACGATTGCGTGATGCGCTGAAGGGCCGTCTTATCGCCCGTCTGCGCCGCCGCCAAATCACGACTGAACAACTCGCCCGCCGAAGCCAACCGCCCCATGCCCGTGGTGCCTGATAGCCCGCCAACACGTAGTGAATCCAGGAAGTCGCTGATGCCCCGTGTGCTTTCACGCATGATAGCCGCGCGTTCTTCAGCTTGCACTTCTTCAAGTTTTACAAGCATCTTAGACTTTTCTTCCGCCGTCAGCGCAAGCGCGTCTAGCGAGGCGGTGAAGGATTCAATCTCCTTTTGGGTGTTGTAGGAAAGCTGAATCTGCTCCGCCTGTTGGTCGAGGCCGAGTGCGGTAAGGCGACGGATTTCAAGTCCAAGTGCCGTGTCGCGAATGGTAAGGGCGCGCTGCTTTTCAAGTTTGGCGATGCCTGCATCCCGCGCGTCATTCAACTCCTCTTCAGAGATGCCATACTCACGCGCTTTGGCAGCCGCCTGGGCGAATGAGTCTATCAGCGCGTTCATCTGTTGCGTAAATTCAGGGATCGGGTCTTTGGTCAGCCCCTTGATAGTGTCTTGGATGCTGATGAAGCCTTCGACAAACTCTTGTAGTTTTTCCAAACCCGTAAAAGTTCGAGTTGATAGCGCACGGTTAAGGTCTTCGTTAGACGCCCCCGCGCCGAATCGCAGCCGCGTAAACGCTTCCTCAAGACTCCCCGCATCCGCCCACGAATAATCGGGCCCGAATCTATTACCACCGACGACAGACACGCCGCCAACCATTAGACCACGAGCTTTTAGATACTCGTTAGTAGATTGCACTAATTGATCTGCGGCTTCGAACATCTGCCGTCCACTCTCGTTAAAGAACTGGCGGCTGATAGGCAGCAAGGACGTAGCCATTGCATTTTCGGGCGTAGCATCTGGGCCATACCCTGCGGACTGGAGACGGAAACCGTATCCCTGAACGGATGGCTTGGGGCCGACTAGCCCGCCTAACCCGCCACCTGCAAGACCACCGATGAGCGCGGCGCCGATAGGGCCGAGGGGGCCAAGAAGGCCCGCACCAGCAAGCAACGCGCCTGCTGCGGAGCCGAGGCCGCTCCCCACCATGCCGCCTGTTTGGTTGCCGCCAAGCATGGAATTGAGGAAGTTACCAGCGCCGAAGCCAAGACCTGCGGCGCCAAGAAAACTACCGATAGTGAGTCCGCCGGTAGCGGTCGTCACACCGGGAATGCCGCTAAGAGCCAAACCCGGTTCACCAGCGGCGAGTAGTGCTTCCGCACCCATCAATGGCGCTTGCGGGGCAAAAATAGAAGTGCTTAGCAACCCTCCAGGGCCAGTAATCCCGAGCGAACCAAGAATCCCTTCCTTCGGAATCAAGGACGAAAGCCCGAGCAGGTCCATCAAACCCCCGCCGCCACCCGCAGCGCCAGCAACCGCACCGCCTGCGCCAAGCACGGACAGGCCCGCGCCAAGTGTCGGGCGCATGGTGCCGCCGAAAAGGCTATTCAGAACCGGGTTAATGACACCAAGGCGAATGATGGATTGGAGGATGGACGACATGACACCGCGAACGATGTTGCCGAAGTTGAGTGCGCGGATTTCGCCCTTGGAGAAGGCTTCGGTGATGGCGTCACCAACCTGCTCGAAGGCCCGTTCGCCAATGCGGCCAAGTTCCTCGTAGGAGTTTTTGAAGTATTCGTTTTCTTGGCGGAGGCGAACGGTTTGGCGTGCGAGTGCTTCGGCATCGGCAATGAGGCTTGGGCTTGCGCCTTGAAGGCGTTGCCGCTCACGCAACGCGGCGAGTTCCTGTTCGCGGACAAGAACGCTTTCGCCAATAAGTGTTTTTTCCAACTGCAAATACGTCAGTTCATCTTCACGCTGCTTTGTCGTGCCTTTGGCGGCTTCCTTGTCGCGTTCGCCTTGCGCCTGCTTTTGGAGTAGCGGCGTGATTTGGGCGAGAATAGCAACGCGCTTTTTCTCATCGCCGTTAGCAAGGCGAATGGCTTCCGTCTCGGCCTTCAGCGCCAATTCTCTGTCTTCGCCTGCCGACGTGCTTTGGCGATAGGCTTGCACCATGTCATCTTGGGCAGCAATTTCAGCTTTTAGCGTATCAATATATTTTTCTAGGCTATTTTCAGAACGGGCTACACTTTGACGGCGCTCGCCTTCCGCAATGTTTACACCGTCAAGTTCTTTCGCAACCCCCGGTAGAACGGTTCGGAAGGTCTCATTAGTGCGAAGAAACTTAATAAGTTCTTTGTCTGATTTAGCAGTCAAATCGCCAAAACGGTCAAGACCTTCTGCCGTCTTGTCGAGTCCCAAATTGCGAATAGCCGAACGAGTCGCTTCTGCCTTTTTAGCGATGGATTGCGTGTCGGAGATGGCACGCTGAGCTTCTCGTTCGATATCGGCAAACGATCCGGTAGCTGCTCGCATCCCACCTTCTTGTTGGCGGATGGTGTCAATATTAAATTGAATAGTAATGCCATTTGCAAACCGAGTCTCAAAATCTTCAATAGTGCGCCTTAAAGCGTCTACTTCTTTTCTAGCAAGTGCTACTTTTTCAGCGGCAGCATTGAAATTTTTATCCATTGAAGCATCGTTAATCTTTTTCCGAATATCGTCGATGATATCGGGCATTTCAGAATCTTTGAACGCGGTCGTCAATTGACGCACAGAATCGGTAGCCGAGATGGTGCCGTTAAGGAACCCATCTATGATGGGTTGCGCGCGACGATACATCTGCTCTTGTTCTTGAAGAACGGCGCGCATTTCGGCGCTTATCGGCGCTTGTAGTTGGGTTTGGATGTTTTCAAGAGTAGTCCCCACGGCCCTTGCGCCTGGGGAGATAGCGCGCCGCATCGCTGTATACGCGCGCTCCGCTTTAGCCAACTCCCGTTGTGCCGCAGCCGCTTCAATCCTAAGTCGCTCAGCTTCCGCCTTTGCTACCGCTGCAATCGCATCCGCCTCAGACATGCCGAGGCGCTTATTAGCCTCGATCCTACGCTCGATAGCCGTCGAAGAAGCGTCCAATCCTTGCTTATTGCGATATAGAACTTCGTTAAATTCAGTAATAGTATCATTGGTGTTTTTGCTTACTCGGCCAATGTTTGTCATCGCGGAACTGAGTTGGTTGGCAGAGCCAATCAAGCCCGTCAGTTCGGTAGATATACTACTGAACCCTTTGAGGAGAAAATTAATAGCATCCAAAGCGCCGATCGCTTTCAGTAGGCGCGTTATTTCGGTGAGGCCGTTGATGATGAAAATAACTAGATCGGCAAGTGCCTTGAATAGCGCACCGATGGTTTCCGTAGCCCCAATTTCACGGAGCGTTTGCATTGTTGTGACAAGAGAATTGGAGAAAGTGATAACGGCGTCATTCAGGCCCCCTTCGCCAATAGTGTTCGCGAATAGGGAAAACTCTGTGCCCAAGCGCCCAAACGCGGCTGCAATGCTGTTTGAAGTTCGAGCCAGCGCATCGGCTCCGCCAGACATTAGGTTGATTTGATTGATGAACTCCATGCCGTATCGCTTTACGTCAATAGAGCCTTCCTCAAATCTCTTATTAAGGTCCGCTTGGCGCCCGTCTACTTTCGTCACCGCCTTCTCAAGCGCAGCCATGGCGATGGGGAGGCGGTCGCCCAACTGCAACCGCACTTCTTCAGCCATAAACTTGCCCTTGGACATGGACTGTTCCAAGGCACGAATGACGCCCATAGTATCGGCGGAAGATAGGCCGAAGTTACGCGAGGCTTCTGTCAATTGCGTAAAAGACGTGCGCGCCTCATCAGAACTGAACCCCGCGCCCTTCATCGCCAAGGACAAACGAGCGAAAGAGTTACCTACTTCGCCAACAGAAAAACCTACGCGATCTGCTTCCGCTATAAGAAACTGCATATTGCGTTGAAATTCGCCGCCAGTCGCGGATACCGTTCGCAAGGTGTTCGAGAATTTCTCAAATTCCATGATGGATTGAGTTAACTCTCGCATCGCAAAGGCGCCGCCAAGCGCGGCTACGGCCGCGTTGGTGTTGAATAAGATACGGCTAAACCCACTCAACGAGGCGTTGGCAGCGCCAAAAGCGGCTGAGATGACACGCGCATTGTCACTGAGTTTAGGCAGCAAACCGCCTACACGGGCGATGTCACCGCTGAGGCGCTGCATGTTTCGATTAAATTCACCCGTCGCTGTAGTAGCGCCGATTGTGTTCAAACCGTAAGTGCGAAGCGCGGAAGTATAACGGTCAAGAGAATTTTGAGCCTCTACGCTGATGCCTGCAAACCGTTCACCGCTTACCTGTCTCCCCGCCCGTCCTATAATCCCGGCAACCCGCGTTTGGGCCTGTTGTAGTATGCGCTCCATTTGCATTTGCCGGGCGATTTCTTGAGACGCAAGTTTCGCGGAAGCAGAAGCATTTCGCGTGATCTCTTTTTCGGACTCTTTAAGTGCTTTCGTTTTTTGATTTTGCAGTTTAACAACTGAGTCGATACCGTCGCGCAACTGCCGCACGGTGTTGCTATATTGGCGCGTCGCCCGGTCAATCTGAAGCGTAGTTGAAGTAGAGTTACCGACAACTCGATTATATTCAGTAAAAGCACGGTTGACTCGCCCAAGCGTATCAGCGCGCATCTTCTCGCTAAGCGCGTGTTGGTTTACGAGGCGTGTGATCTTTTCATGCTCGCGTGCGCCTTTCTCAAGACGGGCTTCTAATTTTGCAAGTGCGCCTGCGCTTTTATTAGTCCAAGATTCAAGTTGCTTTAGTCCGTCACCACCACTGGCCTTCTTCGCCGCCGCACCGATGTTCCCGACCGACTTCTCTACCGCGCCAGCTTTCGACGCAAGCGCGTCCAAAGCCTTGATTGCAGCCGCAACCGACTTCGTATCAACCTTAACTGTAAGATTAGCAACTGAATCCGACAAAACTACCCCCGTCTAGAAACTCGTTTTGGCGTGGGCGTTGGGTCAGATTTCTTTGCGGCTTCCCTCGCGGCCCGTGCCGCTTTAGCCAAATCAGCCTG
>Ga0315903_10010672_pt1 | contig 10906 bp, 10 predicted proteins | sample LakEriMetagenome_7_FD_203524 | JGI IMG/M metagenome (GOLD analysis project Ga0315903, IMG submission 203524) | Freshwater fungal communities from buoy surface, Lake Erie, Ohio, United States - Buoy 2 MA119 | ecosystem: Environmental > Aquatic > Freshwater > Lake | place: USA: Lake Erie, Ohio... | reverse complement strand
GCGGTTCTGGGTTTAACACCACTGCTGGCGCATGGGCTGCTGGAGACTTCCGTAAAGTGTCGGGGCAAGCAAACGTCATTGGCACGACAGGAGCCACCTTCTACATCACCGGCGTCCAGCTTGAAGCTGGCACTGTGGCCTCGCCGTTTGAGCGGGTGGAATATGGGGCCATGCTTCGCGCTTGTCAGCGATACTTTGCAAAGACATTCGACCAGTCTGTCGCAGTTTCTGCTTCAACCGGAAGTAGGGCTGGGTCAATCCCATTCTTCTTCTGGACGACTGCTTCTACAAACGCAGAAACAGCTTGGCAGTTACCGGCAGAAATGCGGGCTTCTCCTACCGTCACCTCTTATGCTTGGACAGGTGGTTCGGCTAACTGGGCAAACAATGCTGGCGGCACTGTGGGGATTGGAACGCTGCGCTCAGGAACCCGAAATGTTGGACTGACTGTCGGCGGCTCTGTTGGAGCGTCTGAACAGTTTTGGATTCATGCAACAGTTAGTGCGGAGCTTTAAAAATGTATCAGCTTCAAAAAGAAAATACGGGTGATTATCTGGACTGCGTCAAACGCCTTGCGGACAATGCCTTCATCCCCTTCGACCCCGCCAACACCGACTACCAGCAGTACCTCGCGTGGCTGGAGCAGGGCAACACGCCGCTGCCTGCGGATGAGTAAACATGATCGATCCGATTACCGCGTTTGCGACCGCGCAGGCTGCGGTAGCAGGCATCCAAAAAGCTATCAAACTTGGCAAGGACATCAACGGCCTTGTCGGTGAGTTCGGTAAGTTTTTTGATGCGCGGGACGTGGTCCAGAAGGCTGCGAACGATGCGGGTAAATCGGGGAAGTCTGACACGGGCCGCGCGATGGAGATCGTGATGCAAGCCAACGCCCTGCGCGAGTCGGAAGAGGCGCTCAAACATCAGTTGGTCTACGGCGGCTACCCCGAGTTGTGGGAGATGATGCTCAAGGAGCGGATGAAGATCAAGCAGGCGCGCGAGAAGCAAGAACGCGAAGCCAAGATCGCACGCAAGAAGGTAGTGGCCGAACGCCTGTTGATGGCTCAAATCGTCGGCGGTGCAATCGCAGTCATCATCATCGGCACCATCATAATCTTCATCGTTAAGCAAGCGCTGTCGTGAGCGAGGAGAAGGTTAACCCCAACAGCCTGATCGAGAAGATTCTCGGCTACGTTGATTCTCCGTTCAAACTATTCGCCATCATCTTGATGGCCGTCTTCACGTTCGTGGGGTACTTCGTTTGGCAAAACCAAGCGTTCCTGATCGGAGCGTACAAGGAGCAGCAAAAGCTCCCCAGCATCGCCGAGGACCGGGTCGAAGATGCGGCGGCGCATCTGTTCAAAAATACTGATGCGATAGTGGTGGCCATCTTTAAGGTCAACCCGATGTTTGGGACCAGAGTCTTGCACCGGGCGTATACCAAGGATGGCAGGGACAAAACCCATGAGGGGTTGGATGTCGGGCTGTTCACCGCCAACGCAGCCAATAACCGGGATGTCGTGGCGTTGATGGCAAGCGAGATTCCCTGCGGCCCGTACAAGACCGCCCAGTCCGAGATTGGGTTATGGTATATGGAGAAGGGCATGACCTTCGGCTGCCGTATCAGCGTGCCGCCCGAGCAGGGAAAATTTGTCGGCCAGATCACGGTGGGCTGGAAAGAGGAGCCGCCGGATGTGGACCAGTACCGGGTGCTTTTGCAGATCGCAGCAACCATGTTGGCAAGGAGTAAAAAGTAATGGAATGGCTCAAACAGATCGCCCCCACTATCGCCACCGCGATGGGTGGCCCGCTGGCCGGTATGGCCGTCTCAGCTATCTCCAAGGCTATTGGCGTGGACGAGAAGGATGTCGGCGACCTGATCAACAACAACAAGTTGACCGCCGACCAGATCGCCCAGGTCAAGCTAGCTGAGATCGAACTGCAAAAGCAGGCCAATGAACTCGGCCTGAACTTTGAGAAGCTGGCCGTGGATGACAGGAAGAGCGCCCGTGAGATGCAGGCCACCACCCGCTCCATCGTGCCCCCCGTGCTGGCGGCTATCGTCACTATCGGGTTCTTCGGCATCATGGTGATGATGCTGCTGGGCAAGGTGGACTCCAACAACCCCGCCATTCTGATGATGCTGGGCTCCCTCGGTACCGCATGGACCGGGATCATTGCGTACTATTTTGGTTCTAGCGCTGGCTCGCAGGCCAAGACCGACCTCCTTTCTAAAGCACCGGCAATCAAATGACCATCCTCGCCCTGACTGAGACCCTGACCAAACTCAAGATCGACCCCTCGTGGGCCGAACCTCTGGCGGAGGTCTTTCACCGCTATGAGATCAACACCCCTGAGCGGCAGGCTGCGTTCATTGGGCAATGCGCCCATGAGAGCATGAACTTCAAAACGCTGGAAGAGAACCTGAGCTACAGCGCCGAGGCCCTGATGAAGACTTGGCCAAGCCGGTTCCCGACGATGGAGATTGCCAAACAGTACGCCCGCAACCCTGAGAAGATTGCCAACAAGGTCTACGGCGGGCGCATGGGTAACGGCACCGAAGAGACCGGGGATGGCTGGCTGTACCACGGGCGCGGGCTGATTCAGCTCACCGGCAAGGACAACTACACGCTGGCGGGGGATGCCCTGAACATGGATTTCATCCATTCCCCGGACTACGTGCTGGTGCCCAAGTACGCTGCCTTGACCGCCGGGTGGTACTGGAACAAGCGGCAGCTCAACAAAGAGGCTGATGCTAAAGACTACACGGGCATGACAAAAAAGATCAACGGCGGTACCATTGGGTTGGACGACCGGATTGCGCACATCAAGCACGCGCAAGAGGTTATGACCGCTTAAAAGGGCGCACCCATGCCGCTTCAGAAAATTCTTTTCAAACCCGGAGTCAACCGCGAGAACACGCGGTACACGACCGAAGGCGGGTGGTATGAGTGCGACAAGGTTCGCTTTCGCCAAGGCACGCCTGAAAAAGTGGGCGGCTGGCAGCAGATTTCTTCTTACACCTACGAGGGTGTGTGCCGTTCGCTGTGGACTTGGGGCACCATAACCGGCGCAACAGTACTCACAGGCGTGGGCACGAACAAGAAGTTTTATATCGAAGAAGGCGGTGCGTATAACGACGTCACGCCAATTCGCGCCTACGAAGGGCCGCTGTCTAATCCGTTTGCCGTCACAACGGGCTCCACGACGATCACAGTAAGCGACAACACGCACGGCTGTCAGACGGGTGACTATGTAACGTTCCTTGGCGCGGTGGGACTGAGCACGCAGACTTTCACCCGCACCAACTCGACTGACTTTGTTCTGTCCACGGCGCTTCCTGACAACACGCCAGTCCTCCTCTCAGTTTCCGCTGGTGGCGTTCTGCCTACAGGCTTGTTGGCTGGCGTGCAGTACTTTGTGCAGGTGGTTGCAGGCACCACGATCAACTTCTCCAACGTGATTGACGGCGCGGCGATCAGTACGACTACTGCGGGGTCGGGCACGTTCTCTCTGGAGGTGAATCAAGGCATCACCTCGGCGGTGCTCAACCAGAACTTCGAAGTCACGTTTGTCAACCTCAACAGCTACACAATTCAAAGTCCCGTGGCTGCAACGGCTTACGATGTGGGCGGTGGCGGCACTTCTGTTTACGCGGCCTACGAATTTCCTACGGGCAATGAGATTGTCACGCCGATCAGTGGCTGGGGCGCGGGCGCTTGGGGTGAGGGTCCGTGGGGTATAGGCACGACTGCGTTGCAAAGTGCGCGGCTTTGGTATCAGAACAACTTTGGTGAAGACCTTGTCTACGGCTATCGGGGCGGTGTACTGTACTACTGGAACGCCAAAATTGGTGTCAACCCCGTAATTTTCACAGTCACGATTGCATCCCCCGCAGTGGTGACATACACAGGTATTGCGTTACCGGAGGGCACAGCGCTTGTGCTGGAGACCACGGGTGCGCTGCCTACGGGTTTGACGGTTGGTGTTGTGTACTACGCAGTGAACGTATCAGGCAACACGTTTAATCTGTCGGCGACTCCCGGCGGCGCTGCAATCACTACGACTGGCGTTCAAGCAGGTACACACTACGTGTCGCCTCGGGGCATCCCTGTTTCGAATCTGGCGGGTGCGTCGGACGTGCCGACGGCGGTCAACAACATGATCGTCTCGGACATAAGCCGGTTTGTGATTGCGATGGGCTGTAACCCGATTGGGCAGACTGAGATTGATCCGATGTTCATTCGCTGGACGGATCAAGAATCTTTGGTGGATTGGACCCCGGCAGCAACCAACCAAGCAGGCGGCACGCGGCTGTCTCACGGCTCTGAGATTCGCACGGGCATCCAGTCTCGACAGGAGATTTTGATATACACCGACGCAGCGTTGTATTCGCTGCAATACCTCGGGCCTCCGTATGTCTGGGGCGCACAGCTTCTGGGTGACAACATCTCTATCGCCGGGGTGAACACCGCCATCGTTGCGTCCGGTATCACGTACTGGATGGGCGTGGACAAGTTCTACATGTACTCCGGGCGCGTGCAGACGCTGCGGTGCGACCTTCGCCAATACATCTACGGGGACATCAACCTTGAACAGCAGTCGCAGTTTTTTGCGGGAACCAACGAGGGCTTCAACGAAGTCTGGTGGTTCTACTGTTCATCGGGGTCCACGGCCATCGACCGCTACGTGGTCTACAACTACGCTGAGGACATCTGGTATTACGGCACGATGGCGCGCACCGCATGGGTGGACTCGGGGCTGAACCTGTATCCGGTAGCGGCGACGTATTCCGACAACCTCGTGTATCACGAGCTGGGCGTGGACGACAACACGACAGGCGTGCCCGTTGCAATTGACTCGTACATCACTTCGTCGCAGTTTGACATTGGTGATGGCCACGCGTTTGGCTTTATCTGGCGTTTGATTCCGGACGTGACGTTCCGTGGCTCGACTGCTGGCAGCCCGCAGGTGACGATGACGCTGTTGCCGCTACAAAACTCAGGCTCGGGGTACAACACTCCGCCTTCTGTCGGCGGGGTAGACAACGCCACTGTGACGCGTAGCGCTACGGTTCCTGTCGAGCAGTTCACCGGGCAGGTGTACATCCGCGTACGTGGACGCCAGATGTCGTTCAAAGTGGCGGGCAACCAGCTTGGCCTCCAGTGGCAGCTTGGCGCACCGCGTATCGACATCAAACCGGATGGCAGACGTTGACCTATGACCCTGATCGTCACCTCCACCTACGAACTTAACCGTGTCACAGCGCCGCGTTTACCAAACGCACCTACTGAGTATGAGCAGCGCTACCACGATCAGTTTGCTGACGTTTTGCGCCTGTACTTCAACCGGCTGGACAACATTCTGGGGCAACTCGTAGCTACTATGGAAACACTCCCTGTAGAAATTACCGGCACAAACCTTGATGCGTTTGGGCGGCTGCGGGTCAGCAACCCGTTCACGCTGTTTGACTCCTCCCACCGCTACGCCGACAACAACCTGTGGGCAAACAGCATCACGGGCACGGCAGCAGCAACGTTCAATCAGGACGAAGGCTTGGTGAACCTGACCGTTGGCACGGCCAGCGGGGACCAGATCATTCGCGAGACCATCAAGGTGTTCTCCTATCAGCCGGGTAAAAGCTTGCTGGTCATGTCCACGTTTGTCATGGGCGACGCCAAGGCGGGCCTGCGCCAGCGAGTGGGTTACTACGGGGCAGCAAACGGTATCTACTTTGAGCGGGACGGCACTACCAACTACATGGTCGAGCGCAGCAGTGTGACCGGCGTACTGACCAATACCCGTGTGGCTCAGGCTAACTGGAACCAAGACCCGCTGGATGGCACCGGCCCGTCCGGCCTGACGCTGGATTCGTCCAAGGCGCAGATTCTGTACATGGATGTGGAGTGGCTGGGTCTGGGCACGGTGCGTACCGGCTTCATCATCAACGGCCAGTTTGTCCCGGCGCATAACTTTGACCACGCCAACTTAGTTACTACGACCTACATCACCACGGCATCCTTACCCCTGCGGTATGAGATGGAGAACACGGCGGCTACGGCCAGCGCCAGCACGCTCAAACAGGTCTGCTCCACGGTGATCTCTGAGGGCGGCTACCAGCTTGCCGGGGCGCAGTTGTCTGTGGGCAACGCCATTACCGTCCCGACAACGCTGACCACAGCAGGCACCTACTATCCCGTTGTCTCTCTTCGCCTCAAAAGCACCCGGCTGGATGCCATTGCCATCCTGACCGCTTTGTCAATCCTTGGTATTACCAACAACGCCAACTACAACTGGCGGGTGGTGGCGGGGGGCACGACGACGGCGGGCACTTGGGTGAGCGCGGGCACAAACTCCAGCGTGGAGTACAACCTCACCGGAACGGCCTTCACTACCGGCACTGGGCGGGTTTTGGCGTCGGGCTTCTTCCAAGGCTCAAACCAAGGCTCCACAGCGGTGGACATCCTGAAACAGGCGCTATTTGCCTTCCAGTTGGAGCGTGAGCCATTCACGGCCACACCCTACGAACTGTCGCTTATCTGCGCTGGAGGCTCAAACGGTCATCAAGTGTTGGCCTCCCTTGATTGGGAAGAGATCAGCCGTTGATGGATTAAACCCCACATGTTAGACTCAATTAACCCCCATTCCGTGAGGCCCCAATGAGCCTGCAAATTGCCGCGCAACATCTCGCATCTAAGGGCCGTGGTCCGGACACCATGCTTGTCCACATGACTCCGGGCGAAGTTAAAAGTCTTCAAACTTTGGCTCGTGCGCATGGCGGCACGCTGACTACCAATCCGGATACCGGCCTGCCTGAAGCTGGGTTTTTAAGAGCAATTCTCCCCATCGTTGCAGGCGCAGCGCTTGGCCCTGCGGGCTTCGGTTTGACCGCTATGCAGGCGGGTCTTGCAACTGCCGCTTTGGGAACGGTGGCTACCGGCAGTCTCAAACAAGGTTTGATGGCGGGCCTCGGCGCATACGGTGGCGCAGGTATTGGCAGTGTGGTGAGCGGTGCTGGCGCTGGCGCTGCTTCCAATATGGCTGCCGCAGAAGCCGCAGCGGCGGGCGACCTTGCTGCGCAACAAGCAGTTGTCCCGTCTGGTATTCCCGCAGCGCCTGTTACTCCAGTGGCTCCGCCTGTTGTAACTCCCAGTGTTTCTCCGCCTCCGGCATATCTAGAAGGCGCGGTTGACCCGTTTGGTGGTTTCCCTTCGTCGCGGGTTTCCATACCTTCTACCGGCGCAACTACTGTTGATCCGTATGGTGGCTTCCCCGGGGGAACTACATCTGCCGCCGCTGCGCCCGCTGCGCCCGCCGCTTCTACTCCGTACTATCCTGAAAATGTTGGTGGCGAGTACATGCGCCCCACTGGCCCAAGCTACGAGCAAATGCGCGCGGCGGGTTTCTCTGACGCACAAATCTCGCAGGACGCACGAGAGTACGCGGCCAACATGAAGGGCACGGCACAAGACCCGTTCTCTCCGGCCACGCGTGAAGCGATGTCCAGCCCGATTTCGACAGGCATCAAAGCAATCGCTGACAAACCCGAACTGCTCTTCAACAGCGGCAACCTCAAGTACGGCGCGGCTGCACTTGGCTCCATGATGTTCCAAGAACCCAAAAAAGGCTCCGGCTATCAAGGCAGCGGTCCCAACCCGTTCCAGTACGAGTACAACCCCAACGCGCAGACCTACGCCTCAATGCCGTCCTCCAGTGCAGAGCGGCAGTACTTTGACCAGCGTTATCGGCGCTTGGCCGAGGGTGGTATGGCGCGCGGCGGCATCTCCCATCTGGGCGACTACTCTGATGGCGGTCGCCTACTGCGCGGCCCCGGCGATGGCGTGAGCGACTCGATCCCCGCGTCTATTGCCAACAAGCGCCCTGCGCGTCTTGCCGACGGTGAGTTCGTGGTCCCGGCCCGTATCGTTTCTGAGTTGGGCAACGGCTCGACTGAGGCTGGCGCACGTAAACTCTACGCCATGATGGATCGTGTGCAGAAGAACCGACGCAAAACGATTGGTAAAGGCAAAGTCGCTGTGAACAGCCGCTCTGAGAAGCTGCTGCCCGCATGACAATCCAGTACGCCATCGAGGACCCCGCGACTTTTTTCGAGGAGTTCAAAGTGCTTGCGCCCGCCCATTACGAAGAGCTGTGCGTAACCAAGGACTTTCCGATGGACCCGGACCTTGAGGCGTATGGCAAGCTACATATGGCTGGCATGCTCAAGTGTGTGACGGCACGGGATGATGAAGAGCTGGTTGGGTACGCCATCTTTATTGTTCAGCCGCACCTGCACTACAGGTCTTGCAAGACAGCGTTTGAGGATTTGTATTTCCTCAAGAAGACACATCGACTGGGGCGCACGGGTATCCGGCTCTTCCAGTTTGCAGAAGAGGCGCTTCGCGCAGAAGGGGTGCACCGCATCATCTTCCATACGAAAGTGCATTTGGACAATTCACGGCTGTTTGAGTACCTAGGGTACAAACATACAGACAAGCTGTACACGAAGATACTGAGTACGGAGCAACCATGAGCTACTCACGCCGACAACTCGAAGCGCTGGGGGAACCCCTTGGCGACTGCGTTACCCGCAAAGAGGGTGGCCGAATCATTTATGGTGGCGGTGGTAGCAGCAGCCCTCCCGCTACGCAGACTCAGGTTACCGATCTGCCGGACTGGGCCAAACCTACTGCTCAGAAACTGCTAAGCAAAGCTGAGGCATTGGTTGAAGGCTCTCCGTACCAACAATATAAGGGCGAACGTATTGCTGGGTTCTCGCCGCTGCAGCAGCAAGCGTTTCAAGGTGCCGCCCAGATGGATGCGGGGCCCCAAGGGTTTGCCCAGCAGGTCGGACAGTACATGTCTCCGTACATGCAGAACGTCGTTGACCGCGAGAAGATGGAGGCGTATCGCGCCTCCCAGATGTTGGGCCAGCAGCAGCAGGCCCGGGCTACGCAGGCCGGTGCGTTCGGTGGTTATCGCGAAGGAATTGAACGCGCTGAGCGCGAGCGTGGGTTGCGTTCCCAGTTGGGCGACATTCAAACCCGTGGCCTGCAATCCGCATACGACCGCGCAGCCGATCAGTTCCGTACCGGGATTACGCAAGGGCTGGCCGTGGGCCAACAGCAGGCAGCGTTGGGCGGGCAGCAGCAGCAGCGCGAACAGAACGTCATGTCCCAGCAGTATCAGGACTTCCAGAACCAGCAGCGGTATCCGTACCAGCAGCTTGAGTACCTGTCCGGCATCCTGCGCGGCACGCCCATGGGCACTGTTAGTACTTTGTATGGCGGTCAACCCAATACGCTCGGGCAGATTGCCGGTCTTGGCGCTGGCCTGTACGGCGCGTTTGGTAAAGCCGAAGGCGGCATGGTGGACTCCTACGCTGAGGGCGGTGTGACGAGCGACGAGAACGTTGAAAACATCCTGAGCAAGCTCAGCGATGCGCAGCTCATGCAGGCCAAGCAGATTGCCATGGCGCAGCGCGACGCTGAGCGCGTGCAGATGATTGATGCCGAATTAGCTGAGCGTGCTTCAATGAAGCAAGGTCTGGGGGGCGCTTTCAATATGCTGCCGCAGGAGCAGCAGGATGCTGTGACCGAGATGGCTGGTGGCGGCATCGTGGCGTTTGCTGATGGTGGCGACGTTGAGCGGTATCAGTTTGGTGGACTGACTCCCGTGGAGCGTGCGCGTATGGAACGCCTTGACGCCGAAGCACTAGCGCGGGCGCAAGAACGGGGGATTCCTGTGACTCCGTTAGCTCCTGGCTTACTACCCGAAGGTTCTTTGCTGGGCATGGCTCAACGAAGCTCAGTCTTTCCGGAAGGCTCTTTATTGGGTATGTTCCGGTCCGCCACTATGGCAGACCCGGCCACTCAACAAGCTATTGAAGCAGAGCGCGCCGCTCGTGAAACCTCTACCCGAGAGGCCGCTGCCCGTGAAGCGCGTCAAAAAGAGATCGCAAATTATCCGAAGGGCATCGTGCCTATGACTGCCCCGATGTCGGCTACGAATACCGGGCGCAAAGGCGGGGCCCCTGCTCCGGCTGATCGTCCGGTTGATGTTGCCAAAGCCGCTCCTGCTAAAGCCCCCGGCAAAGGCGTGCAAGCCGCTGCTAACGCAGTAGCCAATGCTGCCCAGCAGACCACAGGGGTTAATCGCACAGAGATGAAGGCCGCGTTCAATGAGGGACTAGGTCTGCTCAAAGACACGCAGGGCGAAGCCGACTCCAAGCGCATGGTTGAACTGATCAACAAGATCAGCAAGTCGGAAGCGCCGGACAAGATGGACATGCTGGCAAACTTTGGCTTCAAGATGGCTGCTGCCGCATCCAAGCCCGGGGCTACATTTCTTGGCGCTGCCGCTGAAGGCGCGCAGGTGGTGCCGGAGATGCGTGCTCAAGCTAAGAAAGACGCCAAGGAAGCTCAACGTCTTGGCATTACGTTGGAGATGGAGAAGCTCAAGTTCGACGCAGCTACCCGCAAGGGCGACCGCGCTGCTGCATTGCAGCATGCTCAGAACATCCGGATCATGCAGGGCCAAGAAGCTCAACTGGGCGAAACCAAGCGCTCTAACCTTGCTCGTGAAGGACTTGAGCGCCAAAAGATCGCTGCGGCGAAGGAACGCGCTGCGGCGCAGCAGGGGCGTATGACTGAGACTATGGCGCGTATTCGCGCAGCCAATGCGCAGAAAGCGATGGTCGATGCCCGCAAGGGTTGGAGTGACCCGTTGGAGCGCAAAAAGTTAGAGGCGGAGTTCGGCACAGGACAGACGGGATTTGCGAAATACCATAAGTCGCTTGTCGATGCTCTCCAATTACAATCTTTGCCACAACTTGAATTGCTGGGCGCAGTGAGTAGTAACACGGACTGATAAACATGGCTGAGTATCTGTACAAGGCACCTGACGG
>Ga0315903_10010670_pt1 | contig 10908 bp, 12 predicted proteins | sample LakEriMetagenome_7_FD_203524 | JGI IMG/M metagenome (GOLD analysis project Ga0315903, IMG submission 203524) | Freshwater fungal communities from buoy surface, Lake Erie, Ohio, United States - Buoy 2 MA119 | ecosystem: Environmental > Aquatic > Freshwater > Lake | place: USA: Lake Erie, Ohio... | reverse complement strand
CGGGCGCATCCTGCTGAAGGGCGATGGAGCCTGGATTCGAACTGAAACAGGCCACCAGTGCACACAGGCAGGCATCACCAAGAATGAGAAGGCCCAGGGCCCGCGGGATCTGGTTCGAGAGCTCCCCCGGATACATCAGTGCGGTGAAGGCGATAACAAGAATGATTTCCAGGAGAAAGATGAAAAAGGCGGTGAAGAGACTGTTACCGAACGAGCGGAAGAGGGATTGGTTCATTGATTTCATGTCACAGGCATTTCATGGACTTGACGAAACAAACAACTACACCAACCCGGAGCAACGTGATCGTTCTCAAGCACGTAAGGTAAAGATTCATGCGGTGAGCCATAAAGTACTAGAGCTGGTGGCCATTTGCAAGGACTGGGCACGCAGCCGCTAGCGCAAGGCACCGGCCAAGATGCACCTGCGACTCGACCCGCAAAACTTCATGCCCTCCGTCGCGATCGTGGACACCGCTGGCCAGCTCGACGAGCCGCCGGCCCGGGAGCTGTGTGTTGGTCCCCTCTCCGGGGTAATCGTGGTGCCGGAGGGGCAGTGAAGCCCTCCTCGTCTGTATTCTGCTGCGCTTCCAAGCCTGTCTGTCTGGTTGGGTCGACAGCCGTTTGCGTCTTGGGCTGCCGCTGTCTTGAATGTTGGACGTAGCACCAATAGAAAATTCGGCGCAATACTACGACTGGAAAAACTCCCGAGAGTGCGGACTGAACGACGCGTCGTCGTGTCCCAAGTCCACGCCTGGGCAAATGAACTCAATGGAGTTGTCGGAAATGAGGCTCATGGTTGAGTCCGAAGACTATCGACACCTAAGTCCTAAGTATAGGATCAAGCGTTCGCCTAGGATCTCAACAAGAGCCAAGCGAATCGTCTTTTGATTTTCTCATCAAACAAGTCATCCCAATCCGACTCACTCATCGAATTTAGGGACAAACCAGCCAAGGAGGTTCTAGCAACCTTACCGTCATCGTCGATGATCGTACCGACCCCTTGGGAATCTAAAATACCAACACCGGTTGCTCTGGAAAGGTTCACAAAGAACCTTTCCACTTGCTCGGCCTTTCTATCGTTTCGAATCCTCACCGAAATCGTCTTGGATGTCTCTCCGGGGTTGAATGTTAAGGTCGTTGCAAAGGACGTATAATCAGCGTTTTTAGCTGATTTTGCGGCACCATCGGCGGTCGCTACCCTGACGGTCACCCTCGATTGGCTTACAGCCGTCAGCGACACGGTAAATTGGAATGTTCCAGCGGATTCCGAGCTGGTCACATCGTTGACAATCAACTGTGGAGTATCATCATTGAGAATTGTACCGACACCGGGATTGCTGCCCAATCGCGCCGAAGCTGTACTCAGGTCTGAGAGTCGTATGAGGAAATTCTCATTGCTCTCGGCTCGATTATCATCGATCAGTTCTATGCGAATTCGTTGTGTGGTCTCGCCGGGTCGGAATGTCAGAGTTCCTGAAGCAGCTCCATAATCCGAACCTGCGATTGCCGTACCGTTGGAGGTTGCAAAGTTGACGCTAAAGCTTTCGGACAATTCGTCACTGATGGAAACATCGAAGTTGATCCAACCCGCAGTTCCATTGACCGATTCCAATCCTTGGGCACTGGATACTGAGACGGTGGGCCAAGCAGTGTAATTGATCGCATCCATGACGCTCAGTCGACCTCCGGTGGCGGTTCTCCCAGATAGGCTAGTGGTGGGAGTTGCCGAACGAAGGATCGCTTCGCGAATCGTCGATGGGCTCGCATCGGGCTTGGCTGCCGCATAGAGAGCGACGGCTCCAGTTACGTGCGGTGCAGCCATCGAGGTACCGCTCCAAGGAGCCCAACCCTCTTCTTCTACATCCCAAAATGCGTTCTCGTATCGATTTCCTGGAACCGTCGATAGAATTTCGACCCCTGGTGCTGCGATGTCGACGCTCTCAAAACCAAAGTTTGAGAAACTCGCTAGTTCACCAACCGAATCGATTGCAGCGACAGAGATCACTGATTCGTATCGTGCGGGTGCAGTACCTATAGTTGGCTCGAGAGTCGAAAAACTTGCTGGATAGACATTCATGACGTCGTTATTAGTTCCCAAGTAATTTGTGCTTTTAAGTCCGTTTCCGGCAGCCGCAATACAGAGTATACCTTCGTTTGCGGCATTAATAACCGCTGCATGAAGCCTTGGTTCATATCTACTTATACCCCATGAATTATTCATAGCAACGATATTGACTTTCTGATTTGCCTTGAGCTTGGTCAAATACTCGATCGCCTGGCTCGCTTGATCAGCCGTTCCTCTTCCATTGGAGTCCAAAGTTCTCAAGGGAAGTATCTTGACATTCCATGCCACACCAGCCACGCCGATACCATTTCCTCCGACTGCTCCAAGGGTTCCGGCGACGTGGGTTCCATGAGGATCCGTCGAAATTCCGTCGAAAACCGAGTTGTCATTGTTAATAAAGTCCCAGCCATTGACATCATCGATGAAGCCATTTTTATCATCATCTTTACCATTGCCGGGGATTTCTCCAGGGTTGACCCAGATGTTCTGCCGCAAATCCTCGTGATTGATATCGACCCCAGAGTCTAGAACCGCAATAACAACTTGATTGGATCCAGTAATGTTGGCACCCCAAGCTTCTTCGGCACCACTACCAAATACGTTTCCCGTCAACGGTCCGCCAAACTGCGCAGGTGAATCGTCGCTGTACATACCCCAGAGCCAACCTTGGGAGTAACCGGGGTCATTGCTCACGGCAAACTTTTCGGTGATCCAATTCGGGTCGACCGATACGACCCCTGGAAGCTTTGCGTACTCTTGAGCAACTTTCAAAAGATCCATATCTTTTGAGACGCTCAACTTTACAACATCGAGGGAATCGTTTCCGAAAACGTCTCTGCGTTCGACAATTTTCACATTTTGTGCGCGACTGATCGAAGCAATTCCGGAAAAGACTGCTGGTTCATATTGGACAAACAGTTCGCCGGGTACAAAATCGGCCGCCAAAAGACTTCGGCCTTCGAGGTTTTCGAGCGACAGACGGCGAAAATCGTTTTTCTTGAGATTGATGCTTCTCATTTGAGGTTCTCCTACAGGATTGGGGACATGTCGGACATGCCAACAAAGACGTAGGGAAAATCAAACAGGAAAAACAAATCCGGCGAAATTCGCGAAAATTTTCAGGCTTTGATGAGTTCAAAAGCCAATAGGCTTAGACGTCCGAGAGGTTTTTCGGTGGCCAAGCTGCTCGCATGGCGTTTAGAACCGCCAGGACATCGATCGCTTCTTGAACGATCGCACCCGAAACAGGGTTCAGCGGTGCATTGCCCAGCAGTATCGTATCGAGTTGTTTAGATTAGCTGTATGTCCGACTCTTGATGAAGCACAAAACGAACTCAATGAGGTAGCCCAGGGCAGAGCGAAGCGCCGCCCTGGGTACGCTTGCGCGACGGGAGCATCGGCGTCCCATGGTAGAACGATTGTCTCAATCGTTCCGAGCCGAGGCGAAGCCGAGGAAACAGCCTCCGGCAGTTTCAAACAAAAGCCCAAAGACGATGCGATATCGCAGAATTTGCAGGCGAAAAAGTCACGATCAATGACGGTTAACACATCCGCAGGGGTCTTGAGAGTTTCCCGACCATCAGAGTACCCAGCGAAAATCTCATTTCCAAGATTGTGCCGACGTGCAACGGCCAAAATTTTTGAGTAGATTTTACAGTCATGGAAGACCAACACGAGCGCCGTATACGCCATAAAGACCGCGAATCGTTCACCCACGATCTGTTCCTGAGCCATAGCTCGACGGACAAAGCGGTTGTCGGCGAACTTGCAGAGCGTCTTCGCGAAGATGGGATTCGCGTTTGGTTCCGACTGGGCGATGTTGGAAAGTCAGACCTTTCGCTTTCGCGATCCTCTCGACAAACAGCGGCGGTTGATCCCCATTCGATTGGACGATACGCAGCCTCCGGAATCGTTGGCTCAGTTTGCTTATGCCGAAGGTCGCTGCCTGCGTGTGCTCGAAGGCCACGCGAATCGCGTGCGGAGCGTCGCGTGGGGTGCCGATAGCAGTTTCGCCTTCTCCGGTTGGTTTCATCGCGCGTCGGCATGATCTGCGACTCGTTTACGGTCAGGCCTTGCTGTCTTGCGAGGCTACTCCATCCGTGTTTAGCAGCGGTCATAAGCGGAAAGCGGGGCTACTCTAGAGTTGCCTAATAAGCGGTGCAACCTTCAACGGATCAGCGGTTTTCGTCAGCTCCTTTGCACGATCGCGGGACCCGGATAGCCTGGTTTTTCATACCTCTGCCATAGGCCATTTTCGCTTAAAACTCGATAGGCGACAAAATCGAAAATATCCATGTTTTTACAGGGTGAAATGCCCCGGGACTCGTTTGGGGGTGAGTCCCGCGATTTAGAGCCTTTTGGGCGGTTTAGAGCCCTTTTCACAGAAAACTCGGGGACAGTACGCGAGTTTTTTCAGCGCCGGAGTTCTACTAACGCAACGGTTTTTGGTGCTGATTATCAGAATTTGTAGCCGTCATAACGGGCTTTTCGATAGGCCCATGCCGCGTCGAATCACGAAGTTCAAGTGCAAACTCACGAAGTTCATCAACGATATCGAGTCGACGATTGATTGCATCAGGAGACATATCTCGGCTAGTACCTCGTGATCGTGATTTCAAACTTTCGGCATGGGTGTTTTGTTTAATGTTCATGATTCACCATCCAGCCGTCGCAAGGCATCAATATCGGCAATATCTTGTGGTCTTCCAGCAACATTCTTCATTATAACAAGTCCCTTTTTTGAGACAATCTTGATCGCAATCTCACCAAGCGAGACCGTTTCTCGGTCATTCCACACCGGTTCTTCTTGCAGCGCCGGGTGGTCACGTTCTCTATCCGGCGGTTTTGAGACACTATTGATTGTTCTTTGATTGTTGCTCACGAAGACGCTTGATTTCCTGATTCCAATAACGAACAGCTTGGATATGTTGCGAACGTGTTAGCGCTGTCTTGTTGGCTATGTTTGTGGCGCTTCCACCGAGAATGACAGGGTGGATATCAAAGATTTCCAAGCCTCGCAGTTCCTTGCCTCGACTGATCGTGGACTTCATCTTACAAGCTTGTTCCAAGTGCAACGAGAAAACCTTCGAATGTGATGGACAGAACGTCGATCAATGATCGGTCCATTCCGACAAATGGCACCTGAAAATAACAAATCTTGCCATCGGTTCTATCAATTCCGAACGCTTCACCACCGCCATTTGAGCCAATCAGTAGGAAACCAGGACAGTAGCTTGCCGATTCATATTCGGTGTTGAATCCAGCAAGTTCGCTCAATCTCCAAAGAATCAAGTACGAACCACTACCGACGAATCCCTCGCCACCATCCATGTTCAAAAGGAACTGCTGATAGTCACTTGGAAGCGGAAACCCTATTGCTACCTCGGCATCCGCTATGTCTTTTTCTGACGCAGGCGAATTACCCTGAAACGACGAAAGTATTTCTGCGATATCCACTGATTTTTTCCCCACTATTATCTTGCACTGCCCTTAGAAGTTTGTTCCACCACGGAGTTACTTGTTGCCTAGGCTCGTTGCTGGGCAGTCGAATCTTGTTAACCGGGTCCGTTGGACTACCACCGAATTTTACAGGCTGAATTTCGTGGATTTCTTTTCCTATAGCTGCTTCTGGATCAGCACGCCGAATAGCTTGATTGACCTGATTTGCTGCTTTGCGTGCCGCTTCGTACTCCGCACCCTCAAGAATGCGGAACGGCCCTTCTGGCTTAGGTAAACCTTATGGATACCCTTTCCATCCCTGCTGCGTTATGGAGAACGAGCCCTCCGCCCCTGAGCTATTATGCACGAGCACACCGCCAGAGGCAACGCGAAAGACGTGTTCGCCGTGGATCTCAAGGTTGTAGACCCGTTCTTCGCTGCCGAGCTGCTCGATCGACTCGATCCGAACATCGCCATCGAGATTACGAAGCGTTTCCCCAACGCGAAGCTCTCCGGCTGGCACAAAGTCCAAGCGGTCGGCAGAATAGATCGAGTGATTCGACGTCACCCCCAGGGGCTCTGCAAGCCCCGCTAGCTTGATCCGCAGGATCCCGCCCCGGACGTGCGTGAAGGTCCCCGTAACGACTCGGCCGACCCCTGAGGAAATGCTTGGACACGAAAAACTCGGGCGCAGTCTCCGAGCTTTTTCAATTGGCTAGTGCTAAGTGCCCAGTGGCGGCTCCTACCAACCACTAATAAACACAAATATTCGCTAATATAGAACGCCTCATAACCGCTTGGCCCCCCTTCGCCCCCAGGGCTTTGACTGGGGGAGAAGGGGCGGGGGGGATGAGGGGCCGACCGCGCGTAAGGCTGTTTCCCTAAAGCCTGCTCGTGATAGAAACGCTGGGAAGGTACCGATTAAGTAACAAAGGTCTTTTGAACAGGGGGGAATTTGTTTAAAAATCTAAAAAATCCTTGGACAGTCCCCAATTTTTTCCATACCTCGAAAACGGTTGCTTTCCTGCGGTTTCAAGACACAAGTTTTGCACCTGCGGCTATCGGATCGAAGCCATCAGGCCAGGTTGTCGCGACGTCGAAAATTGCATCCGTTAAGATTGCTTCTGACAATCCAACGCAACGTAGGTCCGATGATCTAAAGCTAGCGCCGCTAAAGTCACTTCGTCCAACATTCGCTCCAAGTAGACACGCACCATCAAAATTCGCACCTTGGTATATTCCGCTGCGCATGAATGCCTCCTCCAAGTTTGCATTTACGAATCTAGCATTACTTGCGTTTACCGCAGCGAGGTTCGTTTTGAGGAGCGTAGCTTCGTCCAAGGTCGCTCCTTCGATCCAAGCGGATCTAAGTGATGCCCCTGATAGATTGGCACCCTTCAGGTTAAATCCATCGAGCATTGCTCGATGCAAATTCTGATTTTCAAGAGAAACGCCAATGAGCGATTCGCCCGCAACTTGGACGTTGTCTCCGGTTTCGCATACGATTTCAATCATGGCCATGGTGTTGGATCAATCGGGATGTTATTCCAAGGTACGAATCCGTTTGGACGTCCTCCAGCCCAGGGCTGAATTGGCGGCTCAACTCCGCAAATTCTACCGGCGATGTATCTATGATTACCGTCGACAATCATTTTTCCATCAACCTTTATCGGTGGTGCTTGCTTGCCAGCACGAATCATGTCTATGTATTCTTGTACCTTTGGCAGTGAGACGCCGTTACGTTGCTGCGAATTGAGCGGGGAATTCTTCATCGCGTTACGAATCATGTCGTCCGTAACTGTCAACGCTCCCTGAGATGTACCCTCCGCCGCCGAGCTATTATGCACGAGCAAACCGCTAGACGCAACGCGAAAGACGTGTTCGCCGTGGATCTCAAGGTTGTAGACCCGTTCTTCGCTGCCGAGCTGCTCGATCGACTCGATCCGAACGAAGCCTTCGAGATTACGTAGTGCTTCCCCAACACATAGTTCTCCGGCTGGCACAAAGTCCAAGCGGTCGGCAGAATAGATCGAGTGATTCGACGTCACCCCCAGGGGCTCTGCAAGCCCCGCTAGCTTGATCCGCAGGAGCCCGCCCCGGACGTGCGTGAAGGTCCCCCTAACGACTCGGCCAACCCCTGAGGAAATGCTAGGTCACTTAAAACTCGGGAACAGCCCTCGAGTTTTTCAATTGGCTAGTGCTAAGTGGCCAGTGGCTGCTCCTTACAACCCCTAATACACACTAATGTTCGCAAATAGATAACTATTCATAGAGGCATTTTCCCTGGCGCTGTCCACCGCTTGGCAGCGGGTGGCTACGGGCAGCACTAGCCACCTGTCGCCAGACGGTGGAGGATTTCCTTGGCGATGTCCGAAACAACATTTCAGCATGCTGTGGTTGTATCAGCCCTTCGAGCCTCTGCGTCAAAAGAATACACTATCTCGGGCATCTAAGCTGAGGACTTTGCGGGAGACCTGCTTGACTGCGCCATCGATGAAATCTTGATCAAAGGTCCGACGGGGTTTCTTTTCATTGGTTGACATTGAGCTTCCTCCGGCTTGAGTTTAGGGTTCGCCGCCGGTGTCGGCCAGTCCTGGGCTATCGCGACATGCTGACTTTTTCGGCTACGATGGCTTAGTCGTTATCGGATCGAAGTACGGAGATGAACGCTTTTTGCGGAATATTGACGCTGCCGAATTGCTTCATTTTAGCTTTGCCTTTTTTCTGCTTGTCAAGCAACTTATTCTTGCGGGTCACGTCACCACCGTATAATTTTTCCGTCACGTCTTTGCGATAAGGCTGAATTGTAGCACGTGCGATGATTTCGCCACCGATGGCTCCCTGAATCGGAATCTTGAACTGATGGCGGGGGATCGCTTCGGCCAATTGTTCACAATAGTGCAACGCACGGGTTCGCGCCTTATCGCGGTGAACAAGATAGGACAAAGCATCGACCGGCTCGTGATTGACCAGAATATCTACCTTCACAATATCCGTAGCGCGATATTCAATTGGGACGTAATCGAACGAACCATACCCGCGGGTCATCATCTTGAGTTTACCGTAGAATTCGAATAGCACTTCACCCAGCGGCATCTCGCTTGACACTTCAATTCTACCGGCCGACAGATAGTTCATGGTCTGTCTGTCCGAACGATGCTCCCGACAAAGCTCCATGACTGGCCCAACGTATCCTTCGGGAATGAGAATAGATGCTTTGATAAAAGGCTCGGTGGTCGACTGAATCGACATCGGATCAGGCCAATTACTTGGATTGTCAACATCAACCGTCGTCCCGTCCTTCAATTCGATCTTGTACTTGACCGACGGAGCCGAGATGACAAGTCCCAAATCGAACTCGCGTTGCAATCGCTCTTGAATGACATCTAGGTGCAGCAATCCTAAAAAGCCGCAACGAAAACCAAACCCCAAAGCTACCGAGCTATCTTTTTCGAAAGTTAGTGCCGCGTCATTGATCGCCAGTTTCTCCAGCGCCTTGGTCAGTTCTGGATACTCGTCGGTACTCATAGGATAGATCGACGAAAACACCACTTGCTTAGCTTTCTTGTAACCGGCGATCGGTTCAGCCGCTTGTCGTTCCAAATGGGTCAGCGTGTCACCAATCTCTATATCCTTGACGCTTTTCACGCCCGCAACGACGTAACCCACTTCACCAACACTAAGCTGTTTTCTGGGAATCAGCTTAATTTGGTTGTAACCCAGCTCGTCGACTTTATAGTCGCGGCCGGCGTGCATAAAGTGGATCGTCTCGCCACTCATTAGCGTTCCTTCGACGACGCGTACTTGAAGGATAACGCCGCGATAGGTATCAAAGTATGCGTCGAATACCAATGCCTTGAGCGGTGCTTGAGGATCGCCCTTCGGGCAGGGTAAATGCGATACGATACCCTCCAGCAAGTCACCAATCCCAAGTCCAGTTTTTGCAGAAACCGGGAGCGCAACGAACGGATCAAGCCCCAAATCTGCATCGATCTCTTCGCGGACTTTGTCGACGTCAGCCGCAGGCAAATCGATCTTGTTGATCACGGGCAACAAGGTGAGGTTGTATTCCAGCGCAAGGTAGAGATTGGCCACAGTCTGCGCCTCAACGCCCTGAGATGCATCCACAACAATAAGTGCTCCGTCGCAGGCCATTAAGGAACGCCTCACTTCGTGAGAAAAGTCAACGTGACCAGGCGTGTCGATGAGGTTCAACAGATAGTCTTGTCCATCTGCTGCGCGATAGGACAACGTGATGGAGTTGCTCTTGATCGTGATTCCTCGCTCGCGTTCGATGTCCATCGAATCGAGCATCTGATCATGGAACTCACGCTGATTGACACCTCCGCAAGCCTGTATCAATCGATCCGCCAATGTCGACTTGCCGTGATCGATGTGAGCGATAATGCAGAAGTTTCGAATGTTTTTCATGCGAGCCGTTTTGATGTTTGATAACAGAGAAGCCTATTTTGCAATCAAGAATCATAAGGAATAACGCATTTTCTTGACAGGGATTGATTGTCTCGTTTCACGCGTTACGTTGTTTTTCAGTGTTCTTTCCAGGTCGTCAAGGTCAAAACTCAAGACTTCACACGAGCACATCCCTCGTTTCCTACGATTCCCCCTAACCCAAATGAGCAGATCTCCAGTTTGAAGCTTGGGACTGCATCCCGAGGCCTTTCCCGTTGCAGTTCCTGCGCCGCGCTAACGACGAACACTCCAACGCGCCCAGGTGGGCGTGTCCTGAGCAACTAAGCAAGTCGCCAGGGCATGTTCCAACTATCCAGCTAATAGTGCAGCCATCCTCGCAACGGCTTGCGGTGAAAAATCCTCTGCGGCTTGTAAGCTACATGGTATCCGGCTCTCCCGATCCAGCGGCACAATCGGTCGCCGTCCAACAAGCCTCGAGCACACTGGTTAAGGGCCGTTTTACAACTTCGCTTCCAGGCACATCGAGACGCGATGGTCAGGTTTTTCATGTCACTGCCACTAGCGTTTTTCGCCAAAACCTCGCGGCGGTACGAAAACGCGAAAGTGCCGTTTTTGCAGGGTTTCCGAGCACGGGACGTGTTTGGGGGTTGTCCCGTGATTTTGAGCCTTTGATCCCAATTTGAACCTTTTGGGGTGGCGATGGGTGTCTAATGCGTCCCGTGGTTTGGCGACGAGCGAAGTTTGGCAACTCGCAAAAGCCCCGAATTTGCGCGTAGAAATGCAAAGACCCGCTGGGGTTATCCAGCGGGTCTGATTGCTGTTGGTCACCTTGCGGTGGCCTGGGTGATGGAGGCGGTTTCGTGGACTCGCAAGGTTGCCAACTTTCATATTGTGAATTTCGCTGGTTCGAGTCTTGTTCGGGGAGCTGAAGTTCTGGCCTCGAAACAGGCCAACACACCGGTAAACCGCCAGCG
>Ga0315903_10010669_pt1 | contig 10912 bp, 7 predicted proteins | sample LakEriMetagenome_7_FD_203524 | JGI IMG/M metagenome (GOLD analysis project Ga0315903, IMG submission 203524) | Freshwater fungal communities from buoy surface, Lake Erie, Ohio, United States - Buoy 2 MA119 | ecosystem: Environmental > Aquatic > Freshwater > Lake | place: USA: Lake Erie, Ohio... | reverse complement strand
TCCCTCCGGCTCAATATTCGCAGGCATTCCAGCGAAAAAAGTGAAAGACATCTCCCAAGCCCACATCGAAGGCGAAATCGAAAGAATAGCCAACAACTACACCCTCTACTCCAGTTGGTTCAAATAATAAAAGGAGATCCCGGAGCCCGTCAAAGGGCCCCATTTTCCCATTCTCCCATTTCCTCATTCTCCCACTTTCCCATTCTCCCATTTCCTCATTTCCCCCCCATCAAACTAACCAGGGCCTCCACCCAATCATCCCCATCATTCAAACTCGGCACCAATTGTACTTTCTCTCCACCATGCTCTTCAAAAAGCTCTTGGTATTCGTGTCCAATTTCGATCGTTGTTTCCAAACAATCGGCAACAAAAGCTGGTGAAAAAACAAGAAGCTTTTTCTTACCCTCCTTACCCAATTGCTCAATCACTTTATCCGAAAAAGGCTCAATCCATCCACTTCCCAATCGACTCTGAAAACATACAGTGTATTGATCTGGAGTCAATCCCAAACCAGCAGAGATAGAGCGGGTTGTAGCATAACAAGTAGCTTTATAACAAAGCTCGTTTTCATCATTTATCTCATGCTCACAACTATGATTGCGACATTTTCTATCCTTATAAACTTTATCTACCTGGCGCTCTGGAAGTCCGTGATAACTAAACAAAATATGATCGTATGCATTTAGGTCGAACTGCTTTCCGCGTGCAACAAAGCAGTTGATATATCCAGGATCATCATAAAATTGATTGATGATTTTAATATCTGGAAACGACCACCAACCCTCCATCACTTTCATCGCTTTCTCAATCACCGAGCCTGTTGAGGCAGATGCATACTGCGGGAACATTGGGAGAATAATGAGCTTGTGCGCACCCCACTCTTTCACACTCTCCAACGCCGATTCCAACGAAGGATTTTGGTAACGCATTCCTAAGAAAACGCGCGTTTCTTCTCTATCAAATTTAGCTTGCAATTTCTCCTGAACCTTGCGTCCATAATGGATTAGCGGAGATCCGTTTTCAGTCCATAATTGCGCATAAATCTTAGCGCTCTTGCGATGTCTAAACGGAACAATAATTCCATTCACCAAAATTTTTCGGCCAAGCCAATTGATATCAATTACCCTTGGATCATTCAAAAATTCTGTCAAGTATCGATATACATCACTCGGCTTTGGACTATCGGGAGAACCAAGATTCACCAATAAAATAGCGGTCTTCTTTTTCATAATTGTTGCAAAGGAAACAGAACTTTTCTTTAGTTGTTCGATTTGAATCAGTTGGCATCAATTTTTGATTGTTCTATGACATTGATAATGTAAATTTTAGGCTCATAAACACATCCCATTAGATTTTGTTTAGCTTTGACCAACTAAACCCTCAATTATGAAAGTAACCATTACACATCAAGAGAGCTACTCTCGTGGAGAATTATTACTTAGAACACTGTTCGGCTTAATTTACATCCAACTTCCTCACATGTTCGTTTTGTTATTTATCTCAATAGCAGCAATGTTCATCAACTTCATTTCCTTTTGGGCAATTCTAATAACAGGAAACTATCCACGCGGTATGTGGAATTTCACAGTGGGAATGCTCCGTTGGAATCTTAGATTGGGCGCACGTCTTAACAACTTATCAGATGGCTATCCAGCCTTTGGTATTGGTGCAACGGACACTGCTACAAGCCTAGAAATAGAGTACCCAGAAAAGTCAAGCCGTGGCCTTTTGTTGCTACGCACTTTCTTTGGATTTATCTATATCTTGATTCCTCACGGATTTTGTCTTCTATTCTTAATGATAGGAACACTTTTCGTAAAAATGATCGCGTTCTGGATTGTCCTAATTACTGGAAGCTATCCTAAAGGAATGCACGATTACATGGTAGGAGTAACTCGTTGGAGCATGCGCGTAAACGCATATTACTACAACCTTACTGACACCTATCCTCCATTCTCACTTAGTGAAGTGGAAACAAACACAGGTACTCTAGACGATCCTCGTTAATTTACATAAAACAAAAAATCCCGTCTGGTTGCTAACTAGACGGGATTTTTTTATGCTCAATATTTCTTAATTCTCGAAATCACTCTTCACATCCACCACCAACTTCTCATCTCTATTTGCAACTTCCCACGCGGTATAGAACACTAATCGCGCAATAATACTCATCTTATCATACAAGATTTTTTCAGCATCATCACCAGGTTGGTGATAGTCTTCATGCACACCACTGAAATAGAAGATTACTGGAATATTATGCTTCGCAAAATTGTAATGATCTGATCTGTAATAAAAGCGATTCGGATCGTCTGGGCTATTATAGGTATAGTCCAATGCCAAATTCGTGTATGTACTATTTGTCTTCTCAGAAATTTTGTGTAGATCAGTACTCAACTTATCTGAACCAATTACATACACATACTTATCATTGTCTTTATGGGCGTCATCTACACGACCAATCATATCAATATTCAAATCACACACTGTATTCTCCAGTGGGAAAATTGGAAATTCAGAATACCACTCACTACCCAGAAGTCCTTTCTCCTCGCCACTTACGTGAAGAATCAATATGCTTCTTTTCGATCCGTGACCTTCCTTCTTTGCATTAATAAATGCTTCTCCAATTTCTATCGCACTTACTGTTCCCGAACCATCATCATCCGCACCATTGTAAATTTTCCCGTTCATTACTCCAACGTGATCATAGTGCGCAGAAATAACAACAACTTCGTTTTTTAATTCCGGATCCGTTCCTTCAATAAAACACAAAACGTTGTCCGCTGTAAAACTCTCTTTGTCCACTTTCATATCTACAGACATATTTCTCTTTAGTAGAAAGCTTTTAGGTTTTTTTGATTTCGATATTTTCGCTCTCAATTTCTCTGAAGACTTAGACTTACAAGCTTTTAGGTACTGATCCGCCATTTTTGGAGAAATGAAAAAATAAGGAAGAACAACTTCATCTTCCATGCGAGCGTTGGGATAATCCAAAGCCATTCTTGGTTGATCCAAGAAATAACCGATACGCTCTAAAATGAAATCAAAATTCTCATCTACAAACAAAATTGCTTTCGCTCCTTTCTTCGCAGCCAAATCTCTTTTCATTCTAAAATCTTCGCTCCATTCACTCATTGTAGTGTTCCCCGTGAAAATAGAGTTCCCCTCTGAATCCATTGGCTCACCTGATAAACAGAGTACTACTTTATCCTTAACATCCACATTTGCGTAGTCATTATACTTCGCATCCTCAATTCCAAATCCCGCAAAAACGATCGCTGAATTTTGTATTTGTACATTCTCAAATCCACCGAACGTATAAAAGTCTTTTCTAAAAATATAAGTGCTATCAGCAAGCTTAATACTCGATTCACCAAATCGCACTTGCTTCAAAGGATATTCCTGGAAATAAGACACACCATTCACGCATGGCGCAATACCTTGAGATTTGTACTGTTCAGCTAAATAAGCCGCAGCTCTTTTCAAATCAGGTGAACCTGTATCTCTTCCATTAAAAGCATCTGAAGCAAAATAGAACAAATGTTCTTTCAATTCTTCCGGAGTAATAGACATTCCATATTTCAATGCAATGCTATCTACTTGAGCAAAAGAATGATTCACGTGAAATACACACATTAGCGCCAACGCTAGTTTCAACAGTATTTTCATAGTATTAACAGTTTATCTTATTCACTCTATTTTGATGTCTTCCGCCTTCAAACGAAGTAGAAAAAAATGCATCTACCATTTCAAAAGCACCGTCCTCTGTAATAAACCTAGCTGGTAAACAAATAATATTTGCATCATTATGTGAACGAGCCAACACAGCCACTTCTATATTCCAACACAAAGCTGCTCGAACTCCAGCATGTTTATTAGCCGTCATGCAAACACCGTTCGCAGATCCACAAATCAAAATACCAAGTGTAGTATCCTTCAACACTCCATCGGCAGTCGCATGAGCATAATCAGGATAATCCGTACTATCCAAAGAATACGTTCCATGATCTTCCACTGCGTGGCCTTGTTCTTGTAATCTCGCTTTTACCTTTTCTTTTAGCTCAAAGCCTGCATGATCACATCCAATATGTACTTTCATCATCTAAGTTATTGATAGCCGCAAATGTAACGGAGTCTTCCACGTGAAAAATGAACTTTACATCACTGGTAAACTAAATGGATAAACAACCTTTCATCACTCATTTCCACTTCTTTACCATGGTTATTCACAATTACATCCAAATTTGTGTGAATCCCAGTGTAAAACTTTCTAAGAAAAAGATTTGTTTCCAAAACATTAATAGTCCATTAAACAAAGCCCTCAACATTCAATACAATGCTATGAGATTTAATGGGGCATTTTCCAACTCGATTGTACACAATTCACAACGGCCAAATCGTAAAAACTTATAAAACACCATCTAAATACACAATTTGTTCATATCCTATTTAACCTTCTCATTTACATTTGATTCATAATCTAACAACATGTTCACAAATGCTTATCAAATGTGTACTACCTTTCGTTCCTAGTAATACTTCAAATTCTTTTACACCTTATGAACAGACTGTATTAAGAACTATTACTCTTTCTTTAAAAAGAATTAATATTCAATATTTGTAAATAAGACGTTACACGTGAAAATATGAGGTTCATCTTTGCAACATGTTTACCGCTAATCCTCCTTTCAAATCTGGCAGCATCTCAGCCAACAAAATTCTATTATCCAAACGGAATTGTTTCGAGCGAAGGCACCATGGTCAACGGTCAACCGGATGGATATTGGAAAACATATTTCGATGATGGTGGAATGAAAAGCGAAGGTAATCGCAAAAATCTACTACTCGATTCTGTTTGGAAATTTTACAGATCCGATTCAACTCTCGAAAGAACAATCACTTATGCTGAAAATATCAAATCAGGAATAGAACAAGTATTTGATGAAAAAGGAAATATTAAAGAGCAATTTAACTACAAGAATAATATCAAAGATGGCGAATCAAAAACCTTTTATCCCACAGGAGAACTTCATAAAATTATCCCATTTGTAAACAACAAAGAGGAAGGAAAGGGGAAAGAATATGCGGAAGATGGAAGATTGATAACTAATACCGTCTATAGAAACGGATTCATTTATTCAGAAGAAATAATCAATAGATATAATGGAGCAGGACAGCGAACAGGTATTTGGAAAGATTTGTATCCAAATGGAAAAATGAAGGAAGAAGGAAATTGGACAAACGATAAACGAAACGGTGTATTTAAGTTTTTCAATAAGAAGGGTGAGCTCGATCGTATGGAAAAGTATGAGAACGGCGTCCTGATTACGAACGACAACGAAACTTCAATTATTGATATTAGAAAAGAGTTTCATCCCAATGGTGTAGTCAGTCTTGAAGGGAGTTACAGTAATGGAAAGAAGCATGGAACATTCAGAGAATACAATGAAAATGGTCAACAAATAAATGCGTATCTCTACGAAAATGAGATACTCATAGGCCAAGGAATGATTGACTCTATTGGACGCAGACAAGGCCCATGGAAGTTATTTTTCCCTGACGGAAAGGTTAGGGCTGAAGGTGATTATAAAGATGGTTTAAAAGAAGGCGCATGGACTTTCTTATTTCAAAATGGAAAGATCGAACAAAAAGGCGTCTACAAAATGGATCTCCCAACAGGAGCCTGGAAATGGTTTTTCCAATCAGGATCGACGCATCGCGAAGAATTCTATTCAAGAGGAAAAGAAGATGGTCATTCTATTGAATACGACTCTCTTGGAAATGTCATTAGTGAAGGTGATTATTCAGGTGGTTTAAAGACGGGCGTTTGGCTTGTTACCATCAACGACCACAGCGAACAAGGGGAATATGTGGATGGAGAATTTAATGGAGAATGGATTTGGAAATACCCAAATGATAAAAAAGCCTTCCAAGGAGAATTCCAAAATGGTGTTCCAATTGGAAAACATAAGTACTTCTATGTGAATGGAAATACGAAAATGAGAGGAAGCTTTGCAGGAGGAGAATTGGATGGAAAGTGGGAATATTTCCGCGAAGATGGAACCTTAGACCTCGAAATCGAGTATGAAGCCGGACAAGCTGTGAAGATTAACGGACAAAGAATAAAACTTCCGGAACCCAAAGCAGAAGAATAAAAATTACGCGTATCCACCACCCAATGAAACCGCTGTTTGCGGAAATACTTGCTCAAGAAAATGACTCACTGGCTATTGTCAGTATGGAAGATTTTTGCGTTGTAGAATGCAATGAAGCGTTCGCACATTTGGTGAAATTGATACCAAACTCTATCAAGGGATTAGCGTTAAGTAAATTATTCCCAAAAGTATTTTCACATGAAATATGTCCCTCACTAAAAACAAAACTTGAGAAAGTAGGATTCACACATTTGGTGAATAGTCAAAAAACACAAACATTTTGTTTAAATAAAATACAGGATGAAGATGGTTCTTTTTTTATCCTAAGAGCCTCAACCAATAATGATAATGCGATTATCGAGCAGTATAAAATGCTCTTCGAAAAAAACGTTGCTGGTGTCTACAAAACCTATTACGAAGGCGGTTTGATTTCATGCAATAAAGCCTTTGCTCAAATGCTCGGGTTTAAATCAGAAAGCGAGGTACTAAAACAAAAAGCGCATTCCTTCTACCCTGCTCCAGAAGACAGAGAAAGATTCCTTGAAGACGTTCGCAAAAATCCTGTTCTCGTAAACTATGAATTGCGATTAAAAAGAAAAGATGGCGTGGTGATTACTTGCATGGAAAATACTTTCATGGAGGAAGATGAAGAGGGTAAAAAAGTAATCAGCGGAACAATCATCGACGTAACGGATCAAAAGAACGCTGAAATAGCTCTGCTGGAAAGTGAAGAACGATTTAGAACTCTTTCGAATGTTTCACATGAAAGCGTTGTTTTTGTACGAAAAGACCACACTATTGTCGATTGCAATGATCAGTTCGCTGTTCTATTCGGGCTTTTCAACAGACATGATATTGTAGGAAAAAAGATAATAGACTTTATAAATATAACCGACCTTGAAAGAATCAACAGAAGTGTAGATATTTCAAGCGCCAACAGATCTGAGATCAGAACATTTGACAATTCTGGAAAGGTCATATTTTTAGATGTAACAGGAAGTGATATTCATTACAAAACCGAGCTAATTAAGGTTCTTGTTTTGCACGATATCACTGCTAGAAAAAAGGCGGAGTTTAGCCTGGAGCAAACCGTAGTTAGGTTTAGAAATTTGCTCGAAAACTCACCTAACGCAATTATCATTCTCACCGACGAAAAAATTAAATATGTCAACCAGGTAGCTATCGAACTGCTCGGTGTTGATGATGAAGATTCCTTGTTTGATAGGCCTTTTCTAGAGTTTATACCATCGGTTTATAAAACTATTATCAAGACAGATCTGGTGTCCGTTCGTGAGGGAGCAGAAATGGAATACAAAGAAATTCGCGTACTTACCGAGCAGGGAAATGAAATAGATGTTGGAATTCAAAGCACGCTGACCATTTATGAAAATAAGCCGTCTATTCAAATTTCACTCAACAACATCAGTGAACGTATGCAGCTTGTGCAGCAGCAAATGCGTGTGAGAATTATTGAGGAAATAAATACGGTTCTGAAAAAAGAAATTGAAGAACATAAGCGCACACAACAGAAACTAGAAGAACAAAAAAACTACACACGAAATATCATTGAAAGTTCGCTAGACATGATTATCGCTGTTGATGAGACAGGCAAAATAACTGAATTTAATAAAGCTTCTCAAGATCTTTTTGGATACAGCTTGGAAGAAATTCTTGGTGAGCCAATGAGCATATTATACGAAAGCCAAAAAGAATTCGAAGAGGTAAGTGCTACGCTGAAAAAGTCGGGCTCTTATTCCGGTGAGATTACTAATCTTTCTAAAGAAAACAGAAGGTTTACAAGTTTACTTTCGGCCTCACTAATCATCAATGACAAAGGAGCCGTTATTGGATCCATGGGTGTGTCACGCGACATTACGGAATATCGCGCGAACGAAAGAATAGCGCTCGAGCAAAAAGCGAAGCTTGAGTCTATTTTCAACTCAACCGAAAACATGTTGATGTGGACCATGGACAAAGATTATAAACTCACATCATTTAATAATAACACACTAAACTGGTTTAAAGAATTTATTAAGGAAATTCCACAACTTGATGAGCCTATATTGCCAGTAATAGAAAGACACTTAGATGAAAATTATAACCAAGGTCAACTAAAAGCTTTTGATCAAGCGTTCAATGGCAAACCACAGCAATTCGAATTTGCCGTGAAATCTTCAAGCGCTGCCACTATATGGCTTCAAGCTTTCTTGAACCCCGTATATGTAGATGGAAAGCTAGAAGAGGTTTCTTGCTTGATGTACGACAATACAGAGCGTAAACAAATTGATAGAAAAATTCGTGACTCCCTGAAGGAAAAAGAAGTCTTACTTCAAGAGGTACATCACCGAGTAAAGAATAATTTACAAGTCATATCGAGCATCTTGAATTTGCAATCAAGTTACGTTACTGACCCGAGCACATTGGATATTTTGCAGGAAAGCCAGAACCGAATAAAGAGCATGTCGTTCATTCATGAAACACTCTATCGGACCACAGACTTTTCCAGTATCAACTTCTCGGAGTACATAAAAAGTCTTTCACACAACTTGATACAAAGCTATACACTGCAAAATTGTAAAGTCGATTTTGTGGCGGACATTGATACCATCGAAATGAGCATAGACCAATCAATTCCGTGCGGTTTGATCGTCAATGAATTGGTGAGTAACGCTCTTAAATACGCCTTCAAGGACAGGAAAAAAGGAAAGCTCATGATTGAGTTAAAAGAAAATGGAAAACAAGTGAGCTTGAGAGTTTCGGATGATGGTGTTGGATTGCCAGAAAACTTCAAGTTCGAAAAGAACGATTCCCTGGGTGTTCAACTCGTTTATTCCCTCACTGAGCAATTAGACGGCACCATTGAGGTGAATTCAGAAAAAGGAACGTCATTTTTAATTACATTTGAGAAACGTGTTTGACCTCCTTAACCAAAAATTCTCCTGATGGCAATCAACATTTTAGTCGTTGAAGACGAAAGTATCGTACGAAAAGATATAGAAAGAAGTTTGACTAAAATGGGCTACAATGTTGTTGCCCAAGCGGATACTGGCGAAAAAGCAATTCAGCTTGCACTAGAATTCAAACCTCAAATCGCACTCATGGATATCATGTTAAAAGGCGAAATGACAGGAATCGAAGCTACCGCAAAAATCAAGGAAGAACTAGATATTCCAGTGATTTTTCTTACTGCCTATGCAGATGAAGCCACACTCAATAAAGCGAAGATTACAGAACCGCACGGATATATTCTAAAACCGTTTAAGGAAATCGATTTGCACACGACCATCGAAATGGCGTTGCACAAACACAAAAAAGAAAGAGAGCTTCGCGTCGAAAACGACCTACTCAAATCACTTACTCTTTTCAAATCTGGTGCGGAATATTTATTCGTTAAGCACAACTCTAAATTAGTAAAACTCAATACCTCAGATATCTATTACGTGGAGGCTCTTAAGGACTATGTTCAGGTTATTACCAAAGACCATAAGTTCACCATTCACGCTACCATGAAGGATGTTGAGAAAAAATTACCACCAAAAACTTTCCAACGCGTCCACAGATCTTTTATCGTTAACTTGGATAAAATTGAATCTATTGTTGGTGGAAATGTGGTGATGCAAGACTTCGGTAAAGAGGTATCCGTTGGCGGAAATTATCGAGACGAACTTGCAGAAAGAATCAACGTTCTTTAGTCTTTACCAAACAATACTTCTTTTGCCTTTCCGATATCATTTCGGAAGAAAAACCAACTCAGAAATATACTGAGCAGCGCCACCGCACCTAGTGTTGTGTAATATCCTGTAGTATTTTGTAGGAAAAAAGCGATCACCAACATTCCAGAGATAAGCGAAGGGTAAATAATAAGCTTGTTCGGATTTATTGCCAAAACAACTCTCGATCGCATTTCTACACGAAGCAATACAACAGAGATAATCTTACCCGCAACCATTGCCGCTATGGCGCCATAAACGCCATATAACGACACCAAAGGGATAAGAAGCCCCACTTGTATAACCGAGCTAACGAAAAGCGATTTAACAAGCTTTTTAGCTTCCTTGCGCAGCATCAACACCCCCATGTACAATATGAATAGCCCGCGCACCAAATAGCCTATGCCCATTAGACCCATGAGCTCGAATGAGTCAAACAACGCTTCATTCTTGATAAAGACAGGGCCAATGATTGGAATAAACACCATCGTTCCAATCAATCCAACAACAGACGCCACCATGAAACTATGAAGCAAGGTGTTCGCTTTTGACATTCCAGGATTGGAAAAATTACCGTTAAAACTTTTATACAATCGAGGCAATAAGAATCCACTCAACCCCATTTGTAAAAACTCCAACGGTAACAAACACTTCGTGCAAAAATCATAAATAGCAACCTCTTCTAGGGTGCACCAACCGGTCAATACAAATCGATCGAAATAACTAAGGATCCACATCATGAGTGAATACATAAACATCACCAAGCCAATCGACATTACTTCTTTCATTCCACTAGAGGCAGCGGCGGGCGGAGCGTGACGAAGTTGATAAAGCAATGATATCAAGAAAATAACAACACCAGAAATCAATCTGCCTAGCATCGGACCGTAGATCGACGGACCATAAATATCCAAGAAGACCAGAGACAATCCAATTGTCAAAACGAAATTGATAACATTAAAAACAGCGTAGGTTTTTACGTTTTCCTCAAATGTCAAAAGTGTTGTTTGCGTTCGAAAATAACCATTGAAAAAACCCGTCATT
>Ga0315903_10010668_pt1 | contig 10912 bp, 20 predicted proteins | sample LakEriMetagenome_7_FD_203524 | JGI IMG/M metagenome (GOLD analysis project Ga0315903, IMG submission 203524) | Freshwater fungal communities from buoy surface, Lake Erie, Ohio, United States - Buoy 2 MA119 | ecosystem: Environmental > Aquatic > Freshwater > Lake | place: USA: Lake Erie, Ohio... | reverse complement strand
ATTTTTCAATCCATTGGGGTTCGATGTTCTTTTCGCACTTGTAATGAATTGGACAGGATCATATCTAATAACAGATATTATATTCTATTCCATCTCAATCCTATTTTTTTATATTTATTGGATTATGTCAAAACAAAATTGTAAGAATAGTAAAATAGATCAGTAAATTTTATATTTTAAGAAGATCTGGATGATCTAAAAAAATCATTCTTAAGCAATTTTCTTTCTCAGTTTCCCCATTTATATAATAATCATTTAGGAGTGAAGCTGGATGTTTATTTGACATTTCTTTAAAAACCTCATTAAATACATCGTCCCCGAATGTTTCTTTTGCTCTCTCAACGAGATTTGATTTTAAAACATATCCCTTAAACATATATTTCTATTTTTTATACTTATAATTTAGTGACAGAGGAGAGACCAATTTGTAAAATTCAAATTTCTTCATCCTCGCCACATTTATGAGCTTTACGTATCTGTATGATCATCCAAATAATTGAGGTGACTATCCAACCTAAAGAGAACCATTCAAATGAGGTAGGATCTAATCCACTAAAAAATTTAAGAAAGCAGATTAGGGATGATTTAAACATAAAAAAACCTATAATGGAAATAATCAATATTGTTATCCAGATGGTTGAATTACTCTTTTTCATTTTTGTGTATATTTTTACTATTTCAAAATAAATCAAGGGGTGTATTATTTCAATGGTTGCTTGAACCATATTATTTGCACAATCCCATCCCTCCAATTATCAGAGATCATAACACCGTCCAATTTATTTCTTTCCTCGATTCCTATATTTCTCCACTTAGCAATATAATTATATTCCTCAGAATCAGCAAATCCTATAGGTTCAGATCCACACATGCTTCCCGTTATATAACCCATAATTTTTAGTTTTCTTTCCGCCATGTAGAATGAGGAAAATGTACCAGACTCTACCACCGTTTCTTTTTTTAAGATCTCTCTCCCCAGATAAGTTAATTTTTCCATAAGCAAAGTTTTATTTTTTTATAGAAATAAAATTGAAATTGTTATAATCAATATAAACTTTCTCACCATCCCATTTCTCCTCATTCAAATAAAGATGGCCTTTTTTTGTTGAAATTTTAACATCCCTAAGACCGTTTAATCTCTCAATTGTGGTTTTTGTTGGCCAACCTGCATCGGTTATCCAAGTGCCCAAATAATCATGTCCTGCTATCACATTACCAAAGAGTTTTAAAAATACATAACCATTTTCACATACCTTAACCGATGTATTTGACAGTGAAAAATCTTTTCTATCGTAGAAATTTTTAACTGATAAATTCGTTATTTTTCTTCCCATTTTTTTGTTTTTATAATTTGATAAGCAAATATAAATAAAAAATTAATATAAAAAAATTTTTGAATCATTTTTAATTTCCAATCTATAATATAAAAACAAAAAGTGAAAAATACAATTATCTCAAAGATGGTAAGCGTAATTGGTTCCCCATCGTCCGGAAAATCCACATTAGCAACTAAGGTACATCATACATTAAAAATCAAAAAAGAAAATTCCATTTTTGTTGGTGAGGCTGCAACAGACTATATTGCAGAATGGGGAATACCAGATTCACCAACGGATCAGATGGTGATATTCTATAAACAATTAGCAAGAGAAAGAATGTATCTTGGATTGAAGGATTGGATAATATGCGATTCTAGTTCTATATTAAATTATTTCTATTTCAGAAATTTATTTAATTCAAAACTAAGTATGAAAGATATAGCGGCAATAAATCATGTGCAAAGGGAAATATTGAAATCTATATCACAATGGCATAAAATATATTATGTTCCACCCTTTCTTGATTGTAATGAAGATGATGGAGTAAGATATCACAACCAGAATGAAATAAAAAAATTAGATCTAATCATCAAAAATTACCTTGATCTTGAAAAAATACCATATACGGATCTTTCAGATATAGATATAAACGACAGAAGTGATTGGATTGTAAGAGATCTTTTAAATTAAAATTTTACATCAAGCCAATCTGAGGGATCATAGAAAACTTCCGAGCAAACTTTGTAAATATTTTTTTCAGCAACAGTTCTCCTCCACATTGGTGTTTTTTTGTTTTTATCATTTAAGCTGATAAACTTCCCACTCAAGCCAATAAATTTTTTATTATATTCTCTATTAAATCCCAATTGTTTTGGTATAAATTTATTATCCTCATTAGATATCCTATAGATGGGATCATTACTAAGTAAAGCCCTAAAATGACCTGGTGATACATATATAATTTTTTCTATCCTAAGAGCATAAAGAAATTTTTTTCCATCCTCGTCGGGTTTTCCCTTCATTAGAACTATTCCTCCAAATTCCCATTTTGGATTTTCGGATTCCATAAGATATCCGCTAAAGTCGTATAGATTTTCCATATCTTATATATCTTAATTTAATATTTGATATATAAGATAAAAAAAATAAACTATGAATAATATAAAATCTTATGAGAGATATAGCAATTCCATGGAGGAAAATTTTGGTGGAATTGGTGAAGGAATGGGATGCCAATCCTGTTTAAGTGAGGAAGCTAAAATGGGGATGAAAAATCTTTGCGAAACTTTACTTATGAAGGAAGCAGATGAATATGATAGAGATGTGAATGTGGATCACACTTATGAGGGATATGTTAACGAGTGTATGAAATACATGAATGAAATGCTAGGAAGACCTGGTTATGCTTCAGTTAGTAAACCTTATACAGACTAAAAAAAGCTGAGATTATCTCAGCTTTTTTATTTCTTGAATGTTTCAATATAAACATCCACTATTGCTTTTATTCCATCCTCTGTTATTTCCCTGGTTCCTATTCCTGCAAAATTTTCTGTTAGTTTAGGAACAGACGTTTCCTCCCATTTTCCATTATCCCACTTAAACCACAATTTTGATTCCTGACAAAAAACAAATACTGGTACACCTTTGTCTATTGCCATTTGTACTGCCCATCCGGTTCCACCACTAACAATATTGTTTTCTATTCTGGATATTGCGAAAATTGAATTTGATTTATTAACCTGGAACCAATTTCTTCTTAGAAGATTATTGACATATGAGTTATTTGTTGGGTATTTTCTTTTAAGAGACTTATTTGCAATTTTAAGATCAGAGTCTATAAGTTCTTTAAGTTTGTCTGATATTCTAACAGATGCATTTCCCCTTGGAGTTTTATAACCCTCTATAAAGTAATGATTAAATTCAACTAAACCAAATTTTTTTCCTGTAAATTCCCATTGTGAATCTGATCCAATAGCTCCCCCGGAATGGAGAACAAATTTATTTGCCTGCATCTAAAAAATTTAATATTGAAATTAATAATGTATTGTTTTGTAATGCACCTCGGGATCCTATTCCTTTTATCTTAATAAGTTCTCCAATCTGGTATAAAAATTATCCTTTCCCCCTTTTCCTTAACAGGTGATTTGATCCCTAATTTTTTTTCATTCACAGATTTTATAAATTCCGTGAATTTAAAAATTTTATTTTTCATTTTTGGATATTATTTTTAGAATCACTTCCTCCACAAATTCCTTCATTTCTTCGGGTGAAATTTTATCCGTGGTATCTTCCATACTGTGACACAGGAAAAGTCTTTTATAGTCAAGATATCTCCCATCTATGAGTTGTATTGGTGATTTTTTTTCAATAACAGGAAGGGGATTTATTACGGTTGAATCTATGCCATTCCTATTAAAAATAAAGGAATCATTAAATGGTGTTTTAACAACGGGACATCCAAAGATTGAAATAATCCTATCCGATAGAGGGCCTGGGTGGTTACCTATAAAAAAGTTTTTTCCACCAGCACCGGATAATTCAAGATTTAATATCCATCTAATATTTCCAAAATCGCCATTATTTATTCTTTTACTCAAATGTTCCGAACCATATCCCCCGAATTCTTCACCATCTAATAAACAAACATTAATTGAAGGATCCAAAATTTTTACAGCTATACAATTTATGATAGAACAGGAGTTATCATTTGCATTTTCAGAATATGGGTTATTAATATCGTGATGAGCTACTACAAATTGATCAGAATTTCCTGGTAAATTTATATTAAATCCCATATTTTCATCATCTATGGGAAATTCATCAAGATCATAATTTATATTTAAAGATTCCAATAAATTCAATAAAAACTCAACCCTGGGGGTTGGTGTTTTACCATTTTTAAATATGTTTCCATTATTCCTTACCTTACAAAAATCATATATTTTATTGTATATTGGCATATTTTTTTTATTTTATATATCCGAAAAAAGTAATGTATTGTTGTGGGTGTTCAATGATAGCATGATTTGATTTTAAAATCATTGCCACCAAGAAAATTTTTTAGGGCTTGATATATTTTATTTTTATATTGTTTTCAATAGCGTATTTAATTTCCCTTGCAACACCTCTGGATCTATCCCAGCCTTCAATTTCATAAACCCATAATTCGGAGCTTAATTTTAAAAAAGATAAACAGAAATTTTCCCAAAATTCCCAATCAGTTGGCATTTCTGTATAATCAACAAGAACATGTCCATATGTTATAGGGGAAAAAGCAATATAACCCTTTGAACATAACTCGGATGCAAAACTAGAAACCAATTTAAAATTATTATCCATTATTTTACTATCCGGATTTGAATATGGCGAAGCTATATAAATAATATTTTCCAAAATCTTGATATTACTCTATTGAATTCTCTATCTCTTTCATCCCATCCAGTCCTATTTCCTGTATCTCCATTACTAATGGAATAACATCAGGAGAACTTTTGAGTTCCTCGCAAAAAACGAAACATTCATCTTCCGTTATTTTTAAACCATCCTCTATTAGATCCATAGCTTGGTCAAATCCTGTCGGTGTAATTTTTGGACCTCCCTCAACATAACCACCCTCGTTTAATTTACAGCACCAATAAATAAAAACTAATGCTTTTTGTTTTAGTAATTCAAATTCATTTCTTTCCATAATTTCAATTGAGAGAATTAAAGTCCAAAACATTCAACAAATCTCCATTCTCATAATCTAATGTTGTTGGTTCTATGTGAATCATGGAATTTAAATAATAAACTAAAACTTTTCTTGCGTCCGGATGGCCAGGAACAACCATATCCCCCACTATATCAACAACGATTCCTTGTCCTTCCCTTAAAATTAGGGAAAGGGCTTTAGCAAAAATCAATCCGCCATGAAGCCAATCCTCAGGTTTATCTACGTGTTCAGGATCATTAGGTCTTGTGTAATTCATAAAATTATTTTTTAATTGAAAAATGTATTAATTTATAAATTATACATTTGGTTTTTGTTATGTTCCTTTAGATTTTTTTAAAAATAGGAAGGATAATCGAAAAATAAATTAAATATCTGGAGATAAATTTTTATATTTACAATTACTTTTTAATTTTTTTCATTTCCATGAATTCATGTAATATTTTTTGAAGACTTAGTTTTTCATCACTCATGGAATATCTAATTCTTTCCCTAGTAGTTAAGTTTTCAAGAAATTGATTTTCTGAATTTATCCTCGATTCATAAAAATCTTTCCACTCCCTTGTTTCGATTATTTTCTGGATTTCTGATTTCATAAATATTTTTTATAAAAATATTGTTTACTCTATATTATCTCCGCATTTAATATTCTTCCATGACGTTTTAAAACTGCTATTCAGATTGGAGATATACTCTTTTAAATATTTGATCTCTTTTTCTTTCTTCATTTTCTCTTTGATTATAGCCTTATTAATTGTATTCGGATCATCAACTATCCAATAGTCGTATTTTATATGACTCGACATCATTTCGTTCCTTACAAAATCTTCTACCGCATCATGAATATGATCGTAAGATCCCTCCATGATGAAAATGTAGTCAATATACGAGGTTTCCCTAAAATGTAAATTTACTGCTACTAAAATCATTTTTATTTTGATTATTTTAATATTAGACTAGGCCTCGTCGACATTTGTTGCAATAATATTGAACCCACCCACTTTTCTATATTCTGCATCAGGTAATCCGACATCGAGCCATTCTTGAGAAAACTTCTCTCTTGTATCAGAGTAAATCTCAGAATCATAGCATTCTATAAATGTAAGATCCCAAGATTCACTTGCTCCGTATGTTTCTTTATTTTTTTCATACCAATCTTCATTATAATAAACATTATCCCGAAGATAAAAAAGAAGATCCTCTTCATTGGTTCCCTCAAAGGGTGGATCACATTTTCTAAGTTTTTCAACATCAACCTCAATCGGCGATGTTGCTTCCCATACAGTGTATCTTTCACATTTTCTTACAAATATTTTTTCCATAATAATAAATCTAAATTAATAATTTTGTGTAAATTTTACTCTTTTTTAATTTTTTTATTTTAAAAAACAAATATAATAAAAAAATACAAACAAAAAAAATCCCGATTGTAAAAATCGGGATTTTTAATAAATTTTTTAACACTATTTCTGTGCAATGAGGGAGTTGTTTTTCAAATCAATATTTGGGTTGAGACATGCAGTACTTAAACTGAATCCTGTATCATCTAGGGGTGAAAAAACCCTAATATCAACCGTTTTCTTAAAGATAGATTTCACTAATGTAACCTCAAAATTAGTAGCTCCATCAGGATCCCCCCTTTCAACAACTTTTATTTTCCCTGATTTGTCTAGGAGTGTTTTTTTAACCAGATTTTTAGCATTATCAAGTCCAATTTTTTTAGAAACCTCGTTAGTTATCTTGGGAATTAAATTATCCTTGATGCTGTTCAGTTGATTAATAAAGAAATTTTCTCCCGCTGTTCCTTTCCTGTTCTTATCCGATCTATTCCCTATGAAAGGGGTTAGCTTATAATTATCTTTATCTAAATAAACAAAAAAGCAATCCGGAATATTTGCTGGTTCAAAATACACAGTAACTCTTGTATTTGGTGCTGCGTTTATTCCAATTTTATTTTTTTCTGTTGTAAATCCAACATAATTATTTTCAGGTAATCCCCTTTCTCCTTTAAATTGAAGGGGATCCTCCATATCACAATCAATAACTTTATCGTAACGGGTTCCTGTCATCTCAATATCGGCAGATATGAATTGATTTTCTTTTCCCTCACCAGCGTTTACCTTTATCGACTCCTGAACTTTAAGAATATTTTGCACAGATGAATCATTTGGTTTTTCGATTCCTAGAAATCCGAACATTATGTCCTTGATTGTCTGAAGTCTTGCTTTAGCTAGAGCCGAATTTCCTGAGGTATCACCCTCATCCACCTTGAATCCTTCACTCTCAAGTTTTTTCCTCAATGCTGGGGTAACCCTTAAATTTGATGTGGAAGCAACCAAATTTACAATTGTTGCACCATCGTACAATTCAGATCCCGTCATAGGTCTTAGAATTTTCTCAACAATTTCCATTTTTAATTTATCAAGATCACCCTTGGGAATTTCTGATTGCTTATATAAACCAACAGGGAAAACGAATTTAAATTTAGCTTCTTCCCTAATGGATTTTGGATTTACCTTGTCATTTTCTTTTTCCTTTAGTAATTTCGATTCGTAAAGAAATTCTGTGAAATTTTTAACCATCATTTTAGTTTTGTTAGATCTATATTATATATCATTAAGCATATATTCTTTTAAGGAAAGCTTTGGTATCCCTTAACAATCTTATATTTTTAACACTGTCCAGCGTTGGTTCTGCTACTTCTCCCCCTAAATTTTTAAATATCATTTTTCTAGTTTCCAATGAAAGGCTTTCGAATTCACTTTTAAGTGAAGGATCCTCATATATTGATTTAACTATTGTTTCCTCAAATAGATCCCCTACATCATCCACAAAATCATTGATTTCTGGTAATTTTTTTTGTGGATTCTTTAAGTATTCAATCAATTTTTTATATTCCTCAATAAAACTCTCTTCTATGTTTTTCTTTACTGTTTTATTAATTGTTATAGATTTGTCTATTCTAACTGAGGGATTATCAAATCTACTATATAAAGATTCCGTTGATTTTTTTACTATTTCTAAAAAATCCTCCTTATTTTCACAGTTTATTTTATTATAAACAACACCTTGCGAGAAAGGATTGAAAGGAGTATATTTTGGAGAATATTCCAAACACGAACCCTTAATTTTGTCATCAAATTCAAAAACTATTCCTGGTCTGGTAAGATTATATAGGTTTGGCGAAACTAGAAAGCATCCAAGTTCATCCTCAAGTATTCCTATATATAAATCAATATTCGTTGGAAAGGCAATAGAGATCTTTTTCATTCCTTTATTCATTGGAGGAATAATTATGGAAACTTTTTTTTCATCATATCCAATTTTGGCAAATTGGTTACTTAAAAATTCGATTATACCAGCACGACTCATTCCAAAAAAATCATCATTTTCTGTGTTTTCTAATAATTTATAACTTTGAAAGTTAAGAATTTTCATTTTTGGTCCTCTTTTTTTTCGCTGTTTCTTTTTTTGGTAATTGAATATTGACTAATTTATTATACAGACAAATTATTTCATCGGTGGACAAATTGCTTTTTTTACCGTTAATATCAACAGTACAAGAAACAACATTACCCTCAATATACCCCTTTGATGAATCAATTCTATCGAAGCTTCTCGCATAAGGTCCATCATCATCGAAATTTCTTCCTGTATAGAAGCAGTTATCGTATGACATTAATTTTTTAACAGTTTCAAAACTTAAATCAAATTCTAATTTTCTATCTATTGCACTTTGATTTATTTTAATCATTTTCTTAGCTACCTCTATATCACTAATCACATTTTTATTACCCGACATTAAATAATTTATTTTCTTGGATTCTATTCCCATATATATCCAAATAAAAAAAGGACCCTAAGGTCCTTTTTCAATTTTTTTATTTTTTTTAGAATCTGTAATTCAAACCAAAAGTGGCGATGTCGAATGGATTATTAATCCCTTCAAATCCAATTTGTGTTGAACTTGAACCCTCCGAAGACTCATAACTAAATATGTCCGCAGCATTTAACGTGAGTGATAAATTCTTAGATATAAAATAATTTACACCTAATCCTAATGTTGCTGAGGTTGTACTTCTTTCTGTAATTTTGTCATTTGATGTACCAACACCTAATTGGGAATGAACTCTAAAGTGATCACCTATGCTAAAGAAATAGCATCTAGCAAAAACACCAGCACCTAAAACTTGATTAGTTTTATTACCTTCTGAATCCTTTGTTGTTTCAGTGTTAAAATTAACACCAACAGCAAATTTATCTGTTAGAAAATATCCAACGGATGGATTGAAATTGAAGGTGTCCTCGGCATCGGATGTTTTAAACATAAAAGTACCCTCTAAAAATTTATCCCCCTTAGCGAAAGATTGTGCGTTAGAAAATTGTAATGCAAATAACGCAATTGCAGTAATTAAAAATTTATTCATTTTATTCATTTTTGTTTCTCCTACTCTATTAAGGTTTTTCGGAATCCACCTTTCATTTTATATAACCTTTTAAAAAAAAGTTTCATACCATAAACGTGGGATTCCCACCAAAACAAAATTTGTAGATTAAAAAGCAAGTGGCAAGTCATTCCAGTTTGTTGTGTATTCTGGTGATAAGAAATTTCTCCTTGTATTCCACCATTGAAATTTAACCTCCGGTTTTTCTAAAATTTTAAAATCTTCAGAAAATATCTTTCCCTGTACAATATTTTTTGGTTTTAGTGAATTTAGGACAACACCGCATTTCGAATAGATCCTAAATGGTATACCTTCCAGATGGGGTGATACCTGATTCCATATATCATCAAGATCATCCGATTGTTTACTTAGAGTAATTGATTTGCTCCATACAAAATAATTATCTGAAAATCTATTAGTTTGTGCAAAAACAAAAACCTCATTTGTAGCTAAATTTTCTGTCCTAAGCTTCCTATGACACGATTCCAAAAAATTAAAGTAGGCATTTTTTATTTGCATCATATCGGATTGTGGGAAACCAAATGATCTGGAGCATGTAATCATCCTTGGTTTTTTAAAATCAGTTGAAATTGGATGACAGAGTACCTCACTTAATTCATACCATGTTCTAAGACCAGTGACGCTTAGAAGGGATCTAACAACTGTGGGTTGGAGATTCATAAAATCTCTAACAGTTAAAACTCCGATTTCTGATAGTTTTTTCTTGTACCTTCTACCTATTCCCCACACCTCGTCTACTTGCAGATTATAAATTACATTCCTGTCCATATCCCAATATGAGCAGGATCCTTCGAAATTTCCATCAGTTTTTGATATATGATTACAAAGTTTAGCCAGTGTTTTATTTGGTGCAACACCAATAGAAACTGGTATACCCGTTAACGTCTGTATGGTTTGTTTAATGAGCTTTATTTCGGTTAGAATCTTATCCTCAGGTATATCGCTTAAATCCAAAAATGACTCGTCTATGGAGTAAATTTCTACCCTTTTAACCAATCTTTTAAGAATTGTTGCTATTCTATCGGATATATCACCATAAAGCGCATAATTGGATGAAAATTTTTTAATTTTATCCCTGGTAGTTTCCTCCAATTGGAAAAGTGGCTGTCCCATTCTGATCCCAATGTCCTTAACCTCCTGGCTCCTAGCAATTATACAACCATCATTATTCGAGAGAACGACAGTTTCTTTTTTTTCTAGTGATGGATTGAATAATCTCTCACAGGAAACATAAAAATTATTTGCATCTATGATTGCTATTTTATCTTTTGACTTAATGTCCATGTTATTGTTCCCCATATATTTTTTTGATTGTTAAATTCTTCTAAAATAATTCTATTGTTTCTAACTAACACTAAGTCACCAATTTTGGGTGCTATGGATTTGTCAACAACCAGAATATCACCAGGATTTACTCC
>Ga0315903_10010664_pt1 | contig 10915 bp, 16 predicted proteins | sample LakEriMetagenome_7_FD_203524 | JGI IMG/M metagenome (GOLD analysis project Ga0315903, IMG submission 203524) | Freshwater fungal communities from buoy surface, Lake Erie, Ohio, United States - Buoy 2 MA119 | ecosystem: Environmental > Aquatic > Freshwater > Lake | place: USA: Lake Erie, Ohio... | reverse complement strand
AGAAGTATTTCTATGTTGGTCTGCCTGCTGACAACGTCAAGGACAGCAAGTTGAACATTACTCAGGATATGAGCAAGAGTAAGATGGCAAAGGCATTCGGCGAGAACCTGAATAGCAAGCGCACGAATCGCCTCCTGCTCACGAAACTAGCCGAAGAATTGGCGGTTGCGTAAGTTATTGATTTATAAAGAGAATATTCCCCTTTACAATAGGGAAAAAAAGAGCGATAATAGTCTTATGATGAATGTTTTTAGTTATGGAGACTGATGTGAGAAAGTCATTTTACAACGATCCCAAGAAGCAATTTAATTTCCTTGAGAAGATCTACAATCACTTCGACAAGGACAATATCACGCTGAAGGAACTCAATGCCTTCTGCGACGACAAGAAGAATCAGGTTGAGAATTTCCCATACTTTATTCTTCGTGAGCGCAAGGTTGCGCGCAACACGTTCAACATTCTTCCCAAGAATGTCGTGGTTCAAACCGAAGATGCTGAGCCAATTGCTGCTCCCGCGATGGTCGCGCAGGTTGTTCAACTTGCCACTCGCCGCGCAGCAAACGTGACTGAATCGTTTGTTCCTGATCGCAACGACACTTATGTTGCTTTTGGTTTCTTCAATGATATGAAGAGCATCATCAAGTCTGGGATTTTCTATCCTGTGTACATCACTGGTCTTTCTGGCAACGGCAAGACCATGATGATTGAGCAGGTTTGTGCTGCGTTGAAGCGTGAGTTGATTCGTGTCAACATTACCAAGCGCACCGATGAGTCTGATCTGATTGGTTCGTATGAGTTGGTTGATGGCAACACGATTCGTCGTGAGGGTCCAGTCATCACTGCGATGCGTCGTGGTGCTGTTCTTCTTCTTGACGAGTGCGACCTTGGCACCGAGGACATCCTCTGCCTTCAGCCGATTCTTGAGGGCAAGCCATACTTCGACAAGAAGACTGGTGAGGTTGTCCATCCTGCTGCTGGTTTCAACGTGATTGCTACTGCGAACACGAAAGGCAAAGGCAGCGACGATGGTCGGTTCATCGGCACCAATCTGCTCAATGAAGCATTCTTGGAGCGTTTCGCCATCACGGTTGAGCAAGAGTATCCTCCTGCTGCCACCGAGCGCAAGATTCTTGAAAAGAATTTTGCACTGTACAATCTGACTGATGCAACGTTCATCGATCGTTTGATTACTTGGGCTGAAGTCATTCGCAAGTCTTTCGCTGATGGTGCGGTTGATGAAGTCATCTCGACTCGTCGTCTTGTGCATATCACGAAGGCATATTCAATCTTCGGCAATCGTCTGAAGGCAATTGAGATGTGCTTGAACCGATTCGATACGGACACCAAGACTGCATTCTTGGATCTGTACACGAAGGTTGATGCAGATGCGACTGCTCCAGTTGCACCGAAGGATGATGTTCAGGTAGAAGCGATCAATGATCCGATCAGCGGCAATCTCACCGTTCGTGTTACCAAGTATGGTCACACAAAAGAAATGGTGCTGACTGCTATGGATATGGTAGAGTATCAGGGTCAGGGAATGACTGAGCAGCAGGTTATTGATCGCATCGCCAAGACTCTTGCGGTTGTGATTGGTGATGAAAATCCGTTTTAATGGAGGCTGATATGGATCAGTTTAGAATGAAAATGCAAGAAAAGGTTAATGTGTTCTTGGATAGACTTCGTGAGTCTGGTGAAACTAACATGTTTGGTGCAGCCCCATATATCCAAGAAGCGTTTGGTGTAAACAGAACTGAAGCCAAGCAGTATCTCTTGAATTGGATGCAAACTTTTGACGAACGGCATCCGCAGTAAGCAATAGTTTACATTTGCCATTTGTTAGTATATAATAAATGGTATGTCGCAAGGGAAGCCCCAGTCTTGCGATATTATTGAAGGGGTGTTTTGTGAAGGTATATTATATGTCTAATGCTCTTAATTCGTTTGTTAGTTATCTTGCTGATGGTAAGTCGTTGACTTCGCGACAGGTCCGCGCTATGTTCAAGGTCGACAATGCTGCTGATCTTGCTTATCGCGCTCGCAATGAGGGTATCTCGGTTTTCACAAACCGTACGACTCTCAGCGATGGTACCAAGACTTTCGTGTATCGTCTCGGCACCCCTTCGCGTCAGTTTGCGAAGTATCTTGATCGAGGTCAGATTGCGCGTGCTCGCAAGACCCTCTATCGCAACGCTATCAGCGTGACGATGGGCTAATCAGCCAATTCTAAAAACTAATACAGTTCTGTGGGGGTGCAATGCCCCCACAGTTTCATTTGAATTTCGGTAAATACTGAGGTTGACAATCAACGATTCCACATATATAATCACATATATTGGAGGAAATTTTTTATGGTAAAGGTAATTGTAGCAAGAGAAAAATTAGATTGCGAGCATTTGCTTGGTCAATTTTTGGATGAATCAAATTATGATGTATTGATTGATGAAGATACAGATTGTTATCTTCAGAGCGAAGATGAGAATAACATCGCATTTAAATTTCGCAAAAACTATTTCACCAAACAAGAGCAAGACGCTGCTTATACAGGATTACGTGAGGCTGCTACACCTACCCAGAATCGTGGACTTGCTGCTGGACCTAAAGGTGAAAAGTGCGGAAACCGTGAATGGGTTTCAGAATTTCAGTTGCGTTTGTTTGATTTCTTTAAGAAAGAACCAGAAAACTCTGTCGTTAAGATTGATCCTAGACAAGAGGTTGAGTTTCTGCGCGCAAAATATAGTAACGTAGATTCTAGTCGTGGATTGGTTTGGTTGACTCAAAAGGTTAAAGAAAACAATTTTAATTTTGAAGATTGGTTGAATAAAGTTTTAACCATGAGCGTTAAAGAACGTAAAGAGGAGTCTCTTGGTGTCGAAGAAACATACATCTCTGATACAACGTATGCGAACGTGGTTAATTCGGGTATTGCTGGTTGGTTCGATCGTTATCCTCGCATTCCTTACGGTCGCGCTACTTCTTATACACAAAATCATTACGAAAAGTTCCAAATGGCTTTTCCGTTTCTCCAATCGCTAGATCGTGGATTTAAACAATTAGTTCCTTGGCGATGGTCTAACCAACGGAATGTTGCAGATAAAGTTGATCCAGCATTCCTGGTTCCAGAAACTGTGTTCACAACAATTACGGTAAACAAAACTTTTCGAACGGCAGCGCATCGTGATGCTGGCGATTTCACAGATGGGTTGAGTAATCTTCTGGTTCTATCAAACAATGGCAATTATACAGGCGGATATTTGATTCTACCAGAAGTTCGTATTGCTGTAAATGTGCGTCCAGGTGATTTGTTGCTAGTGAATAATCATGAGTACATCCACGGCAATACTCCAATCGTTGTACATGATGATGAAGCAGAACGTATTTCTCTTGTATGTTACTTCCGTGAAAAGATGCTTGAACTTGGGAGTAAAGAATATGAAGATCATCGATTTAATTATGTTGAGTGCCGTAGAAAAGACAAAGAACATCCATTACAACGAAAACTCTGGAACGGAATCAGCCCAGGAATGTGGTTGGAACAAGAATGGTATGACTACTTGGAAAAAAATGGTGGAAGGGAAATGGTTGCCAAATACCATCCGGAAGCGTATAATAAAGAATCAACACTAGACAATCTCTTTGGGTAATGTATGAAAATATTGACTGTAGTTCATGATTTCAATAACTTCGGTGGTATCATTTCTCATGCCGAACAATTAATTGCTGGGTTCAAGGATCTTGGTCATGAGACTGGCTTTGTATATCTACGAAGCACAAAGTCTGGTGGCAAGTTTTCTGATGATTATGACAAAGAAGGTTATGACATCGGAGTGGGGACTGGTCTCCCAGTTCACCAAGGTAAGGGTTGGCGAGGCGAATATTTGTCATTCATTAATGATGCAGACGTGGATCGGTTTGTAAATCTCGCCAATTCTTATGACGTTGTTATTTGGCAATCTATCTTCGGATTCAAATGCCAAGATTCAGAGGGTAAGCAATCATGGCTAAGAATGTTCACCGAAGTAAAAGCCAGACACGTTGTAATCGTTCACGACGGAAACCTTCGCAAAAATTATCCATGGATTCATCATTTGCGGAAACATATCGCAGGGCTGGCATGCGTCCATCCCAGCGCAATGAATCAAGCAGATGCTATGGAGATCCCACGATTATTGATTTTGAATCCACAGGATATATCCAAAAAGCAAGAAACATCTTTCGATAAGAGAACAGATACGATCTTCTCGCTTCAAACATTCAAGCGTTGGAAAAGAGTTGATGATCTCGTAGCAGCAGTTCCTTATATTAATGGTCAGGTGATTGTTGCTGGTGATGGCATTGAGCGTGCTTACATGGCTTCTAAAGATAAGTGTAAGCCAGAATATTATTGCACTGTAGAACGCGATTCCCAAGCAACTGAAGACCGTGTTGGCAAACCAATCTGGCTAAATGCCCTCAATAAAGGTATGCAGTATATTGGCTTCGTGTCCGAACAAAAGCGTGATGAGATTTTGAGTCACAGTAAGTTCTTGCTCGATCCTTCTTGGTCAAAGACTTACGGTGAGCATTTCAATCGTGTCGTCATTGATGCAATGCTCATGGGCGTTGTTCCTATTGCTCGTAATCTTGGTGTGTCTAATAATGAGAAGGGCGAAGGTTTACTCAAACCTGATAAGAACTATTTGATGATTCCTTGGGACGCAACACCTAAACAGTTCGGTGATCTTTGCAATAAATTTTTGACTATGCCGCAATCTGACTATGATCAAATTGTTGCTAATAATTGGGAATTTGTGAAGTATTTTGATCGTAAAGAAATTGCTAAACAATATCTTGAACTTGCTTATGGATTGTGTGCGGTTAAGGTTGGTAAGTTTGATCAATCTTTAAATGATACAGTCGACTCTGTTTGGAATAGACATTTTAAATTTGAAAAAAAACTGAACGTCACTAGCACGCTAGATGAGTTATTCGGTTGACTATATAATATGTTGGTTTGAATTTTTTACTCTGGAGTTAATATGCAATTAGAAGTATCAGTAGAACAACTACGAAAGAACAAACTGTTCGTAGCAACGCCAATGTATGGCGGTAGTGCTCACGGCATGTATGTTAAATCTTGCCTCGATCTTCAGTCCGTATGTTCACAATATGGCATCGAGGTTCGTTTCTCGTTTATCTTTAACGAATCACTCATTACTCGCGCCCGCAATTATCTTGTAGATGAGTTCCTTCGCGCAGAAGGCTTCACTCATATGCTCTTTATTGACGCAGATATTCATTTTGATCCGCGTGATGTAATCGCAATGCTTGCTCTTGATAAAGAGATTATCGGTGGACCATATCCAAAGAAGTCCATCAAGTGGGGAGCAATTAAAGAAGCAGTCAAGCGTCATCCTGAAATCAGCACTGGCGATATGGAAAAACTTGCTGGCGATTTCGTCTTCAATCCAGTTCCTGGCACTGAGAAGTTCTCTGTTGCTGAACCAATTGAAGTTCTTGAAATCGGCACAGGCTTTATGATGATTCGTCGCGAAGTGTTTGATAAGTTTAAGGAAAAGTATCCGCAACTTCGTTATCGCCCCGATCACGTTGGTCAGGCAAACTTCGATGGCTCACGATATATCCATGCTTACTTCGACACTGTTATTGACAGCGTCGCAAATGGTGGTAAGGGATCGGATCGTTACTTGTCTGAAGACTATATGTTCTGCCAGTGGTGGCGTAACATGGGCGGTCAGATTTGGTTGTGCCCATGGATGAAGACGCATCACATCGGTACATATGCATTCACTGGTGATATGCCAGCAGTTGCAAACTACGTCGGCTCTCTCTAATAGAGATATTTTGTTATGATAGTTGGACTTGTAGGCTTTATTGGGGCAGGTAAAGGCACAGTTGCAGATCTCTTGGTAGATCGTCACGATTTTGTCAAAGAGAGTTACGCAAACAGTGTCAAAGATGCTTGCGCTACAATCTTTGGTTGGAATCGTAGTATGCTCGAAGGTGACACTCCAGGCTCAAGAGCATGGCGTGAACAAGATGATAAGTGGTGGTCTGAAAAACTTGGTAAACCATTTTCGCCAAGACTAGCACTCCAACTAATGGGCACAGAGGCAGGGCGGGATGTTTTTCACCCTGACCTCTGGGTTCATACTGTGATGCGTCGCTGCGAACTAGCACCATGGCATAACTATGTCATTGCTGATGTTCGTTTCCCAAATGAAATTGATGCAATCAGAAAATCTGGTGGCAAAGTCATTCGCGTTCGTCGTGGCGATGATCCTGAGTGGTATAAACTTGCTTATGATTGCAATACATTCAATCAACAAGAAGTAATGCGTAATGCATATCCTGAAGTCCACTATTCTGAGTGGGCATGGGTTGGTCAATTTACAGACATTACGATGGACAATAATTGTGATTTAGATACATTGACCATAAGGGTTGATAAACTAGTTGATTCGTTATATAATAATCGTGTTGAAGCAAATGAGGTCGTTAATTATGAAACTATCTGAAGATACTGTGAACGTCCTGAAGAATTTTTCAGGAATTAATCAAAGCCTACAATTTAAAGTTGGTAACACTCTTAAAACTATTTCCCCCCTCAAAACAATTTTTGTTGAGGCTACGGTCAACGAAAGTTTCCCGCAAGAGTTTGCCATTTATGATTTGAATAAACTCTTGGCAAAGGTTTCGTTGTATAAGGAAGCCGAGTTGTCGTTTGATGACGACAAGGTAAATATCAGCACTCAAAATAAAAAGAAGTCTGATTACATCAAGTATTGTTCACCTAAAGTTATCGTTGTTCCGCCTGAGAAGACAATCGCGCTTGGTGATGCTGATTGTTCGTTCAGTCTTTCGCAAGAAGATCTTGATTGGATGCGAAAGAGCGCAGGTATTTCTGGCTCGCCAAACTTTGTATTTGAGAGCGACGGCACCACGATTTACTTTATCGCAACTGACGTTAAAGATGATGCTGCTGATCAGTCTAAGATTGAGATCGGCACCGTTGAAGACGGTAACAAGTTCCGCGTTGTAATGAAAGTCGAAAACTTCAAGTTGCTTGAAGGTTCGTATGATGTTGCGATTGCTAAGAAGGGTCTTGCGCAGTTCAAGCATAAGTCCGTCCCGATCACTTACTACATTGCAATCGAAGCAGCCAGTTCAACATTCGGAGAAGAAGAATGAAAGTAGATAAAGCAAAAGTTCTTGGATGTCTCCAGGAAATTTCAAACTCCCTCACTCGCATTGAAGCCGAACGAGATCTCATTAAAGAGATTCTCCAGAAGATGCAAGAAGAATGCGAGATTCCAAAGAAGTTGAGCCGAAAGTTGGCGAAAGTCTATCATAAGCGTTCTTATGAAGAAGAAGTGGCAGAGCAAAACGATTTCGTTGAAGTTTACGAAATCGTGGCTAAATAAAACTATGGGGTGCGGCACTCTTTGCCGACGATACTATCCGCCAGACTGCTCATCGTGGGGATTCACCTCCTCCACCCCATTCTTTCTTTGAGGTTATATTATGCATAAATCTGAATTGCCTATTTTGATCATAATTCTATTGACTGCAATTTTTGCTCTTGTGAACACATACTTCCATTGGATTCCATATTCTGCACCCCCAGTCATGTTGATGCTGGGTATTGCACTTTATTCAATCTGGGAGCACAAGTATGGCAACAAGACGTAATTTCTTCAAGTATCTTGGTCTTGCTGGCGGTATTGCTGGTGGTGGCGTAGTTGCCGCCGCAGCCGTTTTGCCAGACACAGAACGAGCAAAGTGTATAAAAGAAATTGAATCTACTGGTTACAATGGCAAATTAGCCATTGGTGCTGAGTATGGTAAACTGCGTCCAACGGAACCTAATACCTTCCATTTTGGACCGCAGTTTGTTCCTGGAACTCAAAGACATGTAAAAGCAAGTATGACCGTCGGACCAGATGGTGAAATGTACTTGCTTACAAATGGTAAATGGCGTAAGATAGTAACTGAGTGACAAGGAATTTTATATTATGAATACTGAATTGACTTACAAGAAAACACCACATGCAGTTTGTAATACAATTTATGGAACAACAGGTATAGACTTGGTTCATGCATGGTGTTTTGAGAGTGGCAATATTGATGATCGTTTGGTTAAAAGATGGATACCTAAAGCGCAATGTTATGTGAAGGCTGGTTTACAAGATTTGCCAGATTATTTGTTTAAAGATTCAGATGTCAGAAAATGTCATGTGGATGTCTGGAACGAAAAATCTAAAAATCATAAAAGGTATGGAAAGTTTCTAACCAATTTTGAACTGCAACAATTTCTTAAGGAGGATAAAGCAAACAAAGTTGCGTCTGATCTTCTAATTAATAGTTTCGAGTGACAAGGAGTTTTATATTATGGTTGAAGCATTGTGGGTTGAAAAATACCGCCCTCATACTATTGCCGATTGTATCCTTCCAGAGGAATACAAAAATACTTTTCAGTCGTATGTAGATCGCAAGGAGATTCCTCATCTTCTTCTCTGCGGTGGTCCAGGTGTCGGCAAGACTACAGTCGCAAAAGCATTGTGTGATGAAATTGGTTGCGACTATTTAATGATAAACGGTTCGGATGAGTCAGGCATTGACACATTCCGAGTTAAGATTAAAAACTATGCAAGTTCAATGTCTCTCGGCGGTGGTAAGAAAGTCATCATTATCGATGAAGCAGATTATCTGAATCCAAACTCAACTCAGCCAGCCATGCGTGCTGCGATGGAAGAGTTTGCTCATAACTGCACTTTCATCATGACTTGTAATTTTAAGAATCGTATCATTGAACCGCTACATTCTCGTTGCGCTGTGATTGAGTTTAAACTCCGCAAGGAAGATAAGCCGAAGATGGCAATGTCTTTCATGAAGCGTGCAACTGAAATTCTAGCCAACGAAAAGGTTCCGTTTGATAAGGCAGTCCTTGCTGAAGTTGTCAAGAAGCACTTCCCTGACTATCGTCGTGTTCTAAACGAACTTCAAAGATATTCTGTCAGCGGTAAGATTGATGCTGGTATTCTATCAAGTGTTGCTGATGTTTCGCTGAGTGAACTTGTATCGTCACTCAAAGATCAAAACTTTGGTGCTATGCGTAAGTGGGTTGCCGACTTTGGTGGGGATGATCCTGCGCGTGTTTATCGTAAGATTTATGATAATCTGTATGACGTTATGGATAAGTCTACGATCCCAAATGCAGTTTTGATTCTAGCCAAGTATCAATATCAGGCAGCATTTGTCGCCGACCAGGAACTGAACCTCACCGCATGTCTCACTGAGATGATGGTGGAGTGTAAGTTTAATGGCTGACCTATTTAAAGAAATTATTCCGTCTATTCTCCAGACGAAAGAATATGCTCTATTGACTGAGCAAGACGAAAAGTCTTACTCATCGTTTATGGTCAATAGAGCACTTTCTTTCCACAGAGATACCGTCCTGTGGGCGAATGAGATGAATAAGTTTACGACCCTGGATAACAAACTCAAATATGACTTTCTTATAAATATAATAAGAGCCCAGAAGCGCCCATACTCAAAGTGGCACAAAAAGGCTCAAAGTTGTGATTTGAGTGTTGTCAAGGAATACTATGGTTACTCCGACGCAAAAGCCGAGGAAGCATTAAAGATTCTATCTGACGACCAAATCGCCGAATTGAAAGAACAATTATATAAGGGTGATTGACATGGTCGAGAAATTAGTAGAAGTCACGCTAGATAAGCAGGATGACTTCCTCAAAGTCCGCGAGACTTTAACTCGCATCGGTGTTGCAGCAAAGAACGATAACATTCTTTATCAATCCTGCCACATCCTTCATAAGCAAGGAAAGTATTACATCGTACACTTCAAAGAACTCTTTGAGTTGGACGGTAAGCCAAGCAATATGTCTGATAACGACATTCAACGTCGTAACACAATTGCCAACCTAATGGCAGAGTGGGGATTGGTTAAGTTGGTTGATACAGATAAGACAAAGGATAATGTTGCGCCGTTGAGCCAGATTAAGATTCTTCCGTTCAAGGATAAGAACGACTGGCAATTGGTTTCCAAATATACAATCGGGAAAAAGAAAAAGGAAGGTTAGTGTATGATTTATTTGAGTGTGTATAGACTTCGTGATGATTTAGTATTGCCAACATACGGAACCTCTTTAGCCAACTGTTTTGATTTATCTTTTCAGCCAACAAGTAATGTTGTGACTGGATATGATTCATTCAACTCACCAGTTGAGCGCGAAGTAAATTCTTTTGGTGAGGTGGCGATTTATCCAGGAGATCGTCTGTTGATTCCAACAGGCTTGATCATGAAGATTGATCATCGCCAGACCATCGAAACATACGCTGATATCTCACGCGCAGAATTGCCATTACAAAATCACAGCATCCGTTTGCATCCTCGCTCAGGTCTTTCGCTTAAGAAAGGATTGGTCCTGGCAAACTGCGAAGGGATTGTTGATGTTGATTATCAAGAAGAAGTGTTTGTGCTTTTAACAAATATTTCGAAGATGCATGTCACAGTTCGCAAAGGCGATCGCATTGCTCAAGGTGAGGTTGTCTGCAACGAACCATTCCACATTGCTATTTGCAACACACGCCCAGAGAAACACTCTGAGCGTAGCGGTGGTTTCGGTTCAACTGGCGTTTCATCTAATCCTCCTCCAATGGAAGAATGGACGGTAGACGGACCAACGAATTTTGCCTAAATAGAAGTGGATGCCCATTTGGGGTCTACAACTATAAACTTGCTTATTAAAGGAGTTACAAAATGACTAATATCACTACACTCGCATCACATTACGGACTCGATCGTCTTCTTCCAACTGCTCTTGGGTTTGAAAATGCTTTCGCTGCTCTCGATAATGCTTCTCATCTTCTCACAGCAACTCAAACTGCATTT
>Ga0315903_10010662_pt1 | contig 10918 bp, 22 predicted proteins | sample LakEriMetagenome_7_FD_203524 | JGI IMG/M metagenome (GOLD analysis project Ga0315903, IMG submission 203524) | Freshwater fungal communities from buoy surface, Lake Erie, Ohio, United States - Buoy 2 MA119 | ecosystem: Environmental > Aquatic > Freshwater > Lake | place: USA: Lake Erie, Ohio... | reverse complement strand
ACCAAGAGACCGTTAGAGCAAGCTTGACGAAAGTATCCCATCGCCATCATAAAGCGACGAGAACGATTATGAGAATTAAAAAGATCTACTCGAAGAAGACCTTCTTTTTGAACTCCAGGTTGAAAGGCATTCAAATCTCTATTGTGAACCAAGGTGACTTTATGCTGAGCATAAACCGAACGACCTTGAGCTTTGGCTTCTACGATGTTCCATCCTTGATCTATAACTTTCTCTAGAACACTACGAGTCGAAACAAACTGGTAACGATCCGAGGTACAAGGAGACTTTTCAGTTCCTCCAATGGCTGGAACTTGGTTAATGGCTTCGTCGAGGGTGAGAGTAGCAATCATATTATTATTTTTTTTAAGGTTTAGATTTATTGTTTACAGATCTCATAATAGAGGTTTTTGACTTTTTGGCAACCCTAATTTTACCAAGTATGACACTTTACTAAACTAGAAAAATTAAGGAATCGTTCTTGTCCTGATTTTAAAGAAACTACCAAGCCTTCATAAGCAATATTAATCACCATTCCGGAATTTATTTGCCCGTGGATATCTTCCCAAGAAACCTTTTGTCCTATTTTAAAGTCTAAGGTTCGAGGGTTAAAGGGCTTTAAGGGTTTAGTAATAGGTTCTTGGGTCATTTTAGAGTTTTATTAGGGTTTACGGTTAACAGGTCTTATCTTAAAGATTTGAAACTTTTTGGCAACCTTAATTTTTGTGAAACCCTAAAAAAAGAGAAGTTTTTTAGGCTTCTCTTTTAATAATCCGTTTATGCTTTAGACTTACTCTTTATTAACGATAGCCAAAAGTTCTTCTTCTGGTATATCTTTAAAAACTCTTTCTTTGGTCTTAGGATCAATAAAGGAAAAGTAATACCAAACATCATCTTCATCTTGGTCTTTTTCTCTTTTTAATAAAACTTCTTGTCCTCTTACGTTATAGGTTCTATTAGAAACCTCTACTCCGGGACCAACCTCAATCCATCTAAAAGATCTACTGTTATTCTCTTTAATAGAAGTATAAGCTTCTTCAAGGAGTATTTGGTCTTTAGACTTCATATATCTTTTAATCTTTAAGGTTCTCGTCTAAGAGATCTTGAAGGTATCTACGAAAAGCCACTCCGACATAACGTAAGATAGCTACTTCATGGTACTCGTCTTCATACCTTGGAAGCTTGGAAATAATTTGAGATAGACCTTTACTGACCGCTCCATCAATCTTGAGTCTTTCCATTTCTGTAAGTTTACGGTTAGGCATTACTTCTTCGTTAATGCTCTTATAAGCTTCTTCTAAGAGAACTTGATCTTTAGACTTCATATATCTTTTATTTAATTAAATATAACCCAAAAGTCTGAGTCTTCTAAATCTATCTTCCCCACACTCGTCTCCATAAGCATGCCTATCAAATCTAGGATCACAGGTTGAACAGCCCGCGGCTCCTTCCGTTACAATAGCGATTCCGTATCCTCCATTGTCTACCCAAGTAGCTTCCCAAGGAAGTTTATTATTATCTGCTCCCGCAATAGCAGGCCAGGATCCTGGATTAGCTTTATCTATTAAATGCCATTCTTGGGTTGGAAGCGATTCGAAATATTGAACACTAAACGTTACAGAACCAACGGTTCTTTCCCAAGAGTCTTTTCCTTCTACAGGAGAAGCGAGTGTGTATACCCCGTTAGGATTAACTCCCTCAACGTTATTTAAACCGCATACTGTAATTTCATTAGCCATATATTTTTTATTTAATCAAAAGGGGTGGTCCAGACCTCTCATTCTCTTAGGTATGTTAAAGAGGAGAAGTTCCCTACAGACTAAATGTTGCTTCCGGAAGCATGGCATTGTCATCTGTCGCGGATATGGCTTTGCGGGCCTATGCGCTGGACCAAAGTTTCTTTAAGGAAGATGTTAAAGGATTTTAACCTCTATCTCCTAGCTAGTAGGTATGTTAGCCATTACACCAAACATCTCTTTTCTGTGGTGATGGGACTTTAACCCACAACCTCCTATGTACAATCACAGGGCTCTGGCACTTGAGCTACACCACATACTATTTTTTTAGATAAAAGGGGCCTGCGTCATTACATCCGGGAATGTTACTGCGATCCCTCTCTTTCATGGCGATCAACCCACTTATGAGACCGCGCCGCTACTTCTATCTAAAAATTAAAAATCTTTCAAAGAACATTCCGATTTTGAATCACCGAATCTAATCGGTTAGTGGCTCATCGGGAACCACTCTAAAGGTTTCTCTCTTCTATCGAGGTTTCGTTTCCCCAGAATCCAGGGACTAAAGACCACGAAACACTGGGCTCTAACTAACCCGTACGTCTTCCCGGGCAACCGAACGTTCTAGAGCCTATACCAGGTCCAAGGTTCGATAGAAGAGAGAAGAAATTACTTCTTCCCATTGCTAACGACTACTCCGGGAATGGCAGGACCTTTAGGGGTCTGGGTGAGGTCGAGGATAATCGAAGCCTTTTCGGTCTTCCCGGCCTTAGGAGCTTTAGAAGTATCCTGAGAGATACGCTTCAGGGTATTGTAGACCTTACGGTAATCCACTGCGAGGTGGGTGTGATTGAACTTAAGGTTCTCGAGGATGTCCTTTACAGGCATCATAGGAGAGACTTCGTAAAGGGCCTTAACGGCGTTGGTCAGGGTGGTATTCATGTTGTTGTTGGTTGTGTTGTTGTGATTGATCATGGGTATATAATGGACTATTTCTTAAAAAAGGTCACGATTTATTTCAAAGAATTTTCATAATATTCCTGAAGAGAAGGATTGGTAAAGTTCCAGTCTGGCTTCTCATTCATAGAGACTTCGACGATCTGCAAAGACTCGGGGTCATTGGTTTCGTCTTCTTTCAAGTAAACGTCTCGGGCCAGCTCAGCATTGCCTTGGGAGTTATAGATTCCGAGAAGGACTGTACCTGCGTATTGTTCGGTGTGGAGTAGGAGTTGGAGTTTCATGTTGTTATTATGGTTTATTTCTTAAAAAAGGTCACGAAAAATATTAATCTTTTTTCATCAATTTACGAAGGTTGTCTGCGTCTCGTTGAAGAGTCTCTAGCTCATAGCTATCCAATTTAAGAGCTACCAGGGTGCTATAAAGATATCCCATGGCATACTCCAAACGCCCGTCTCCAGACTCTTCGGCGCGAGCAGTAAGGGCTTCGAGGTAGTTATTGATCGTGGTACTAGTGGTGTTAAGCATGTTTATATAATGGTAGATTTTTGAAAAAGAGTCCCGCTTTATTTTTATAAGAAAGCTTATTTGCAATGTTGGCCGCGTTTGAAGATAGTTCCTTTAACCGTAGCGGCTGGAGCCAAAGTCAGGTCAAAGATAATAGAAGACTTCTCTACCTTAGGAGCTTTGGCAGAACCGTTAATACGCTTAAAGGTATTGTAGACCTTACGATAGTCGGCCTTGAGGTGAGGTTGATTCACGGAGAGATCATTCACGAGTTGAATCACGGTGATCCGAGGATGAGCGGCGTAAAGGGCTTTAACGGCTTCTGTCAATGTGGTGGTGGTGGTGTTCATCATGTTTAAAATAGTAGAGAGTTTGATTAAAAAGGTCCCGCTTTATTTTAAAAATGTTTAGCCATCCAAGCGGCTTTGAGGCCTTCGTACCAAGTTGGATTCTTCTCTTTAAGGATCTCGAGTGGAGCCTTACGTTGGGAGTAATCCAGGTGATTAAGAAGACCGAAGTACTCCTCGGGGGTATGGTTAGCTATCAGCTCCTTCTTGAACTGAGCCATAGTCACAGGACCTTTATGCTTGAAACGAGCTACGAATTGGTGGTCATTACCGTAGAGAAGATACATACCGGACTTGATGAGGTTCGACTTATTGAATGAGGTGTTATTAATCATGTTTAAAAGATAATGGATTTGGTTAAAAAGGTCCCGCTAAAAAGGAAAAATTATTCCCAGTCATGCCACATACAGTCTTGCTCTTCTAAAAAATCTTCGTTCGATTTATGTCGAGGAACATAAGCAGCCGGCTCGATAACGACACGCAAAGTGCCATACTTATAGGTCATCAAGAACGAACCATCTTTCAAAGAGGTTAAGGATTCCAAAGGCAAGGAACCAAACTTCAGACGATGAGCCCTCTCGATGGTTTCTTCCAAAGTATTAGCTCCAAACACTCGAGGCATCAGAGAGGTGAAGGTCCAGTCGTTCCAATGCGGGGTGTTGTTCTCGGACAGATCTTTCTGCCAGGTGACTTTGGTGAGAGCGTTTTTGTTGAATGGAGTGGTCTTAATCATGTTTAAATATTCTAGGATTTCTTCAAAAAGGTCCCGCTTTATTTTTAAAATAAGATTAAATAAAAGATAATGAGTAATAAATTTGATAGTTTTATTAGTGAAATGTCCAAGTCTGAAGGTTTTACATCAACAGATATTATTAGAAGTATTCGTCAGGATCTTACTAAGTGTTCTTCTAATCTAGACAATTTAGCAGATCGTTATGAAAGAACTAGCTCAGAGGCTTTGGCCATCCGTGGAGCTATGATGAAGGTCGACGAAGCTCGTAGGATCCTTTTTAACCTACAAGACTAATGGGAGCCGGCTAGGCCCCCAATTATATTAAAGCAGCCTGCAGTCCCCTATTCTTCCCCTGTTACGGGTAATTCGTCCTGTCTTTATCGGTTCGAGACTCTACCGTTCTGTTAACTTCCCTAAGTCTCGAGAAAATTCGAAAAAAAAGCACGCCAGTAATACCAAACCCTTCAAAATTCTTTCAAACGCGTTTTAATCGCGTAGGGGGATTCTAAAATCCCTGGGTTTATTTTAAAGTCTTACCCGAGGGAATCGGATACTCGCCTCCTCCCTCGGGGTCCTAAGAACCTTTCCAGCATTCTTCTCGCGATAAGAAACGCTCTGGTGGTCTTAGAGAAAGCTTAATAGGTCACGTAATCTTTAACCTATTCTTAAAATTCTACGTCTATTAGAATACGTTGTGCTTGTAAACAGCCGGCATTTTAGAGTTCAACTCTACAGTCTTACGAAAGTTATGAAAGTCTTGTTGGGCTACTTTAACGGTTTCACAACCGACTACCGAGAGAAGGACTAGGCTTAAAAGAAGGATTTTCATAGGGTTTTATTAGTTTTTAGTGGATTTCAAAGTGAAAAGCAAGATTCCCAAAACAAAGATAATTGTGACCGAGATAGCTTCTGGGGTCAGAAAAAGACCAGAAAAGATCTTTCCTATCGCGGAGAAGACTAAACCTAGATCACTTTGAACCGTGTTTAAGAAGAGTTCGTCGCTATTCATGATTCTTAAATACTAGAGAAATTTTTAAAAAATAGCCCGCTTATTCTTCGTCTTCCGGAAAGATTTCTTTAATTAGAGGTTCTTCTTCCGAAAGAATCTCCGAGAGTTCATTATTGGTTTGAATCCATTGAAGCATTTCGTCTTTAAAGCACTCTTCGATCATATCCATGGCTTCATTCATGTTGATATTACCTTCATAACGATAATCTCCTACGATTTCGGCTACCCCTGGAGAAAGTTCAGCTAGAGGAATTTCTTCTAGCAATAGAAAGGAATGGTCTTTAATGTCATTCATAAGAGCGATTATCCGTTATTTTTCAAAGAAAACAAGCGCCAAAGGAGATAGCCGGCGAGGCTTACTAGGAAAAGAGTTCCGAGAGTAGACGTTACAAAGAGCAACGCCATCATCAGAAAACCAATAGCAAAACAATAAACAGCGGCTTGATGAGAAGGATTATTCATAAGATTCTAGGATCACAATATCGGTTTGACGAGGTTCGAAGGTTTGAAAGGAATATCGAGGACGGGGAGCAGCGGCATAATGGTGATGATGAATCTCAGGGGCCGGCTCTATCATCGGAGGAGGAAGAGGAGGCGGAGGTGGGGGGTCTGCCGGCTTCTCAAAAGGATTAGGTTTAAAGGCATCTAGACCCAAACGAACTGATCTATTCAGAGTAATCCCTGTAGGAGTAAAGGAATCTCCTCCTTGAATAGCACAGCCACTGAGAAGAGTGAGGCAGAGTAGAGAGTTAATAAAGGGTTTCATATTCCGGTTTATAATAGACTTTAAAAGCTTTTTCTAACCTTTTAACGATTATAATAGAAGTTCTGATAAGGTTGCATGGGAACCATTCGAGGACGAGGAGGAGGGCAATAATAGTAAACCGGACGTTCGTAGATCATAGGTCGAGGAGGTGGACAGTAGTAACGAGGTCTCTCTACATAGTAAGCCGGCGAAGGACCATAATAGGTAGAAGAAGACATCGAAACCGAATTATTCTGAAAGAAGTCTTTAATCCAACCTCCCGGCTTAGCTTGCGCCATTCCAGAAAGAGATCCAAGAACCAAAAGAGCCACGAGAAGCTTTTTCATAGGGTTTTATTATTCTTCGAGTTTAATTTTAATAGCAAAAGCGGTAAAGAGGGCACCGAAAAGAATCAAAACCGAAAGACCTTCGGGAGTCAAAAACATTCCAGAGACAATCTTTCCCATCACTTGAAGAGCTAGTTCTATGTTGTTCATGGTTTATATAATGGACTATTTCTTAAAAAGAGTCAACCTTTATTTTTCCATCCAGAACCGAATGCCGGCATAAATGGCGATAAAAATCACAGCGATCACAAAAGAGATCCAGATTGGGGATAGAACCCAAATCCATGACCACGCAATATGTCCGGTCAATTTCAGACCGATAAAGAGAATAGCTAGAAGGTAAATGAAGGAGTCGAAGTTCAATTTAATTTTCATCTTGGGTATAGAATGAAGGATTTTATTAAAAGAGTCAACCTTTACTTGGTAAAATAAAGAGTATGGTTACGGACGAACCGAAGAGTTTTAATGTCTTCTCTCAAGTACTGGCGAAGAATCTCGTCTTTTCGATGAGGCCACTTAGATTGAATGCCGGCTAGGAGACCGACTTGAATGGCTACACAAGACTCTCGAGGAAGAAGTTCTACTGGGAGATTAGTAATCATATTAGATTCGTTTATATTCTATGAGAAATTTTAATAGTTATTTTTGTAATGCCAACGAAGAGTTTGTACGAACTCTCTTAAAAGACTTCGGTTAATGGGAAGGTGACGATACTTCCAGGTTTCCCGAATAGACATTACAAGAGCTGAAGCTATTACCCAACGTTGATCATGAGGCATGTTATTCATCACAGATCAGAGAATAGAGAAACTTTAAAGAAAGGTCACGAATTAATTTGCCAAACATGCCAGAGATCTCCTTGCTTCTGGACGATCCCGCCACCAATGATGCAGTTGCAATACTCCAAAGCTTCTTGTTCAGTTTGGAATGATGTGAGATAGGTGGTGTTTTTCATAAGACTTTAAAGACTAGAGAAAACTTTAAAGAATGTCCCGAAAAATCTTTTTAAAGTTTTAAATCTTTAGCGTACGCAAACAAGACCATTTTATTAAAATAAGAATCTTCTGTGTCTTTTTTAGTTTTAGTTACAAAAGGGTGAATATTCTTTTGAATCCATTTTGGATCTTTTTCTTTTAAAGCTTTGGAAAAATCTTCTCTATTTTCTAATTTCATTATTTTTTTAGTTTAGAGATTCTTTTTAATATTTCTCTCTATTTCTTATTATTTTCCTATTTCCTTTAATTCTCTGAGTATTCCTTTAACGTAGAATCTCCAATCTTTAGGATTCCTTATAAGACATTTTAGGTGGAGAAAAGCTCTGTAGAGTTTGTGGTTCATGGTTAGTACTATCTAGTATAATAGTATTTAAGTCTCTACCTAAGAACCCTCCTTTTAGGTACTTCTAAATTTGGATTTCTTTTTAAAATCCGTATTTTTCTTTTATATTAAAGACTGTAGTATTTTATGAAGGCAAGGTTTCAGCAACATCTTTGGCTATAGCTATCCACTTACTCAAAGGATAATCACTAGCTCTATAAATCAGTTCCGTCCTATCAATTTCGGAAGAATTTCCCTTTAAATCGGTCCAATAATAATAAGTCTTTGCAGAAACTAATCTTACAGGAATACCCAATCTTCGAAGTTCTTTATTTACTGACATAGAAGTTTTAGGGTAAACCTCGTCTGGGTCTAAAGATTCTTTATAATACTCTTTAAAGGTAGAAGGAGAAGTTAACTTTTTCATTCCCTTTTTAATATAGTCTTGACCAATTCTTAGAGCTTCTTCTTCCGATTGAACATACTTCGTATTGTTAGTAGCGCCCCAAGGTTCTCCATTTTTAAGCTTAGCTGTATTAATCATATAATAGGTTCCTGGGCCATTTCTAAACGTGTAAGTACTCCAACTTCCTTCGGGGTCTACTTCTACCTTTAATCTCCGGGCGATATACCTTAAAGTAATCTGACGACCTTTAGGGTCTTTGATACCCGGATCCGCTATTTCTCTTTTAATTTCTTCGGTTTCAGAGATTTTATAACGAACTTCGGGTTTGGTATTAAAAAGTTGAGCGTCGTAAGGATTCATATTTTTTATTATTATTTAGGATATTCCCTTTTATTGCCAGCTAAAATATATTAAATAACATATATTCTATGAATTTTTTGGAATTGGTTAATGAAGTTTTGTTATTAGAAGATCCGGATCATGCGGTGTTTGGTGATACCGTGTTACGTTATAATGAACCATCAGCTAGACCTTTTTTTGTAGCAACTGTTAATTTTTCTGATTCTAAGTCTTCTGAGCCTGTTCTCTTTTATGCTACTAATTCTTCAGAAACTCACTCAGATATTTATTGGTATGTCAAAGAATACATAGAAGCTAAAATTGATCCTGAACGGATGGAACAGGCAAGTGATATAGATTCGAGATGGAATTGTTATCCTCCTTATATTAAAATTCAAATGAAAAAGTCAGTAGAGAATTGGGATCCAAAAGGTAAAGATCCATATGAAGTGGAACGTAAAGGAAGATATGCTAATTCTAGTTTAGATCTTCCTTCAGGGAGATACTGGATCAAAGACAAAAAATTCTTTATATCTATGTGGAAAGGAAGTAATAAAAGTATTAAAAAATGGATAAACGTAGTACTTCCTATTTGGAATCCTAATAATTTTCCTATTTTTTATCAACCAGTAGGAGCAGACCATTATGGTCAATGGATTGACGGTAATAAATTCTTAGCTTCTTCTACTTCCTCAGAATCTACTAAGAAATCTCCAGAGATAACAAAGATTCAAAGAGAAATTAATAAACTTCTTCCTCAGGTTCATACTAGTACAGGACCTGAAAAACAAAAGATTAAAACACAAATCAAATCTTTACAAGATCAAATTAAAGTTTTAAGTGGAGGAACTATAGATTCTGAAGAGGATATTACTTCTAAAGGATCTTATAAGTCGGCTCGAATAGCCGGCGATATGTCTATAGCTCAAATGAAAGCATTAAGCCAAACCTCCGAGTCTTTTATTAAATAATACATTGATTCATGAAAACCAAAGACCAATTACTATTAGAACAAGCTTACCAAAGAATTCGTATTTCCGAATCCGATTTAGCTTTAAGCATTAAACAATCTGGGTCTTTAGAAGACTTTTTAAAGAATTTCGAAGGAATGACGCTCAAAGAATTCAAAGACAAAGAGTCTTATTATTCTTTATATCAATTGAATAAACACAATGGATACGCGGAGCAAGATACTCCAGAAGGACTTTTAACCGATTTAATCTTTACTTTAGGGCATATGGTTAATCAAAATATGTTTCTAGATGCTATGAAGACCAAGAGAGAAGAGCTCAAAAGAAAATACAATCTAGACGAAGTCGAAACTAAAAGAAGAGAACTTCAAAGTCAAATTTATAGAATCAAATACAATAAAGACCTTTCGGAAGAAGAGAAACAAAAAGCTTTAGCATCTGCCGAACAAGAATATCAAGACTTTGATAAGAGTGGAGCTATGAACGTCTATGGTCGATACCGAGACGAAGAAAACAAAGCCATGAGAGAACTAGACTCCCAAAGAATCACAGCTGGAGATCTTCTCCCTAATAAACATTGGTCTCAAGAATCTTTAGATCAATTTGAAAAACTTAAAGAAATCTTTAATCGTTTAACCGATCTTAAAGAAGCTTAAATCCGAAACTGTATCATTTCTCGGATTTAATACCTTTAATTATTCTGGAGGATTGTCTAGAGATTCTTGAGGAGGGGGAGTATATTGTTCTGGGTCTAACCATTCTGTTTCTAAGGAAGGAGTCCAGTAAAATCGAATAGTTTTTCCTCCACCCCACGACAGAGGAATACCATTAGATACCTGAGCACTATCAGTCCATCCTTCGAATATTTCAAATCCTTTTTCTTTTTTGTTTAACCGGATGATGGCTCGAGCGGTGCCGTATGGATCTGTGGTTCCAGAACTAGAGTTTTCTAAATTATAAGATTTGTAACTACATTTTATGGTTTTGACGTTATCATAAACCAAAATAGGTTCGTTGTTGTAAATTCTAGAACCTCCAAATCCATAATATATAGTAACTTGTCCATTCGCGGTCCAGACTCTATTAGAAGATCCGTTGTTTCTGTATCCGTAAGAAACTAAAGTACTATTAAAATTCCCGTTATTGTAAATTAAAATGGGGGGTTTGGGGGCGTTGATGTTATAAATTTTGTGTTTGGCTCCCTCATTTTGTGTCCAAGAAATAAATTTTTCCGAAGCATGAAATGCTGAAACCGGATTTACAAAGGTTAAGATAGCAGGATCTACTTTGTAATGAACTTGAAATGGTACAGAATTTTTTGAAGCCATAAAAAAAATATTTAATTTTGAACTTCAAAAAGACAACTTTTTTAATTTATTAAAGAAGCTTAATTACTTCCAACCGTCTTGATAGATATACATCGTATCTTCTAAATCTCCAATAAGAGTTTGAAAGATAGCTTTTTGTTCTTCTTTAGTTTCGTACTTTGGAAGATTCTCTTTAATATAAT
>Ga0315903_10010654_pt1 | contig 10920 bp, 10 predicted proteins | sample LakEriMetagenome_7_FD_203524 | JGI IMG/M metagenome (GOLD analysis project Ga0315903, IMG submission 203524) | Freshwater fungal communities from buoy surface, Lake Erie, Ohio, United States - Buoy 2 MA119 | ecosystem: Environmental > Aquatic > Freshwater > Lake | place: USA: Lake Erie, Ohio... | reverse complement strand
CACCCTTCCCGCAGCGATCGCGGTGGGTGTGATCGCCGGGCTCCTCTTCGGACTCCCGTCCTTGCGCACCCGTGGGGCCAGTCTGGCGATCTTGACCCTGGCCGCCGGCGTGGCCCTGCAGCAACTCGTGCTCACGCAGAACAACTGGCTGGGATCCTCGGGCACGCGCCAGGCACCCGTCCCCTCGATCGGCGCGCTCGAACTCGGCACCCAAAGCCCGTTCCCATTCGGCATCGACACCATCCCGTCGCCGGCCTTCGGGCTGCTGCTCGTCGTCGTCACGACCGCCGCCGCCTACTTCGTCATGAGGCTTCGACGCACCACTCTCGGCGCACAGATGCTGACCGTGCGAGCCAATGAGCGCGCGGCCGCGGCGGCGGGCGTCAATGTGTCGGCCGTCAAGCTCGCCGGGTTCGCGATCGCCGCGGGCCTCGCAGGGCTGGGCGGTGCACTCATCGCCTACAACCTGGGGTCCTTCAGCGCTCAGCCCTTCGACGTGGTCTCATCGCTGATCCTGCTTGCCATCGTCTATCTCGGCGGTGTCAGCACGGTCGGCGGCGCCGTATGGGCCGGCATGCTGGCCTCGGGAGGTCTGTTCTTCCTCGCGCAATCACAGTTCTACGACGCGGGTCCATACACCGGCTATGTGGCCGGTCTCGGCCTCATCCTCACGGCAGTCATGTACCCCCAGGGCATCGACGGCGCCACCCGGGAATCGGTGCTGGCGCTGCTGCGGCGGTTACGCCCAGGCGGCCGACGGCATGCGACGACTCCTCAGGCATCCGGAGTCACCTCGTGACCGCCGCGCTCACGACCGTGGGCCTGACTGTCCGGTTCGGCGGCGTCTCGGCGCTCGACGACGTCAGTCTGGAAGTGCCCGCATCCGGACTCACAGGACTCATCGGCCCCAACGGCGCCGGTAAGAGCACGTTCATCGACGCGGTGACCGGCTTCCTGCGCGACCGCGCCACGGGCCGCGTCCTGTTGGGCACTCACGATGTCACGCGACTGTCGGCCAATCACCGCGCACATCTGGGACTCGGTCGGTCGTGGCAGACGCAGGAGTTGTTCGAGGACGTCACCGTCGAGGAGAACCTGACGATCGCAGCTCGACGGCTCACCTTCGCTGGCGCCCTGCGCGAGATGGTCAGGCGGCCAGAGGCAGACCCGCGAGTCGAGGCGACCTTGGAACTGCTGCAACTCACGTCAGTGGCCCGCCGCCAGCCGCGTGAGCTGACCCAGCGGGAACGCAAGCTCGTAGGCGTCGCACGCGCGATCGTGGGCGAGCCGCGGCTAGCGCTGCTTGATGAACCGGCCGCTGGTCTGGACCGCCATGAGACCGATTGGCTGGGGGAGAGGCTGGAACGGATCACGGCATCGGGTATCCCCATCCTCCTCGTTGACCACGACATGTCCCTCGTCCTGCGCATCAGCGACCTCATCCACGTCCTGGACAACGGTCGCCTGCTGGCGACCGGCACACCGAGCCAGATCCGGACGGACGACCGCGTCATCCGGGCCTACCTCGGGTCGACCGTGAAGGGAGAGCAGTGAGCGCCCCCGCCCTGGAGCTGCGCGGAGTCAGCGCCGGCTATGGAGCAGCCACCGTGCTTCGCGAGATCGACCTCACCGTGGGCGCTGGCGAGGTGGTGAGCCTCCTCGGGCCGAATGGTGCCGGCAAGACGACAACCCTGCTCGCGATATCCGGCATCGTCCCCGTCCGATCCGGTGCCATCTCCGTGCTGGGCATAGATCCGACGGCGATGCGACCTCACGATGTGGCACGCCAGGGCGTCGTCCATGTCCCCGAGAACCGCGGAGTGCTCGCACAGCTGACCGTCCGCGAGAACCTGACCATAGGGCTGGGCCGTGGTAACCGGACCACTGCGGCACTCGCCAACTTCCCGGAGCTTGAGCCACTTCTGGACCGTCGAGCCGGACTGCTGTCGGGCGGAGAACAGCAGATGCTGGCCCTCGGCCGAGCACTGGCCGCCCAGCCGAAGGTCCTATTACTGGACGAGATGAGCCTGGGCTTGGCGCCGGTCATTGTGGAACGGCTGATGCCCTTCGCGCGGGCCGCCGCCGAGGCGGGCGCAGCCGTGCTGCTCGTCGAGCAGCACACGGATGTCGCGCTGGACGTCAGTGACCGTGCGTACGTCCTTGTTCACGGAGAGGTCGTCCTGTCTGGCTCGTCCTCGCATTTGCGCAGGGAGCGCCACCTGCTCGACGCAGCGTTCCTTGGCTACGGGGAGGAGTCCGACTCATGACACTGACAGACCCCGTGCGGGTAGCCGTCGACGAGTTCGGCGAGCTGAGGGCTCGAATCGAGGACGAGCCGATGCCGGCCACCCTCAACCAGCTCGTGGACGGCGCCGCCGACGCCTGGCCCGACGCCCCGGCCATCAACTTCTTCCAGCAGAACCACTCGCGCTTCACCTTCGATGACCTTCGCCGCCTGTCCTGCGCCCTGGCATCGGTGCTCAACGCGCACGGAGTCGGGCGCGGAAGCCATGTCGCGGTCGTCCTGCCCAACGTGCCGCTCTACCCGCTTGCCTGGCTCGCGCTGGCACGCCTCGGCGCCGTCATGATTCCGGTGAATCCGCGATTCACCCCCGACGAGATGCGCTTCGTTCTCTCCGACACGAGCGCCACGCACATCATCGCCCACGACGAGGCCTTGGCGTCGGTGCAGGACGCCGTCGCCGGTACCAGCCACGTCTCCTGCATCGCCGTGACAACTCCGGACGATCACCTGGTTCTGACCATCGACGGCGACCGCATCTCGCTCGACAATCCAGTCGTGGAGGCGGCTGAATGGCCACTTGTCACCGCTGACGACGTCATGGGTATCCACTACACGTCAGGGACAACGGGATTCCCGAAGGGCTGCGTTCTCACCCACCGATCATGGATTCTCAGTGCAGCTGTCTGCATGCGGATGCTGCCTTCGCAACCGAAGCGAATCCTGTCCGACGGGCCCTACTTCTACCTGGATGCGCCCTTGGAGACGCTGTGCGCTCTGACGGTGGGCGCAGAGCAGTACGTCGCCGATCGCGTCAGCCTGAGCCGATTCACCACCTGGCTGGCGGATCTCGACATCGACTACGTGGAGATGTGGGACGCCCTCGCCGAGGCCGCGGGCGATCCCGATGCCGAGTCACGTCTGCGGGCGCGGAATCGAACCCTGTACTGCAGCTCCTTCGGCATGACCGAACAGCATCGTCACGCGCTGGAAGCGCGGCTCGGTGCCGTCATCCGGGAGATGTTCGGGATGACCGAGATCGGTCTGGGAACCGCCGTTCCCTTCTCGGACTCTCCCACGCCGGCCGGCTCATGCGGACTGGCCGCGCCCTTCCGCGAAACCCGCATCGTCAATCCCGAGGACGGCGTCGATGTCGACGCCGGTGACATCGGCGAACTCTGGGTTCGCGGACCGGGGGTCATGCTCGGATACCACGACCGTCCCGACGCGAACGCCGCCACGCGCGCCGCCGGCGGCTGGTTCAGGACCGGTGACTTGATGCGCCGTGACGATCACGGGTATCACTACATCGTCGGGCGTCTCAAGGACATGATCCGGCGCAGTGACGAGAACATCGCCGCCGTGGAAGTCGAGGCGGCCCTCAACATGGTCGACGGGATTGCGGAGGCCGCGGTTGTCGGCGTTCCGGATCCCATGCGGGGGGAAGAGGTCAAGGCCTTCGTCGTCCTCAGCCCGGGCCAGAAGCAGGCCGACGTCACGCCGGAGAGGATCCTGAAGGAAGTAGCCGGGCACCTGGCCCCCTTCAAGGTGCCTCGATTCCTCGAGTACATCGACGCACTTCCGCTCACCCCGTCTGGCAAGGTCGCCAAGGCGGAACTGCGCAGCCGTGACGCCCAGCAGCCGCCGCGAGGATACGACCGAGTCGACAACCTGTGGAGGACATGACCGTGCCCATCGACTACGAAGTGGCAGACGGCATCGCGCACATCACGTTGCGCAACGGCTCGGTAAACCCGATCACTCCCCTGATGCACCACGAGCTGCACGACGCGCTGATCGAATTCCTCGCCGACCCGCACGCCCGGGTCGGAGTCCTGTCCGGGGCAGGCACCCGGGCTTTCAGCGCCGGGGACGACCTCCTTTCCGAGGTGAGTACAACGGATCCCTCCGCAGAGCTGAGCAGCGATCTGGCGGGTGCTCATCGCCGACCGGGCGCAGACCCCGCCGCGTGGGGGTGGTCGAACGACAACCTGGCCCTCGAGAGGTACAAGCCCATCGTTGGCGCTGTGAGTGGCTGGTGCCTCGGGGCGGGACTGGTCTACCTGCTGGCACTCACCGACATCCGCATCGCATCAGCAGACGCGCAGTTCGGTTTCCCCGAGATCAGCTACGGCATGGCCGGTGCAGGAGCTGTCACACGACTGGGCAGGTACCTTCCGCACACAGCCGCCATGTCGATGCTCCTGACCGGTGATCCCATAGACGCGGCTGAGGCCAGGCGTATCCACCTCGTGAACGAGGTCGTCTCGCCCGAGGACGTGCGAACCAGGGCCGTCCAGATCGCCACCCGCATAGCCGAGCACCCTCCGCTGGCCGTCCGCATCGAGATGGAGGCCTACACCCGCGGAATGGACATGAGCCGCGCCGACGCCCTGGCCGTCGGTGACCGCCTCTACCAACTCCAACGTCTCGCGCTGGGCGAGACGGAGGCTGACAGCTACCGACGCGCTCGCGACGAGCAGTGATGACCACCCAACGCCGACAGGAGCGATCATGACCGCATCGGGTGAGACCTCAGCGCCGGGAATCGGCTCATCATGGCCGCTGACCGCTCCCGGACCGCTCGAGGAACGCCTGCGATGGGCCGAGACCATCTTCGATCACGACCGTGATCTCCATGATTGGCAGCACCGCTCACTGGACACGATCTTCGCTAGCCGCCCGATCCGACGAGGCAGTCACGTCTCAGATCTGGGGCAGCGGACCGCCGACCTACCGGAGCGGTTCTCGCTTCCTGCCTGCCGGGCCACCTACCTAGGCGTCCCACCGGTCGCGATCGACCGGGACCAGTTGCTGCGGCTCGTGGGTACTCGCGGCCTGCTGGTGTGGCACGACGGGGCGATCGTCCACGAGGAGTACCTGCATGGCCATCGGCCCTCCACGCGCTGGATGACCAACTCGGCGTCCAAGCTCGTCGTCAGCATGCTCGTGGCACGTGCGCAGAGCGACGGAGTCCTCGGTCCCGACGACACCCCGCTGACCACCTACTGGCCCGAACTGGCGGGAACCGCCTGGGACGGCGTAACCCTCGGGCACTGCCTCTCCATGACGACCGGTGTCGACTGGCACGAGGAGAGCCTGGATCTGGAGTCCGAAGGCTGCTGGCCCGCGCTGATAGGTGAGCTAGTCGCAGGGCGGATCGACGCGTACGTGCCGACGGTCGGTCGACGCTGCCGGCCTGGCACCGAGGTCGTCTACTCAAGCCTCGACACCGAAGCCCTCGGGGGCACCCTGATCCGGGCCGCTCGCGCCAGCATCGCGGAACTCATGCAGCGTTGGATCTGGGAACCAGCAGGCATGGAGGAGAACGCCTACTGGATGTGCGACCCCTCCGGGCGCGAGCTTGCCCTGTCAGGGCTATGCGCCACCCTGCGTGACTACGCCAGGCTGGGGGTCGTTCTGCTGAACGATGGGGAGTGGAACGGCCGGCGGATCACTCCCGCGACCTTCAGCCACCGACTCTCGCACCCGGATCACGAGCTCTTCCACATGCCTGGTCACGATGATTACCCGCTGGTTGTCTGGGAGCAGGCCTTCTTGCCGAGCACCTTCGAGGACCAGGCAGGTGACTACATGGCGGCCGGCTCCTACGGGCAGCTGATCTACGTCAATCCCGCCACCCGAACCGTCGTCGCGCATCAAGGCATCGGCGCCGACATCACAACCGAGTACATCGACATGTACCGATTGTTCATGGCATTCCGTCAGATGTCCGATGACTTGGCGGATACCGTCTAGCAGAGCCTGAGCACCCGCCGGAATGGGCAGGCGGGCAGCCTGCAGGTTTAGCCCCAGCGTTAGCCCCAAACGTACCTGTCTGGGTGGGTCTGGAGCGGTCTGGGCGGGTCGAATAGCGTTGGTACTGCTGACATTTCGGTCATAGTGATGCGGTTCTCCCGGGCTTTTAATCCGTAGGTTCGGGGTTCGAGCCCCCGGCGACCCACTCTGTGAATGTGCAGTTCCGGCTGATCCTTGATGGATTGGCTTCGGCTGATCCTTTACGTGGTTTCGGCTGACTCCTTACGGTGGTTTCGGCTGATGCTTGACACTCCTCCAATGTTGGTGGAGCTGAGTGTCATGGAGCAGAGGTATCAGGCAGTGTCGTTTGTGATCCACGATGGCGAGTCGGTCGTGGAGGTGGCGCGGCGGTTGATGACGTCCCCCTGCAGAGCGACAACGTACGTTGTCGGATTGCCGAGTTGGCCCTTTCCCTGGCCCGTTCTTTGGCCCCTTCTTCTTCAACCTACGGATGATCAATCCGCAGCCCATGTGGAATCCGCAGATTGCGGCGTCGTGCAGGTCGTCATTGGCCGCGGGAGGTAGGCGAAACGACGGATTCCGCACGGGCATCTTCGTGACGCCGGCCGTGAGGCCAGAAATCGCCAATGACGGCCCGATCGGGCGGACGCGTAGTCCGTAGGTTCGAGGTGCGGGGCGTCCCGCCAACCGTGGCATGCATAATGCGTAGGTCGGCATGGCACGTCCTCTTGGATGGAATGCGCGGGATCGCCTGCGAATAGAGGGATCTGCGGCGGTGCCTAGCTGCCCAATTCCGAGCCGCTCGGTTCGAAATGCCCCGGCACTGCCCCGCCGTCGGGAACCCTTCGCAGTATCCGGGCCACGGCCTTGATGTCACCGTCGGTGCTGCGGCGCAGTCTGCCCCGTGGCGACGCGTCCAGATCGGCGGGCTTGATGACCACGAGACGCAGGCCGTGGGCCGGGATGAGCTCGTCGCGCCGAGCGTCATGGATGGCTCGCTGTTGACCGCGATGGACCCCGCTCACGGTTAGTCGATCGGGCTTGTCGAAGAACGCGTTTGGACCGTCGTGCTGAAGCTCCCGGTACTCGACCACGAGTTGATGGCTGATCCAATAGCCATCGACGGGTAGACGTCGGCGTTGACCACTTCGCCCCGGGTCTCCGAGAAGCCAGTCGAACCGGTGCTGTCGCGAGGCGGCCATGCCGATGACTTCGTCGCAAAGATCAAGGACGTATGCCTCGTCACTGTTCCCTCGGCCCACGCGGCAAGCCTAAGTTAGGAGAGGTCGCTCCAGCGGACGTCGTCGCCAGCGACGAGGGCACGGGTCAGGACCTTGCCGACCACGTTGCCGACCTCGTGCGCGGGAACAGCCTCGACCGGAGCCGGGCGGAGCACCTCGAGGTCATCGCGGATGAGCACGGTGCCTTCCGGCAGGTCGCGGGCCGCACGCACGCAGCGCCGCTGCAGCACGACGGTCTCGCGCTCGTTGTCCTCGACGCCCTTGACCCCGGTGCCCATGGCGGCCTCGAGGAGGCGGGTGTGGTCGACCATCGCCCGCCACGTCAGTGGGTCCATCGAGAAGCCGTGGTCGGGACCGGTGCGTGTGGTGTCGTCGGTGAAGTGCTTCTCGACCACGCGCGCGCCGAGCGCGACGGCACCGAGCACCGTGACGCTGCCGGGCGTGTGGTCGGAGAGGCCGAGCGTGATGCCCGGGTACATCTGCGCGTACTGGTTCAGCACTCGGAGGTTGATGTGGTGCACGTTGTCGATCGACCCGGTGTAGTTGGTGTTGCACTGCATGAGGACGATGTCGACACCGGCGGCGAGCAGCACGTCCATCGCCCGCTGGACGTCGTCGAGGCTGGCAGCGCCGGTGGCGAGGAGCACGGGCTTGCCTATGGCCGCGATCTGTGCGAGTTCCTCGATGAAGTTGACGTCGCCTGAGCCGACCTTGAATGCGTTGACCCACGGGTTCAGGTGCGCGACGGCCTCGAGGTCGTACGGGGCTGACATGAACTCGATGCCGATGGCCTTGCCATGCTCGGCGAGGGGCTGCGTCCACTCCCAGGGCAGGCTCGCATCGGCGTACGCCTCATAGACCGACTTCTCCCACGTGGCCTGGTGCGACTGCTGGCCACCGAGGGCCCGGAAGCCGTAGTCGGAGACGATGTGCGGTGCCCGGAAGTGCTGGAACTTGGCGCAGTCGGCGCCAGCATCCTTGGCGAGCGTCATCAGCTCGAGGGCGCGCGCGAGGCTGCCGTCGTGGTTCGCGGCGATGTCGGCGATGAAGTACGTGGGCTCATCGGCACCGACGAGGCGGTCGCCGATCATGAAAGGTGCGCGCATACGAGGACAGTAGTGGCGCGTCACGAGCTCGATCGCGCACCGGTGTTTCGGCCGATCCGTCTTCAGTCCTCCTGGTGCGAGTGTTCGTCCAGTCGTGCACAGCGTTGCGTCGGCGGGGCAACGCGATGGGGAAGGATGCCCACGTGGCACAACGTATGAGGTCCCACTCGCCGTGGATCATCCGTCCTGCGAGCTATGAGGACTTGGAGCCGATTCAGGATGTCGAACGAAGCGCTGGGCAGCGATTTGCGGGCATTGGCATGGCGGAAATCGCGGCTGACCCGCCACCTCGGCTCAGCGACCTGCAGGGAAGTTGCGATGCCGGACTCGCGTGGGTGGCAGCGGAGGCAGGCAGCCCTCTGGTGGCCTATCTGGTGGCAGAGCCCGTTGATGGGGGTCTGCACATCGAACAGGTTTCCGTGCACCCCGACTATGCCCGGCGGGGGATCGGGCGCTCGCTCATGGAGCAAGCGGCGGTCGAGGCTGTGTCACGTGGTCTCCGCTCCCTCACGCTCACGACGTTCGCTGAGGTGCCGTGGAACGCTCCCTACTACGCGACCTGCGGTTTCAGCATCCTCGCGGAACGCGAGTGGACCCAGGGACTCAGGGCGATTCGGGACCGGGAATCTTCGCTGGGGCTCGATCGGTGGCCTCGCGTGTGCATGCGAAGAGAGCTCCTACTCGACTCACCACCCATCCCGTGAATGTTTGCGTATGATTCGGCTAGACCGAACACTATGCACAATCGAGACGCGCGAAAGCACGGGTGGGACTCAGATGGCCGAGCTAGACAGCCGCTACGAGGTCAAGAGCGTGGTGAGAGCGATCACCATTCTGGAGGCGCTCGAGGACTCGCTCGACGGGCTCACCGTGACTGACGTCGCGAAGATCGTGGGGCTGTCCAAGAGCACGGCATTCGCCACGCTTCAGACCCTGCGAGCGTACGGTCTGGTTTCGGACAAGGGGGAGGGGGCGACCAGGCGGTATCGCCTCGGGCTGGCCCTGGTGCGCCTTGGTCAGCAGGCAGCCACCCAGACGAGCGTCGCAGATGTCGCCCAACCGATCCTGCGCTTGCTCACCGAGGAGACGGGTCTGACGGCCCGGGTGGCAGTACTGGAAGACGACTGGGCTGTTGTGGTCGGAAGGTCGGACTCGCGGACGGCAGTGCGACTGGACCTGCGGATGGGTCAACGGGAGTGGCCGCACTGCACCGGCGTGGGTAAGGCGCTTCTGTCAGCCCTCCCCGAGCCGGAGATCCGGGCTCTGGTGACCCGTGTCGGAATGCCGGCGCGCACCCCGCACACGATCACTGATCCCGACGTGCTGGTCGCGGTGCTGGCGCGTGCACGAGCTGAAGGATTCTGCATTGATGACGAGGAGGATGCTGAAGGCATCATGTGCGTGGCGGCCCCTGCCGTCGACGGGCACGGAAATCTGCTGGGTGCGATCAGCGTCACGGGGTTGAAGGCAGATTCGGCGCTCAGCAAGCCTCGAAACGTGGGCCGGGCGGTGCACGCGGCGGCCATGCGCCTCGCCGAACTCGTCAACTCCCGCTCGTACCAACTCGGCGACAACCCTTGACAGTCATTTGAACCATCTCTAGATTCAAGGAACGCCGAACACGATTCGGCCCTCCCTAACAGTCTGGAGATATCGATGATACGTCGGGGTAGTAGGTGGCGGCTCGGAGCAGCCTCCACGGTGATCGGATTCGCGCTCGTTCTGAGCGCGTGTAGTTCCTCGTCGGATTCGACGGAGACAACGGAGAGCTCTGCGGCTCCTGCAGCGAGTTCATCAGCCGCGTCAGAGGCGGCCAGTGCCGCTCCCGCTGCCGACCCCAATGCAGTCGTGACGGTCGGCGCAGCGCAGGCTTTCCCGCAGCTCAACCCGGCGATCCGCACGTTCACCTTCGAGGAGACGTTGTTCCCGTTGCTGTGGACCTCGCTCACCCAGACCCTGGAGGACGGCACCACCGGTCCGCAGCTGGCGGAGTCGTGGACGTCGAACGCTGATGCGACGGAGTGGACCTTCACTCTGGTGTCGGGCGCGACCTTCTCCGACGGCTCCCCAATCACGGCTGCTGAAGTGAAGTCGACTTTCGACTACTACCTCGCAGACGACACCGTGACTCAGGAGGCCAACAAGCTCGCCGCCGTCGAGACGGTCTCGGCGCCCGACGACGCGACCGTGGTATTCACGCTGTCCGAGCCCAACGCGCTCTTGCCCGAGTCGATCGTATGGGTCAAGATCATGAAGATGAGCGCTCTGGACACCATCAACACCGCGCCAGTGACCTCTGGCCCCTTCACGGTGGCCGCCTTCTCTCCGGATACTTCCCTGGAGCTCGCCCGTCGCGACGACTTCTGGGGACCGGTGGCCCAGGTCGCGGGTATCAACTTCGTCAAAGCCGCGGACACGACCGCTGCCGTGACCTCGCTCCGCAATGGCGACATCGACCTCCTGTGGGGCACTCCCCTCGCGGACGCCCAGTCGCTGGGCAGCACCGAGGGACTGCAGTTGATCAAGCCAGCGGTGCCGAGCCAAGCCTTCG
>Ga0315903_10010650_pt1 | contig 10924 bp, 4 predicted proteins | sample LakEriMetagenome_7_FD_203524 | JGI IMG/M metagenome (GOLD analysis project Ga0315903, IMG submission 203524) | Freshwater fungal communities from buoy surface, Lake Erie, Ohio, United States - Buoy 2 MA119 | ecosystem: Environmental > Aquatic > Freshwater > Lake | place: USA: Lake Erie, Ohio... | reverse complement strand
TCCAGTTGTTCCTGTTGGTCCAATCGGACCAACATCTCCAGTTGGCCCTGTAGCGCCAGTTGTGCCTTTTGGTCCAGTTCCACCAGTTGGACCTTGATTTCCTGTAGGTCCTGTTGGTCCTGTTGCACCAACAGGACCTTGAGCACCCACAGGTCCAATTTCATATTGCGAACCAACTAAAGGTAAATAACGAATAATCCAATTTGCCACAGCATACGGAGGCATGTTTCGGTGCGGACTAGCCGAAACCGAATTATCATCGGTTGTGATGCCGTAACTTGAATCATTGAGACGCGTAACTTCTATGCCCTTTTTGGGAGCACCGCTCAGCAATTTAAGTCCTGCGGTTGAACCAGTTCCTGTAATACCCACAGCATGAGTATGTGGTGGTATTTCGTCGGTTTCGAGAGAAACCGTTTCTTCGCCACCAACAAAACCAATTGGTTTTGTTGTGAGATTAACAAATCCTGTTAATCCTCCAAATACGGTTCTTCCTCGCAAATCGGGAATAAAGAACTTGGTAGAATTGTATCCTGAAATATTTTTGAACGAATGTATTTGTGATATTGTTTGTGTTGTTGTTAAACCTGTTCCCGATAAAACTGTGTTTAAAACTGTAAAAGAACACACATTCGAGCTAGAATTGCAACCAGTAACAGATACTATCAACTTGTCGGTAAACGAATCGGTTGGTGCGGTTTGATATGGCCACTGCAACAAAAATATATCGCCGTTTTCAAAAAGGTGATTTTTGGATGTGGGATCACCACCGTCAACAAAGGTTATGTTTCCTGTAGATCCTTGACCTGTAATTGAAGCTATAATATAATAGCTATCGCCTATAATATCCTCGAGTTGACCCCAGTAATCCAAGCCCGTACCAATAGGTTCGTTTGGTTTGTCTCTCGCTAAAGCATCACCATTACACAATCTCCAGTTTGCTGGAATTTGTGAAACCGATCCTGCATAAGGAACTATCGAACCCAAAGGACTGTTGAGAGCTGCACCAACAGGTGTGGATATCAATGAATTGAATATAAAAGCTTCGTTTCCTGTGATTCCAACTAAAATTGGATTTGCGTAATCGGTGACAGCTGATGGTGAAGTTGCAGTTACACCTCCAGCAACCGATGCGCTTAAGTAATACAAAGTTCCAGATGTATATAAATTATATGCACCCGTTAACGATAACTTTCCACAAGAAACCAATACAAAATCATCGCCATTAACACTTTCAACAAAACCTACAATATTTGCAGTGCTTAAAACATCTGCTTTGGCTTTTGCATAATTTCCACTAGTTGTTCGATAAATGGCATCACCAGGTCCAAAACTGTGACCTACTTGAGTGATTGTTTGGCGCACAGATTTTCCATCGGTGCCACCACTTTGAACTCCCGTTACAATCGTGTCGATTACACTAAAAGCCATTTCTTACCTCTGTTAAATTATCCGCAACAACCCTCTCCATTCAAAAGAGCTTCGGTTGCGAATTTGTGATTTGCTTCGATTCGTTGACGTTGATCTTGAGGAAATTTGTTTTCTCCCAAAAGACGATCGCCCACAAGTTTAGATTCTTTATAATGACCCGACCAATAAGCTGCGATGCAGAATTCATCCATCACTGCCCATTCATAAACTGGTTGGCTTACAAACAAGGCACCTTCTGGGAGTCGCAACTTCAAAGCTTGCTTGGCAAAAACGTATGCTTGATCGAAACGACAATACATGCGGCATATTTTTGCAGCAGCCCAAAGTGTTTCGGCACGCCAAGGATTAACTTGATATGCTTGGAAGTAAACTTTTACGATTTCATCGATAGGATGATTCAAAATTTCCTTGAGACGACCTACTTGGAACAAGCTGTAGAAAACTTCTTCGTTCCAACCACCCAACTCAGCGCGCTTGAGATAAGCGTCATGAGCTTTTTGCCATTGTTGGCTGTCGCGATACGATTGAGCAAGATAAAAGTGATAACGATTAAAGTCTTTTTCATCAACTGGTCCTTTAAGAGCTTCTTCAAAAGTTACTGCATCACGAGCATACTTGTCAGGAGTTTTGCTGCGTGCTCCATCTTGAATAGGAAGATTCAAGATGCCTTTTGCAAAATCACGAGTATCAAATTTATCGTGACAATCTACGTATTCGTGTAAAATTCCTCGATAATAAAATCGTTTGCTGTTGGATGTGAGTTGAGGACGGTGATATTTGATACCACCATAAAAAGCAAAAACGTTGTAAAGATCAGCAGTAAGACTATCTTTAAATTTTTCAGGATCAAAGTCGGGATCGTATTGCATGATTTCATCGGCATCGATCATGATTGTATAATCACCCATGGATCTAGCTGCTTCAAGAGCTTCGCTGCGACTTTCTCCGAAACCCTTCCAAGTGCTTTGAACCAATTTACCTTGTATGCCAACTTGATCAAAGAATTTTTGAATTTTTTCTTGAGTGCCATCTGTGCTACCAGTATCAACGATGCACCAAGTATCAACAAGCGGAAGCATCGAAGCCAAACAACGCTCGATAACGTGCGCTTCATTTTTTACTATCATTGACAATACAAGTTTGTTCTTAGCCATCGTAATCCTTTCATAATTAAGAAGATCTGCTGTTATTTATTAAAGTTTTCAGCATGTCTTTTATGTCATCCATTCCTTTTTCTAATTTTTCGATACGATCATTCATACATTCTATTTTTGAAATATTTTGTTCGCGTTTTTGAGCGTCTAGAAAATCTTTTTTAGATTTCAAGTTATTAGCTAAAATAGCATTGCTGCTAGTATCTCGTACTAAATTTTTATTTTCTTGAACTGTTAAAAATTTTGGTTTGTGTCTCATGTTGCAATAGCTCTAAATTCTTTAAACGATGGAACCAAACTATTTGTATTGTCACCGTAACCAACAACTTTAATTTGGAATCGTTTAAATTCAGTTTGACCCGTTATACCTGAAGTAATAACACTTCCTGTGGCTCCGGTTGCTCCACGAATAAATCTTAAATCGATATAATCTAAGTCTGAATACGACACGTATTGACTTGTATTGTTCAATATATTTGTGTAATCTGGATGCACAACAAGCGGTTCAAACGGTGTAGAATTAAAGTTCGTGTTGTCAAAATTAGACTGCGAACGCATGTAAACTTTAATTTCAGAATTTAAAGGCAAACGAGCAGCAAAATAAACATCCACATCATTAGACTCGAAACCGTCTTGCAAACTTATTACTTTTGACATGTATCGGAAACAAGAACGAGCATCTGCACTTACGCCTGCTAGCGAAGGAAGTTTTTCGTATGTTGTTTGTTGTGCGTCGTTTACAAAAGTAGTGATTAAATTTTGTACATACAAACCACTTACTCGTTGCAAATCCAAAATAGGCGACACGTCATCGTTTGTTGTATTAAATGTTATTTTTCCAATTATTGTATCTACGGACGCATCAGCTATGCTCTTCTTTTGTGTAAAAATTATATTTTCACCATTGTTGCATGGTATTTCTATATTATCTGTTTCAAAAGTTACAGAATAGTCAAAACTTGTTTCCGATGGAGTTATTGTAGTTGCATTAAATTTAAACAGATTTGCACCATTTATCACACCAGTTGACTCGGTAGAAAAATCAGTTTCATCGAAATTAAACTGTAAAGTTCCGCCAGTTGTATCGAACAAACATTTATGGATTTTAAACTTCAAATCCATCATTTGTTCAGCAGTCCAAGTGCTAGAGTTTTGAGATTTGAAGAAAGAACCCAAATACGGTTGAGATGTTATTCGCTGTTCGCTTATAAGATCAAATTGTCCAACTTCTGAAACGAATACGTTGTAGTTGCCACTGTTTGTAATCAATACTATTGCATATTCACCCGATTGCAAATAAACTGGGTTTTCGAAAACAAATTCGGTTGAAACGGAGCTGTCTTCAGAAATATTAATTTGATCGGGAAGAAGTACAACTCTCGAGAAAGGTATCGAATCTATCGAGCTAGGATAACCATTAACTACGGGTCGTATTTCAAATGTTATTGGTAAACTGCTGTCTTTGGATTTGAAATATATTTCAACTTTCTTTAAGAAAAGACCACTTGGATATGCTGTAGGATCAACAAGGAACGTTTGTGCTACAGGATCGATATATCTTACTGCTCGGAAAGTTTGGGTTACTAATCCAGTTGTTGTTTGTTCTTCGCTCACATTTGTGGTTCTAAACGACATGTTTCGTGTGGAAACAACCATTCCTTCTTCAACGCGCAACACACCCGAAGAAACGAAATTGTTTTGAGAATACGAAGATGAATTTTCCAAAATATTGTTTGGTACGTCAATCAAACGGAAAACTCGTGTGCCTGTGCGGAATCTTCCAGAAGGAATTGATAATGTCAACTCTTGATTGTATCCCAATCTACCAGATGCATCACTGATCAATGGAGCAGAAGAAGTCACACCATTTATTTTTATCAAATCTGATACAGGTGTATCATCAAAGAACGGATAAAACTGAACTAAAGGTCGTAAATTATCTACTTTAAAATTAATATCAACTGCACGCATAATAGGAATAGCGTTTCGTTCGATAACACGATTCGACAAACGTTGTGTAGATGATGTTGGTGTCATGAACGTTCTTGAACCAGTTCGAACTTGTCGTTGTTCGGCTATGCTAGTTACAGTTGCTCTCACATTTGTTAATTCTGTTAAGCGCGTTGGTGTAAAACTTCCTACTCGTTCTTCTGGAATCCAATGCCCGCCTCTTGGGAAAAGTGGATTTGCTCGTGCGCTTGTGTCACCTCGCGCTCTTCTTTGTGAAACTTCACGTTCCGATAGCAACGGATTTCTAGGATCTTGAAGAGTTATTGGTCTTCCTGTCCATGTTGTTTCCCAATCGTTCCAAGCGGTTCCAAGTTCTATACTTTCACCATCGTTTATTCCCGATTGAACATTATCAATGTTTATGATAGCATCTGGGCGAACTTCAACGTCTATCCAATCATCAGTAGAAGGAATTAAATTCATGTTGCCAACAAAAGTAACAACATCGTAAGGATTGACATTAACAAAACGAGATGCTAATTGTTGTTCGATAAAAATTTCAGTAGTATAGTTGCAAAGAGCCAAACCATTTGAAGCAAATGTCAATCCAGCAGGTGTAGCACCAGTCAAAGAGAAATCGATATATTTTGTAATAAATCTAGGGCGGCATTCGCTGAGTTCTCGATCCACTGCAAATGTGTTGTCTACGTTTGTTAACTCTGAATTGAAACGACTAGTGAAAGAATCAGCAAATATTCCATTTTTAAATTTATTTAAACCATTAGCATCTTGAATTTCAAGCGAAGATGCTTGTTGTTCAAGCAAATTTAAAGTAGTATAGTATTCTACTTTGTCTACTCGTTTTTCTATTTCGCCAATATCGCGCATGGTATAGCGACGATTTTTATTGTAAAAAAGATCAATATGTTTATCGCTCAAAGTATAAGGTTGATAATTTAATGTTGCTAAAGTCATTGCATCATTAGAATCTGGAGGTTGAGGTGCTCTATCATCCGATATGCCTGTAACTATTCTAAATGTTTTATCGCGACCAAGAACTAATGTATCGGTTCTTGGCAAATAATAAGTCCATTTTACATTGAATGAAGGTTCTATTAAATGACAACCACCAGTTGCTCCGTAATTTTCTGGAGATGAAGTCAAAGAGAAAGAAGGTGGAGTTATTCGGTCTGGACGAGCATCCAAACATCCAGTGAGCCACACATCATTTCCTCGTTCGTTTGTGAACGAGTGAATTGGAATAAATTTATATGCTGCTCCTGTGCCACCAGCATTTAATCCCAAAGATGCGGGTGTACCATACGATCTTACCATATAAGGTAAGCAAGAATTTTCACGAGTGTATCTACGATATGTTGCTTGAACCGAAGTTAATCCTGAATTAAAATATTCTCGCGCAAGCACCAAACGAGACCAATCATAAATGTCATCTTTGTGACCATTATCTAATTTAAAATATAATAAAGCGTCAAATGCTCCAGATCCTGTGTTGCCTGTGATAGAGAGTATAGAGTAAACATCAACTTTTCCATCAAAATATGCATACTTTTCAAAACTATTTCCTGTTATAGCAAAAGTTCCTGTTTCAGTTACAGATGTTTTTGCTCGCACATAAGCATCACCCAAAAGTTCATCAACGTTTATGCTTGTGAAAACAGTTGCATTGGTTACTCCAGGAGCTCCGCTGTAAGTTAATGTTGTATTTGAAGTTTTGTTTACAGTTATTCCACTGAGTTGTGCGCCAGTAGGACTGAAAAATCTTACATCATTTTCGCTTACAAATTGACAATTTGTTGAAGAATTAAATTCGGTTCCCGTGGCAAAATCTGTCAAATAAATTGTTCCGCTACCAGCACTTATATCCAAAACTTTGGATCGTTGAATTACATACGAATGCTCATTTACGTTTCTAACAGCATAACTAGAAACACTGTTGGTGAATGGATGTACTAAAGCTCCAACGCCAGAATTTCGTACATTCAAATAACCATCGCTCAGAGAAAATACATGCTGATCCGAGCCAGTAAATCCAGGATAAAATATTCTTTTTACATTGGTTGGGCTTACACCACTAACAAGACGAACATCATATACGTGAACATTTTGCGTTGCTTCCAAAGCATCATATTTGCCGATTCTCACAGTGCCTGCTGCAGAATAAGCTCCTGATGTTCCTGTGCTCAAGTAAAATAAAGGTGCACCATTCCAATTTATTTTATCGTAAACAAAAGCTGTAAGCGATGTGTTTTTAGTTACATACAAATCATTACCAACAACAAACGGAACTTCTGTTAAAAAGTTTGTTGTTGTGTATTCTCTTGCTTTTGATGCAGTTAAACTTTTTACTCCAACGCTATTGAATTCGTAACCAAAAATATAAGCTTTACCTGGACCTATGTTTATTTTTACAATACCTTCTTGATTATCAGATGTATATCCTTCCACAAAAATCTGAAAATCATTTACGGTATAATTTCCAGATTCATCATAAGTTCTGCGTGCAAGTTCGTCTGCAAGAACATTATATTCTGGATAATTGGAACGATAAGTTACTTCATCGTTTTCAAAAATAGCTAATGTATATTGCGAAGTGGTTCCGAGTGGATTTTGTGTTAAATTCAAATCCAAACGATAACGATCTGCTCCAGGTGCTGCGTAATTATATGATCCGAAGGCTGGATCGTTCAAACTTTCATCATCGGTTGGCGTTATTATTGTATTGGTTGTATCAAAACGAATCAGAGAATTTAAATTATTAAACTTTCTGTATGTATTAGGAGAAGAACCAGTTACACCATAAACAACTATTTTTTGAGCATCATGATTAACAAAATATCCTTTTATGTACCGAACACCTTTGTCGATACCAACCAATGTTGCTTCACCAGAATATGGCAAATTGTTTGGAGCATAACTATAATCGTTATAAGGAGCCGTACCGCCAGTGATTGTAGCACTTATGGTGGTGCCATTAAAATTACTAGTTATAATATCACCAGCACTGAATCCTGTTGCTCCTGCAAGATATTCGCTAAAAAAGAAAATTGGTGTTGTATCTTTGCTTGAACCACTCAAACTAGAAACAACAGCAGTGACTTTTACTGTGTTTTTTCCGCTTACAGTTGCAGTAAGACCTTCAAAGTCGTCAATAGAAACACCAGCGTAACCAGTTAAACTAGAAATTCTTAAAAATTTACCTTTGGAAGTAAATACTTGACTTTCCGTTACAACGCTACCGTCTTTGAATATGTGATCACCAAAACGTTGAACTTGTTTTTGAGCTATAGTTTGAGCTTGCGTAAGCTCACGAGCCTGAACAGCATAACCAGGCTTATATAAAATTCTTAAGAATTTTTTATTATCATCGTAGTCGTCGTAATAAGGATCTACGTTAAATACTGTTGGATCGTAAGCCATCTAATACTCCCTTAAAACTCAATTACAAGTTTTATTTCTTCTTTTTGTTCTGGTGATCTTTCTACTGGACGAATATTTTGCAAATGTAATATTGTACCAGAATTATACTTTAATTCTGGTTCGGAAAGCACAGATGTTATTGTAGCACCTGTAGTTCCACTATCAGTATATATCAAGTTTTGATTTGTTTCAAAATTACCTTTTATTGGTAAAATTCTGATGTTTCCTGTGGTTGCTCCTGTTGCAGGAACCCAATCCATAACATATCCAGAAGCATAAGAATTGGAAACAAGTGCATCTTTAACAAAAGAATCTGTATCAAATTGTTTTAAACCGTCATAATTAAGAGCCAAACGCACAGTTTGATCGTATACAGTTTCTTCAGCTTCTTCGAAATCTCGTATTTCTATAATTTTTGCTATGGGACCAGTTGTGCCTGGATACAAATACTCAGGATACACTTGCGTTATGTTTTCATTTATTTGAAAATCGCCACGAGGATATTCCAAATACAAATCTCCAACAAGATTTGTGCCTATTTTAGGCGTCCATTTGTATATTTTACCACGCGAGAATGAAGAAACCATACGATCCGCAGTGTTTCCAATACTTATAGCGTATTTGTTTGGAGTAAAATCGGTTCCGCTCGCATCAAAAAGAAGAGACGCATAAGGAACCATTCGCAAGCGTCTTAAAAATCTATTTTCAGTTCCTGCAATAGTTTTCTCAAACAATTCAGTTATTTCTTGGGTGGTTATACCGTTTATAAATCCACCAACTTGGAAATTTCCACCTGTTATGTTTCCTATAGTCAATTCGGAAGTTCCAGTTGTACCTAAACGTCCTGGTTTCCATGCTAAGATTTTTCCAAAAGCCAAATCGTATCCAGTGTAACCACCTGCTCCAGTCATTCCTTGATATGCTGTTGCTCCTACAGTAAATGAATTGGTTAAACCAGCATCATACATGTTGAAACGAATTTGTTTTTTGTTCAACAACGGACTTTGAATCAAGCAAAATTGACGGTAGTCGTTTTCGGTTGTTATTTTAGAATTTTCGTCGGTTTCAAAATTGGTTACAATCATCAAAGATGAAGCGCCCAATTCTTTCACAGGATTGGATCCATGACCACCAAATGGCGATATCACAGCATCCGCCAAATCGTTCAATCCATAATTTAAACGTTCGGTGAATGTCAATCCAGCCACAACTTTCAGATCAGCATATGTGTAGTTTTTACCAGTGTTGATCAATTCGAAACGATCCAAAAATCTTCTTGTGGTGCTTTCACAAACACACGAATCGGAAGTTGAACCTGCAGTTGTACTCAAAAACGTAACTGTAATTTCCGCAGCCGTAGCAGATGTGTTTAATATATCACTCAGACCTTGACCATCTCCAATCACGGTTACGGTTGGAAGTATCGAATAAATGGTTGCAGATGCACCACCCGAAACTCCATAATTCAACGGAGTGGACAAAACCACTGTAGCAGTTGAATCGGCATTTACCGTGTAATCTACAATTCTTCTTTGTTGACCAGAACCGTTACCGCTTTCAAATTTTATGGTCATGTTGTTGTAGTAATCGTTTTGATATACTAATTTAGAACCACCTATACTAACCGATGTGGAACCCGCAGCTGTTCCACCAACAACTTGATTTGCTTCGTCGTAAAATAAAACACGATCCGAAACTGTAAAATTTCTTAAACCTTGATCGATATCAATAAAATCAATTGATCCTGTTATCGCAGCTTTTTGAACTTCATATTGAAGAAGTCGATCGTCATTTTCGTATATTTGAGTAACATATTCAACTGGCATGTAGCCGCGAGAGCTACCTTGAGTTTTAGTTAAAAATTTTCTTTTGCTTTCAGGAACTGAATACAAAAATTTCCAACGATATCCATCCGAGAGCGTTCTTATTTGAGCATCAGTGTGAGTTGGTGCTTCGGTTGATGCAGACCCATAATTGTTGTCGATGCATTTGTAAACTCTAACTTCATCCACCAAAACATAAAATGCCGAAGGATCTTCATCATCGTATAAATCTACATCATCGCGGTAAGGGCTATAAACTACATTAGGTTCCCAATCGTATCGACGCACCACAATCGAAACCATATCTTTTTGAATCTTTTTAAAGGCAAATGCTTTTTGCCAAAAATCTATACTAGAGCTTGTTGAATCTACATTTTTAGGTGGAACATTATCGGAATTAACACCAGCAGCTGTTATCCAAGGATTTGATCTGCCGATTCCAACAAAAAAAGTTTCGCCAGAAAAAACATCAAAATTTTGATAAAAATCTTGAATTAAATATTGTCTAAAATTTTGAAGAAATGGGTCACATACTGGCATACGATTTCCTTAACATTTGCTTTACAACTTTTCTTTGGATATTTATTGTATTTTTCATGATGCAGTGGCACCCGTTTGACCACCAGTAGTGGACGTGTTCAAATAATAAGTTGTGTATTGGCTTATACTGTTTGGATTACCATTATTTATTTGCTGGTTCCATTCGAGATTGCAATCGAATTGTTCTCCAAGAGGCATATTAAAAAAACTACCAACAGTTATTTTTCTAAATTCTGTTGAATTGTTATATTTCAACGTAGCATATTTAAATCCATTCGTAAATCCATCAGCCCATTGCTCGCGTTTTTGATTTCCCGTTAATGTCCACTCGTTCCAAGCGTTTGCAAAAAGATTTGGATTTTGTTGAGAAGATCCACTCAATTGAGAAACGTTAACACCTAAAGGAACATTATCATCGAAAAGAAAATCTGTTTTTCCACGAGCCGAACCTTGCGTTAAACCATACAATCCATATAGATTATGTTCGATTATTGCGACTACCGTATTGGTTATTCTACGATTTGGATGTTGATAAATGATCCACCAAGGATCGGCTTTGGGAAATCCAACGTCAACAAGCGGAGAGTT
>Ga0315903_10010649_pt1 | contig 10924 bp, 7 predicted proteins | sample LakEriMetagenome_7_FD_203524 | JGI IMG/M metagenome (GOLD analysis project Ga0315903, IMG submission 203524) | Freshwater fungal communities from buoy surface, Lake Erie, Ohio, United States - Buoy 2 MA119 | ecosystem: Environmental > Aquatic > Freshwater > Lake | place: USA: Lake Erie, Ohio... | reverse complement strand
CAAGGTTGCCCGCCCGGAGATCTGGGCCTATGGCATCCGCAACCCCTGGGGCATGTCCTTCGACCGGGGCGGCGACCGGGCCCTGTACTCGGCCGACGTGGGCCAGACCCTCTGGGAGGAGGTCAACGTCATCCGCAAGGGCGGCAACCATGGCTGGCGCCTGCGCGAGGGGGCCATCGGCTTCAACCCCAAGTCGCCCGACAAGCCGCTTCCCGAGGCTCCCCGGGTCGGTCCGCGTGGCGAGCCCTTCGTGGCGCCGGTCGCCGTCTACAAGAACCGCAACGGCTTCAAGAAGGACCCCGACGCCCATGGCATCAGCGTGACCGGCGGATTCGTCTACCGGGGCAAGGCCCTGCCGGAACTTCGGGGCGACTACGTCTACGGGGATTGGGGCCGCATCTGGGGCGTTCCCGGTGGCACCCTGCTGGTGGCCCACCGGCCGAAGTCCGGGTCGGCCTCCTGGCCGGTCGAGCCGCTGGCCCTCGGCACCCCGGCGAAGGTGGCCTCCTACATCGTGGGCTTCGGCGAGGACAACGACGGCGAGCTCTACGTGCTGACCAACGGCAACATCGGGCTCACCCCGGGCAAGGGCGAGGTCTGGAAGATCGTCCCGGCCACTCCCTGACCCCGGGGGCGTTCCGCACCCCGGCTTGGATGGTCCCGGCGCCCGCCTCCGGGGCTTGTCCGTGGCTTATCGGCCGGCAATCGGAGACGAGCGCAGGGCCAGCACCACCGCCGACAGGATGAGGGCCGCGCCGATGGCCCGGGCCGCGAGGACCGAGGGACCGGAGTCGCGCCGCTCGGCGTTGCCGAACCAGGAACCCGCCCACCACACGAGCGCGAGGCTCCACAGGCCGCGGGTGCCATAGACCACGTTCACCCCGGCGGCGTCCCGCCAGACCGCGATCGTCCCGGCCACCAGCACGGCCTGGATGGCCGAGAGCGTCGTGGCCAGGGCGATCCAGCGCCAGGCACCCCGTGGGGCGGACAGCGAGACCAGGGCCGCCCGGAGGAGCGGCAGCCCGTCCGCCTCGGGACGGGAGCGGAACCCCAGCAACGGCAACACGAGCACCGACTCGATGGCCAGCGCCGCGAAGAGCATCGAGAGGAAGTTGAAGGTCCCGAATCCCGCCGCCCAGGTCTGGATGAGCACGTCGGTGACCGCGAAGGCCGCCGCACAACCCAGCGCCAGGAGCGTGGTTGCGCCTGCCCGCCCCCCGGGCTTCAGGTCCGTCAGGCCGGTCACCAGGACGCCGGCGCTGGTGAGGCCTGCGGCCACCAGTTGTCCGGTCGACAACGGCCAGCCGAAGGCGAAGCGTGCGATCAGCGCCACGAAGACCACCTTGACCCCGAGCAGCGGGGTGGCCACCGAGACGTCCCCGGCGCGCAGGGCTGCCACGTTGAGCAGGTGGCCCGTGACGAAACTGGCGGCCGTCAGGCAGGGCAGGTGGATCCGGTCCCAGGGGATCGGCGTCGGGTCCAGCGCCATCAGCGGCATGAACAGGATTCCCAGCACCACGTTGTTCAGGACCACCGCATGGGACAGCGTGGCCCCCTCGGCAAAGGCCCGCTTGAAGACCAGGGAGCCGGAGGCGAAGGCGATCGCGGCGATCAGCGGGAGGACGAGGTGCATCGGGCGCCCAGAACCTCCGCCACCGACCCCCAACTCTCAATCCTCAACCCTTGGGGCAGCTTGGGGCTTCAATTCCGCCGCCGACGTTGGCACCATCGCCGGGTCGGTGAACCCAACCCCCTCCAAGGATCCCCAGGTCGAGCACGGCTTTCGAGCCGCGCAGGGCTGGTTCGAGCTGGGTCTGGCCGAGGAGGCCGAGGCCGAGATCGCCCGGCTGCCTCAGGGGTTCCAGCGCCAGCCCGAGGTGCTCAAGTTGCGCTTCCACGCCGCGCGCGCCTCCCGGCGGCATGATGCGGCCCTGGAGATCGCCCGTGCCCTGATGGAGGTCGAGCCGGAGGAGTTCTGGGGATGGCTGTACCGCTCCCAGGCCCTCCACTGGCTGGGGCGCACCGCCGAGGCCCTCGAGCTGCTGCTGCCCCTGCAGGACCGCTGGCCCAAGGCCTTCGAGATCCCCTACGACCTGGCCTGCTACTGCGCCCAGTCGGGCCGCCGGGACGAGGCCCGGGAGTGGTTCAACCGGGCCACCCGGCTCACCAAGCATCCGTCGGCCGTCCGTTCCATGGCCTTGGCCGATCCCGACCTCGAATCCCTTTGGACCGAGATCCTCGGGGGCCATCTCGGATGATCGCCGGCCCGACCCACCCGTTTCCCGGACCCATGACATCGACCGACCTGGCGGATTCCCCCGAGGTGGATCCTCGAACCCACGACCGTGCCCGACACCCCGCGCAGCCGACCCGTCTGGTCCTGTTTGACATCGATGGCACCCTGATCCGGACCGGCGGGGCCGGCGTCCATGCCTTCGGCCGGACGGCTGAATTGCTGTATGGGATTCCCGGCGTGGCCGAGAGGACCCATTTCCATGGGCGCACCGACACCGCCCTGGTGAAGGAGTTCTTCCTGGGCCACGGGCTCCAGGGGCGTTCGTGGGACATCCGGCACTTCCTTGATGCCTATGTCTTCCTGCTCGACCAGCGGATGCGGGAGCAACCCGGCGAGGTCTGCCCCGGTGTCCCGGAATTCCTGAGGGAACTCCGGTCCCTGCCCGCTCCGCCCGCCGTTGGTCTGCTCACCGGCAACGTCCTCCTCGGAGCCCGCATCAAGCTCGAGGCCCATGCCCTCTGGGGCGATTGGGCCTGCGGGGCCTTCGCCGACGACCACGAGGACCGCAACCAGCTGGCCCGGATCGTCCGCGACCGGGCCTCGCGCCTCCTCGGGCGTCGCCTCGAGGGTTCGGAGATCGTCGTCATTGGCGATACCGCCCGGGATGTCGAGTGCGCCCGGGCGATCGGGGCCAGGTCGTTGGGTGTCTGCACCGGCGGCGGCTCCGAGGCGGAGCTCCGGGAGGCCGGGGCGACCTGGGTGGTCGACGACCTGCGGGCCGTTCCGCCTGGCGAACTCTTCGCCCCGGTGGCCTGAACCCGCGCCTGCCGGGGCGTTCCCGGCCGCTTGGGCCCGGCATGGTCAACAAGTGTGAACAAGTTTCAGGCCCGCGGCGTCTTTTGTGTTTGACCCTTACCCCGGCTTTCTTTAGCAACTCCGCCACATCCGTGATCGCTCGTCGCCGGGCCGACCTTGCCCGTGCGATTTTTTGGTCCATGGGGACTGAAGATCCTTCACGAATGGTGCCATAGGCCCATTGCCGAAAGCCCAATGCTAAAAGCCAAGACGTTTCTGGGGATCGACTTCGGGGCGGGAACCCTGAAGGTCGCCGAGTTCGAGCCGGCCGACGGCGGCGGTTTGAAGCTCCTCCGCTTCGGGACCCGCTCTCTCGGGCTTCCCGGGTCCCAGGATGCCGCGCGCGACGGGGTCCTCAAGCGCGCCCTGACCGAGCTTCTGGCCGAGGGAGGCTTCGTCTCCCGCCAGGCCAACATCTCGGCCCCCGGCTACCAGGTCTTCTCCAAGTTCGTCAAACTGCCCCCGGTCGACGCCTCCAAGATCTCCCAGATCATCCAGTACGAGGCCCAGCAGAACGTCCCCTTCCCCCTGACCGAGAGCGCCTGGGACCACCAGATCCTCGGCACGGCCGCCGACGGCGCCCGTGAGGTGCTCCTGGTGGCCATCAAGGCCGACGTCGTCGAGAAGCTCTTCGCGGTGGGCGAATCGGTGGGTCTCAAGATGGAGGTCGTCGACGCCTCGATGTCCGCCTTGGCCAACGCGTTCCGCTACAATTACGGCGACGTCGAGGGCTGCAGCGTCCTCATCGACATCGGCGCCAAGACCAGCAACGTGCTGCTCTTCGAGGCCAACAAGTTCTACGTCCGCACCGTCCCCGTCGGCGCCAACACCATCTCCCAGGAATACTCGGCCGAATCCAAGACGCCCTTCGCCGAGGCCGAGAAGTTCAAGATCGCCCAAGGATTCGTCAGCCTGGGCGGCGCCTACGAGGAGCCCGACGATCCGAAGGTCGCCGCCGTCTCCAAGGTGGCGCGCAACGTCCTGACCCGCCTGCACATGCAGGTGAACCAGACCATCCAGTTCTACCGCACCCAGCAGGGCGGCTCGGCCCCGCAGCGGGTGTTCCTGTGTGGCGGCGGCTCGGTGATGGCCTATTCGGCCGAGTTCTTCCAAGAGAAGCTCAACCTCCCGGTCGAGTACTTCAGCCCCTTCCGCAACGTCCAGATCGACCCGTCGGTCAACGTCGAGGAGCTGGAGCGTTCCGCCTCGATGTTGGGAGAGGTTGTCGGCCTCGGACTGCGCAACATCGCCGACTGCCCGGTCGAGCTCAACCTCCTGCCCAAGAGCTCGCGGGCCCGTCAGGAGTTCAACTCCAAGAAGCCCTACCTGGTGGCGGCCGCCTTTGTCGCCGCCGCGGGCGTCTGGGCCGCCGGCCTGTTCTACGCCAAGGTGGCGACCGTTCGCCGCGAGGGTCTGGCCACCATCTCCGAGAAGGTCGAACCCCTGGCCCGGGTCGAGACCTCGCTCAAGTCCGAGGAAGCCAAGCTGGCGGAGGCCCGCAAGCAGGCTGACCAACTCGGCGACTGGCTGCACGAGCGGGCCTACTGGCCGGACATCCTGGCAGAGATCCGTCGCGTGCTCCGGACCACCGAGATCGAGGCGACCCAGAAACTGGGGGTTCCGGTCGGCGTCTGGCTGGATACCTTCTACTCCACCGAGCCTCCCAAGCAGGAGGTCGCGGCCGCCGAGGAGGAGGCGCCGAAGGTGCCGATGATGAGCAAGGAGCTCATGATGCGCTACGGCCTCATCCCCCGGACGGCCATGCCGTCCGCCGAGGGTGGCGAGGGGGGTGGCGGCGCCGTGGGCGGTGCTGCTGGGGGTGCGACCGCCGGTGGCGGTGCCAAGGCCAAGGCCGCCAACACGAACGAAGTCTCCGTGCTGACGCTCAACGTCAAGGCGGTGAATCTCCAGCGGGTCAAGCAGGAGGCCAATGGTCAGATCGCCTACGACCTCGAGAAGCTGGCCAAGGCGAGCCCGCTCTTCGATGCCTCCGAGACCCAGCTTTCCGGCCAGCTCGAGCAGGTCGAGGACTCCACCCCGACCTTCAGTTTCCCGCTGAAGGTCAAGCTCAAGCGCCCCATCAAGCTCTGATATGCCCTGGATCAAGCGCAATCTAGCCTTCGTCGTCAGCCTGGCCGTGGCGGTGGCCCTGCTGATCGGCGGGGCCGTCTACCTCTTGTCCGCCCAGTCCGAGGCCGAGACGGCGAGCGGCGAGCTCGAGGCCAAGAAGAACGAGTACGATACCCTCGTCAAGCGGGAGCCTTATCCCAATGCCAAGAACATCGAGCAGGCGAAGGCCGAGCAGGCCCGGGTCACCGAGCTGAAGGCTCAGTCGCTGGCCACCTTCTCCCAGTATCCGGTCTTCACCACCCTCGACGACGCCTCCTTCAAGGCGCTGCTCACCCGAACCATCGCCGATCTCGAGCGGTCGGCCGAGCGCCGGGGAGTCAAGCTGCCGAGCGGGTCCTCGACGGCCGGCTCCGGCGCCTCCAAGTACAATTTCACGTTCGACACCCAGCGCCGCGAACTTCGTCTGGCCCCGAGCACCCTGCAGCCCCTCGCACTGGCCCTGACCGATGTCCGTGAATTCTCGGAGATCCTCTTCGCTTCGAAAATCCACTCCCTGGTGTCCATCAAGCGCACCGCCATCGGCACCAACGAGACGGCTGGATCGGGCGATCTGCTCTCCAAGAAGGTTGGCACCAACACCGTCATCGGGGCGGGTATCCATCCCTACGAGGTGCAGTTCCAGTGCTTCAGTTCCGAACTTGCCGAGGTGCTCAACCGCTTCGTGGCGGCGTCGAACGCCTACGTCCTCAAGACCTTGAATGTCGAGAGACCCTCCGCCGACGGATCTGAGGGCGCAGAGGCGGCGCCGGCCAGCCAAGCCACCACCATGATGGCCATGATGGCCCGGTATGGTCTCCGTCCCGGCATGGGCACCATGCCCCAGCCCCAGCAACCCACGGCAGCGGCCCCGGCCCCGTCTGGCAAGGTGGGTGACATCGTCCTCGAGCAGAAGCCGGTCAAGGTCACCCTCGGCTTCGAGGTGGTTCGTCTGGCACCGCCGCCGGCGGCCGGCCAGGCTCCGAAGGCGGTACGACGGTAGGCCGCAATTCCCGGAATCCATGGAATTCATCAAGAAACATTACGAGAAGCTGGTTCTGGGCGTCGTGCTCCTCGCCGTCGCCGGTCTGGCCATCTTCCTGGTCTTCGCGGTCTCCCAGGTCCGTTCGGACCTCGAGAGCGCCCTCCAGCAGTTCGCCGGAGCCAAGCAGAAGCCGCTGGTGCCGGAGAACCTCGAGACCAACCTCACCGCCCTGAAACGGGTCGCGGGCAAGCCCGCCATCTCGCTGGCGGCCCCCGACCACTACACCTTCAATCCGATCACCTGGGCGCGCGCCGCTGGCGGACGCCTTGAGCCCACCCGTCCACGCCCCGACACCGGAGCCGGGGGGCTCACCTATGTCGCCTCACACGATCTGCTCCTGGAGATCGCCTTCGAGCAGGTGGCCGGAACGCCCGAGTCTCCTCGCTACCAGTTCTCCGTCCGCCGTGACTACGAGAAGACGGCCAATGCCCGTCGTGCGATGGTCGAGTCGGTCGCCGTCGGCTCCGAGAACAAGGACCAGCTGTTCCGCCTGGTCGAGGTGCAGGGACCCAAGGAGGCTCCCACCAATTTCATCTGCGAGCTCATCTCCACCCGTGAGTCCTTCACCTTGTCGAAGGGGAAGAACTTCCGTCGGACGCAAGGCTACTCCGCCGACCTTCGCTACGAGGCCGAGCGCCGTGATTTCCCCCAGAAGCGCGTCGGCGACTCCATCACACTCTCCGGCGCGGTCCACAAGATTGTTGCCATCGAGAAAGACGAACTTGTAGTGTCCGCGCCCAATTCCGTCAGAACCACCGTGGCGAGGTAATCCCCAAAACCGGCTCGTTTCATGCCCTTTTCAGCCCAACCCGTGAAGAAACCCATGACGAAAGTCTCGAAGATCCTGAGTCTCGTCGCACTCATTGCCGCGTTCGATGCCGCCTCCACCCGCGCCGTGGCGCAGGAGGCCGGCGAGATCGCCGTACGGCGCGAAGAAAAAGCCATCGTCCTTCGCAAGACGCTGGAAACCGCCGCCAACGCCGCGAGGCAGGGCGATCTGGTCTCGGCCGCGAAGTCCTACGAGGACGCATGGAATCTGACCGAGGAACTGGGTTCCAGCGTCGAGAAGGAACGGGGCATCACCATCGAAGGCTTCACCTCGACCCGTTTGGCGCTGGCCTACAATGCCGCCAAGGCGGGCGACTACAAGGAGGCGGACCTGCAGGTCAAGCGCCTGCTCAAGGTCGACCCCAACCACGTCAAGGCCAAGGGTTTCAAGCGCGAGAACGACCAACGTCTGGCCAACCTTGTCGGCAGGGTCCCCTCCGAGGAGGCCTTGAGCTTCGTCGGCCAGGACAGGACCAACAAACTCGCCGCCGCCGTCGCCGTCCAGGACGGTAAGCTGGCCTTTGAGATGGGCCACTTCGACCGGGCCGAGGCCAAGCTTCAGGAGGCCATCAAGCTCGATCCGGACAGCGGACCCGCCTACCAGTATCTGAACATCATCCGCGAGTCGAAGTACACCCGGGCCCACCGGGAGAAGCTCCTCACCGACAAGGACAAGCTCCTCGAGGTCGAGCAGTACTGGGAACAGCCCAAGTCCAAGCTGCCCATCGCCAATCCGTTCGCGAAGACCAACCGGGTCTACACCGGTGCCGGCCGTCAGGCGATCTATCACAAGCTCGACACCATCCGCATCAACGAGATCAAGTTCGACGGGCTGCCGCTGGGTGAGGTGGTCAAGTACCTGGACGAGCAGACCCGGCTTCGGGACCCGGAGAAGAAGGGCTTGGCCTTCGTGGTGAACTCCCAGGCGGATCTCCCCCTTGCCACTCCCGGCATGGGAGGCATCGATCCCGCCACGGGGCAGCCCCAGCAAAGCCAGCAGGCGGCCGAGCCGGTCGACCTCAACAACGTTCCCGTGCGGATCAATCCGGCCTTGAGGGATCTGCGTCTGGCCGATGTCCTCGAGATCATCACCAGCGTGGCCGAGAAGCCGCTCAAGTACTCGGTTGAGGAGTGGGGCATCATGTTCCGCCAGCGTCTCCCCGAGGCCAGCCAATTGCACTCCCGCTGGTGGCGCGTCAACCCCAACACCTTCATGGAAGGTCTGCAGAGCGTCACCGGGATGACCCCGGCGGTCGCCCAGGGTGGCCAAGGTGGCGGTCAGGGCGGCGGCGGTGGTGGTGGCGGGGCCGGTGGCGGCCAAGGCGGCCAGGGCGGCGTCTTCACCATTCCCCGTGTCGAAGTCAGCGGCATGGGTGGCATGGGCGGCGGCATGGGCGGTGGCGGTGGTGGCGGTGGTGGCGGCATGGGCGGTGGCGGCATGGGTGGCTCCGGAATCGCCGGCGTGACCACGACCAACCTCACGGCCAATGTGCAAGTCATGGTCCGGCAGTTTTTCATGGCCTGCGGTCTCAATTTCCCGATGACCATGATGCCCGGCGGCATGGGCGGCGGCATGGGCGGCGGCATGGGCGGCATGGGCGGCGGCATGGGTGGCATGGGCGGCGGCATGGGAATGGGCGGCATGGGCGGCATGCCGGGCATGGGCGGTGGCATGGGCGGTGGCATGGGCGGTGGCATGGGCGGCCCATACCCTCCGGGCGTTGCCCCTTGGGAGCAGGACCAGAAGGCCCTGTTCTTCAATGACCGCACCGGCATCCTCTTTGTCCGTGCGACCCTGTCCGACCTGGATGTCATCGAGAAGGCCATCCAGATCCTCAACGTGGCTCCGCCTCAGGTCGAAATCGAGGCGCGCTTCGCCGAGATCAACCAGACCGACAGCAAGGCGCTGGGCTTCGATTGGCTCTTGGGCAACGCCCTGATCGGCGGTGGTCGCCTCGGACTCACCGGTGGCAGCTCGCCGAGCTACACCGGACAGCCGACGGCAGCCAATCCTGGCAGCATCTCGCCGGTCGACGGCTCCCAGATCCTGCCCGGGGGCGTGTTCCCGGGTACCAGTGCGGCCGGTCTGGCCGCTCCCGGGGCCAATGACCAGTTGGTCACCTCCGGTCTTCGCAACACCACGGCGGACAGCGGAAAAATCCCCGAGGTCTTCAGCCTGACGGGCATCCTCACCGATCCCCAGTTCAAGGTCGTGATCCGTGCCTTGGAACAGCGGGATGGTGTCGATCTCCTCTCCGCACCGAAGGTCACCACCCTCAGCGGCCGTCAGGCTCATGTGGAAGTCTCCGATGTCCGCACCATTGCGACCGGCCTCAACAACCAGGGCGGCGGCGGCGGCGGCCAGGGCGGCGGCGGCGGTGGCCTGGGCGGCGGTGGCGGGATCGGTGGCGGCGTTGGCAACAACGTCAACCAGGCGGCCATCAACCTCATCATCCCGGGAACCGTCTCCCAGCCCTTCGGTCCGGTGCTGGATGTCGTCCCTTATGTCTCCTCGGACGACGAGACCATCCAGATGACCATCCTTCCGACGATCACGGAATTCGTCGGATACGACGACCCGGGTCCGTTTGTGCCGCAGATCCTCGGCCTGACCTCCGGAAGCTCGCCGATCAGCAGGACTTCCGTCCTGCCCCTCCCGCGCCTGCGCGTGCGCATGGTCACCACCAGCGCCATTGTCTGGGATGGTCAGACCGTCGCCCTGGGCGGCCTGATCTCCGAGGACAACGTCAAGTCCCGCGACAAGGTTCCGGTTCTGGGCGATGTGCCGGTGCTCGGTCGCCTCTTCCGCAGCGAAAACTCGCGCTCGGTCAAGAAGAACCTCATGATCTTCGTGACGGCCACCATCATCGACGCCGGCGGCAAGCGGATCCACGATCCGGAGAATCTGCCGTTCGATCCGAACTCCACCCCGTCGCAGCCGCGTTACCAGCAGCCGATCTACTGACCCGGCGCTTTGCGAACCATCGTGTGGGAAAGACCCTCGGAACGATTGACCCGTCTGGAGGCTCCGCGAGCTTCCAGGCAATACAACCATGAACCTAACGCCTAATCGCCGATCCTACGTCGCGCTGTCGGGGCTTGCGGCGGCCGCGCTTGTCGGCATGTCCGGATCAAGCCTCGGCCAGTCGGTCGCGTCGGTCCCCCCGCGGCTCACCATCCAGGAAGTCGCGCCGGCCTCTGTCGAGGTGCTCGGCGGGGAGGTGCGACTGATGCCAACGACGGCATCCCCCGTGGGTCTGGTCGGAGACCAGGTCAACGCCGTGATGGCAACCGCCGCTTCCACCGCGTTTGTCGTGTGGCAGGACAATGCCATCGACGGGGAAGGCCTCGGCATCGGAGCGAGGGTGCTCAACCTTGAAAGCGGGACCGCCAGTCCCCAGATCCACCGGGTCAATCAACAGTCATTGTTCGACCAGCAGAATCCCAGCGTCGCCACCCTGTCCGATGGCACCGCCATCGTGACGTGGCAGTCCGGCAAGGTAGGGACGCAGTCCATCCATGCCCGGCGCCTGTCGCGCACCGGGGCCCCGGTCGGTGATGAATGGGTCATTGCGGCATCCGACGCCGAGTCCAGCCACAAATCCCCGGTGGTCATCGAGCTTCCGGGCCGTGGATTCGCCGTGGCGTGGCAGGCGGCCGGCGCCGATGGAGTATCCTCCAAGGTCCAGGTCCAGTCCTTCAACCTCGCCGGCAAACCCGATTCCGCGCGTCGGATCATTGGCACGTCGGCGCAGGTGGACCGATCCCCGTCGCTGGCCGTTCTGGCCAACGGTGACCTCGCCATCGCCTGGGTGGCTGAACAAGCTTCCGCCGATGTGCTCAACCTCGGCGGT
>Ga0315903_10010647_pt1 | contig 10925 bp, 12 predicted proteins | sample LakEriMetagenome_7_FD_203524 | JGI IMG/M metagenome (GOLD analysis project Ga0315903, IMG submission 203524) | Freshwater fungal communities from buoy surface, Lake Erie, Ohio, United States - Buoy 2 MA119 | ecosystem: Environmental > Aquatic > Freshwater > Lake | place: USA: Lake Erie, Ohio... | reverse complement strand
AAAAAGAGGCGCAGAAGATGCACTTTGGATATGGGACTATCCCGACCCAAATAAATCATACATGATTGCTGCCGACGTTGCCCGTGGAGATGGTAAAGACTTTTCTGCGTTTCACATTATAGATATTGAGAATGTAGAACAAGTTGCGGAATATCAAGGTAAGTTAGATACCAAATCATTTGGTAATCTTCTCGTATCACTTGCCACGGAATACAACGATGCCTTACTTGTTGTTGAAAATGCAAACATAGGATGGGCGGTAATCCAACAAATAATTGACCGCGGTTATCCTAATCTTTACTACACATATAAAGAAGATGGATATACAGACCCATCGGTGCATATTCCAAAAGGATATGACCTCAAAGATAAATCACAGATGGTTCCTGGTTTTACAAACAGTTCAAAAACAAGACCACTCATAGTTTCTAAATACGAGATGTATTTCAGAGAAAGAGTTCCGGTCATAAAGTCAACTCGTCTTGCCGAAGAAATGTTCGTATTTATTTGGGCCGGTGGTAGAGCTGAGGCACAGACAGGATATAATGATGACTTGGTAATGTCATTTGCCATTGGACTTTGGGTAAGAGATACTGCTCTCAAACTTCGTCAAGAAGGTATGATGAAAACTAAATTGGCGCTGGATTATATGAAAAAATCCACACAAGTTTTTAACACTGGAAACATGCGAAACAATAAAGCTGATGCTGGTTGGGAACAAAAAATCAGCGGTAAACAAGAAGACTTAACGTGGTTATTATAATTTAATTAAAACATACTTATATGTATGGACTAATACACTAACTAAACAGGTGAGAAATGGTCGTATATTTGACTACAAATATGGTAAATGGTAAAAAGTATATTGGAAAAGATAGTAAGAATAATCCCAACTATCTTGGTTCCGGTGTATTATTACAAAAAGCCATATCAAAGTATGGGAAGAATAACTTCAAAAAGGATATAATTGAGGAATGCTCCAACTTCGAACAATTGATACAAAGAGAAGAATACTGGTTGAATTTTTACAATGCCGGTAATAGTCCTATGTTTTACAATTTGCATAATTATAGTTCGGGTGCACCATCTGGTGAAAAAAATAAATTGTTTGGTAGAAAATTATCTTTGAAAAGAAGAATGCAAATTTCACAATCCTTACGTGGAAGAATTCATTCGGAAGAGACAAAAAAAAGAATAAGAGAATCAAATATTGGCAAAAATTTAGGAAAATATCCATCGAAAGAAACTCGTGCAAAATTATCAAAAGCAGCCACTGGTCGAAAACATACGGAAGAATCAAAAGAAAAGATACGATTGAAAAATATAGGAAATAGGAGTAGAACTGGAATGACACATTCTGTTGAGACAAAAGAAAAAATAAGAAATGCTCAAATTGGAATAAAGAAGAACCCAGAATCCGTATACAAGAATTTTTTGGCTCAAAAGAAAAAACCAATAATACAATATGATACCGATGGTAATTTTTTAAGAGAGTATGACGGCATTAGATTGGCTGAAAGAATCACTGGTATAAAACGTCAATCACTACGATTTGCCCTAACTGGAAAATCTAAAACTTCTGGTGGATTTATTTGGAAATATAAAACAAATGTAGAGAGTGAGAGTCAAAATGGCTGAAAAGAAATCAATATTCGACCGACTAAAAGTCCTGTTTAGCACAAACGTGGTCGTGAGAAATATCGGGGGCCGGAAGCTAAAAGTGGTCGATACCGCTCGGTATCAAGCAGACGGAAACCCACACACATCAAAAGTCATTGACAGATACGGTCGTCTTCACGGCACTCGTGGAACCCCTATATCTGTTTATAACCAATATAACTCATTCTCAGCAACAAAGATTGACCTTTACACAGACTATGAGGCGATGGACACAGATGCCATCATTTCGTCTGCTCTTGATATTTACGCGGATGAATCTACGTTGAAGAATGACACTGGTGATGTCCTAACTATTCGTTCAGATAACGATAACATTCGTAAGATTCTCCACAATTTGTTCTATGATATTCTAAACGTAGAATATAATCTGTGGCCGTGGATTCGTAATCTTTGTAAGTACGGAGACAATTATCTTTATCTCGATGTTAAAGATGGAATCGGTGTTACAAACGTTGTTCCATTTTCTCCGTATGAAATGCAACGTGATGAAGGAACTGACCCTGAGCATATCTACATGACAAAATTCGTCTATGAAGGTCCACTTGGTAAGGGTGAGTTTCAAAATTATGAAATTGCTCACTTCCGTCTTATCGGCGATACAAACTTCTTGCCGTATGGCAAGTCTATGTTAGAAGGTGCTCGTAAACTTTACAAGCAACTTGTTCTCATGGAAGATGCGATGTTGATTCACCGTATCATGAGAGCTCCTGAAAAGAGAATTTTCAAGATTGACATTGGTAACATTCCGCCAGCGGAAGTTGACCAGTATATGCAGAACATCATCAATCAAATGAAGAAAACACCGGTGGTAAACGAACAAACAGGTGATTATAATCTTCGTTATAATATGCAAAACATCCTAGAAGATTTCTATCTTCCTGTTCGTGGTGGACAAGCTGGTACTGCAATTGAAACACTCCCAGGTCTTCAATATCAAGCAATCGAAGACGTTGAATACTTAAAGAGTAAGATATTTGCTGCACTTAAAGTTCCAAAAGCTTTCTTGGGATATGACGAAGGTATGGAAGGTAAGGCAACTTTGGCTTCACTTGATATTCGTTTTGCAAGAACAATTGAAAGAATCCAACGAATTGCTGTTTCTGAATTAACAAAGATTGCTATCGTTCACTTGTATGCTCAAGGATATGAGAATGCAGACCTTGTAAACTTTGAACTTTCTCTAACTGGTCCGTCTATCATCTACGAACAAGAAAAGATTGCTCTGATGAAAGAAAAGGTAGACCTTGCTGGTTCTCTTATTGAAAGAAAACTTCTATCGATGAAGTATATCTATGCCAACATCTTCAATATGTCAGAAGATGAAGCGGACTTTGAGAAGAATGAGATTATCGAAGATATTAAACTTCAATTCCGTCAGAAACAAATTGAAAGTGAAGGAAATGACCCAATGGTTACGAAAGAATCATATGGTACACCACACGACATAGCTTCAATGAATATATTTGGTGGTAAAAAAGTTCAACAAATAAATGATGTTGAAGTACCAGAAGGTGGATGGCCAGGTGCTGGAAGACCACCTGAACATGGTTCCACGTATGGAACAGACGATAGTCCATTCGGTAGAGACCCAATTGGTGGTAAGAGTATTGCTAATACATTTGACGTAAACTTCTCACCGAAACATAATTATAGAGGTGGGTCTCCATTGTCCGTTGAATCTGTTTCTCGTGAATTAACTCGTGAAATGTCAGACACAATACGAAGTATGGACGGTATGAAGATAAAAACGAAGAGTATAATTTCTGAGAGTCTAAAACCTTCTTCAGAACAAAAAAAGGAAGAGTTCGGAATGCTTGATGAAAACAATTTATTAGAAGAAATCTAAAAATTACTCATATTTATTGTATGAAGGATTATATTTAACGGGTAGAACAAATGAAAAAAATTAAACATTCAAAATTTAAGAATACTGGTATGTTATTTGAACTTTTAACACGTCAAATAACATCTGAAATCATTTCGGGAAAAGAATCCCCGTCTACTCAAATTCTTAAAAAGTTCTTTAATAAAAATACGGAACTCTTTAAAGAGTATGGTCTTTATAAGACTCTATCGGAAGAAAAATTAAATTCTGAAGTTAAGTCGAATATGTTAATCGAAGCCGTATTGAAGGCAAGAAAAAAGATAAACAAAGTAAAGTTGAAAGAAGAAAAGTACGAACTTATCAAGACTATAACGGAAAACTTCGATATAGATGTTTTCTTCCAAACAAAGGTTCAAAATTATAAACTTTTAGCTTCTGTCTACAAGATATTTGAATATACTGAGTTAGACAATCCAAATGAAATTACTCGTTCACGATTTACCATTATTGAAAATATGGTCGGTGAACAAAAAAGACAAGTTATCGAAGAATCAAACAACTTATCGAATGAACCAAAAGAAATTCGTTTGTTGTCATACAAAATACTTGTTGAAAAGTTCAATCAAAAGTATGGCGATTTATCATCAGAACAAAAGGCCGTTTTACGTGAATACATAAGTAATGTAAGCAACACAAACAACTTAAAGTCTTTTATCCAAACGGAAGCAAAGAAAATAAAGACGGTGTTGGTGGAAAAAACAAAACGAGTAAAAGACAAGACGACGAAAATAAAGCTGGCAGAAGTAGTTGGCTTGCTTGACCAATATGATACAATTAAGAATGTTGATGAAAATCACATATCTGCATTGATGAGATACTACGATTTGATAAATGATTTATAAGTGGAGTAAATAATGTCAGCTAATGAAATACAACCGTACAATTATGGCTCTGACGCCAGAACTGAGTTTGATAAAAAAGGACATCCTGGTAAATACTACAAAGTTGTAACTTGTACATCTGGAACCACAAATTTTACTGGTTCTAATTTTGGATTGGGTGGTATTTTAGTTGCGAATGGCACTACTGGAACAGCTTTCTTTTCAGATGGTGGTTCAATCCCTCTCGCTGCTTTAAGTTCTAGTAATGCAACAACTATTTATGAATTTTCATTATCAAGTGTGAACGTTTCAGCCGGAACAGTTTATGCATTAATTCGTAATCAAATTATTAGGTAATAATCATGAACGTTGAAAAATTCATACAGAAATTAAAGGAATCGGAATCCTACAAGAAGTTCAAAGGTGAAGTTCAAGAAACTAGTGTAACTGGTATGGTTGCTGGTTATGAAACACCTAGAGCGTTTGCTCCGAGTGAAAAGGCATTTGATGAAAAGACAAAAGAAAATGCTGAGCAACTTGGATTTAAGGTTGTTCCAAAAACAAAACGTAGACAATCAATTTCTTTTGACCAACTTGTAAAACAAGAATCCACTTATAAAATAGCGATGAAAACTTTACATGAGGCTTCTTACAAAGATTATAAGCGTGATAGAACAAAAACAACATCTGAAAAGATCAACTACTCAATCAAAGAATTGAATCAAGCACTTATTCAAGTTGAACGTGCCGTCGGCCATGCTCTTCGTTTAAAGACAGAAATGGGTGTAGATCAAAGAACATTCTGGCGCTCTTCACAAAGTAGGTTAACAAAGATTGGCGAAAAACTAAACAGAATCGGTAAGAAAATAAATGAGTTAGGTGCTTAACATGAAACAACTATTAGTAGATACAATACTTTTTGATGTAAAACCGCAACAACTACGTGAATCTGCCGAGATGAATAACGGTAAGGTTATTGTTTCTGGTGTTCTTCAACGAGCAGAAGCCAAGAACCAAAATGGCCGTGTTTATCCAAAAGAAATTTTGATGAGAGAAGTAAAGAAGTATCAACAGAGTCAAATCAAAGAAAACCGTGCTCTTGGTGAACTCGATCATCCAGATTCATCTGTTATAAACCTTCGTAATGTTTCTCACAACGTACTCGAATGTGGATGGAAAGGTAATGACCTTATTGGTAAGGTAGAAATTTTACCAACACCATCAGGAAACATTCTAAAGAACCTTCTTGGTGCCGGAATTCGTCTTGGTATTTCTTCAAGAGGTCTTGGTTCGGTTAAAGAAATTAACGAAAACACAGTAGAAGTTCAAGATGATTTTGAACTCATTGGTTGGGACTTTGTATCTAACCCATCAACACATGGTGCTTTTATGTACCCTGCCGGTGGCGGTCAAGTTGTTGGTGAAGGTCTTATTAAAGAAGGTGTCAGTCTAAACACAATAAAAGAAATTGACCCAAAAATGAAACGTATAAACGAAAATATTACAAACATCATTTGCGAAATTGGAAATTATTGCGAATGTATTTTTGATGGAGATAAATAATGCCAGCGGTATCAAAAAAACAGCAGAAATTTATGGGACTTGTTCTTGCATTTAAGCGTGGAGAAATTCCTGCTTCAAAAGTTAGTAAGAACGTAAAACAAGTTGCCGCATCTATGTCTGACAAAGAACTTGAAAAGTATGCCGGTACAAAACATAAAGGTCTACCAACAAAGGTAAAGAAAGAAGTTGCTGGATTCAAGATTCCAGTATCGGAACTACAAAAGATAGTTCAGTCTGCTGTCACGGAAGTTCTTTCAGAATCAATGCACGAAAAAGAATCTCCAGAAAAAACACAAGAACGTAAATTTACATCAGACGAAAAACAACAATACTTGGAATCAATTGCCAAGTTTAATGAGTACGGTAAAGAGATTTATCGTTCAAACAAGTTAGTAGAAACGTCAAAGAAGATTAAAGAAATCGTTGAGTTTGCTTCAACACACATCATGGATGAGTCCGGTGATTGGTTTGATAAAGTAACACTCAGTAGACATTCAAAGAAAATGAATGAGTCTTTAAAGATTTTTGAAAAGACTGCCGAAGAAATGTCAAAATTACAACAAAGAATGGAAGCCGTCTATGAAGAAATAGGCGAAACTCTCGGTAAGTATTACGATATAAAATAATAAAAAGGAAAAAGGTTATGGCTGATTATTACAGTGCGAATCCCAAGACGGCACACGTCAAGGTTAAGGGAAATGGAATGAATATCGACCTCATGTTGAAGATATTCAAACGGAAAGTAAAAGATAGTGGTATACTCGAAGAATACAAGGCAAGAACAGAGTATGTTAAACCGTCAAAGAAACGAAACGATAAAAAAAATGCCGCAATGAAACGTCAGCGGAAATTAGATAGGGAACAAGTTTAAAACAAATGATAAAGTTAAAAGACATACTGAATGAAGATGAACCAAAGAAAGAAAAAGAAACCGCTGAAAAAGAACCAGCGAAAACATTGACATCAGTAGACTTTATTGACAGTAAAACTCGTGATAAAATATACGGGGTTTCAAAAGACGTAAGACCCGATTTGAAAAAAAAGGTTCTTGGATTAAACTTCGATGACTTTCTAAAGAAATTCGATGACGGAATGTTGAAATACGCCGCCGGTGAAACAGAAGAAAAACAAGATGTCCAAAAGATAGGAAATCAAGTTCAGTCTGTATCTCTTGCAAAACACTCTATATTCAACACATTTAAGTTAGAAGCCCCTGTAAAAAATGCTGCCCTAGAATATTACAAGAATTCAAAAGAAATCAATTCTCTTTTGAGAACAGGTATTATATCAGACAAGAAATTATCGGCGGTAATAAAAACACTCGATGAATATTTTAAGTCGGATGACTCTCGTTTACGTTATACTGCAACGGTATACCGTGGGGTCTCCGACCTTAAAGTATTTAAAGAACTGGCAAAGATTGGTAGTTGGCAAGAACTTGGGTTTATGTCAACCTCATTGAACCCACTCATCAGTCAAAAGTTTGCCGAGGGTGGTTCTGTTGCAGAAAGTATGAGAACACCCGTTTTCAAGATTATTTTAAAACCAGGGACACCTGTTTTAATGGTATCTTGTTCCGATGACCCATTCTGTACCGATACAGAAATAACACTACCTCGTGGTTGTAAATTAACGGTGGTAAGTCAAAACAAAGAAATGAACATATATACTCTTTCCGTGGAGATACCTAATGCCTGAGAAAGACGATAAGAAAAAAACCCCAGATTCAACTCAAAGAATACAGAGATTTATTTATACCGAAGAAGATTTAAAACAAATTCAAGATTCAAACGGTATAAAAGTTGAAAATAAATTCACTTATTTTCAAAAAAAATTAACAGAAACTTCAAAAAAATTGAATAAATAAGTTTCATATCTATATTTATCTGTATAATACTCTATTCTTATAGAGTTTACTATTATTTTATGTTTGATTAGAGTTGTCAATAACCCTAAAACTAGTTGGAGAAATTTTATGACAGATTTGCTCAGAGAAGCTATCGCAGATGCAAAGGCAGTACGTGAAGTCGCACTTGCCAACGCTAAGCTTGCTTTAGAAGAAGCTTTCACTCCACGTATTCAATCGATGTTATCATCTAAACTTTCAGAAGAAGCCGAAGAGGAAGAAATGGAAGAAGGATGGAACGAAGGTGAAGAAATGGAAATGGAAGAAGGGGAAGAAGAATATTCTGATATGGAAGAAACATACTCTGAAGACGAGCCAGTTGGCGAGGGTGAAGAGATTAGTGAGCCTTACATGACAGAAGATGAGGATGAAGAAATGGACTTCGATTCTGAAGATGAAGGTGAAGAAATGCCTGAAATGGACGAAGAAGAAGACATGGAAGACGAAGAGTCGATGGACGAAGACCTTATGGAAATCATCCGTCAACTTGAAGAAGAACTTGATTCATCTGAGATTGGAAAGGGTGACAACAAGCAACCATCAAAGTATGCTTCTGATGACCATACTGAAGACAAGAAAGAACAACTTGTTCAGTTGGTAAACGAAGAAGAAGACGAAGAAGAACACATGGAAGAAGGTGAAGAAATGGATGACGTTGATATCCAAGAAATCATCCGTGCTATCCGTGAAGAAGAAGATGGTGAAGAAGAAGAAATGGTGCAGGAAGAAGAGGAAGAAGAACCATCACATGGTGAAGAAAAGCTTGCAGAAGCTTACGCTGTTATTACTTTCCTCCGTGAAAAGTTAAATGAAGTTAACTTACTTAACTCAAAGCTTCTTTTCTCAAATAAGTTGTTCCGTTCACACTCTTTAACAGAGTCTCAGAAGATGACGGTCATTGAGAATTTTGATCGCGCAGGCAGTTTACGTGAAGTGAAGTTGGTTTACGCTACATTGGCAGAAGCCCTCAAGGGTCAGTCAAACAAGATTGCAAAGGCACCGAAGAAGTCCCTCAAGGAATCATTCAACCGCGTTGCAAGCAAGCCACAGGCAAGTACACGTCCTTCCAAGAAGATTCTTTCGGAATCAAATGGAGTGTCTGACAGATTTAAGAAATTAGCAGGTTTAATTTAACTTTTTATATTGGAGATGAATAAATGAGTATTCAAAATCTATTAGGTTCTAGCGGCAATGCCCATAGAAACCTTATGAATGAAAACAAAGTTATCGTCAATAAGTGGCAGAAAACTGGCCTCCTTGACGGTATCAAGAACGACTACGAAAAGAACTCGATTGCAGTTCTTCTCGAAAACCAAGCAAAGCAACTTATCGACGAATCATCACGTACAGGTACAGCAGCTGGCTCAGAAGAGTGGGCTGGTGTTGCACTTCCGCTTGTTCGTCGTATCTTTTCTGAAATCGCTGCAAAGGATTTCGTTTCAGTTCAACCGATGAACCTTCCTTCAGGTCTCGTGTTCTTCCTTGACTTCAAGTATGGCACAGCTCAACCTGGCTTTACAACAAGCGCTGGTAAGGATTCACAAGCTGACTCGGTATTTGGTGTTACTGGTAAGGATGCCAAGAACGCTGATCCTTCTGGTGGTCTTTATGGTGCTGGTCGTTTCGGTTATTCCGTTAACGAAGCAGCATCGTCAACATTGACTGTTACAAACAGCACAATCAACGCTGCAAACTGTGCAACTGGTTCGGTTGGTTATAACTCAACAAGTGTATACCAATTCGATACTGAATTCCAAGCTGCTTACTCAGCTTCACTTGTTAATGGAAACATCTACACAATCACAGTTTCTTCAGCATCGCTTTCAAGCCATGACATCGAAGGAATCCGTGCATTTAAGATTTCTGGTTCTAACATCTTAGCTTACTTCCCACAGTACACAACAGCTAACTCAACAGATTCACAAATCACATTCGTTGTTTCAGCATCAGCAGTTCCTGGTAATGCAGTCGTTACATATCAGAAGCAACCAACAGCAACAAGCCGTGGTGACTTCGAAGATACAGTAGGTTCAGCACTTGCAGACACAACAGCAATCCCAGAAATCAACCTTGAACTTCGTTCTGAGTCAATCGTGGCTAAGACACGTAAGTTGAAGGCTGTATGGACACCGGAATTTGCACAAGATTTGAACGCTTACCACTCAATCGACGCTGAAGCAGAATTGACATCGATGCTTTCTGAGTACATCTCACAAGAAATCGATCTCGAAATCCTTGATATGCTTATCAAGAACGCTCAAATCACAGAAAGATGGTCAGCTCGTATCGGTCGTACATATGATGCCGGAACAAACACGTTCGGTGATTATGCAACAAACCAAGCAGCTGCTGCAGCGTTCAACCAACAAACTTGGTTCCAAACACTTGGTACTAAGATCCAAAAGGTATCGAACGTTATCCACCAGAAGACACTTCGTGGTGGTGCTAACTTCCTTGTTTGTTCACCACAAGTTGCAACAATCCTTGAGTCAATGCCAGGATATGCAGTAGACGGTGAAGGTATGAAGTTCGCGATGGGTGTTCAAAAGGTTGGTCAGCTTAACGGCCGTATCACAGTTTACAAGAACCCATACATGCTTGAAAACCAAATCCTCGTCGGTTTCCGTGGAACACAATTCCTCGAAACAGGTGCGGTATATGCTCCATACATCCCACTCGTGATGACACCGTTGGTCTATGATCCAACGAACTTCACACCACGTAAGGGTGTAATGACTCGCTACGCTAAGAAGGTTGTCCGTCCAGAATTTTATGGCTTAATTCAAGTCGATTCTCTTGGTGACATCTAATCTATCTTACAAGATAGAAGTAAATGAAAGAGGGAGTGAGAAATCACTCCCTTTTTGTTTTTGACCATATTTATTAGTATATTTAAGTGTTTAATGGTAAAGGAGTTTACATGGCAACAACATCATATGGAACACCTATGGCGATGGGAAGTCAACCTATGACAACAACTGGTTTACAAGCTGGTGTGGTTCGTAATATGAATTTACCACTTTCTCGTGCAACCCCGATTCAAGTTACAGAAACAACTCCTAACTTGGAA
>Ga0315903_10010645_pt1 | contig 10925 bp, 9 predicted proteins | sample LakEriMetagenome_7_FD_203524 | JGI IMG/M metagenome (GOLD analysis project Ga0315903, IMG submission 203524) | Freshwater fungal communities from buoy surface, Lake Erie, Ohio, United States - Buoy 2 MA119 | ecosystem: Environmental > Aquatic > Freshwater > Lake | place: USA: Lake Erie, Ohio... | reverse complement strand
GCCATTTGATGGTGCAGCTGTAAATACTAATGTTCGACTATTTGCATTGATAGTATATGCAGCATTTGGTTGAAGAATACTATCAACGAATACCATCGTTGAGTCTTCATTTACTGCTTCATTACTTAATGTAAATGTGGTGCAAGCACCTGTACCAGTAAATTGATCGCGATAAGAACCAGGAAGTCCAACTGGTAGTGCACCTGCACTTACCCAAGATGCACCATCCCACACATATAACAGACCATTAATCTGATATGTATCGTTAATACTCGGTGATGGTGGAAAATTAATTGGCATGAGAGACTTCTATTCCTATTTTAGATATTTATTTTATCGATAATCATGTGTAATATTAAAACTTAAACTAATTCTTTCTGATTTTGCAGGTAATGTTCTATGCATTAAATGACTTGGGAATATAATGCATCTCCCAACATTCGAATTATAATCAACATTACTACAATTTTCTAAATCTATTTCCTCGTAATCTGGTTCTACTGGTTGGAAAAAATGATATGGAGATTGAAAAATTAAATCTTTTTCGCCGTCACTTTTTAAATAATAGACTCCTGATATCATACTCCCAGAATGTGCATGTAAATCTTGATAACCGTGTTCATTATACAAATTTAACCAAGATCCACTAAACCTTAAATTTGCACTTTTAACTTTCGTTCGTTTACAATATGCACCCAAACAATAGATAATATCTTTTTTAATCTCAGAAAATTCTTTATATTCTAATATATCGCCTATCGTTTTAACTGTGCTTAAACAATCGCTATGAAATGGTCTGTTCGCATTTTCATTAATAATTGTTTTAGCAAAATTAACTGTTTCTTGTTTCACCGTTTCTGGTTTATCCGTATAAACAATAAAAGTCGGAAATAAAACATTACAAAATACATCACTCATAAAAACTCCATAAATTAAGCCGCTGACATATATATCGCGCCGTTTGCTCCTCTACCTGCATTTCCCGAATCTCCTGCTGTGCCACGTTTTGAATCACCAGATGATGCTGCAGTTGAATAATTTGCTTGTGTTGTTGTTCCGTCAGTCACAACAGCAGGATTAATATATCCTGATCCACCGCCACCACCGAAACCACCAGCGTCACCACCACCTTCACCGCCACCAAAGTAACCACCACCACCGCCGCCAGAACCAGCATCACCAGAGTTAAATGCACCAATACCGCCAGTGCCAAATCCAACACCACCAGCATATTGTAGTGTTCCAGTTCCTCCGCCGCCACCATTTCTTCCTGAGCCGCCAGAACCAGTTCTTCTTGGACCTGGAGCAGAAGCACCTGCAGCGGACTGAGTGCCACCACGACCAGCAGTAGTAAATCCGAAACCGCGATCACCACTGATACCATCTTGACCACTACTGCCGCCACCGCCACCTGCAGCACCAGCACCTGGAGCTGGTTGACCTGATCCACCACCACCGCCACCTGCGACCATAATTGCAGTTGTGTTAGATTTAAACTGAATTCCTGTTCCGCCAGCGCCACTTCCTGCATCGCGATTTCCCGCACCACCAAATCCACTGCTTCCAACGATGAATTCATATTCTACGCCAGATTGAAATGATATTTTACCATTTGATGACCCACCACCGCCACCAGATTGGTTATATACTGCTCCTCCTCCACCACCCCACATTACCACATTTGCAATAAATGTTGTTTGAGGCGTGATCGTCCATGTGCCATTTGCTGCAGAACTTAAATTTAAATCGCCATCAGCAGATAAATCCCAAGTTGTTTTTCCACTAAATGAAGGAGATATTGTAAAAATTCGAGAAACACTACCACCTTGACCAGCAATCGCAACAGCCATTGTAAATGATGACGTGCTTCGAGCAGTAACTCTATCAGCAGTTGCTACTTTCGTGCTTGTCTTAAATTGACTCAACGCCTTTCTTGTCATCTTATGATAATTCAGTTCCGAATAAAGTAAATCCAAGATTATTCACACCAGTTGTATTTGCTTGTACAGCAATATTATCTGTTGCTGCAAGAGCCATACCGACTGTAAGTGCAATAGAGTCATTTGCTGGCACAAGAGAATTAAATGCGATGAAATGTTGATTTGCTATAGCAGCACCACCAGGAACAACTGCAATATTATACGATGCATTGACAGTTGCTCTGTTACAAATCATCAACGTTGAAATAATTGTATTCGTTGAAGAAGGAACTGTGTACACATTCGCAATAGAAGTTGATGACGGTGCAGATTGCGCTAGAACTTTGTATATTGTTGGCATAATTTACATTCCTACTAAGAAAAATGGGTGGATTAATCCACTAGAGTTTGCCGCTGCTCGAGCAGCATTTGCTTGAGCATAAGCAGCGTTTGCTTGATTGTATGCGTCTGGGTTGGCTGGACCTGTTGGACCAGCAGGACCTTGAGGACCTGGATTTGCTGGAGAAGCGTCAACCCACTGAGATGATGTTCCATCATTATAATATAGTTTTAATTTACCACTATCATTATTCCACCAAAAATCTAGATTTGCTCTTGCATTGGCGGGAGCACTTGTTCCGACTGTTAAGTTGGCATTACCTAGACCAGCACCAGTTTCTACAAAACTAATTGTAACATTAGTGCCATCAACTGAATTTGCTTGGAACGCAGCGCCAACAAAGTTCAATGATGTAACAGTATTTGTAATTAAAACATTTTCATCATAGATGGCAAGTTCTGCTTGACCACCACCGCCACCACTGCCAGAAATAGTAATCGTAACATTGTCGCCTGAATTTGTTGCAGTTACACCAGCACCGACAAAATTGAAACTCGTTACATTTGTAGTGAGAGTTGTTCCTTCATCTTGAACAATGATGCTTGCCCCACCACCGCCACCACCGCCAGTGGATGTAAAGGCAACGTTAGTTACGCCATTGTTATTTGAGACACTAACAGTTACAGAAGAAGTGTTGACAAAATTAATATTGCCAGATGTGAGTACTGAACCGCCATTCGCAGTTACAGTTAATGTAGGACCTTGTGGACCTTGTGGACCTGTTGATCCAGCAACACCTTGTGGTCCCTGTGGTCCTTGTGGTCCTGTTGATCCAGAAGAACCAGCTGGTCCTTGTGGACCTTGCGGTCCTGTGTCACCCGAAGAACCTTGCGCACCTTGTGGACCTTGTGGACCCTGTGGTCCTTGTGGACCCTGTGGACCTGTTGATCCAGTTACACCTTGTGCTCCCTGTGGTCCTTGTGGTCCTTGTGGTCCTTGTGGACCTGAATCTCCAATGGTGTATACATCGATTTCTGTACCATTTGATGGTGCAGTTGTGAATACCAAGTTTGATCCACTGATGTTATAAGCAGCATCTCCTTGAAGAACTGTTCCGACAAATACAAGAGTATGACTTTCATTCGTTGGTGTTACTGAAAGAGTGAATGTTGTACACGCACCAGTTCCAGTAAATGAATCTCTAGTTGCGCCAGGATTACCTGTGCCTGAACCACCACCAGTAATAGTTACTGTGACATTGTTTCCAGTTGCTGTTGCATTAACACCAGCACCAACAAAATCAATACTTGTCACGGTATTTGTTAATGTCGTGCCTTCATTTTTAATTGCAACATTTGCTGCACCGCTTCCACCACCAATACTGGTAAATTCTACATTTAAAATACCATTATTATTTGATGTGGCAATTGTAACTGTTGCAGTGTTAACAAAATTAATTGTATTTGCAGTGATTGATCCAGCGCCATTTTGCGTGGCGAATATTGAATTTCCTGTTGGACCAGATGGACCTTGTGGACCAGCAACACCTTGTGGACCTTGTGGACCCGCATCACCTTTATCACCAGTTCGAACGAATGTAATAATTACATTGGTGCTATTTGGTAATGTTGTTATACCATTGAGGTGTGCAGATGGGACGGAGAAATAATTTGATCCGTGCGTATGAGATCCATTAATATTGAAATATGCAAAATCAAGAGTATTTGCACTATTCGCAACTTTAAATGTACCTTTAATCGTTGATGTTGAATCATCAATTGTTTGTAGATAATTATAGACGTTTGCGCCATTACTATCCAATTCATTGATATACAACGTTGTCACACCACTAAACGTGGTATTATCAAATTTTAAATTTCCAGAACCAGGATTAGTATTTGCTGTGTTTGTTAGGTAAACATACTCAAACGTTGCGCCACCAAATTCACCAGTGTCACCCTTGACACCTTGTGGACCTTGTGGACCTTGCGGACCGATAACACCTTGTGGACCTTGTGGACCAGTTGAACCTGCTGTGCCTTGTGGACCTTGAGGTCCTTGTGGACCCTGCGGACCTTGTGGACCAGTAGAGCCTGTTGCACCCTGCGGACCTTGTGGACCCTGTGGTCCTTGAGGACCTTGCGGACCAGTTTCACCATAAGCAATTAAATTTGCAACAATATATGTACCGCTACCAGCTCCATTGATATTTTGAGATGTTGTATTTCCTGTAAATGCAGTAAGTTCAATATAATCACTGCTACCGTTGAAATATACTATTGTAGATAATGTTTGCCCATAACCAGCACCAGTAACAATTTGCGCTTGATCAATAGCAAGTTGAGTGTTGCCATTTTTTCTAAGTTGAATATTTGTTTGGTTGTTTGTTACAGAACCAGCATCCCACCAAACTGAAGCATCAATATTATAGTAACCAGCAATTGTTGGTTGAAATTTATTAGAAGCAAACCAACCTTGCGGATCAAAATCATCAATCAATGTTACAACAACATCAGATCCACTAGTGACTGTTTGTGCAGTGCCATTCTTGACAGCACGCATAACATAATTACTTGCAGCTAATGATGATGCAGGACCAGATGGACCAGATGGACCTTGTGGACCAGTTGCACCTGTTGCGCCTTGCGGACCTTGTGGACCAGTTGATCCAGCTGCACCCTGCGGACCTTGTGGACCTGAATCGCCAATAGTGTAAACTTCGATTTCTGCGCCATTTACTGGAGCAGTTGTAAAGACGATATCAGCAGAACTTAATGAATAGTCTGTTGTTGTTTTTTGTAGAACACCATCAACGAATACAAGAGTATGTCCAATATTTGTTGGTGTTACGGATAATGCAAAAGTTGTACACGCACCAGTGCCAGTAAATCCATTAAGAGTAGAACCAGGATTACCTGTTCCAGTGCCGCCACCACCACCTGCTGCTGCATAAATTGCAATATTTGCATTACCATCACCTGAATCAGTGATAGCAATCGTTACATTTGCTGTGTTTACAAAGTTTAATTGTTTGCCAGAAAGAGTAGAGCCACTATTTTGCGAAACTCTGACGGTGTTGGCAGCTGAATTTACATTTGCAAAAAGATTATGTCCACCAACGTTTATTGAATTAACATTGGAAAGATTTCGATTTGAATCGATAACAATTGTATTTGCGACGCTCAGTCCGTTTTTAACGCTGAACGTTCTATTTTCTGTTGTCATCCCAGTTCACTATCCCTGAAGAAGCAACGCCAAGTTTTTTAAGGCATTATGGGATAATGCCGTATCTCACTGAGCGAATTGTGTTAATATTATTTACTGCTGTAAAGAGCAATCTCACATCACCACCGCTAATGTCTGCTGTAAAGGTTCCAAGCGATGGTCCAGTTTGAATGCTACCGTATTCTGTGAGCCAAACATTTGTTGCATCTTGAACAAGAACGATTTCTGTCGTTTGATAATCAGATGCACTATTTGCTTGGACGAAGTATTTGGCTGATGCAAGTTGAGTCGTTGGGAATTTATCCAACACAACTTGACCAGATGAAGAGGTTGTTACAGTATTCGTCGTAACATTTAACGAATTAACTTGTAACGAGAATCTTACGTTCGCATTTGATACGCTCAAACCAATACCAGATGTATTGATTGTTAGCGCACCAGTCATTGTATCGCCAGACTTCAATACACGAGTATTTGCGGCATCATAGGCAGCATTGGCTTGGTTATGTGCGGCTGTAACGGCAGTATTAACTGTTCCGAACGTTGTATTAACAGTGCCGAATGTAGTATTCGTCGTACCGAATGTCGTGTTTACAGTACCGAATGTGGTATTAATTGTACCAAAGGTTGTATTCGCATCAGAACGAGCAGCATTAGCCTGATCGTAAGCGGCGTTGGCTTGGTTATGTGCAAGAGTTAGGTTTGCTTGTGTTGCAGCAGGACTACCATTAATCAACAACGTTGCAGCATTAACGTGTGCTCGTATTGTTGCAAGATTTGCAGAAGCAAGATCAATTACGTTGTTAGTTGGTTCAGTTCCATATCCATCAAAGGCATAGAACACATTATCTGATGCGTGACGAATAAAGCCAGCATGAAGATTCGTCGTACCGCCATCTTCACTGTAGTGTCCAACAAAACCGATATCGACTGCGTCTGAGGTTGAATTTGTTGATAACTGAATGATAGAGTCATTGACCTTCAAGGTTGCAACGTTGATATACGTTGCATTACCAGTTAGGAACAAGTTACCTTGAACAGTAAGATCGCCAGAAACCGTGCCACCAGTTAAATTTAACTTGAGGTTTGCTGCACCGTAAGCAGCATTGGCTTGGTTATGAGCAGCCGTTACAGCAGTATTGACTGTTCCGAAGGTAGTGTTAACAGTCCCGAACGTTGTATTCGTTGTACCAAAGGTTGTGTTCGTGGTGCTGAAAGTGGTGTTTATATTTGCAAATGTTGCATTTGCATCGCTTCGAGCAGTATTTGCTTGAGCATATGCGGCATTGGCAGTATCGCGAGCAGTATTTGCTTGGTCATATGCTTGACCGATTGCACCACCACCGATAACGTTAACCGTGATGTTTGCATTACCATCTACTGCGTCTGTGACAGAGATAAGAGCCGTTGATGTATTGACAAAGTTTAGTTGTTTTCCAGAAAGCGTCGAACCGCCATTCGCAGAAACACGAACCGTGTTTGCAGAAGAATTTGAGCTGGTGCTGGCAGCGTTGGCTTGGACATATGCAGCATTTGCTTGAGCAAATGCGGAATTTGATTGGTCTCGAGCAGTATTTGCTTGATCGCTTGCAGTGTTTGCTTGACCATACGCAACATTCGCTTGTCCGTATGCAGTATTGGCTTGAGTGCGAGCTGTATTTGCTTGATCAAGTACGTTTAGACCAGCACTAACGAACGAAACTGAAGCATTAAACGTATTGGCGCGGAGTTCATCCCCATTTGCACTCAATGCAACGCCATTTAAGTCGAGCGTACTTCCGCTCAAATAGAGATCTTTAAATCTTGCTTCAGGAGAACCGAGATTAAACGTAACATTTGCGGCTGGAATGATATTTTGTGTGATTAACGTTCCAGAGACGTTTACATTACCACTAAACGTACCAGTGTTTGCACTAAGATTTGCGACATTGGAGACATTTCGATTTGAATCGACAATTATTGTATTCGCAACGTCAATACCGTTCTTGACGCTAAATGTACGATTTAATGTGGCCATTGAGATCTCCTAGTGATAAACTATTTATATTATTAGCTGGTTACAGCGTATCTTATCACTTTTAAAGTTATAATATTATTGTCTGGGTTTATTGGAGAGAACGTTAAATTAACATTTCCGCTTACAACTCCAATAGAGAAATTTCCGAGTGGACTACCAGAAATCAGTGTGGCGTACTCTGTAAGATACGCTGTCACACCGTCCTGCATACAAAAGACTTCGGTTGAGTGAATTCCACTAATACTTGTCGCTTGAACGATGTATTTCACAGTTCTGAACGCCGAAGAAAGGAATGTATCAATCGTATATGGAGAATTCGAATTCGACTCAATTTGCTGTGTGAGAGTTTTAAAAATTCCAAGAGTTAGAGTCTCGGAGTAAATATCATTAAATCTCTTTACAGTAGAACCGAGATCGAGAGTATTATTCGTCGAAGGAATAATATTCGTCGTGATGTTTTCTAGATCAACTGCTGGTCCTTGGGGACCAGTTGGACCACTTAATCCCTGTGGACCAGATGGACCTGTTGGACCAGTATTACCCTGTGCGCCTTGAGGACCTGTTGGTCCTGCAGCACCTTGTGGACCTTGTGGTCCAGGAGGTGCGCCGCTAATAAGAATATCTTGTAAGGTTATTGACATCTAATCACCAGATAGTGCTACCATCTATCTTACTCCAAGTGTTTGGAGATATACAGATGTAAAAATTTCCATTTGCATCATATGACATTTCATTAACATTACATGTACTTACATTGGTAGATGGAGTAGAAACCCACACAACTCCAGATGGACCTTGTGGTCCTTGTGGACCAGGCGCACCAATATCACCTGTACGCGCAAAAGTTATCAGTACATTTTGATTTTCTGTGAAAAGAATTCCAGAAAGATTTGTGTCTCCAGAAACATAAGAGCAATTTACGATAGAATAGACACCAGGATGAACCGTACTAGAAATCGTGTAAAGCAAAAACGCTTCTACGTTAGATCTGGAAGTTACTTTAAAATGTCCTTTAATTGGTGATGTTGAGTCATCAATAGTTTGTAGAAAACTTGTAACGTCAATACCACCATCAGCAAATTCACTAATATACATTTGATTTGCTAATTGCAAATTTGTTTGATTAAACTTTAATTGACCGACGCCTGGATCAGTATTTGCAGTATTTGTGTCAAAAGTATATTCTAGAGTAATGCCACCAAACGATCCCTCTGGTCCAGATGGTCCTGACGGTCCTTGAGGACCAGCATTACCTGTAAATCCAGGAGGTCCTTGAAATCCTTGTGCACCTTGTGGTCCTGTTGGTCCTTGTGGACCTGTCACACTTGGTCCTGTTGGTCCTTGAGGACCACGTGGTCCAAGAGTTGCTGTGACTTCCCAAGTTCCCTGAGAACTATTGTAGATGCACTCAACAGTTACACCACTAATATTCAATAGAAGGTCTTGACTAAATCCTTCAATAGTTGATCCATTGCGAGCGACTGTTAGATTATTATTTGACCAACTTGAACCGTCAGTAAATTGAACGTATGCGCCACCGATTGGACTGCTAGGTAAAGTAATCGTGAATGCACCGTTGCTTGTATCAGCGACAATACGATCGCCATCAACAGCAGTATAATTTGCAGTTTTGATTGTCCATGGACTTAATGCTCCAGAAGGTCCAGAAGGACCTTCTGGACCACGAACAACATTATCACGAACAACTGTGCTGCCAACTTGTGGCTGAACCACAGCAATTTGGCTAAGAGAAGGATTTAAAACAACAGTGACTGTATTACTTGTTGCTTGTACTACAGTAGGATTATCTAAACTCATATGCGCGTAACTTCACCATATACTGTGACATCACCATATAGTAATTTGGTGACTTTACTTGCAGCATCAATCAATTCTAAATCATAAACATAAGAGGACTTTGGTGGTTTACCGTTGCTCATATCAACTGCGATGTTTGCAGTTCTAGAAGCAGCAAGTTCAATAGAAACATTTCCTGTTGCTGCAGTAATGGTAATCTCACCATTTGCAGATGTAAGTGTTTCAGTTGCTGTTCCAGAAGTATAATCCTTTCGAATTTGCATACGAGCAGTATAACTCGTTAGATTCTGCACTGCATTGTTTGCATCTTTTACTGTGATAGCAAGTCCAAATGTAGATCCTTGCCACATTGTTAGATTATATTTGTTATCTGTATCGCAGCTCATTTGTTTTTCCTTACACTACAAATCCTGGCTTGTAGACTGTTTTGCCATTGACCGTAACAGCAGTCAATTTTTGTTTGCGGTTCTTTCCTGCAGAATATGATGCATGAACCCAACCCGAGTTTGGACCTTCCTTTGGATCATAGAATTCTAGAATAATTTGATCAAAGTCGCAATTTTCAGAAACCCACTTTGCTAATTCTGGGTTTGGGAGTCCGTCGATTTCAAAGTCGACAGCTTCGCCATTACAATGTTGTGACTTACTAGAACCACCAACGGCAGCATTAAGGGCAGGACCGCGATAACCAGAGTTAATACGAACAGGCTTCCCAAAATGTTTACGAACAGGTTCAAGAATTTTGTCACAGACATTTTTGAGGTTTTGTGCATGTTGAGCATTTGGTGTATTGTCAATTCGCTTTCTTGTTGCTGTTTCTGACTTGGTGAACTCTTTAAGATTAAAGTGTTCAGACAATTTCATTTCTGGAGAAACAGAAGCAATTGCTGCTGGTTTTGATGCAGCAACTAACTGAGCTGGTGGTGGAACAACAATTCCATTTGATGCTGTTGGAGTCACAACTTTTGGTGTTGCGCCAGCAGGTGCACTTAATTGCGCATAGTACGTTTTCGTCTTATTCTTGCGATCTTCCAAGCCGTGAGTACCACCATTAATTTTCTTAGTAAGGGATAATATCGCAGCATCAGTCACTCCTTGATCGCAAATATTCCAAAGTTTGTTTCGTTCGAAGAAAAACATTGCTGATTCGAATGCCAATTCAGTGGCAACGAGATCAGGATTTGTCATTACATCTGGACGATTGCAGAATTTTGCAAACGCCTGGTAATTATCTTTACCTGTTAATTGAAGAGCACCACGACCACGATACTTCCAACCATCACCAGATGATTCTGGACCATTGCCCATGCGATTAGCATAGACTCTATTAGCAATGGCTTCTGGCTTTCTCTCATACTTTGCAGCAGTGGCAGCATCTGGGAAGTATTTCTTGAATATACTCATCAAGCCCTTTGCGCCATAACTCAAGTTCTCTGAGAATGCCTTGAATCCGCCAGTTTCATGAGCAGTTTGTCCAAAGAAGTGTGCTGCTCTTGCTGGTGATAGTTTATAGAATGCAGCAGCTGCTCGTAGAGTTCCTGGACCCCACGAACCATCTGCTGTAACTCCGATCTTTTGTTGAAGTGCTTTCAAACTCATGACTTAA
>Ga0315903_10010644_pt1 | contig 10926 bp, 5 predicted proteins | sample LakEriMetagenome_7_FD_203524 | JGI IMG/M metagenome (GOLD analysis project Ga0315903, IMG submission 203524) | Freshwater fungal communities from buoy surface, Lake Erie, Ohio, United States - Buoy 2 MA119 | ecosystem: Environmental > Aquatic > Freshwater > Lake | place: USA: Lake Erie, Ohio... | reverse complement strand
ACCCCCTGGCAGCCCGGGTGTTGATCAACCATCTCTGGTTGCGGCACCTGGGCCAGCCGCTGGTTCCCACGGTCTTCGACTTCGGCCTGAATGGCAAACCGGCCTCGCACCCCGAACTGCTCGACTGGCTGGCGGTCGAACTGATGGAGGGGGGCTGGCGGATGAAGGCGATACATCGGCTGATTGTGACGAGCCAGACCTGGCGACAGCAGTCGGGCGGACACGGCGGCAGCGAGGCGAACCGGCAACTGGACCCCGACAACCGCTGGCTGTGGCGGGCAAACCCCCGCCGGCTGGAAGCCGAGGCGGTCCGCGACGCCACCCTGGCGGTCTCCGGGGCGCTGAACCTGGCCGCGGGTGGTCCCGAGATCGACGAAAACCAGGGTTTGACTAACCCCCGTCGCAGCCTCTATTTCCGCAACAGCAAAGAAAAGAAGATGACGTTCCTCGACACGTTCGACCGGCCGAACGTGGTCGACTGTTACCGTCGGGCCGAGAGCATTGTGCCACAGCAGGCCCTGGCGCTGGTCAACAGCAGCCTGGCGCTGGCCGAGTCCCGCCGGCTGGCGGCGACCCTCTCGGCCGAAGTTGGTGCCGGCCCAGACCAGCTTGAGCCGTTCGTTGACAAGGCGTTTCTGCGAGTGCTGGGGCGTGGCCCCTCGGCGACCGAGCGGAGCGAATGCCTCAACTTTGCCGCCACGCAGGCGGCGAAGTACGCGCAGCCCGACAAGCTGACGAAATTCTCCACGGGAGGAGCGGTGCACATTCCCCCGTCCGCCGACCCCCACCAGCGGGCCCGCGAGAACCTGGTGCACGTGCTGCTGAATCACAACGACTTCCTGACGCTTCGCTGACCGCGGCGGACGACTCCGCTGGCCGGTGATCCTGTTCTCTCTTCGACCTGACCCGTGAGGGCTGCCATGACGTTTCTGCCTCGACCCCGCCCGCGTCCGGTTGCATCGGGTCGCCGCACGTTTCTGGCCGACGTGGGCATGGGCTGCACGGGCCTGGCGCTGGGCCACCTGCTGGCGGGCGACGGTGTCGCCCGGGCCAACCCGGCCCACGCCACCTTCGAGCCGACCGGTCAGCCCCACCGCCCGGCCAAGGCCAAGAGCGTCATCTGGATCTTCCTGGTCGGTGGCATGAGCCATATGGAGTCGTTCGACCCCAAGCCCGAACTGAACACGCACGCCGGCAAGACCTACGACGAAACCCCGTTCAAAGGGGTGCTCGATTCGCCCCACCTGAAGAAGAATCTGCGGGAGCTGATCGAGGGACTGCACAAGGTGCACCCCAAGCTTTACCCGCTGCAGGTGGGGTATAAAAAGTACGGCCAGAGTGGGCTCGAGATCTCCGACTGGTGGCAAAACACCGCCCAGTTCGCCGATGACCTGGCGATTGTCCGCTCGATGTGGACCACCGACAACAACCACGGGGCGCAATTGCAGTTCCACACGGGCCGGCACGTGCTCGAGGGGCAGTTCCCCACCATTGGCTCGTGGATTCATTACGGGCTGGGGGCGCTCAACGAGAACCTGCCGCAGTTTGTGGTGCTGGGAACTCCCATCGCCGACTGCTGCGGCGGGATTGGCGCCCACGGAGCGAACTACTTGGGCCCGGCCCACGCCGGGGTGCAACTGGCAGTCGACCCGGCGAACCCCCTCCCCTTTGCGACCCCCGGTACCGAGGTCTATCGCGAAGAGCAGGCCGACTCGCTGGCGCTGCTGGGCCGACTGAACCGGCTCTCGGCGGTCGAGTACCCCGAAGACGAGGCCCTGGCGGCGCGGATCCGGTCTTACGAACTGGCGTTCCGCATGCAGACGGCGGTTCCCGAACTGGTCAATTTCTCGTCCGAAACCGCCGCCGTACAGCAGGCCTACGGTCTCGATGTGCCGGTGACCAAGTCGTTCGGGGAACAGTGCCTGGCGGCCCGGCGGATGGTCGAGCAGGGGGTGCGCTTTGTGCAGATCTTCCACGGCTCGAACGGTGGAGCCGGGGCGTGGGACGCGCATGGCGGCCTCAAATCGGGGCACTCAGCCCTGTGTGCGCAGGTCGACAAGCCAATCGCCGGGTTGTTGGGCGACCTGAAGCAGCGGGGCCTGCTGGACGAGACGCTGGTGGTGATTGGGACCGAGTTTGGCCGCACGCCCGGCGCCCAGGGTTCGGATGGTCGCGACCATCACCCGTACGGGTTCTCGGTGGTGCTGGCCGGAGGTGGGCTGAAGGGTGGCATCGCCCATGGCGAGACCGATGAAATCGGGTTCCACTCGGTCACCGACCGCCACTACGTGACCGACATTCACGCCACGGTGCTGCATCAACTGGGGCTCGACCCCCGGCGGATGGAGATTCCAGGGCGAAAGCGACTCGACCTCGACTATGGTCACCCCATCGAGGCAATTATCGCCTGAGTGGGTGCGGGGGCATTCGAGCAGGCAAGAGCGGCTGGCCTGCCAGATCTTGCGTCGCGGCGCGCTCGGCACAGCTCAATGTCGCCGCATGGCAGGGAGAAGTCGGGGGCGATCGTGAGATGGCGATTCGCGCTCCGGTGTTCGGGCAGACTGTGGGATCGAGACCTCACGCTGAACACGGCACGAAGCCAACAGCACGACGGCAACAGCATCACACTCACGGCCACGACGCAACGTACTGTGCGATTCCCGGGGATTTCACTGAAGGGCGACTGGTCGCGGCTCCCCGGAACTCATCGACCGCTCGTTTCTGTCCGTCAAGCCGCGTGACCGCAGCCACTAGAAACCACGACGGTCTTGTACCGGAGGACTGAGCATGGGCGACCGCGATTGGAAACGGCGGGAATTTCTGCAGGCGACCTCCGCGTGGACGGGAGCCACCCTGGGGTTTGGCTGGGCCACTGGTTTTGTGCGCGGGCAGGACTCGGTCCCTCTCCGCGACGTACCCTGGCTGGCGGATGTGCAGCAGCCCCCTCAGCCTCCGGTGGTCCTCGACCCACCGCTTCCCGCACTGCTCAGCCCGCCCGGTGCACCGGTCATCTCGACCGTGGAGGGGTGGCGACCGGCCCGCGAGGAACTGCGGCGGAAATGGCTCGAGTTTCTTGGCCCGATGCCCGAATCCCGCCCCGAGTTGCGGGTCGAGACCGTGGCCGAAGAGCAGGTGGACGGAGTGCTCCGCCGACGGGTGCGGTATCGCCTCGAAGAAGACCTGGCGGTCGAGGCGTACCTCTTGATTCCCGGCGAGTCCATCCCGGGGCGCGACGCCCGGGGCCGACGGGCGGGAGTGGTCGCCCTGCACCCCACCACCAACGACACCATCGACGAAATCGCCGGGGTGAAGGGAGAGGCCAAAAACCACCTTGGCCTGCAGTTGGCGCGGGCGGGGTTCGTGGTGAGCTGTCCGCTCTGTTTTCTGTGGCACAATGCTCCGTCGTTGCCGGCGGCGGTGGAGTCGTTCAAGGCCCGGCATCCCCAGGCACTGGGCATGCGGAAGATGCTTTACGACGCCCAGCGGGGAGTGGACCTGCTGGTGGCCCATCCCGAGTTGGTCGATCCCCGCCGCATTGGTGCGGTCGGACACTCGCTCGGGGCGAAAGAGACGCTCTATCTCACCGCGTTTGACGATCGGGTCCGGACCGGGGTGTTCAGCGAAGGGGGAATCGGTTTTCCGTCGACCAACTGGAACGCCAGCTGGTACCTGGGCAAGGCGATCGAGCAGCCCGGCTTTCCGCTGAACCATGCCCAACTGCTGGCGCTGATCGCCCCGCGACCATTCCTGCTGCTGGGGGGCGAAGCGGGCCCGGGTGCCGCCGATGGCGATCGCTCCTGGCCCTACGTCGAGGCCGCACTTTCCGTCTATCGCCTGCACGGCACCCCCTCGCGTCTCGGCCTGCTCAATCACCGGGAAGGGCATTCGCTCTCGGCCAACTCCCTCGTCAAAGTGCTCGACTGGCTCAAAACCTACACCATTTAAATGGAATCACAGGTTCCCTCCCCATCTCAGCGAACCTCGCCCCCAGCTCGAGTGTCTCTTCGTTCAACACGCATTCCCGACTCACTCTCCACTCTCCACTCTCCACTCACTGAACTCGCAATTGCCACGGCAACGGCAATTGTCCCCCACCACTCCCCGGCGTACACTTCATTTCTGGTGGTTCCCTGAGTCCCTGGCGAAAGGTTGTGGCGGTTGTCCGATCCCAAGCGTACCGAGTTGAAGGTCAAGCAGAAGCGGGCCATCCTGGTGGCAGTGGTGCCCCCCGGTCCGCAGCGTGAGTTGGCCGACCCGCTGGAAGAATTGCGGGGACTGGCCAGCACCGCGGGAGTCCAGACAGTGGGCCAGTTGGTGCAGAACCGGCTGAATCCCGACCCGCGATCGTGCTTGGGAAGCGGCAAACTGATCGAACTGAAAGAGCTGGCCGACGGCCTGAACGCCGACACCATCCTCTTCGACAACAACCTGACCCCGTCGCAGGCCCGCGTCCTCGAAAAGGAACTGGGCAAGGTCATTGTCGATCGCAGCGAAGTGATCCTGTCGATCTTCGCCGAGCATGCCCGCACCCACGAGGCTCAGTTGCAGGTGCAGTTGGCCCAGCAGCTTTACATGCGCACCCGGCTGAAGCGGCTCTGGACGCACCTCGAGCGGACCGAAGGGGCGACCGGCAGCACGGGGGGGCCCGGTGAGCAGCAGATCGAAATCGACCGCCGGCTCATCGACACCCGTGTCGCCGAGCTGAAGTCCAAGCTGCACGAACTCGAGCAGCGGCGCGAGCGGCAGGTGGCCCAGCGGCGGACCCAGCCCACCGTCTCGCTGGTCGGCTATACCAACGCGGGCAAGAGCACCCTCATGCGGTCGCTGACCGGCGCCGATGTCTACGTCGCCGACCAGCTCTTCGCCACGCTCGACACCCGCACCCGAACCTGGAACGTCCCCCACCTGGGCCAGGTGCTGCTGAGCGACACGGTCGGATTCATTCGCGATCTCCCCCACAACCTGGTCGCTTCTTTCCGGTCGACGCTCGAAGAGGCCCGGCACGCCGATGTGCTGCTGCACGTGGTCGATGCCGGGAGTCCCTCGGCGGAACAGCAGATCGCCACGGTCAACGAGGTGCTCGCCGACATCGGCATCGACGCCTCCACCGCCATTCTCGTGCTCAACAAGGCCGACACCGTCAGCGATCGGTCGGTGCTCGACGCGCTGCGGGCCAACCATGCCCAGGCGGTGTCGGTGTCGGCCCTCGAACGGAGTGGCTTCGAGGCGCTCGAACGCCTGGTCGCCGAGCGGCTGGGGAACGGCTTTGTCGAACTGCAGTTGACCACCGCGGTGGGCGACGGTCGACTGTTCGCCTTCCTGGCCCGCCATGCCGAGGTGCTCGAACAGCGGTTCGATGAGGAGCACGCCCGCATCATCTGCCGACTGCCCCGGCGGTTTGAAGTCGAGTTGCGGCGGCAATTCCCCGCAGTCACCGTGGAACCCGCCCCGCCGACCACGCACTGGCCGGCCGGTCCCGTTCCCGCGGCACTGTCCGGGTCAGCCGACACGGGCCAGGGGCCCGGCAACGAATCGGCGGAGGCCAACCAGCCCACCGACGCTCACAGCCTGGCCACTCACGACGTGGTCGCCGTCGGGGTCTCGGGAGAGGCGGGCTCGGATGCAGCCGCACGCCTCCGCACAGACCCTGTGCCAGCCACGGCAGATTCCTCCGCGATCACGCACTAGGGCCGCGTCAGTTCGCCACACGGCACGCCGCGCGACTGCGCCGCGTGCTCAAGCGCTCGGATGGTCCAGCAGTCGTCGCCAGCAGGGCCAGTCGCCAGCGCCGGTGACTTTTTGCCAGCCCGCCCCCGCAGGTTGCGTCGGGCAGCCGGTCACGATCTGCCAACTCTCGTGATTCAGCCGCAGTTGCCATTGGGCGGCATGGGGCAGCATGGGGGGAAGCTCAGGAGCCGACCACTCGGCAGGAGCCGGCTCGCCGGGAAACCTCACCGCCACCTGGGCCGGTTCCCACTGCAGGTCAGTCAGGCACTGAAACGCCCCGGCTGGCGCGAGGCAACTGACCTCCAGGGTGGTGCCCGGCGCCGCCTGGCCATATCCGGGGCACTTCCAGCCCGCGGGAGAGCCGGGCTGCGACAGGTGCTGGTCCGCCTTCCAGTCTGAGCCGCCGCCATGCATCCGCAGGGTGTGGTTCTGCCAGCGAAACTCGACACCGTTGGGCCCCGGGTGCAGTTCGCCCGCCACGCCGTGAGTCTGCGGTTGCCAGAACCAGCGGATGCGGCGGGGAGCGGGCAACTGCACGTGATCGACCATCCAGACGCCCACGCCCGGGACAACGCACAGGTGGCGCTCGACCCGCAGTCCCGGTTCGGGCACATAGGCCCCCAAGGCCAGCGCGAGAGACTCGCCCAGCACTCCCTCCAGCCGCTCGTTGTGTCGCACGTGCGACCACGCCAGCCGACCGGCGTGCCGGGCCATCGGTGCGTCGGCAACCTCCAGCGTGTTGTGCGCCTCGGGACCTCGGAACCACTCCACGCGGTTCCCTTTCCCGGCGTACCCATCCATGCCCGAGTCGATCAGCACTGGCTGACCGGCGTGATGGACCAGCACCTGCAACAGGTCGGCATGTCCGTGGGCGGTGGACGGGGTGGCGTCGGGAAACAGCCCGGCGGCGATCGGCCCGCAATCGAACAGCACCCAGTCGCCCGGAGCGTTGGCGGCGCGGATGACCGCATAGCCCGCGTTCGGCAACAGCGCTGGCGGGAGCGACCCTGGGGCCGTTCGTGCCAGGTTCTGAAACTCACGAACGCCCGGCAACCCGCGCACCCAAAAGAGTTCAGCCCCGGGGTCTCGAGCAGCATGTGCGGCGAGTGGCTCGGAGGCACAGACGGCCCCCAGCGACAGCATTCCCCTGAAGTCCCACTCGTTCTCGGGCAGCACGGGAAACGCCCGGGCCGAGTCGATGTCGCCATAGCGGGCCCACTCGCCATCGGGTTGCTGCAGCAGCGCGGCGGTCTTCCAGGCGTGGGCCAGCAGCGGGTCGAGCGCGGCCAGTTCATTCCCCCGAAACCGGGAAGCCTCCCGGGCCAGGGTCAGGAAGCCCAGCGTGTAAAAGTGATAGCCCGAGGCCTGCTCGACGGTGTAGGCGTCGCCGCAGAATTGGCGCGCGGTGTGCTTCAACAACACCTCCGCCCCCTGCCGACGGAATGCCTGCCCGGTCTCTCCCCGCAACCAGCACCCCGCCAGGTAGAGGGCGGTCGCTTCGCCAATCAGGTGGTTGTATGGGCTGGAATAGTACGAGAGATGATGCGAGAGATACTGGGCGTGCTCGACAACCGCCTGATGAATGCGGGCCAGATCGGTGGGCTGCCAGCCCGGCCAGTCGGCCAGCATCGCCAGCGTCCACTGCCAGACCACGATCCGCATCGCGATTTCGAGGGCGCTCGTCCAATGAATGCCGATGCAGTACGGGTTCTGCTCGATCCAGTCGAGCCACAGCCGGGCGGCGAGAGTAGCCCGCTGCTCGTCGCCCGAGACCGCCCAGCCCGCGGCCAACTCGAACAGAAACTGATGTCGCCCCGGCTCCCAGGCCAGCTTCGCGTCTCCCCGCTCGAGACCGTAGTGCGGCACGTCGCCGTAGAACCGCCGCGGGAACTGGTACCCCGATCGCGGATCGCAATGCCAGTCAACCGCTCCCCGAAAGTCGAAGTCGTGCCCCAGCGACCGCCAGCGGCCCGCCAGCAACTGCTCACAGCGGCGCTCCAGTCCCGCCCGAATCTGCGCATGGAGCGGTGGATTCGTGGTCGCCAGTTCCTGCAGGGAGGCAGGGCGTGCCCCGGCCAACCACTCGACCGCCAGCGTCTCGAACTGCGGCGGACCGGGGGGCGTCTTTCGCCCAGCCTCGGGGCGCCCGTACCGCCACTTTTCGTAAGCTGTCCAGACCTTCTCACCGATCCGCACCCGGATCTCGTCCGGTGACATGCGGGTCAGTTTTCTCAACTTTTGCGGGAGCGACATCGGACTGGTCTGTTGGCCTCGGACACACCACAACAAGATTGCCGGCGAGCCCCCATCGAGGCCCCACGGGGCAATCGTAACCGGCAAGCCACCGCCTCACTCCCTGGTCCCCAGGCGAGTAAACGCGACCCTCTCGGGCATTTCTCGGGGTGTCACCACCCCTAGATCCCCCAAGGCAACTTGACGGGTTGCAGTCTCCGCCACTCCAGCGGGGGATGCAAGCGAACTCCCTCACTGAACCGCCCTGCCGGGGCCGGTTCCTGTTCGGAAATGCCGAGCAGTCGCCGATTTCTTCGGGGATCGCACGCTTTCACCGTGACTCGCCCGGTACAGTGGGTCAGCAGAAACTCGCGTCCCTCGTGGCAAAATCTGGCGGATCGCGACAAAATCGCAATTCGCGCCTCCGCCGGCGCAGTGGGCCGCCTCGCTCCGGCCCACCCCGGGCATTTCCGCACCTCGAGACTCCGATCGATGCCTCCTCGCCAACTGCTGTGCCGAATCTGTCTCTTCAGCCTGCTGATGCTGAGCGTTTTCTGGGGTGCGGGGGGGGCGCCCGGCCGGGGATTCGCCCCTCTTGTAGGAACGGCCCTCGGCGCCGAGCCCCTGCCACTGGGCTCCCGCCGGGAACTGTTTGTCGACCCGTATCTCATCGATCGGCTTGAGAAAGCCGACCTCCGCCTGCAGCAGCCTCGCCCCGCCGGAATCGCCCTGCGGTTCGACAAGCCGTGGGAGGGACAGGTCAGCGGGTATGTCACGATCCTGCAGGATGGCGACCTCTACCGCATGTACTACCGCGGGCGACCACTGACCGGGTACGGCGACAATGATCCCCGCGCCCAGGAAGTGACCTGTTACGCCGAGAGTCGCGATGGCATCGAGTGGCGGCGGCCCGACCTGGGGCTGGTCTCTTTCGGTGGCAACAAGAACAACAACGCGATTCTCGCCGACGTCGGGCACGTGACCCACAACTTCGCCCCGTTCCTCGACACGCGCCCGGGGGTCGCCAAGTCGGAGCGATTCAAGGGAGTGGGGGGGAGCAGCGAGACCGGGCTGATGGGTTGGGTCTCGGAAGATGGCATTCACTTCCGACCGCTCCGTCCCGAACCGCTGATCACCGGCGGGGCCTTCGACTCGCAGAACAACATCTTCTGGTCCGACGCCGAGCAGTGCTATGTCTGCTTCTTCCGCACCTTCAAAAACGGCGTCCGCTGGATCACCCGCACGACGTCCAGGGACTTTCTGAACTGGACCCCCGCCGTCGATATGGAATTCGGCGACGCCCCCAACGAGCATCTCTACACCAATCAGACCCAGCCGTACTTCCGGGCACCGCACCTCTACGTCGGGACGGCGGCCCGCTTCTGGCCCAATCGCCGCTCACTGACCGACCCCCAGGTCGCGGCCCTACGGCTGGAAAGCCCTGAAAATTACCGCGATCTCAAGCTGGAATCCTCCGACGCCGTGCTGCTGACCAGCCGCGGGGGCAACCGTTATGACCGCACCTTTCTCGAGTCACTCGTGCGGCCTGGTTCCGACCTGCGGAACTGGACGGCCCGCTCGAACTACCCCGCCCGCGGACTCGTCCCGACCGGCCCGGGCGAAATGTCGATGTACGTGCAGCGCAACTACGGGCAGCCGGGGCATCACCTGGAGCGCCTGGTCTTTCGCACCGATGGACTGGCTGCGGTCCATGCCGGTTACCAGCCTGGGGAGTTGCGGACGCACCCCCTGACCTTCACCGGCAACCGACTGAGCCTGAACCTGGCAACCAGTGCTGCGGGAGGGGTGAAGGTCGAGATCCAGAACGCCGCGGGCGAAGCGCTCCCGGGCTTCGCCCTGGCCGACTGTGTCGAATTGAATACCGACGACCTCGACCGAGTGGTCGAGTGGCGCGGCGGGTCCGACCTCAGCTCGCTGGCCGGTCAACCAATCCGGCTGCGATTCTGGCTCAAGGACGCCGACCTGTTCGCCCTGCAGTTTGTCGCCCGCTAGCCCAGCAGTTGGAGCGAACCGGCCTCAGCCGACCGCTGCAAGTCGACAGTGAAGAGCCAACCGTCAAGCGCCGACCGTCAAGCGCCCACGATCGGCAACTGGCGGTTCATCGCTGGCCGCTCGGAACGGGTGGCCGTGGCGGTCGGCACCTAGGGGGTGGCGGGGAACACGGGCCGGCCGGGGGTCGCCATCGGAATCGCCCACAAGCTGCCCCCCGCGGTGACGAACAGGGTCTTGAGATCGGCACCGCCAAAGGCGCAGTTGGTCACTTCATCGCGGGGGATCAGCACCTTTTCGAGGAGTTCCCCTTCTGGAGAGAAGACGTAGACCCCCGCCGTCGGCTCGGGCTGTGTTTCGAACGGCGGGTTGGAGCGATTCAACCCGGCGGCGACATACAGCCGCCCCAGGCGATCGAGTTTCATCCCATCGGGCCCGCGGGTTTGCCCCCAGTCGTGGATTAGTTTCTGCGAGGCGAAGTCGACGGTGCCGTCGGGCTGCAGGTTGAAGCGAAAGAGCTTGCGGGCCCCCCCTTCGGTGTCGTTGTTGTTGTCGGCGACAAACAGGTACTTGTCGTCGGGAGTGATCACCAGCCCATTGGGGCGATCGACCTCATGGGTGATGATGCGGGCGACCGTCCCGTTGGGGTCAATCCGGTACACCCCTTCAATCTTGCGACCAGCGGCATCGGCCAGTTCCATTCCCTCGCGATCACCGTAGCGGGGGTCGGAGAAATAAATCCGATTCCGGGAGTCGATCGCCAGGTCGTTGGGCTGATTGAACCGCTTCCCCTCGTAGCGGTCGACCAGGATGGTGAGGTCGCCATTTGCTTCGAGACGCGAGACCCGGCGCTTGACCGGCTCGGCGATAATCAACCGCCCCTGCCGGTCGAACAGCAGCCCATTCGACCCGGCATTCTGGCGAAAGATGGACTGCCGACCCTGCAGGTCGCGGCGG
>Ga0315903_10010642_pt1 | contig 10927 bp, 11 predicted proteins | sample LakEriMetagenome_7_FD_203524 | JGI IMG/M metagenome (GOLD analysis project Ga0315903, IMG submission 203524) | Freshwater fungal communities from buoy surface, Lake Erie, Ohio, United States - Buoy 2 MA119 | ecosystem: Environmental > Aquatic > Freshwater > Lake | place: USA: Lake Erie, Ohio... | reverse complement strand
TGCTGCGGGATGGTTTTGCCAGGATGCCTGAAATTCACCACTAGCCAATAGTTTCATGGCTCTACCTAATCCACATCCTGGGCACCAATCCAGGCCCAACTGGTGTAAAAGACAAAGGCTAAAAGCCTTTACTTCTGTATTAATTGTAAGAATAGAAAGTATGCACCCAATCCAGAAGATAAGTTCAAGGGGCCATTGACTTATTCTATCCTTTAGTTCTTTCATCGTTTTTCTATTTACGAAAATGATGCCATATCGTAAAAAAATAGGTTAAGGAGGTTTTTTGTAAAAAAAGTATAAAATCTGTTGAATTAGCGAACAGTAAGGTGTGCGATTACGAACGATTAAACTCTGGAAGTTGAATTTTTAGCACCCTGCCAAATTGTAAAAGTTGTTGAGAATCTAAATTCTTTTTAAATGCCGTATGATTTTTTTGAGTGCCAAAGGTTTTGAATCCTGTTCCCTTTAAAATAAGGCCTAGAATATCCCCTGAAATCTTAATTTGGGAAGAAATGGCTACTGCTTTTGAGGCTTCTTTTCCTAAAAAAAATGTAAGTATAGACTCCAATTGGGAAGTTAAAAGCGGATCTGGGATATTTTTTTCATAGAAATCGAGAAGCGCTCGGGTGAGTTTCTTTCCAGCTTCAGAAGGTTTCAATTGTCTCTTTCGAATCAATCGATCCAATTCATAAGCTTCCTTTGGACTGCTAGGCCATAGGCTCGTTTCCACTCCTATAAGTTCCCCAATCCATTTCCAATACCCAAGTATTGCTATGTGTTCTTTAAGGCTTGGCTGCTTTCCAATTTTATACATCCCTCGTAGAACGATGTGACTGAAAGCAAGATTGGTACCCAAAAGGTCTTCCTGGTTGATAGGCTCACCGAATGCAATATTCCAATCCTTGGAATAAGTTCGAATAAAATAGCGACTATACGCATGAATCAACCGAACCTTTGCGCAAGTTAAAAAAGCAGCATCTTGACTTGTAAACGCGCCTGGCTTAAAGATGTCCAATACAAAACGAGTGGTCTCCCCTAGCCTTTCTCCTATTTGATTCATAATCTTTTGGGACCTTACCAGTACTTGTGCGCCATCTGCAAAAGCATAGCAATAAGGCAAAGAATAAAAGCCTAGCATAGCAAGATATAAATCCCCATGTTGCTCAAAATAGGCCTGAGCTAATTTATAGTCTTCCACCGTAAACTCTTTTTCTTTTTTTAAGAAAAATTCAAAAAAACACTGCAATTTTTCCGGATAATCTTCTGGAAATATATTTGGAATGGATTGCCAGGAATTGATATCCTTTACCAAACTAGGATTTGAAACTAACACCTGAACCGCCTGATCCGCCAAATGGTCTTGTTTCAAGCGTAATTCATCAAAAATAGAGTTTGAATATTGAGAAAGTAGATTCACTTTTTCTTAACCGAAAATCTTTACTTTAGTTAAGTCAGAAATTAATTCTATGCAAAAAATAACTTTTACTCTTCTCCTTATCCTCTTGTTTTTAGTTAGCCCGGTCAGGGCTCAGGTAGCTACAGACTTGTGGTTGGTGGATATATCAGGTAAAGGTGGGCAACTAAAACTATTTCCAAATACAGCCAAGCCACTTACCAACCGACCTGAATACGACAACCAGCCAAGTTTCATTAACGATTCGGAATTGGTATTTTCTGCAGCGGATGAAAAAGGAAATCACGATATCATCTTATACAGTTTTCGAACCAGCCGTTTTACCAACCTTACCCAAACTCCTGATCGTAGTGAATATTCTCCCAGCCTCACCGAATGTGGATCCTATTTCTCGGCAATCGTGGTTGAGCCTGATGGAGCCCAACGCTTGTGGTTGTACCCCATCACTGGAGATAGCCCCGAACTATTGTATGAAGATATTTTACCTGTAGGTTATTACGATTGGTTTGAGGGAAAAGCCGCATTTTTTTTGTTGGGAGATCCCAATTCTTTAATCTACGTTCGTGGAAAAGGAAAAGTGGATACCCTAGCTACCGATATTGGTCGAACTGTAAGACGCAGGCCTTCTACCGCTGAAATTTCCTATCTGGATAGAAAAATATCGTTGGAAAGCAAGGAAGGAAAGGCTTTTGAGATAGCCTCAGTAGACTTAAAATCGGGTGAAAAAAAATCGTATGGAATGGCCCTGCCTGGCTCCCAAGACTTCATTTGGATAGATAAAAACTACCTTCTTATGGCCAAAGGAAATGAAGTTTTTTTAAAACATATTCGGGCTTCTGATTGGCAATCTCTCGGAAAAATTGAATCTTCAAGCCATCAAGGCATCAGTCGAATGGCTTATAGTCCTGAATTGGACAAGCTTGTTTTAGTTATGAATAGAAAATAACATCCTCACCCATGAAATTTTACTTCTCTTTATTGTCTTTTCTCGTATCCTTCCTGGCTTTTCACTTCAGTCTACTCGCGCAAATTGATGACAAGCGAGGTATTGTAGTCAAAGGTGCTCAATTGGAAAAAGTGAAAGATGGGTTTTCTTTTACCGAAGGACCTGCTGTGAACCGCTTTGGCGATGTTTATTTTACTGACCAACCCAATGATAAAATTTACCTATGGAATGCCAATAGCAATCAAGTCTCCTTGGTCAAAGAAGGTACCGGCAGATCCAATGGTTTGTTTGTTCAATTGGATGGAAAAGTGATAGCCGCCGCCGATTTAAAAAATGAATTGGTAGAATTTGACATGCAAACGGGAAAAGAAAAGGTCTTGGTCACTTCTTTTAAGGGGAAAAAATTGAATGGTCCCAATGACGTTTGGGTTCGACCAAGTGGGGGACTGTACTTTACCGATCCCTTGTATCCCCGACCCTATTGGGAAGGAATTCGTGGGAAAGAAATGCAACAGGATGGACAACACGTCTATTTTCTTTCTGAGGATAGAACGGAGTTGTTTAGGGTCACCCAAGATTTGACACAACCCAACGGGATCATTGGTACTCCCGATGGAAAGATTCTTTATGTGGCCGATATCGGAGCATCTAAAACCTGGAAGTACGACATTCAAGACGACGGGTATTTGACCAATAAAACCCTTTTCTGCGAAATGGGATCCGACGGCATGACTATAGACGATAAAGGGAATGTTTACCTCACAGGCAAGGGAGTCACGGTTTTTAACAAGTTTGGAGAAAAAATCGCCCACATTCCTGTCCCTGAAAATTGGACAGCCAATGTAACCTTTGGTACCTTAACTAGGAATGTATTGTTTATTACTGCCATGGGATCTGTTTATACTTTGAAAATGAAAACAAGAGGGGTTTGGTAAGAAAAAGTAAGTTGAAGCCAGCAAATTCATGAAAACCAAAGAATGCCCTTCTTGTGCCATGGAAATTGAAAGATCATTATCCATTTGCTCTATTTGTGGATATGAATTTCCAAAAAGAGCTCCTTGGATTACATGGATGGCTATTTTTTTACTGCTTATTTGGTTACTTTCCTATTTCTTATAAAAGTCCTATCTGATGAACAAACGAACCTTTTTAAAAAACATCACAGCCTTAGGTATTGGAGGAAGTTTATTGCCAGGCACCGTGCAAGGTATTTCTTTGAAAAATGTAGATTGGAATCGGGAGGATATTTGGGATCAACTTCGAGCAGGATATAAACTTAAACCCGATTACCTTAATTTCGAGAACGGTTATTACTGCTTTTTACCGGAAGAACTTTTAGAAAAATACATTTCCCACATTAGGGAGGTTAATTACCAAGGCTCCCACTACATGCGGGGCGTTCAGTTTGAAAATAAAGCCAAATCAGCGGCTGCACTAGCAAAATTGGTGGGTGCTGATTCCGAAGAAGTCGTGTTGACCAGGAATACTACCGAATCACTAGACTTAATCATTTCAGGCTTTCCTTGGCAGGTTGGAGATGAAGCAGTATATGCTCATCAGGATTACGGAAGTATGCAGACCATGTTTGAGCTGGCATCAAAGCGTTGGGGGATAAAAACCATTAAAGTTGATATTCCCATGCATCCCACATCGGATGAAGAAGTAGTGGAAGTCTACCGCAAGGCCATTACTTCCAAGACCAAATTGATGATGGTGCCTCATATTGTAAATATCACTGGACATATCTTGCCAGTAAGAAAAATTGCTGATATGGCGCATGCACATGGGGTGGATATAATGTTGGATGGGGCGCATGCGGTGGGTCATTTTACCTTTTCTATGCATGACCTGGACTGTGATTACTACGGTTCTAGTTTGCACAAATGGTTGAGCGTTCCTTTGGGCGCAGGCATGTTGTTTGTGAAAAAAGATAAAATCCAGAAGATTCAGCCTTTATTGGCGCCATTCAATCTAGGTCTTGAAACCATTGGTTATCTCAATCATATCGGTACCCATCCAGCGGCTACCGACCTTACGGTGATTGATGCGATTGCCTTCCAAGAGCAAATTGGCTCCAAAAGAAAAGAAGACCGATTGCGGTTTTTACAAAAATATTGGAGCGATCAGGTTCGGGGAATTTCTGGAATTCAAGTAAATACACCTATAGATCCTGCACGTTGCTGTGGAATTGGTAACGTATGGGTGGAAAAATTTGCTCCTTCTGAAATGAGTAAAGTCCTTTTAGAGAAATACAAGATTTTTACCGCAGCTATAGATGGGTCTGGAGTTCGAGGAGTGCGGGTTTGTCCAAATATTTACACCAGTACAGCCGATTGCGATCAATTGGTGGCTGCGTTAAAAGACATGGCAAAATAATTTATTTTATATAAAAAAATCGCCCCTTTGTCTCAGCTTTTGCATTAGAAACGGATTTTTTTTCTTTTTTTTTAAGTTTTTACCCAAATAACTTGCAATTCTTTGCTGTTCATACAACATTTGCACCCTTGTATGATGGCGATTACCCTAAATCCTTTTCATCTTTCTCTTTCAGCTTTGATTCTCAAAGCTTTTGGGCTAAGGTTTGCCTCAATGCTAATAATTTTTTCGAGGCAGGCCTTCAGGGCTTGACCCTTCGCATGTTCTTGTTTTCCTACGGGGAAAACACCACTAGCCATTTTAATTCCTTTAACAGTCCAAAATAACATCAGAGATGATGTCCATTAAATCCTATGAGTGAAATTTCATTTATCATTTGTGTAGCAGATGCATCCCATAAGAAGTATTCCAGCCAAATAACTGCTGAAATGGAAAATTCAGCAAAGGCAAGGGGTACGGGAATTGCTAAACGAAGCCCAGCCTATGTAGAGGCCAAAATGGAAGAAGGAAAAGCGGTGATCGCTCTTACCGAAACAGGTGTTTGGGCAGGTTTTTGTTATATAGAAGCCTGGGGACACGGAAAATTTGTGGCCAATTCCGGCTTAATTGTTTCTCCAGAGTTTAGACAATCTGGGCTTGCTAGAAAAATAAAGCAAGAAGTATTTAAGTTAAGTCAACAAAAGTATCCAGAATCCAAAATTTTCGGTTTGACTACTGGAGCTGCGGTGATGAAAATTAATTCAGAATTGGGTTATATCCCTGTTTCTTATGCAGACCTAACCGACGATGAGGAATTTTGGAAAGGATGTCAAAGTTGTGTCAACTTTGAGATTTTAATGTCTAAAAAACGCCAAAATTGCCTTTGCACAGCCATGTTATACGATCCCAAAACAAACAAGAAAGACTAAAAATCTAGGTATGAAAAAAGTAGTTTTAGCCTATAGTGGTGGTCTAGATACCACCTTTTGTGCCCTTCACCTTTCCAAAGACCTAGGTTATGAAGTCCACGCAGCATTGGTAGATACAGGAGGATTTTCAAAGGATGAATTACTTGAAATCCAAGGTAGAGCAGAGGTATTGGGGATTGCCTCATTTAGAGTCTTGGAGGTCAAAGAAGTTTATTATCAACAGGTAATCAAGTACTTGATTTTTGGCAATGTTTTAAAAAACGATACCTATCCCCTATCCGTCTCAGCCGAGCGTATTGTTCAAGCTACATCTTTAGCTGAATATGCACTTTCTGTAGGAGCTGAGGCAGTAGCGCATGGATCTACGGGTGCTGGCAATGATCAAGTTCGTTTTGATATGATTTTCCACATCCTTGCCCCAGAATTACAAATTATCACCCCCATTCGAGATCTCAAGCTTTCTAGACAGGAAGAAATAGATTACCTCAAACAGCATGGAGTGGAAATGAATTTTGAGAAGGCAGCCTACTCGGTTAACAAAGGAATTTGGGGTACTTCTGTGGGAGGAAAAGAGACCTTGAGCTCCTCTGATTTTCTTCCAGAAGAGGCTTGGCCCACTCCAGTAAGTAAAAAAGATCCTTCTGAAGTTACTTTAGAATTTGTGGAAGGGGAATTGCTTGCTTGCAACGGAACTAGGTATTCTAGCCCGGTAGAAGCCATTCTTCAGCTATCGGCATTGGCCGCACCGTATGGAATAGGAAGAGATATTCATGTGGGGGATACCATTATTGGAATTAAAGGAAGAGTAGGATTTGAAGCTGCTGCTCCCCTCATCATAATCAAAGCGCACCACCTGCTAGAAAAACATACCCTAACCAAATGGCAATTGTCTTGGAAAAAGCAAGTAGCCGAATTCTATGGCAACCATTTGCACGAAGGCCATTATTTGGATCCCGTCATGCGCAACCTAGAAGTTTTTTTAAAAGACACCCAAAAATATGTGACGGGGGAAGTACGGGTGTTGCTTCAACCCTACAGATTTACCTTACTGGGAATCAAATCGGAATTTGATTTGATGTCTTCCAAATTTGGATCTTATGGTGAGATGAATAAGGGATACACAGGGGAAGATGTGAAAGGGTTTACTAGAATTGTAGGTAACCAAACAGCCATTTTCCACAAAGTCACACGAAAGCCATGAAGACTATTCGAACAGCCATAGTAGGAGGAGCAGGCTACACTGGAGGGGAGCTAATACGTCTACTAATTCATCATCCCATTTGTGAATTGGTTTGTATCCAATCTTCGAGTCAGAAAGGAAAAAAAATTACTGAGGTGCACTCGGATTTATTGGGTGAATCAGATCTGGTATTCTCTGAAAACCTTCCTGTAGAGCACTTGGATGCTGTATTTCTTTGTTTACCTCATGGAGAAGCAGTTACATTTTTAACTAGCTATTCCTTGGCTCCAAGCACGGTAGTGATCGATCTTTCTCACGATTTTAGAGATGAATCCCAGGGTTTTACTTACGGATTGCCCGAGGTGAATAAGAAAAAAATCAAAGCTTCTAAAAAAATTGCAAATCCTGGATGTTTTGCAACGGCTATACAACTGGCCCTTGCTCCTGCTGTACAGCAGGCTTGGATCAAGGAAAACGTTCATGTGACCGGAATTACAGGGTCAACCGGTGCAGGAAAAGGCTTATCAGAAACCACACACTTTAGTTACCGGTCTGGTAATATTTCAGTTTACAAGGTATTCGTACACCAACACCTGAAGGAAATTAAAAGAACATTTCGTCAGTTGCAGGATAAGGTTTCACCGGAAATTCTATTTGTTCCGTATCGCGGAAATTTTACCCGTGGGATTTGGGTAACGGCCTACTTTCCCTTTGCAGGAACCTTAAGCGAAGCTCTAGCCACTTATCATAATTTCTATCAAGATGCTGCATTTACTCACATATCTGCTCAGGAGATTCATCTAAAACAGGTGATCAATACCAATAATTGCGTACTTCATCTTCAACAAGAAGCAGGACAACTAATCATCCATGCAGTACTTGATAATTTGTTGAAGGGAGCTTCTGGTCAAGCCGTACAAAACTTTAATCTTGCCTTTGGTCTAGACGAAGGGATGGGGCTCAAGTTGAAGCCCAGTGTTTATTAGTTCTATGTTCAGCAACCTCACAAAAGATGAAACTATTTGATGTATATCCGCTTATCCCCGTCACCATTGTGCGTGCTGAAGGGAGTCGTCTATGGGATGACGAGGGTACAGAGTACCTCGATCTTTATGGAGGACACGCGGTCATTTCCATAGGACATAGCCATCCGCATTACGTGAAAAGAATCAGCGAACAGCTTTCTTCCCTCGGTTTTTATTCCAATTCCATTCAAATCCCCATACAGCAAGCCTTAGCCAACAAATTGGCTGAGCAATCTTGTCTTCACGAATACCAATTGTTTTTAGTCAACTCAGGCGCAGAAGCCAATGAGAATGCTATAAAAATGGCTTCTTTTTCAACTCAAAAATCAGGATTTATTTCTTTCTCAGGAGCCTTTCATGGGAGGACTTCGGCTGCCGTTGCATTAACCGATAATCCCAAATTGATCGCTCCCTGCAATGCGAGAGAAGATTTTCATATTCTTCCTTGGGGGGATTTGGAAGCAGTAGAAAAAGTACTTGCTAAAAATTCAATCGCTGGCATCCTAATCGAAGGTATCCAAGGAGTAGGTGGCATACAAGTTCCAAGGCCTGAATTCCTTTTGGGTTTAGCCAAACTAGCCAAGCAATGGGGAGCGAAGTTGATTTTGGATGAAGTGCAGTCTGGGTATGGAAGAACGGGCCGTTTCTTTGCGCATCAATGGGTAGATGGTTTTCAACCTGACCTTATCACCGTTGCCAAAGGAATGGGGAATGGATTTCCCCTAGGGGGGCTTCTTTTATCTCCTGAATTCAAGCCCAGTTATGGTCTCCTTGGTACCACTTTTGGAGGAAATCATGTGGCTTGTGCTGCGGGCTTAGCCGTTTTGGAAGTAATGGAAAAGGAAAAATTACAAGAGAATGCATTACTACTTGGGGAAAAATTGATGGCGGCCTTGAAGTCCGTACCTGGAGTGAAGGAAGTGAGAGGAAAAGGACTGATGGTCGGAATTGATTTGGATCGCGATGCAGCACCCGTTCGTAACGAATTGGTTAGTAGATTTAAGATTTTTACTGGTTCTGCCGCCACCAAGGAAACGATCCGGATTCTTCCCCCTTTGTCTATACAATGGAATCAACTACATTCGTTTGTAGATGCCCTAAAGCAGGCGTTAAACAGTTAATTGGATAATGATTTTTTAAAAAAATGAGCATGAAGCACTTTATTCAATTCGAATCCAAAGACCTTGGAGAAAAGCTACTAAACTTGGCTTTGGCCTATAAGGCAAATCCTAGAAGGGATGATCACAAGGGAATAGGTAAACGTGTGGGTTGTATTTTCTTGAATCCTTCCCTTCGTACAAGAGTTTCTACGCAAATTGCTGCACAGCATCTTGGGATGGAGGCCATGGTACTCAACATGGATAAAGAAGGTTGGGCCTTGGAAATGCAAGAAGGAGCTATTATGAATAAAGGTTCTGTGGAGCATATTAAAGATGCAGCAGCAGTTTTAGGAAATTATTTTGATATCCTGGCCATACGAGCTTTTCCTACCTTGAATAATAAGGAAGAAGATACTACAGATTACGTTTTGCACCAGTTTATGAAGTACAGTGGAGTGCCCGTTGTAAGTTTGGAATCTGCTATTCGCCATCCCCTACAGAGTTTAGCAGATCAAATTACAATAGCCGAATGTGCTCCAGTGCAAAGAAAACCCAAAGTAGTTTTGACTTGGGCTCCCCATATAAAAGCAATTCCTCACGCCGTAGCCAATAGTTTTTCAGAATGGACGGTGGGTATGGGACACGAGCTCACCATAGTACATCCCGAAGGATACGAATTGGATCCGAAGTTTACCCAAGGAGCAACTATAAGTTATGATTTAAATAAATCATTACAAGATGCTGATTTTGTGTATATTAAAAATTGGTCAGCGTTCAATGATTATGGAAAAATCTTGTGTACAGACGAGCGCTGGATGCTAACCGAAAAGCACTTGAGCAAGTCACCTGAGGCAAAAATCATGCATTGCTTGCCTGTTAGAAGAAATGTAGAGTTGTCGGATGAACTTTTGGATGGAAACAGATCTTTGGTCCAATTGCAAGCAAAAAATAGGATATATGCCGCCCAGGCTGTGCTCAGCACTATGGTAGATAGTTTAACAGGAATCAAGTAAAATGAAACTTTCAATCGTCAAAATTGGAGGCAATGTCATTGATTTTCCAGAAGAGCTGGAGGAATTCATCACTATTTTCGCAAAGCTACCTGGACCGAAAGTGCTGGTGCATGGAGGAGGAATCATGGCTTCTAGGTTTGGGGAAAGTTTGGGAATCATGCCTGAGATGGTGGACGGAAGAAGAATCACGGATAAGGACACCTTGGACATCGTCACCATGGTCTATGCGGGTTTAATCAATAAAAACTTGGTAGCAAAGCTGCAGTCAAGTAAAGTAAATGCCCTTGGGCTAACTGGAGCAGATGGGAATTTGATTCAATCCGTCAAGCGCCCTGTAAAAGGAATAGATTATGGTTTTGTGGGGGATATTCAAAAAGTAAATGTGGATTTTCTTTCCATTCTACTTCAAGGGGGGATGGTCCCTGTACTCAATGCCATTACTCATGATAAGAAGGGACAGTTATTAAACACCAATGCAGATTCTGTCGCTTCTGCCGTTGCCACGAGTTTGGCAAAGGACCATTTGGTAGATCTTTATTTCTGTTTCAACAAAGCGGGGGTATTGGTGGACGAGAAAAATGAGCAATCCATCATTCCATTGATCAATGAGGATATTTACGGGGAACTTAGAAAAGAAAATGTGATCCATTCGGGAATGATTCCAAAGTTGGACAATGCTTTTGATGCCTTAGGTAAGGGAGTTCAGCGGGTTTGGATTGGAAAAGCTGAAAATTTGGCAATGGCATTCAAGGGTAAACTGGCAGGTACCATTATCGAACGACAACGATACGACTTGTACTGATGGAAAATTCAGCCCAAGAAGCCATACAGGTATTGAAGCAATTTATTGCAATCCCCTCTTTTTCTACCCAAGAAAAAGAAGCGGCTGATCTAATTGAATCCCTGCTGCACCAAAAAGGTTTCTCTTGCCAAAGAGAAGGAAATAATGTATGGGCTTTTGTCAA
>Ga0315903_10010641_pt1 | contig 10928 bp, 12 predicted proteins | sample LakEriMetagenome_7_FD_203524 | JGI IMG/M metagenome (GOLD analysis project Ga0315903, IMG submission 203524) | Freshwater fungal communities from buoy surface, Lake Erie, Ohio, United States - Buoy 2 MA119 | ecosystem: Environmental > Aquatic > Freshwater > Lake | place: USA: Lake Erie, Ohio... | reverse complement strand
TATCACCAACCAATTTTGTGATATTCCAATGGATTTCCATGATTGTGGTGATAGCGCTTTTCATTATCGGAAATCGTTCCTACAAAAAGAGCACTAGAGCACCCAAAGGAATTGGCAATGCACTTGAAATGCTAACAATGATGATTCGTGACACCGTTGTGCGTCCGAATATTCCTAATGACAAACTTGTTTCCGCATATTTACCGTATTTCCTTTCCGTCTTCTTTTTCATCTATGCAATGAATTTGGTGGGTTTGCTTCCGGGTGGACACACTGCGACATCTGCGATCGGAACGACAGCGGGGCTTGCAATCACGGCATTCTTGATGGTGAATATTGTCATCCCTGCGAAAGCGATGGGTCCGGTAGGAGCAGTAAAATCATTCCTTCATCACTTATTAGGTGGAGCACCTTGGTGGTTGGCGCCGATTATGGTTCCGATTGAAGTTGTTGGGATATTCACGAAGCCATTCGCGCTTGCGATTCGTTTGTTTGCTAATATGTCTAGTGGACACATCATTCTGTTCACGCTGATTGGATTTATTTTCTTTTTCAATACAGCTGCGGTTTCGCCGGTTGTATCTCTCTTTTCGATCTTTATTTATTTCTTAGAAATTCTTGTTACATTCCTTCAGGCATATATTTTCACTATGCTGACAGCGGTATTTACAGGATTGGTGCTCGGCGATCATGCCGATGGAGAGCATCATTGATTTTTGAGCAGAGAAAACGCTCATTTATATTGATTTGTTATTAACCTTTTTGGTTTTTTTTACTGTACCAACTTTTTTTTGGAGAAAACAATGGAAGCAAAAGCACTTGCATGGCTCGCTGCCGGTTTGGGCGTAGGAATCACTGTATTCGGCGTAGGTACCGGTATCGGACCTCTTGTAGCGGCAGCTCTTGAAGCAGGCGCTCGTCAACCCGAGACAGCAAAAGATGCTCGTACAACGATGATTATCGGTGCGGCTCTTATCGAAGGTGTTGCTCTTTTGGCTTGTATCATTTGTATTCTTCTCGCAACAAAATAATTTGTTCGAGAATTGAAATTGCAAAGGCAGTCCTGCTTAGGTGGGACTGCCATGTATTAACAATATTCGTTTTGTCAAGAGACAAAACATTTACTCACGATAAAGTATACTGAAATGGACGCTTTGCTTAGTGTAAATCCCGGATTGATGATATGGACCATCATCAATTTTTTGCTGTTCTTTCTACTTCTTGGGAAGTTTGGGTTTAAGCCGATGCTTGCGGCATTGGAAGCTCGTGAACAGAGAATCAATGATTCCATAGATCAGGCTGAACAAGCCAATGAATTGGCTCAAAAATCCATGCAGGAGAGTCGTGAGAAATTGTCGAAGGCTCAAAATGAAGTCATGGACATGCTGAAAGAAGGAAAGAATCAGGCAGAGTCCATTATTCGTAGTGCTTCTGAAGAAGCAGAGCGAATCAAGCAATCTAAACTTGAAGAAGCTTTGCGAGAAATTGCTCGTGAGAAAGAAGTTGCATTGCAATCATTACGCACAGAAATGGCAACATTGATTGTGCAGGCAACAGATAAAGTCATCGGTAAAGTGATCAATGCCGAACAGCATCGCTCTCTCATCGATGCCACGGTGAATGAATTGTCGAATAATTAATAAGAAATCGCACTATGGCATCTTCAACACGCATTGCAAATCGCTATGCATCTGCTTTGATGAATCAGGCAAAGGCCGATGGTACATTGGAAACGGTGTCGAAAGATTTTCAAGTCATCATGAATGCAGTACATGCATCCGATGAATTTGTGGCATTATTGAATAGTCCTGTCATCAGACACATTGCCAAAGTCAGCATCTTCAAGGAGATGTTCGCTTCAAATATTTCGCAATTGATGATGAACTTTTTGATTTTGCTTGCTGAGAAGCACAGAGAATCCATTATTCCGGATATATTTTCTTCATTTACTGATTTGTATAATCAAGAAAAGAAATTGGTCCCGGTACGATTCACATCTGCTGTTGAAATTGATGAAGCATTGCGTAATAAATTGATCGAGTCTATTGCGAAAAGAACAGGCAAAACCGTATTGCCTACTTTTTCAGTCGATCCAGCTCTCAAAGGTGGAGTCACGATTCGCATTGCAGACACAATGATTGATGCTTCACTTAGACATCAACTTGACATTTTGTATAGTGAACTTACAGGATCAGCCACACATTTAATGGCTTGAGCCTTTTCGTTTTTACAGGGAAAATATGATGGCATCACTTTGCTTTGTCATAATATGTACTTTGATTTCAAGTCTGAACCTTTTTGCTCAGGCAACCGGATCAGTTCAGGCTGAAGGTGATGCACAATTGGTCAGTTCATTGAAGTTGAAACCAAAAAATGGCCTATTCTATATGTCCATGGGCTCCGGAAATCCTCAAAAGGAATTTCAGAGCAATATCGGAACGGGAGGATTTGCCTTCATCATGGGTGGAGGATATTCCTTTGAACCGATTCTACCTAAGAGATATACGGATTTCAATGCCTCATTGGTATTGGGTATGGATCTTGGTTATGTGACTCTTGACAGAAATAGGCGACCAGCAGTATATTATCAACGCTATGATGATTATGTGTACTCAAATACAGTAGTTCCTATTGATTTATTTGCTCGATTGCAATTCAATGTCGCTCAATGGGTTTTCCCATATGCTGAAATCACGGGTGGTATGAATGTTTATAGTGCCACGACTGATGGTGAGTATCGCGAGATAGTTCGCCGAGATGGACAAAATGTTACGGAAACCCGGACCACAGAGATCTATTCCAATCGCTCTGTCTTTTGGAAATATGGCATCGGTGCCGGCATGATGATAAAGCTCGTTGAGAATATCACATTGCCAAATAAGGCCAGCAGTATTTTGCTTGACATCAAAGCTCGATATAATTATGGATTACCATCTAATTATCAGAAAGTAATTGATGTTGATCAAACTGGCACGACAAAGTATGAAAGTTATGAAAATGCAGGAACGGATATGCTTTTTGTGCAGGCCGGCATTGCATTCAGATTCTAATTGAACATTTTTTTCTTTGAATAATACACAGGTAGATTGATCATGGCAGAAGTTCGACCCGAAGAGATCTCCGCTATTTTACGCCGACAGCTTTCCGGCTTCGAGAATGAAGCCGACATCTATGAGGTCGGGACAGTTCTTCAAGTGGGTGACGGTGTTGCTCGCGTTTATGGATTGACAAAAGTTCAGGCATCGGAATTGGTTGAATTCCCAAATGGTGTCATGGGTATGGTGCTCAATCTTGAAGAAGACAATGTGGGTGTAATTCTCTTTGGAGATGATCGCCTCGTGAAAGAAGGTGATACTGTCCGCCGTACCGGAAAAATCGCTTCTGTGCCGGTTGGTGAAGCATTGCTCGGACGCGTCGTTAATCCTTTGGGCGTACCCATCGATGGTAAAGGTCCTGTATTAACAAATCAATCTTTGCCAATCGAGCGTAAAGCTTTGGGTGTAATTGAGCGTCAGCCGGTTACTGAACCATTGCAAACAGGTCTCAAGGCAATTGATGCTTTGATTCCAATTGGTCGTGGTCAGCGTGAATTGATCATTGGTGATCGTCAGACAGGTAAGACTGTTGTTGCACTCGATACCATCATCAATCAAAAATATACTCATACAGAAGAAGCCAAGAAACTTGGTATCAATCCTGTTTACTGTATTTATGTAGCGATCGGACAAAAAGGTTCAACTGTTGCCAATGTTGTTGCAACTCTTGAAAAATATGGCGCGATGGACTATACAATCATCGTAGCTGCGAATGCTGCCGATCCTGCGCCACTTCAATTCATCGCTCCATATTGCGGTGCATCGATGGGTGAATTCTTCCGTGATTCAGGTCGCCACTCACTTGTGATTTATGATGATTTGACAAAGCAGGCCGCTGCTTATCGTCAGGTTTCATTGCTCCTTCGTCGTCCACCGGGACGTGAGGCATATCCTGGTGATATTTTCTATCTGCATAGCCGCTTGCTCGAGCGTGCAGCGAAACTCAGTGATGCACTTGGTGGCGGATCCATGACTGCGCTTCCTGTTATTGAAACACAAGCAGGTGACGTGTCCGCATATATTCCAACGAATGTTATTTCCATCACAGATGGTCAGATTTATCTTGAATCCAATTTGTTCAATGCCGGCGTTCGTCCTGCTTTGAATGTTGGTATCTCTGTTTCTCGTGTGGGTGGTAATGCTCAAATCAAAGCCATGAAGCGCGTTGCGGGTCCTTTGAAATTGGAACTCGCGATGTTCCGCGAATTGGAAGCATTTGCAAAGTTTGGTTCAGATCTTGACAAATCCACAATGCAACAATTGCGTCGTGGTGCGAGATTGACTGAGATTTTGAAGCAACAGCAATATTCACCGGTTACTCTTGAAAGACAAATCGCCCTCGTATTTGCGGCTACAAATGGTTATCTCGATGAGATTCCCGTTGAGAATTGTCGTGAATTCGAAAATGAATTCCTTGAGCTCATGGAAACAAAGCATAAAGCTCTTCTATTCTCAATCGTGGAAGTAAAAGACATTACTGATTCGATCAAGAAAGACTTGAATGAAGTGCTTACTTCATTCACAGAGAGATTCAAAGCGATTCGCGGAATCAATTGATAATATAGGAAATCTTGTCCCATGATTGCAGTCACAGGAGCCGCCGGATTCATCGGTAGTTGTTTCGTGAAAACGCTCAATGAAAAAGGATATAATGATATTCTGATCATTGATTCTTTGGAACAAGATGATCGTTGGAATAATCTCGTAACAAAGCGCTTTCGAGGCATAGAACATCCGGAGGTGTTCAAGAGAAAATGCTCTGAGGGACAATATGATGCGAGTGATATTTCGGCATTGATTCATTTGGGTGCATGTTCATCCACCACTGAACGCAATGCGGAATATCTTCTTGAAAACAATTATCGTTATAGCATGGCCATGGCACAATTTGCCATGGCACATGATATACCGTTCATCTATGCCAGCAGTGCAGCCACTTATGGCGGAGGTGATCAGGGCTATGATGATGCCTCTTCGATAGGTCTTCGTCCTTTGAACATGTATGGATATTCCAAACAACTGTTTGATGAATGGATGATTGACAATGGCTATGATGCATCTGCCATTGGCATCAAATTCTTCAATGTGTTTGGTCCGAATGAGTATCACAAAGGCGATATGGCCAGCATGATTTACAAATCATGGAAACAAGTGATGTCGCAAGGATATATCTCACTGTTTGCCTCAGATATTTCCGAATATCCCGATGGCGGACAAATGCGAGATTTTATTTATGTGAAGGATGCTTGCGAAGTGATGTGGAAGATGCTCAATGAGAAATCACCCAAAGGCATTGTAAATCTTGGAACAGGCAAAGCGCGTACTTGGAATGATTTGGCTAATTCGGTATTCAAAGCACTTGGCAAAGAAATTGATATTCGATATGTGTCCATGCCTGATTCACTGAAAGGACAATATCAATATTACACTCAGGCAGAAATGAAGAAATTACAAACTTCGACTTCTGCACATGATTTTATGGAATTGGAAGATAGCATTGGTGATTATGTGATCAATCATTTGCAAGATTCCACGAAACGATACTATTGACATACATTTTTACTTGAAGCATAGATATGGCAACACTGAGAGATATACGCAATCGCATCACAGCCGTGAAGAACACAGCCAAGATTACCTCTGCAATGCGCATGGTTGCTGCGGCAAAATTGCGCAGAGCACAGGAAGCGATTTTATCGACAAGACCATATACCGATAAGTTTTCCGAAGTGCTGTCAAATTTGGCCGGCTCAGCTTCAGAAGACTATTTCCATCCTTTGCTTCGTAAACCTGAAGTCATCAAACATATTGCTATTGTCGTGATTTCTTCCGACCGTGGATTATGCGGAAGTTTCAATACGAATGTTCTTCGCTTGGCTCAGCAATATATTGAGCAAACTGTTCCTGCAGAATTTCCTCAAGCGAAAGTCAGTGTTGTTGCAGTAGGTAGAAGATCAAGTCAATTCTTCGCAAAAAGCTCACATACAGTATTGGCCTCATATCCTGAGGTATTTGCACAATTGAAATTTGCGACTGCATCCGAAATTGCTGGTATTGTGGCGAATGGTTTCATCAATGAAGAATTCGATCGAGTGATGATTTTCAATAATGAATTCAAATCGATCATCAAGCAAGAAACAACATGCAAGCAATTATTGCCAGTTGAATCAGTGGCTAATGAATCTGCCACGAACAATGATTATATATTCGAGCCAAGTCGCAGTGATATCATGGACACCATCCTTCCGAAATTTGTGAATACACTCGTATGGAAAGGATTGCTCGAATCAAATGCTGCAGAACAAGCAGCAAGAATGATGGCGATGGAAAGTGCTACTACAAATGCACGCGATCTCATCCGCTCATTGCAATTGTCCTATAATAAGGCTCGACAAGCATCCATTACTACAGAAATGCTTGAAATCGTCGGCGGAGCTGAAGCTTTGAAAGCATAAAAAGTATCTAAATGACCTATTTCTGTTGTTTTTTTACTTTTTTAACATTCTTTACAGCTTTTTTGTGGTGTAGGACTGAGGTTTCAGCGTAATTTCGTGTGTTCACAAGCACACAATTTTAAGGTTTGATATGAAAAAGAATTTCATGAGCATATTGCTCGCAAGTTTCGTGTTCTTCGGTCTTGCAACATTTGCATCAAGTTGCAAAGATGATTCATGCGTGAATCCAACTGAGACTGCAGCGATTGTTGATGTTGAAGTATTTGACATTGATGCAACATATGCGAAAGTTTTTTCCGGTAATGGCGATGTTATTGAACAAAATGATCCACGCGGCGGTGGACCCGGCAAGCGTGATACAGTGCGCGGCGGTGGTCGTGATACAGTCAAGCGTGATCCATCTTCAAGACCAATGCCATGGCAATCTATTCTTCCTTGCCTGAAACTCACTCCAGAGCAAAATGCACAATTGCGTGAATTCATGATGGCTCAACGCGAATGTGAAAAGTCAGCTCGCGAACAATTCCGTACTGAATTAGAACCATTGCGCAGAGCACAAAAAGCGGCAATGGATGCAATCCGTGCAGATCTCAAAGCAGGTACAATCACTCGTGAAGAAGCAAATGCAAAAGTAAAAGCTCTCAATGAGCGCATGAAGAATGCAACTCAAGAAGCAGAGGCGAAAGTAAGAGTAGCGGTGAAAGCATGCATGGATAGATTCTTTGCAAGACTTGAATCCATCTTAACACCTGAGCAACTTGCTTTGTGGAATGAATGGAAAAGAACAGGCAAATCACCTTGCCCAAAAAATCCAAGTGGCAGACCATAAGCATTTATATTCTGACTTCAATCGAAGCCTCATCCGAAAGGATGGGGCTTTTTTGTTTTTGTGTGTAACCGATTCTTATTGTCAATGTTATTCTATTCAAGAAGGAAATGATAGATGAAAATAGAATTCAAAAAGTAATGTAACCAAGTTTCCTCATCATTGTTATTACTTCTGAAACACATGAAAACATTTGAACGAGAGGTTCAGTCAGATCGCCGGCAATCTGCATGACAGCTCACCAAATACAGAATACCTTTTAACTTTCTATAAGGAATGGAACAATGAACAAACTGATCACAAAAAGCATGTTTTTGCTTGCAGCAGTGTTCGTGACAGTATTTGCATCAAGCTGTACTGATCAACTCTCAACAATTTCTCCTGTTGAAAATTCAACAGAAATGTTTGCATCAATGTATGATGTAGAGTCAATGGCTACTTCCATCATTGATGACAATGATCAAGGAATGTTTGCAAAAGGCGGTCGTGGTAAAGGTCCCGGTCGTGGACATGGAAAAGATGATCGCGATCGTGATGATCGTAAAGGCGATAGTCTCAAGCCAAAGCGTGCACATCTTCGTGCGGTGATTGATTGCTTGAAACTCACCGAAGATCAAATGAAGCAAGTACAGGCTTTGCATCAAGCAAAACATGATTGTGAAAAATCAGCAAGAGAACAGTTTAGAGCTATAGCTGGTCCTATCCGTCAAGAAGAGAAAGTATTGCATAAATCGCTTCATGAGCAATTGAAGGCAGGAACCTTGACAAGAGCTGAAGCCAATGCACAATTGGAAGCATTTAAAGCAAAGAATGCAGCTGTGATGCAATCTGCGATTGAAACTATGAAAGCAGCTGTCAAAGCCTGCAATGATACATTGCTTGCCGGTATCGAAGCGCTTCTAACTCCTGAGCAATTGCTTCTCTGGAATCAATGGAAAGCAACAGGAACAAATCCATGTGACACTCCGTCCAATGGCGATGTCATCGGTGGATGATTCACAGAATCGAAATATTCAATGCCTCAATCTTTGTTGATTGGGGCTTTTTTTTTAAAAAAAGCGTATATTGTGTCACTTCTAATCATAATGAAATCAAGGAATTGGCGATGAACCAGTTATTAAAAATCCTACTTGTGGCATTCATGGTCTCCCTAATCGGTTGCTCAAATACTATTGAACCGACAGATACAATGAATGGCGTTGAAAATTCCGCATCTATTTCAAAAGGTAATGTTGATAATGACACATTCTTTTCACAAGATGATGACGATTCTTGTGGCGAAGGGAAAGAAAGACAATTATCATCAATTTCATTTGAAAAAATGATTGATTGTTTGGGATTGAGTGAAAGCCAAAAAGCTGCTTTGAATGCATTGAAAATTGAAAATAACAATGCATGTAAATCCGCTAAAGAGAAGTTTGATGCTGCAAAGAAAAATGCACTCAAAACATTGCTTTCAGAACAAGCCAAATGCAATGCTTCTGCTAAAAATGATTCGGAAAAAAGATCAATCTATGAACGATTGAAGAAAATCTATAATGAAGCTACTACGAAAGCTGAAGCAGCCTATAAATCATCATTGAAAAATCACAATAAGAAATTTTATGATGCTTTCTGCACCATTTTGACTGCTGAGCAAATTGCAAAGCTCAATTTGTGGCTTTCAGGCAAGAATCCATGTGATACAACAAATACAGGTGGAACAGGTTCTGGCGATACAGGTTCCGGTACAATCGGTTCAGGTGGAACAGGTTCAGGTGATACAGGCTCCGGCGGAACAGGTACCGGTATAGGAACAGGTGGTTGATTCCAATCTCACATGAAGTATAAAGTGAACTCCGACTCAAGTCGGAGTTTTCTTTTTCTATCCACTTACAAAACACATTAAGACTTTCTGTAATTTTGTGGAATAATGTTTGACCAGATAGTGTATTATGATTGATTTCTTGGCATTGATTGGCAGAAAAGTGACCGGATTTTTCCGACAAATCGGACAGATCACGATATTGCTCATGCGCGTCATTCGATATTTACCGAGAGTCCATAAAGACCGTCGTCTGGTGCTCGAACAAATGTCGATAGTCGGTACTGAATCTCTCCCACTTGTCGTACTCATCGGTGCTTTCACCGGTGCTATCGCTGCATTGCAGGCCACAAATCTCTTCGCAAAATTCAATCTCATCGGTATTGCCAGACCATTTATTGGTGGTTCGATTTCAACTGTTGTGTTCACGGAACTCACGCCTGTACTGACAGCACTCGTCATTGCGGGCCGTGTGGGTGGTGCCATCGCCGCACAAATTGGAACGATGCAAGTATCCGAGCAAGTGGATGCTTTGGAAATGATGGCAATCGACAAAAATCGATATCTTGCCATGCCTCGCGTTGTTGCGGCACTAACCATGATGCCGGTGCTTGCTGTGTTTTCCAATCTAGTGGCCCTCATCGGTGCATATCTTCTCACTTCACTGAAATTTGATTTTTCCTTTGATATATTCTTTGATTCCATTCAGCGCTTCTTTCAGATTACAGAAGTTGTGCAGAGTTTGTTCAAATCCATGATCTTCGGCGGTGTCACCTCACTCGTGGGATGTCATGTGGGTTTCAGAACAGAAGGTGGAGCAGAAGGAGTTGGTAGATCCACAGTTCAAGCATTTACCATTTCTGCGGCAACCATTCTCATTTTGGATGCAGTCTTCGGATATATTTTTTAATTCGATTCAATGATCATGACCATACAAGACTTATTGAGCAAGGCCGATTCCAACTGGGACAATGCAGAATTGCTTATTCATATTGGCACTGAATTGGAATCTCGTACTCGTCTTCCGGAAGCTCGTAGAATTCTGGAAAGAGCTTTGGGACTGGCTCCGAAGGAATATCCTGATGCTTATGCAACTCTTGCATTCACACATTTTCGTGATAATGCATCTTCGGCAGAAAAGGGAGAAATGGCACTGATTCAAGGTCTTGAGATTACCGATTCCGATATTCTCAAAGCTTGGTATGTGGCATTTATCGATGATCCCCCGGCAAGAGATTATTTTATAGAGTATCTTTCTCAGCATCGAGATCCACGATTGCGTATTATTCTTGGTCATGCACTATTGTGGCAAGGCATGCATGATGAAAGCCAACTCGTATTGTCAGAAGCAATCAAAGGACTCGGTCCTGAATACATGGAAATTCTCCCCAAAGAATTGACCATATATTGCTCATCGATTGTTTGGCTCAAGGGTGCAAAGCCGGATTTGGATATTGAGCAAAAAGTCATTCCCATTCTCCTAGCATTGCAAGAGCGTTATCCTGAAGTGTATATGAATCATGCTACTGAAATCACTGCATGGCAAGTACTGAAGAACTGGAATAAAGTGATCGATGCATGCAAGAAAACACTCGCGAAATTCCCGGATGAAGAAACCACAATGTTGGCGATGGCCATAGCATATGACAAAATTGGAAAACAGCATCATGCATTGCATTATCTGGGAAGAGCAATCGGCATCAAGCCATCATTTGCAAGAGCTCGGATGGTTTCTGCTCGTATTTTGG
>Ga0315903_10010640_pt1 | contig 10928 bp, 13 predicted proteins | sample LakEriMetagenome_7_FD_203524 | JGI IMG/M metagenome (GOLD analysis project Ga0315903, IMG submission 203524) | Freshwater fungal communities from buoy surface, Lake Erie, Ohio, United States - Buoy 2 MA119 | ecosystem: Environmental > Aquatic > Freshwater > Lake | place: USA: Lake Erie, Ohio... | reverse complement strand
GCGCAACGACGTCCGCCAAGGTTGGGTCAACGTCTTCGCCACGCATAATCTTGCGTGTCCACGACTGACCACGTTTGCGGAATTCTCCGATGAGGTCGTTGTAGATACGGCGTTCATCGTCGGTCATATCATCGACGGCTTTGACCTCGGCGACGACGTGCTGGACATCGTGCACCGTCATGCCGTCCTCGATTCTGGCCATAACGGCATGGACTTCATCAGCGGTCAAGACGTCGCTCTCGAAAGTGCACTTCAGTGACTTCCCCGCTTTGATGCGACGCTCAAGTTTTTTTGTCAGCAGTCCCCAGTGTTCTTGGCGCATCGCCTTGGTATCTGGCAACAGCGCTGGCTCGGCGATGATGTCGGCGGCGGGTTGCGTCGCTTCCTGTGGTAACTCGGCCAATGGCGATTCGGTGGTCGGTGTCAAGAACATCTCGTCCACGTTGTCGTAGCCGAGGATGCGCATGGCGTCTGGCAGTGCGACACCGGCTTGCGTCAGTTTCAGGAGTGAGTCGGCACGGTCGGCTTCGTCGGCTTGCATGACGTCCAACTTCTCAGGGTCGAAGCGGATTTCGTAGCCAATCGGTCCGAGGAGCTGATTGTTCAGCACCTGCTCATAGAGTCCGAGGCGAGGCACGACGGTTTCACGCCAGAAACTTTGGCGGTCAGAGTCCGCCGTGGCGTAGTTGGCGGCGCTGGCTTCGAGCATGGTGCGAGGTACGCCCATGGTCATTGCGATGCTGGTGATGACCCGCTCTTGCAACTCTGGCAACATCATCGTGTTGATGTCGGGTGTGATTTTTTGGACTTTGATTTCTTGGGTACGCACAAACAAACTGCGAAAGGCGTTGGCCACTCCGTTGACTCGTTGTGAGAAATCGCCACGGAATCGCGCGAACTCGGCGTCGTCCATCGCTTCGGGTAAGTTCATCACCATCACGGGCTGTGCACCGCCCTCGAAGAACGCCGAGGTGAATCGTTCGAGGTAGTGACCCAGCTGTGCACTTTGTAGTGCGACGGCAGCAGGGGCGAGACCTGGGCGAATGTCGTCACGGTACGACGGCTCTCTGAAGTAGACAATCTCGTTGATAGTCCACGGTCCATACACTTTGCCCATCTGCGACTGGGTGAAGAGCGCACCGCTGTAGGGGTCTTCGAGCGTGGCCGCAGTTGGCTCGAAGCCGACGACCATGGTGGTCGGGTTCAACACGACGAAGCCCGTCATCGTGCGACCTCGGGTCACCTTGTACCAGTAGGCGCCACCTGTGAGCAGCATTGACCGCTCCGTGGCACGGATAAGCTCACTTACCGATTGACGCCATGGCCAATCCACGGTCTCACCTCGGCGGGTCAGTGTGTACGGCACCGTGCTGATCGCATCGCATCGCAAGTTCACCGCACGGTACAGCATCGGCACCACTTCGTAGGCATCGCTGGCAGTGGCGATGCGCCCACTACGGTTCAGGCTTTGCAGCCATCCAGGAATATTCAGGCTCACTGTGTCCACCCCCAGTCAAACTTCGGTTTACTCATCATCATCATCGCTCCTGACACGGCATCGACGTAGTCGTCATGGCCACCACTCGGGAACGCCACGACCTCATCGAGAAATGCTTTGACCCATTCACCACGCACGATGCGCACGGTGCCCGCCTCGGCTCTGGCCGCCCATGGCATGGCACGACTCACCTTGTCTTTGTCTACCTTGATTCCTTTGAACGTCACTCCAGATAATAGTGGGTCACGACGAAGGTCTTGGACCGCCGCCAGTCCATGCAGTGCTTCCTCGATGCCGTGCGTCGTGTCCGCCTCGGTGCGCATCGTCTGGACAATGATTTTCTTGACATCGGGCCACTCCGCTTTCACGTGGATGCCGTCGGCGATGTACACGATGCCGTCATGCAGTGCCACCCGCACCGAGGCGGTGTAGTCGGCACTTTGCTTCGTCGATGCGGCCAAGTCCCAATACCTCGACCACTTCAGCCCAAGCGGTGCGCTGTCCACCACGCTGAACCACTGGCGCTTGAAGAGCGCGCCGGATGGGTCGATGAATTCGCCATCGACCTCCTGGCGGTACATCTCGGATGTCATCGATTGCTTGAGCGTGTCGATGAAGTGCGCTGGGAGGAATTCGTTGTCGGTAGACTTCGACGTGATGACATCGTACTCAGTGCCGCCCATGGTGAAGAGGTCATACACCCAGTCTTTGCCACGTGGCGTCGTGGTGACCCACGCTTTGCCCGGTGACTCGCGGAGCGTGGCAATGGACAGTGGCCACACATCGTCGCTCATCATCGCCGCCTCATCGAGCCACAGCCAGCCGACGTTGGCACCACGCAATCGGTCGGCGTTGTCAGCACTGCGGAAGATAATGCGACGGTCGCCGAGGAGGCGAAGCTCAAGCTCTGATTTGTTCCATGACGTGGCGATGCCGGCTTGGGCGACGAGTTTCAAGATGGTCTCCATCGCACCAAGGCGAAGCATCGGATACGTTGGGGCCACGATCATGCCCGTGCTGCCTTCGGGTTGACGCAGTGCCTCAATGGCACCTGCCCTTGTCTTGCCACTGCCACGACCACCGACGAACAGACGAAACCGTGCAGCGCTACTCCAGAATTGTCTTTGGGGTAACGTCTGTGAGCGGTGCTGGATTCTCAGGGAGTCCGAGGTCGATTTCGTAGGTGGTAGGCTGACTGGTCGAATTGACATTGTACGATTCCCTGTATGACGGGTCTTCGCGTTTAAGTAAGAACATGACCATGGTCGGGTTGTCGGTCGCCATTTTGTAGGCGAGGCTCTCAAGGTAGTCACGCCGTCGCGCGGTGCCAATGGCCGATGCCGCACGAAGTCGGTCGGCAAAGGTTGGGTCCTTGGCAATCTGTCGGTACACCATGGCGTTGCTTACACCGATTGCTTGGCAGGCATGATGCACGATGCCCAGTGTCTCCACGGCATCGAGCAGTTCTTTGACTTTGATGTCAGTCAACGCCGCCACCGCTTCGTTCCTGACGATGATGTTGCGCTGACCTGCGTTGGGCTTAGCGGTCGATTTCGTCGTTTTGGTCACCGATTGCCTCCGAGGTAATCAAGCGAAGCAACACATTGACGACGGCGAGTGCAGTCGCCAGCTGTGCGCCGTACGCTTGCATTTGTGGCCATGACGTCATCGAGGTGATGAGCACGACGGCGACGGTCAAGGCGTTGATCCAGATAGTTTTCGATTCGTACCACGGTTTCATACTATCCTCCGATGTAGCGTAGTGCCAGCGGCACGATGAAGGCAATCGCCGTGATGACGTAGGCGTAGCCAGTGAGCTTGCGTTCCAACTCGGTTACCCGTGCATCGAGTTCCATGAAGCGCTTGTCGCCAGACTCTAGACGACGCAGCACTTGGTCGACCTTCTCCTCGACCCGTGCGAGTTTAACCTCGAGTGACTCCATCATGATTTCCCTTGTGCTTCTGCGAATAATCTGCGGACGACGTTCATATCAATCAATCGCCCTGGACACGTCTTTGGACTGGGCACTTCACGGTGGCCAATCAGTGTCAGGCGACTGACACCAATGCTTCGCCAGTTCATCAGTGCCAGCGTCGCACCACGCACCATGTCCGCCATCGCTGGCGACCACGACTGCACATCGTAGTTGCCGACGACCTCGATACCCCACGCCCAGTTGTTCGCTGTGCCGGCGTGGATGCCACGTTCGTTCAACGGGGTCATCTGCCAGATGCCGTCATCGTCGGGGTTCTGTGCACCGACGGCGATGAAGAGGTGTGGACCCCTATCCCAGCCGAGGCGCTGGTAGTAGCGTTGCATCGAGCGCATCGTCATCGCACCACGCCACTGTCCCATCGTCGGCGCCCATGTGTGATGAAGCACCACACCATGCGCCCATGGAGCGATGGCAGGATTATGCGCTACGAGGTGCGCGGTGAATTCGGCGACGGATTTCCATTGGCGAACGTCAGCGACAAACATAGTGCCTCCATAGTTTTATTGTGGCCATGCTGTCAAGGGCTTTTTGTACACCCCTCACAGCCCCATCGGATTTTGATTCGCATGGTGCAGGATGCGACGCCGTGCAATCTCGACGTACTCTGGCGTGATGTCGATGCCGATAAAGTCCATTCCTTCGAGCATGGCGGCGCACCCAGTGGAGCCACTGCCCATGAACGTATCAAGCACCGTGCCACCCTTTGGCGTGACGAGGCGCACAAGATAGCGCATGAGTTCGATGGGCTTGACGGTGGGGTGGTGGTTGGCACGGTCGCCGTCACTGTCCAGCCCCGCTTCCCGCTCAGCCTTTGACGCTTTGGCCACGTAGAAAAAGCGTGATGCGCCGCCGCTCTGCTCATCCAACGCTCTAGCGGCGTCTTCGTCGAAGATGACGTTGGCGGGCCAGCGGCCGGAGGAGTGTTGTTCTCGATAGTGTTGTTGACCCAACCCCGCCCACATTCCGCGGTCGCCTATTCCGTTGTCATTGCGATGCCATGGGGCACCGTTAATCCTGCACCCATCAATGTTGAGCGCACCGCATCCCCACGTCATCACATTGTCGGCAACGGTGCCAACCAGTGGCTTGCGGGCAAGGACGGCTGGCTCACAGGCTGGCTTCAACGCTGTGCCATAACCTTCCCATGGTTTTGATGTTTCGCTTTTGCCTTCGTATTTTGGCAGTAGTTCACCACTTGCTCGTGGCAAACCCGTTGTGGCATGGAATTTACTGCCGCTTGCTATTGCGTGACCACGATTTTCATGCCCCATAGACTTGTCTATGGCATTTGCTACATTGTGCGACTTGGGGAAACCCGACCCATATATCCATTGGATGCAATCCCGTACCTCAAATCCTGCATCTTCGATAGCGCAGGTCATACGGTGATATGTCCGAGTGCCGCCAAACGCAATCAGATGCCCACCTGGCTTCAACACCCGCAGACACTCCGTCCATAGCGTCACATCATAGGCAATGCCCGTCGAATCCCAATGCTTTCCCATGAATCCAAGTTCATACGGCGGGTCGCATACGATGCTGTCAACGCTGGCATCGGCCATGGTGCGGAGTACCTCGCGATTGTCACCGCAGTGCAATGTGTAGTTCATGGTCGCACCTTGCGAATCAGTGCCACCAGATCATCGACATAGGCTTTGATGTCCACGTCGGGGAATGGCGTTGGCCATGCAAGGAATGCGAGGCGGTACAAGTAATTGACGTCCTTGATTTTCTGCCACACAAGGTCTGCGACTTGCGCTGGGGTAAGCAACGCATTGACCTGAGTTTGCATTGTGGCCATCTGTCCCTGCAGCGCTTTGATTGCGGACGTCGTGCCAGCGGCGTCAATCTCGGCGTTGACCGCCTTGGCGTAAGCTTTGTCCGCCATTGATTGCGCTGTGGCGATGCTCTGTTTCATCATCGCCAGCTGTGACGCATCGATGCTCACGACGGTAGCGTCTGGGCACTCGCTGTCGTGCACGTAGCCGTCGATGGGAATCACCCATTGTTGCCAGTTCTTGTCGGTGGCCAACAGGACAAGGCGACGATTCACCACGGCAAGGTCGCCGTTGCCGTCTTGGAGGAAGTAGACCAACTGCGGCTTCTCGCTGGGTGCGGTGCGGTAGACCCTGACGCCCCATGGCCCATTGGCGATGAGGCGACCCGTGATGGTCTGGAAGATGGCGCCGGTCTTATCGACGATGTACTCCCAGCTGGCACTTGGATAGTTTGGGTAGACGGCGGGTGGACGTTGGTTGCTCATGGCGTTACTCCTCGACGATTGGCAGCGTAACTCCACGCTGCATCATATATTTGCCTGATTTGTCTCGATATGTGGCACGTGGTCGCTTGCCTTGAAAGAACATGACCTGTGCGATGCCCTCACCGCCGTACACCTTGATGGGCAGTGGGGCGGTGTTGCTCAGCTCGATGGTGACGTGGCCTTCCCACCCAGGTTCGAGCGGTGTCACGTTGACGATGAGACCGCAGCGGGCATACGTCGATTTGCCGACGACGATGCACATGATATCCTCGGGAATCACGAAGTACTCGACACTGCGACACAGCGCAAACTCCCCAGGAGGAATCGTGACGGTCGGCGATACCTTGACGTCCAGCTTGGTGTGCAGGTCGCGCCGCTTTGGGTCGATGGTCGACACTTTGTCACCACGCCACAGTTGCCATTCGTTGGCCACACGCATGTCATAGCCGAAGCTACTCACACCGTAGCTGATCGATCCTTTGCGCACCTGCTCCATAGCGGCACCGTCGATCATGCCTGTGGCGATGCGCTGGCGAATTTGGTCATCGTTCAGAATCATTGTTCCCTCCATACTGCTTGGTCGTTGACGATGTCCAGCCACTGCGACCAACAGCGCTGCGAGCTTCGCCAGTGACGCCATCCATTCCCATTATCCCAAAGTCGCACAAAGACGGCGTGCTGTGTGGCCACATGGTCACGCTCTGCATGGTCTTTGCCAGTGAGCCACACATAGGTGGCGTCGTTGAACTGCCACATGCCACCGTCGCCTGTCACCTCGTTGCGTGCGGTCCAGTCGTAGGTGCCGAAGTTGTAGCCGTCGCCACTTTCGCACGATGCGATGGCCATGGCTTCACGGCTGATGTGTAGGCGGTCAACGTGGCACACGCCGCCGTGGCAGATGAGTGCGATGAAAAGTTCGATGATGAGGGTCATAGTTGCTCCTTTGCTTGCGTATAGATTTCTTCGACGCGTTCCTTTGCCCACTCGGTGAGTGCCTGCATGTCCTCATCAGACAGTGCGATGTGATGCACTACGAAATACACAAAGTCGGACTTGATACCATCGGGGATGACCTTAGCATATCCTCGTGCCCGCTTTGGCATGACGGTGGGGTCTTCAACAAGTTCGATGAATCCATGTGGAACGGTGATGCAGGTCATAGTTGCTCCTTTGGGCGTAACGAAATGTATGCTACAATTTCAGTGCCCAGCAATTCGGCAAAAGGTACCATGCCGCACTTGTGGCCAGCGCATTATTGTAAATAGTGTTCGCTGGCTACGCTGGGCATCCATTTGGTTGCAATTCGTCTGGTATCGTTGTTCACTGTATCGCTCCTATGATTTTCAATGCGTCATCGACGCTTCGCACAATGCGAACATCGCCGCGCCAGTCGGCGTGCCATGCGACCTGCGCTGGCGTCGATGTGCCCTTCGGTGCCTTGACCTCGATGACAAAGTTCTGGCCACGGTACCCGACGAGCAGGTCGGGGCACCCTTTGCCCACGGCGGCGAGGTCTTGGACACTGGCACCGACGCCACGCAGGGCGGCGACGATTTCCACGTGGTTGCGGTCAATCTTGGCAGCGCGTCTCATGGTAAATCCTCCTTCGCCATCAACTCAAGGTAGTGCACTTCGGTGCCCAGTATCTGCCTCGCCAGTGCATCGAAGCCGTAGCGCCGCAGCACGGCAACGATGTCCTTGCGACGAAACACACCACGCTGATCTGTCCTCGGCGCTTGCCGTATATAATACGCATTCACACCGGCGACCTGCAGCGCTTTGACCGTGATGTATGTGCCGTGCCATGCGTCGTGAATGGCCAGAAGCCACGACGCCTTTATCATGTGGCGTGGAATGTTGCGAATAAAGCGCTGATACATCACTTCGTACAACGACGACTTCAGGTAGTGCGTCGTGTTGCCACGGTGCAGCACTGGCGCAAGGCGTGCGTATCTGTCACTCCATGGCCGTCGTTCCTGCATGATTTCCGGTGCGGCGGCAATGACCTCATCGACGTGCATCCACTGGCGATGCGTCTCCATGACGATGGCGGCGAGGTCGGGCGGCATGGCATCGGTGATTCTCCATGCCAATGCGTTGGGGGTCTTGGCCATATCGTAGATGGATTCCCATTCCACACTATGCCGAGTGCCGAATCCGCTTCGCCGCTTACCCACGATGTCCGATCGAAGCCATCCCCGTTGCAGATAATCGGAGATGGCACTCGATGACATCCCCAGCATGGCGCCGACTTCACGCTGGGTCAATGCGCTGCCCTGTAGCTTTGTGTACGTCGGGTTCATGCGCTGAATCAATGTGCGCACGACGCTGGGTCGTTTCTTCATCGTTCGCGCAATCTGCGGAATCGTGTAGTGATGTGACAGCGATATGGCCTCGCTGATTTCCTCGGGTTTCCATCGATGCGTTCTCATCGGTTCTTCTCCGCTCTGATCTCGACGCTCACTGGCGCCCATGCCAGCTGCAACGCCAGCTTCTCCGCATCGACCTTGGTCTGCCGTGCGTTCCACCACGCCAGCACCACGTGCGCAAAGGCGTCATCTTTGGCCACGGTCAATTCGATGCGTTTGATGAACTCCGCAATCCGCTTCGTCTTCACGTAGTGAATACCTGGCAGTTCGAGGTCAGCCGCTGCGGTGAGCATCGTCATGAAGCGCGCTTCGTGCGGTGCGATGAGCGACGGCGTCACCGCGTCGTTCAGGACATCGGCAGTGTCTTCGAGCTGGCGAAGCGCGGCGCTGGCATCGACGCGGTGCACCACGCATAGCTGCGGGTACGGATTGGCCAGGTCGATGCGGTCACGACAGACGAAACATTGAAACGCATCGGGCGGGTGTCGTAGGGTCATTGGTGTGCTCCTCATTTTTCATCGGTGCGCTTTCGGCGCTGTGTCGGTATCATCATACGCATCATCGGGTGCGCATCTCGGTCATAGTGCGTATCTACCCCCCTTTTTTCCAGAAATGTCTATCACGAGGAAGATATAGAGAAAGTTTTGAGTTTTAGTGCCTAAATGCGCACTGCGCACGAGATGCGCACTCTACACTGTCTCACGATCACTGCGTAGGCCGATGCCGATGTACTGCATCCGTCCTTGTCCGCCCAACGTGATGCCCTTGCGAAGCAGGTTCTCCGTGAATCGACGCTTTGGCCACTTCTCCGCAGCAACCTCGTTCTCCTGCTCAAGCCACGCCGTCCAGTCATCCAGGAGCCTCGTCTTGACGACGGTCATCCCATGGCCAGTGACACAGCGGTCGGCGATGTACCTGGCGACGATGTCCTCCTCGCCGCGGTACTCCATGACGGCTTTGTCGATGGCATCCACTTTGGGCAGTCCCCAGTCGTACCAATGGATGGCGCCTTGAATGACCCATGCGAGGATACCGCTTTGCTCCTCGACGAAGTCGGCCATAATGTCGCTCATTGGTCGGCGTCGCTCTGGCGGTATCGACACGGTGAACGGGATGACGCGAAGCCGTCGCCAGATGCCGTCGTCGGTGCCTGTGATGCGTGGCCGATAGTTCCCGCTGATCCACAGCGTGTGACTGGGCATGAACTGGAATGGCGCACCGTACAGATGACGCGCGGTCAGCATACCGCCGCCGGTGACGTCTTTGACCAAGCTCTCATTGAAGCGTCGTCCCTCTGGCATCTCCGACGCCATGGCACAGCGCATCCCCTGAAGCCCTGCGACGTATGGCGTTGCCCCGCCCGTGTAATCTGTGGCCAATAGCGCTTCGACGCTGGTGGTCACGTAGTAGTCGCCCATGACCAAGCGCATCGCCTCGAGGAACGTGGATTTTCCATTGGCGCCAACACCGTAGAGAAAGAACAGACAATGCTCATCGGTGTTGCCCGTCATCGTGTAGCCCATGGCCGCCTTAAGGTACCGCACCAGCTCGTCACTGTCAGCCATGACCGTGCGTAAAAATGCGTTCCACTTGGGCGTCGGTGTGGCGCCATGGTAATCAATGTGCACCATCTTGGTCAGCATCAGCGACGAATCATGGGGCGACAGCGTGCCGTCCTTAAGATTCACGACGCCATTGGCTACGGTCAGCAGATGCGGATGCGTATCGAACTGCGATGCTGGCACGGTGAGGTAGGGACGTGCGGTCTTCATCATGGCATCGATGCGCACCGCCGATTCACTGGCCAATGCCCACTTAATCAACTCTTTGCGTCGCTTGTCGTCATCTTGTTTGCTGATGTCATCGTAGATGCTCAGCGCCACTTTGTGCGCCAACTTCACAACCGCGGCGTCGTCACCATGTGCCCATCGTTTGCCATCCCAGACGACCCACGCTTTCCACTCGGCGACGTAGTGCAGACGACCGCGTGTCGCATGGACAAAGCGAAGCCCGTTGCCGATGTCGGTTAAGTGGTATTCGGTCGGCTCGTCGGCTGGCACTGCGGCATCGACGACGACAGGCGACGGTGGCACGCTGATGGGCGTCGGTGTCTCCGCAGGTGAGGGCACTGGCATCTCCAGCGGATTGGCCAAGCCGTCCCGCAGTCCATCCTCGATAACCCGATATTCTTTGCGCTCTGCATCTTTGCTTGGTGGTTGGGCTTCGATGAGCATGTCGATGACGCTGTCATCGCTCATGGGGTCAAAGCCGTGATTGCGTACCATGGCCAATGCGCCGCCCATGAGCCGCCCTGCTTTCCAGCGTGCGTAGTGACGTTCGCCGTCGATGGCATTTTTGACCATGTCGTAGGCGGTCTGGCGTCGTCGCTCCCATACGGCTTTGACCCAGGCATCGGGAATCGTAGTGAGTGGCGACGGATCATGCCGACGGGTGGATGCTGGCGTTCGTGGTGCTGGCGTGAGGTCGGTACGCATATCGTCGACGACCGCTTGGATGTCGCCAAACTCCAGTGCGTGTCCTTCGATATGCGCTTCGGTGATGGTCAGATACCGCGCGGTATGATAGATTTCGAAGCTCATGCCGTCGTGCGTGACCTTGAAGGCTTTGTCGATGGATGCGTTGCCAAGGAATCGCAGACCATGGCCAGACGGTGATACCTCGGCATAGGTGTGAAGAAGGCGACTACGATACACCGAAGCCGACGGCTTGACGATGGCATCGTCACCGTCGTACTCGATGCAATCGTCGATGTCGATGCCGACGATGCCGTCTCCGGTCAG
>Ga0315903_10010638_pt1 | contig 10930 bp, 11 predicted proteins | sample LakEriMetagenome_7_FD_203524 | JGI IMG/M metagenome (GOLD analysis project Ga0315903, IMG submission 203524) | Freshwater fungal communities from buoy surface, Lake Erie, Ohio, United States - Buoy 2 MA119 | ecosystem: Environmental > Aquatic > Freshwater > Lake | place: USA: Lake Erie, Ohio... | reverse complement strand
GTCTCGGCCGGAACCAATGGTCCCTGGCCTGCGGTTGCTGCTCCCGCTTCCTCGGCCTCCAGGTGGCTCAGTTTTCGTGTCGCCTCTGGCTCAGTTTTCGATGGCGCCTGCCACGGCCATAAGTGTTATCAGACGAGCACCAGTACAGCGGCACATGATGAAGGCTTGCGTTACACAGAGGTGCACATTTGCGCCAGACACGCAGTCCCTTTTCGCCAGGGTCGCCTAGTAGCAGAAACGCAGCAAAAATGTGCTTGAGTGAAAAGATCTTCCGATCTCAGCCCATTTCTAGCGCCATGGAGCAATCACAGATGACACATGAGAACAGCCACTCAAGGGCATTTCGCAAGCCAAAGCGAATCACGATTACAGTCCCACACTCCACCTATCTCGATCTCGAACGCATCAGTTGCGAACAGGGAAGATCGCTTTCCAACCTCTCCGCGCACCTGCTCGAATGTGCAATGAGCAAGCCAATCAAGATTCAGCCCTTGCCAACACTCAATCCTGCGAATGTGTCTAGCAATGGCCATCTGGCCCCTCGCTGAAGGCTGGTCGGCTCGATGAAGGAAACTCAGACCAACTGCTGATTGATGGTCTGACGAGCTGAATCACGTCGCTTGGTCCTTGAAGGAATGCAGCAGGGAAGCCCATCGACCCAGCAGCCAAGACGAGGCCGATTAGGCATGATCACCTCCGGCCTTGGCGAGAGCTGCCGTAGGGTCGCCGCTCAGATCGGCCTTGAGAAAGTCTGCCGTTTCGGGCAACACGAGATGCAACTGAGTCTGGCAATGCAACTCAGCTTGCAATTGCGTGGCTTTCAGGCCGAGCACATGGCCCGCATGTTGATGGTCATCACTGATGAAGTGCAGATGATAACCGGGTATATTGATGCTGCGAGCATACGTCGGCGTCCAAAAACCCACCAAGGTTCCAGAGATTTGCTGCCGTTCAAAGCTGGCCTGCCCTGAGGTCGCACGAACCAGATCCACACCCGGGTCTGTTTTGCAGGCCACGCGATAGCGGATCTGATCGAAAACCCCACGCAGGCGAATGGCAACAAACAGATTGGCATTGTCCCGCAATGCATCAAGCCGTGCCGTCAGATCAGTCCAACTGCTGATGCCAGCAAGCGTCTGATTGAGATCGGCGCTAAACCGCGTCACCACCCAGAAGGGCGTGAGGGCATCCGCAGGCGCCTTCACCACGCTGCCATCCGAGCGGGCTTGCCAACAGCAGCCGTCGAGAAGGATGCCCTCCCCATCCAGTCCGTCGAAGGTGCCGAGGCCAAAGTCGCCATGCTGCAACAGAGTGCCGACGCGCACGCAACCGCTGTACGCCCCTTGCACCAAAGCCCCGGATGTCGAGATCTGGTAGATGGTGTGATGGTCGAGATCCAACGCCTCGGCCAAGGCACAATTGATCACATGGTCAAGGCTTTCACCGCTGCGGCGGCAGCGCTCCTGTAATGCCGTCCACAGCCCGCCTGAGAGGCGCAGCTCAACTCGGTGTCTTGAGTCGGGATGGCTGGCCATGGATGGTGTCGGCAAAGGGTGGACATCATCCTGATGCATGTCCTGGATCACTTTGATGTTCTGGGAGTCGTCGATTGCAATGTGGATCAGAACCGGCACGGCCTGCTGCAGCACCACACGTGGCACAGGGCCCTACGAAACGGCGGAGCGGATGATGTAGCCCTAGCCGCCGAAAGCCCATGTAATAATATTAACATCATAACGTTCCACCTCAATGTCAGCGGTGCGGCCGTCATGGGGCTGTTCCTGGAAGGCCACCATGTCGTAGGAAGCGCTGTTCAAGATCAGGTGCTCAAACCGGCAAGCAAGGCGAATGGCCGAGCCCTGGATGCTGGGGAATAGTCACTCGACTAGATGTTATGCAAGCCGACATCCAGGGCCAGGGTGGTTTCCGCTGTGAGCACTGAACGCAGATCCCCAATCCGCCGCAGGGGATGCGGTGGCGCCCCTTTCGGCCTCGCCAACGGCGACAGCCGCCTCCCCCGCCTCTCCCCCGCCTCGCCTTCGCCCCCTAGAGCTTTGACCTGCTCAGCCACGACGCGACCGTGAAGGATCTGGTGCGGGCCGAGCAGGCAGACCGCAGGCATGCACTACCCGGGTCGCTCCAATCCGCCGATCGCTTGGTGCGGGGGTTGTCGTCCTTGCGGCAGCTGCCCCCCAGCAGCGGCATTGGCGCCATTGCCATTGAGGCCAACCTCGACCCGCAGTGCAATCTCACCGGCAAGCTCAAGGCCTCCGCGGCGATCCGCTTCCTGGCGCCGGCAACCTGAGGCGCAGGACATCGCTACCACCCGATCGCGGCCGCCGTGTTTGGCGTCGTACATGGCCTGATCGGCGCGAGCCACCACGGCCTCGATGCTGTCGTCGCGGTTGGTGAGGGTGACCCCGATCGAGAGGCTGGGCAGCACCTCTCCGGCCGGCAGCCACAGCGGTTGGCGCGCTGCCTTGTGGACCTTCTTGGCGATCGCCTCGGCCAGCTCCAGGGAGGGCATGTCCCGCAGCACCACAAGCAATTCATCACCGCCGAGGCGTCCCACCAGATCCCCCAGACGGACACTGGCGCGCAGCCGCTGGGCCAGGGCCTTCAGCACGGCATCGCCGCCGCCGTGGCCGTGGCGGTCATTGATCTCCTTGAAGTGGTCGATGTCGCAGAACAGCACCGCCAGCGCCCCATCGCCTTGGCGCTGGGCTGAATGGCCCCGCCGCTGGGTCAACCGTTCGAGTCGCTCCAGGATCTCCTGCCGGTTGTAGAGGCCCGTGAGCGGATCGATGCGGGCGCGACGATCGAGCTCGGCCTCCGCCAGCGCTTCCGTCTGGGCATCCCGCCAGCTGCCGACGATCCCCAGCACTTCCCCGTTGGAGGCGACCAGGCCGCGGGCATTGACGCTGACCCAGCGGTAATTCCCATTGAGGCACAGCACTCTCAGCCGGAACTGGCGGCGTTCGCCGCCGGCGACGGCGGCTTCCACCTCCCGCAGCATGCCCAGGTCCTCGGGATGCACAAACGAGCCGAAGGGCCGGTTGACCAGGTCCGCGGGGGCCCAGCCGACCAGGGGTGTCACCGAGTTGGTGATCCACTCGGTCACCCCGGCCGGGCTGGCGCGGAACACCACATCGGAGGCGTTTTCTGCCAGCAGGCGGTAGCGCTCCTCAGAGGCAGCCAGCTTGGCGGAGGCGCGCCGTTGTTCGCTGACATCGCGGAAGCTGAACACCAACCCTTGCCGCACGGCCACGGCCCGTAGATCGAGAAACACCGCCTCGGCCCCCTCCCGCAGCCAGACGGGCTGGGCATCGGCGAGGAGATCGGGGCCGCCCCGCACCACCGCCCGCAAGGCGGCCAGCAAGGCGCCGTTCAGGGAAACGGGCAGCACCTGGGCCAGGGATTGGCCGATCAGCTGCGGCTGACTGCGGCCCAAGAAGCTGGCGGCGGCGGGATTCAGCTCGGAGATGCTCAGCTCCGTGGGGCCGGAGCCCCGCGGCTGGTTTCTGTCGTCGAGGGTGAGCACCAGCAGCGGATCGACGAGCGCATAGAGAGTGGTGGCGAGCAATCGCCGCTGCTGTTCCACCTGCTGTTCCCGCTCCACCTGCTCGCTGATCTCGTAGTTGACGCCGAACATGCGCAGGGGGGCGCCATCGGGCCCATAGGTGGTGCGGCTGCGGGCCTGCAGGTGATGAATCGAGCCATCGGGCCAGACCACCCGGAAACGAGGCTGGTAGGTGCGCCAGCCCCGCAGCGTTGCCTGGAGCTCCCGCTGCACGAACGGCTTGTCGTCGGGATGGATGGCCTGCTCCCAGGCCTCGGGGCTGCCCTGAAACTCCTCGCTGCGCAGCCCGTAGAGCTGGTGCATCACCGCATCCCAGCTGACCCTGTCGCGGGGCAGATCCCAATCCCACACTCCCACCACCCCGGCCCTGGAGGCCGCTTCCAGGAAGGCCGTCTTGGCCACCAACTCCGAGACATCGGAGATCTGGCCGATCAGGTCGCGAACCGTGCCATCGGCATGGCGGCTGCAGGCCATCACCAGATCCCCCCAGATGCAGCTGCCATCAGGGCGTCGATAGCGTTTGCGCAGCCGGTAGCTATCGCGTTCACCGCGCCGCAGCTGCTCCGCCAGAAGCTGATCGGCGGCCAGATCCTCCGGATGGGTGAGCGCCTGCCAGGTGGAAGCCAGGAGCTCGGCTTGGCTGCGGCCGAAGAACGCGCACAGGGCATCGTTCACGGAGAGAAAACCGCCGCTGTTCGGATCGCACAGGCACATGCCAACGCCGGCGCTCTGCACCACCGCCTGCAGGCGTGCCCGCAACTGGCGTTCCCGCTCTCGCCCCTCTTCCAAGAGCCGCTGATGGCGGGCGATGCCCACACTGGCTCCGCCGGCAAACAAAGAGAGCAGGGCAACCAAGGATTGGCCCGCGGGCTGGCTGAAGGCCGCAGCGGCCTGCAGGTCCTGAATGGCTGGGAGGGAGGTCAGCGCACCGCTATGGGCACGTACCTCCTGGGGGGTGATCTGGGCACGCGGCATGGCTACAGCCACCAGCGAGCTGACCCGCCCCTCAAGCCTTTCTCGGCGGCTGTGCTCATGGAGCGCCAGCATGGCCACCAGCACCACCGAGATCGCGGCGCTGATCGGCAGGACGAGGAGCAGGCTGTGCCTCAGCAGCCTGGCGTTAAGCGTTGAGGGCTTGCAGGAGACCATCCACCGCGGGGGAACGAGGGCGAATCCAGGCGCCTCTGGCCGTTTGTGCAGGAGCCCGAGCATCGCAATCGGATTCACCAGTTTGGATTGAGCATCGAGGCAGCAGCACCGGTCGATGCCGGGGGCCGATGGGACGACGACAGCAGCGCTGCGCCAGGAGCGCGATGCGCCAGCGGCGGTACGCCAGTAGCGCTGCGCCAGCGCCGATGCACCACAACCACGTCAGCTGTGCAGATGCGCGATCAAAGAGGGTCGAGCAAAAATGCGCCATCATGGGAGCCATATCAGAGATCCTCCATTACAGGTCCTCCATTACAGATGTGTCTGCACAGATGCAAGTTTATCGATGCAGCATTGCCAGCCCGATGGTAGCGATAGGATCAGATCCGCGAGGGGGTTTGCTGCAAACCTGTTGCGAGCCTGATGCAACGTGCTTGCCGTTGACGAAGCCTGGCGGCTGACAGAACCCGCAGCGACAGAAGGCCGCTAACCGCGACCCCGGTCCACTCCAGCAGCAGCAGTCAGGCCTCGCCAACGGCGGGGCCGGCGGCCGGCAACAGCCAGCAGGAGTTGTTGCCGAACACACCTGTCAAGCGAATTCGGCGCTGCCATCTACCCCAGCCCGGTCGGTGACCATCCAGATGTTGACGGACCGGTCGATGCCAATCAGCTGAGACCATTGCTGCACGATCTCAGCCTGGGCTCGGAATGAAGCTCCTCAAAAGCTGCAAGACGTTCGAATCGTGTTAGGAGGTCGGTGCAACGCGCTCCTAGCGGAACTGAGGCAGACGAGTAGAATCGAAACTGCGTCGCAGCGCTTCGCCAATGCTTAGCCCAACCGGCAGATCACCGGCAAAGGCGCTGCCAGTGATGCGCTTGTACAGCTTCGCTTCCACCACGCGGTAGGTGCTGTCCGGCAGAGGAATGTCGCCGGCGGCGGCGATGAGTCGAAGCCCATTGCGAACAGTAAACGTAGTGAACTTCTGAAGATCAGGGCTGCTGGCAAGAGCTGTATCGTTGACATAGACAAACAACGGCCTGGACAATGGCCGGTAGCGGCCTGCCTGAACATTGGCAAGGGATGGCAAAACTCCACCGTCAGGCGTGACAATTGCCAAGGCCCTCAGCTTATCTTGATTGGCCTGATAATAACTGAAACCGAAATAGCCAATAGCATTGGGATTTTGAGCCACACAGCGCACGATGACACGATCATCCTCACTGGAGGTGTAATCACGCCGCGCGAGGTTAGGCGCGCCATTGATCGCCTGATTAAAATAGTCAAAGGTGCCAGAATCCTTGCCGGGGCCGCAGAGCTTGATGGGCCGGTCCGGCCAGTCACGATTCACATCACTCCAGCGCTTGATGCGTCCCTCTGCTGGGCGCCCCCAGAGCCGAGCTAGCTCCTTCGTGCTGATCTTTCGTACCCATGTATTCGCGGGATTCACAACCACCGTGATGGCATCAAAGGCAATTGGCAGCTCGATAAAGTTGACCTTGTTCGAGGCGCAAGCCTTGAGTTCTTTCCTGTTGATCGGCCGGGAGGCATTGGCAATCTCCAGCTGGCCGCTGCAGAAACGCCTGAAGCCATCCGTGGTGCCTGTCTCTTGAAGATCGATCTTGGTGTTGTTGCCTGCGGCCCGGAACGATTTGATCGCCTCCTCAATGATCGGAAAAACGGTACTGGAACCGCCGATTCGGATCGAGGCAGTTGATTTCGGGCGACCTTGAGCCAGCACGCCAGGGAGTGTGACAGGCAAGGCGGCCAAGACGCTGAGCAAGATCGTCGCGAACATGAACCGACGCGGCAAACGACGGAGCCGCAAATGAACAGGACAAGCAGAACGCATGGCCAGAGGTTCGAAATCAGAGAACATGCCGAAGGTATGCAACCACAAACGCAGGAAAGAATGGTTAAGGGATGGTCGTGGGTTGGTGGCCCTTGATCAATCTTCATCACAAGTGGCGACGTCAGCATTGCGGACCATCACCAGGCCGCTGCTGAGCGAAAAGCTTGTTTCGTTTAGCCCTCCACAATTTTCTGTTTTAACTGTTCAAGGCGCTGCTCCAAGTCATGCAGCATCTCCAGACCAAACATGGGAAGCTCCTGCATGGCAAACAGAAACTCTTCTCGATTCAACTCGAGCAGTTCGGCATCGCCGAGGGCCGTGGCAGTCCCGAAGCGGCGATGGTCTGGATCAACCAGTGCTCCTACCCCAAAACAACTACCGGGGCCAAGGCTTTCAACATCCTTTCCCACCCAGCTGAGCTGAATGGTTCCTGAAACGATTCCAAACATCCGGTCGCCTGGTTCTCCATCTTGGAAAAGCACTTCACCGGCTACAAGTTTGCGAGGTTCCCGATTGCGGGCCAGCGCTTCGATGGTATGGAGTTCAGGGGTGCTGGACATGATGGTTCTCAATCGGATGAAGAAGAATGCGGGCAGGTCATGGTCACAGGGGCGGGTGACGACCACGAAGGTGCATGGGAGTGGCCAACTAAGGAGCGATCAGGAAGGCAGCAAAGTGAGAAGGAACGGTTTTACTGTGATGGTGTCGAGGCGACGCCTGTGCGGCCAGCAGGCGGATGCTCATCGTGGCAGGCGAGGGAATCGCAGGCCGCAACTGCAGGGAAGCCGTCACAAGGCCGAAAGAGCGCATCCCCATTGTGTAAATGCCGGGGTTAAGAAAACATCAAGACACCCACATCGAGAACACATTGCGATGATCTGCAGCGCACCTCTTTGCGCCAGAGGCGTCTGCTATGGAGATGACGTTCCATCGTGCAGCAACGCCAGCCGCGCAAGGCCATGGACCTGCCAAGGGAATGGAGCAGCCAATGGAACAGAACGCGGCACGCCGCCAGCTCAGCGCGGAGTGGTCCAGTCATCGAACCAGCCCCGCCGCATCAGCCAGAAGGCCTGCAGGGACGCCACAATTGCCATCAGCAACAGAGTGATGGCATAACCATAGCGAAATCTAAGCTCTGGCATGTGCTCGAAGTTCATACCGTAAATGCCTGCGATGAACGTCAATGGCGCGAAGATGCTGGTCAGGATTGTCAATGTCTTCATCACCTGATTCATGCGATTGCCAACGCTAGCCGCATAGGTCTGGGTGATCGCATCGCATTGATTGCGTAGCAACTCGCTGCTTTCGAAGAGCAGCTCAACCATCTCAGCCATATCCCGAAAACCGGCCAGGGCCTCTGGCCCCAGCAGCTGTTGCCGCTGTCGCAAAAGTACTTGAATTTGGTGGCGCAGCGGCCACACTTGGGCACGTATCGTGCGGAGATTACTGCGATAGACGAAGGTTTTCTTGAGTAAGCTGGGTCTCGGATCGCGTAAGGCCGCCTCCTCTAGATCATCGAGTCGATTGGCAATCTGTTCCAACATGGGAAACAGTTCATCCAGAAGTTCATCCACCAGATAATGCAGAATATCGTCCAGATCGCTCTGTTCCGCCTCAGCGTCCTGGCTCTGTAGCCAATTGGTGAGCTGGGGGAACGTCTCGCTGCTGGGGGCCTCCTCAAGGGTGATCAGCAATTGTGGCAACAACAGAAAGCCAACCTGCGAGCTGAGAAGATGCAATGGACTGGTGGCAAAGCTGAGGCGATGCAGCACCACCAGCACGGCGTTATCGACGACATCGACACGGGGTCGCTGGGGCACATCCAGGATCGGGGGCAGGAGCAGCTCAGGCACCTGCAGGGGTTCGAGCATCCTGCGGATCCCTGGACCATCGGCAACACCCATCACACGCAGCCAAATCGGCCGTCCCGTCTGCAGAAGCTGGGCCAACTGGTCTGGTGTGCGCAGCTGCACGAGGCTTGGCCCAGCCGGATCAAAGCGGATGGCACTGAATTGGCTTGGAGGACGGCCACCATGCACGAACAGGTGGCCGGGAATACCGGCGGGCCTCTCCTCAAGCCGTCGGGAGCTCAGAGCACCAGGGGTCGGTCGCAGCACGGATGGGAGTCGTCCAGCCAATGATGCATCACCACCCCAATGGAGACGATGCTCCCTTGCAACAACAGGCAGACCCCCAGCTGGGGCAGCCAGACGCGGATGCTGTGCACGGCAAGCGGTGGAGATGCCCTGCCATCCTCACCAAGCTTTGGGATTAGCGCCGGTTGCGCAGATCACATGGAGATGTTGATCAATTCTTAACCTGCTTGGCGCTGGTTGGTCGGCTTCATGGCCTCCTTGGCGTCGTTGAGCGTGATGACTCACGCTTGCTGCAAAGCAGTTGATGCGCAGCCGCCGCCACAACCTCAGCCCGTGTTCTCCGGTGCGGTTCCCCGTATCCCACCGCACCTGAGGCAGCACGGCAGCGGATTAAAAAGGAGCTGAAACAACAGAGATACCTTTGATGCGTGAAATTGTGTTCCAGATTCTGGCGGAACGGCCCGGCCAGCTAAACGCCCAAGCCGACAGCCTGCCGATCCAGATCTGCGCTCCCACCCTTGAGGAGCTGCACCATGAAGCCCGCGAGGCCCTGATCGATCACCTCGGCCCAGCCCATAGCACTTATCGCGTCCGCATTCGTCGCGGTTTGGGGTCCGCTGGCAGCGCAATCCGGCCGGTGCGGCGCCCGGCCACACCCTGCCGCTGAGAACGCCACAGTGCCCAGCCAGGGCAGCAAACAAGAAGCGGTCCGCAGCAGCGGATCCTCAGTTTTGGGCTGCTGAGGACGAGGCAACTGAAATCGTTGCTCATCAGCTCGCGGCTGATCAGGTTGCGGCTGATCAGGTTGCGGCTGATCACAGCGCGGCTGATCAGGTCGCGGGCTCGCAGGGCCACAAACGCACCGCATCCCCCAACGCCAGCGGACCCGGCTGGATCACGCTGAGGCGGATGCCGGCGGTGACGCGATTGTGGCGGGCGGTGGCCCGCAGGATCTCCAACTCCTCCGGCAGGTCGCCCTGGGCCAAGGTGGTGATCACGCAGCGGGGGCAGCCCCCCTCCACCCGCAGCCGCAGGCGCGGACCGATCGCCAGCACGCCCCCGATCCAGCCCTCCTCCACGAAGCCACAGGCCCCGTCGCTGGTCTCGATCAGCAGGTTGGGGCGGAAGCGTTCCACGGCGAAATCGAGGCTGGGTTCCCGGCGACGCAGCTCCTGCAGGGTGGCGGTGCTGATGGCATGGAGCTGGGAAGCGTCGAAAAACGTGCCCGCCGGCAGCGTCAGCGCCTTGGTGACGTCCTGGAATTCGCGGCCCTGCACGGGCGGCCAGTACTGATCCAGGCTGGCCCCAGCAGGCGGTTGATCGAGCAGGGACACCGCCCTGCCCAGCCGCCGGGAGAGCTGTTCCGACAGAGTGGGGTCGTTGCTGTTCAGGCACGTCGGCGGGGCCTCGGGACCATCGAACGGTCCCTCCACCCGAACGGGGGGAAGAGGCTCTCCCGGCAGCGGCTCCGCCTGGTAGCTGGCACGAAAAGCGAGCAAAGCGGCCCAGGGGCGAGGATTTTTGGCGCTAGCCACCCGTTGGGCGGCGGCATCCCAGAGGGCGTAAGCGCGGTCCCCCACAATGCCGCGACCATCCACCTCGAGGCGCTGGGGCCGCTCCCCCAGCATCGACTTCACCGGGTAGCGCCAGAGGGCGGCCAGATGCCCCACAACCAGGCCGGAGCCGGAATCCAGGGCCGGCGACGTGGCAGTCATGAACCGAGCGGAGAGGGAGCTTGAGCATGGTTGGGGCCTGGCCTCAGCCCGGTAGCCAGCAGCACAGCGGCGCATACGGAGAGCGAAGCAGCCGATTGGCTGGATCATCCAGCTGCGCGAACGGCTCTACTTCGCTATCTCCACTAAATCTGAGCGCTGCATGCGTTGCCAGTGCGAGTCCAAGCCGTTCAGCATTCCAAAGCAGCAATGTCTCCTAGGACACAGCGGTGAAGTCATGCAAGCGACATACCGAGAGTGTTCCTAGACGCCCGACAGGATTGCTTAACCTCACCTTAGCGTCGGCTCAAACTCTCGCCCTTCACTATTGCTATAAAATGCGATCAGCACCTTGACGCTCTCCTTTTCTCTGCTAGCCCCCCCGGCACTGGCTGTGGGTAGCAACCTGAACATGGATGCTCAGCTGGCCAATGCCGAGATCTCCGCCTTCAATCCAGCTTCGGGATATCTCTATACAGTAGGCGGCGGTTCCGGATCGATCGTCGTAAGTGATCTGCGCAATCCTTCGGAGGCTAAAATTGT
>Ga0315903_10010631_pt1 | contig 10933 bp, 25 predicted proteins | sample LakEriMetagenome_7_FD_203524 | JGI IMG/M metagenome (GOLD analysis project Ga0315903, IMG submission 203524) | Freshwater fungal communities from buoy surface, Lake Erie, Ohio, United States - Buoy 2 MA119 | ecosystem: Environmental > Aquatic > Freshwater > Lake | place: USA: Lake Erie, Ohio... | reverse complement strand
TACCATCGTTCCTCACGAATACATCCGCCGTTATACTCATGAACTTGCCCGTACTCTGCTCTGTGAGAGCCGATATTGTTGATCAGCCCCTTTGGAGGCTTGTTACCCCAAGGATCTTTCGGGGCATAATTAGCCCACTTCTCGCAGGTCTTCTCATCCCAAGTTTCTTGAGGATATTCGTAATATGTTTTTGTCATGACTTCTGTTTTGATTTTGTGGTTTACAAGGCGATCGCTAGATTGAGTCGCGACCATCGGACGAAAGCGCTTGGCAAGTGTAAATACAGCGCCAGCTTGATTGAAAGCCGTAACCAGTCAGAATGAAATTGGCGGCTACAGATCCGTCGTCGAAGTACAGAGGTAATACAATTTCGCCAATCTCTCCGCTTAAGTCTCCATCAGCATCAAGTGGTTGGAGGAACTTGTCGAGGAGTTTATTCTCTTTCGCAAATGCTTCAATATCGTCGAATCTATACGACTTGTGTAGCTCAAGTTTTTCCATTGATTTTCTTCTTTGTTTTGTTGATTGATAGGCGATCGCTAACGCTGTTCGCAAGCGGCACAAGAGTTACTCTTGAGAAATGATTTTGACGTTCTGGTAATCAACAGCGACAGACCAATCGGAATCAGTACGGATGTAGCCACTCCGATTGACCGTTACGGGTCGAGTAAACGAAGCTCTGACGAACTCCCCTCTGTATGCGTCGCTCTTGACCACACAAGGGATACGCACATTGGTAACGATCGCCACATCTTCGGGGGTGAATAGAATTGTTGGGTTCCCTGCGTAGTTGCTATAGGAAGCTTCTACTGCCTGATGTACCGTGATTTTGTCTCCGATTTTTAGGCGATCGTAGACAGCTTTGAGTTGCTTGCCTTTATTCATCTCAAACCTCCTCAAAACGAGCTTCAGGGGTTGAACCTCGCAGTTTTACGAGATAGTCAGCGATCGCATTATCAAGAGTCCAAGAAGACTTGGCATAAGTCTCTGGTTCTAGGCGATCGTCATTCTCCATATCGTCATCATCGACGTACAGAGCATCTTCAAGCTTCATTTCATCTCCACTTAGGATGTCTAGCCAAGGGAAGCTACATTTTGTGCGAACCAGTAGGATAAAAGTTCCACCTTTGTAACAGCCCTTGTCATAGTGGTCTTGCAGCGACTTGCGAGCTAATTGAATTTCCATTGTTATCTCACCGTAAAGCTCCAAACAGACATAGGTAAATTCCCTTCAAACCATCGCAAGTTGCGATCGCCTTCTTCATTGCGGTAAATCTCAATAAAGGGAATTACGACTTGAACCAAGAACTCCTCGGAAGGGGTAATCCATTGTTGACCCTTCGTCCAGCGTCCGCCGTGTGGACGAATCACGCCCTCGTTGGCGGCTTTTGAGATGTTTTGCCAACTCTCAAGACCCCACAATCTGATTTGACGAGGATCTTCGCCGTCGTGGAACTCAACATACCGCCGAGCAAGGTCGGCAGCTATAACGCGGTGGTGTTTTAGCAGTTTCATTCCGCCCTCAATTTCTTGTAAATTTGCTCCAAATCCGCATTCTCTGACACTCCGCAAACAACGCGAACCCAGTCGATCGCATCGTAATTCTTGATGATAATATTCTCAAGCATCCACTTGATGAACCCGATTTGGTCGTTCTGCTGGGCTTGAGTTTTGATTTGCTTAAGCAGTGCCTTATCTAAAACAGACATGGCTCAACCTCCTGTATATCTGTAATATCGAACTGGTCAATACCTAAGTAGCTTGTGTCGTAGTAGTTGCAGTAGTTACCGAGAGATACGTGGAATTCTGGGTCTACGTCCTCAGCATCTACAGAAATCGGCTCAAGAAACTCGCCGTCAGCAGCAAGATCCAAGGCTTCCTCTAGATTGCTGGCGAATACTACTGCCATTACTAGCGGGAAGTTTCCGCGCATGGTTGACAGGATGTATCCGCGGTAACTATATCTTGCGATAATCTCTGGGTCGCGATCGTCGGGGTTGACGATGCGATCTGCGTTGAATTCGATTCCGTCAACGATGTATTTCATTTGGTTAAAGCTCCACATTTATAGGCTTCTTCAAGTGGGTTCAGATCTTCGGAATACGAGATTTTGCCAGCAATATACTCACCTTTCAACTCGTAAAGTTCGGGACGCTCAGCCATATCGATAAGAGTGCTTTCGCAGAGTTCCTTGATCTTCCACGTAGGCTCGACCGTATCGCCAAAGGCTTCTTCTGGGATGGACTCTTTTAGTAGGAAGCCTTTGCTGTGATACTCCCCGTTCCTATAGCCACTCTCCTTGAATTCGTAGATCCCAATGTAGTCTTGAGATCCTTGAGCGCCATTGCCAGCCGCATAGATAACGCGGCTGTTTTTACGGATGACGTATCCATACTCGTTATACGAACCAGTTAGCTTAGCCATTTTTAATATTCTCCGCAGCTTGCTTCAATAAATCGTGATACTGATATTCGATATGCTCAGACATCCCATTACTCATAGGGTCAGATCCAAAGAATCCACCACAGGAATCAATCGCATCACCCTCGGCATCAAGAGTAGTGAAACCGTAGATATCGCCTTGTAGGTATTGCTCATAGGTTTTAACCTCGAACTCTAGATAGGTGATCGCCTTGCTTCGGCTATCCGCAGACAAGTCGCCGTACTCCTCGATTATTTTGTAGTTCTCGACATAGACAATCCCAGCGAAAGACGTATCCCACTGACAGGTATAGCCATTAAAGCTTGTGGTGGTTGAGAGCCAAATACCAGAATGGATAAGAGCGTAAACAGGAAGCCAAACAAGAGGATCTTGCTTGTACTTATCGGTAAGTGATTGAAGTTCTGCCTTGTACTCCCATTCCGAGATCTCATCGTTGTCGTATCGCTCTACGAGATCATCGTATTCGGGATAGTTGCCAGACTCCCAGTCAGGAAGCCCTTTACAGCGAGTGATTAGTGCTTGCATCTGGTCGTCGCAGACTTGGCGATCGCCGCGAAAGTCCATCACCTTACGGATAACCATTTCGCTGAGGTTATCCCATTCGCGAGGGCTGCTAGGGATCTGGTCTTGCCAAATCTCAATCTTCTCAACCACTTCAAGCGAATCGTCGTGGTACTGATCTAGCGGAATAAGCTCTAGTTGATTAGCCATGATAAATCCTCATACAGTTTACGGAACAGAACAAGCCTTTAATCTGGTTGGAGCGAGCGCCAAGACTGTCGCGTTCAACGCGATAAGCAAAGAGATTTCCACTCTTTCTCTTTTCTCCGCACCAGTCGCAAGACTTTGATGTTTCCACGGAGTCTCTAAGGAGAGACTGTCTTGCGAAACCGTCATGGGAGATTTGTGTACTCATAGATTTAATGCCTTTGCTAATGCTGCGATCGCACTTTCAGGAGTGTCGCCGCCACGATCATCAATCCAGTCGCGTTCGCCCTCAACCATTAGCCATTTCGCCTCAACATAAGGCTCATGAGGCGTTTGAATTTGCGCGAACCTTCTAACTCCAGCGAACCACACACCCGTAAGCTCACCAAGCGGCTTAGTTCTGTATGTTATTAGTCCGTGAGGGGCGTTGCTTTCTGCTTCACGGCGATCGCACCAAGCCCAAATCTTTTCTTGATCGGTCATGCTATCTACCTCCACGACGACGAACTGAAGCACGACCGCCACATAAGCGACCGCGAGAATCACGATCCGTTGAATAAGTGCACCTTCCAGACGATCTGACGGGGGTTGTTGTGGTCGTCGTTGTTGGTGCGGGAGTTGCAACTGGGGCTGGCTCCTTCTCCTTGCAGAGACGATCAAGATTTACGATCTCTCCACTCGACTTCTGCATGAAGCAGAAGTGTGGGTCAGTAGGGAGTGGCGCGGCGATCGCGCTTTCTGCCAAGAATAATGAAACGACAATCAGACTTCTACAAAGCATTGTTTTCCTCTCTGTATATAGTATCGACTCTAAGGACTGGCTTGCAACCGAGCTGATAAGTGTCTCCCAAAATTGAACGCCCCATAAAAGGGCAGCGATGAATGTTTTTATTGCATACTGTCCTAACAGTTCCATCGGGACAGAGAATTGTATCCCCTGCCGATATTTGGGAGATATGCACCTCCCCGACAGAAATATTAGATTGCAAAAGCAGAGGATCTCTTGAGCTTGAGATCAAGGCGATTGACTCAGGAAGCATAATTCTCTTCTCCACAGATATAAATAAGGCGATCGTCACCAACATAAAGCTGGATCTCACCGTGTTTGCGACACCATTCTGAGAGTTGAGTGGCGATCGCCTCCTCCCAGTCGCCATCCCAGAAGCCTGCGCCATGACCGCAGATGGTTAACCATAGGTCGTGACCGATGTACTCAAGCTCTGTGTGGTTAACAGGTATTTTGTTGAAATACTCGCTGGGGCTGACGCAGAACTCAGGAAAAGTTGACTCAAATTGACGGCAGACATCCTCTAGATAGGCAATGCTTGAAGGGGCGAAGTCACTGATGTCTGCGTCAAGTCCGTCTTCGCGAAACTCTTCGTTAGTCCAGATCGCAGCTTCGATTAAGCCGAGAAACATCTCGGGATATAGGAATCCCTTCTTTGCGATCATGCTAGTTGTCATCGTTGTAGCTCCGAATAGTTTTAGTTAAACAGTCGCAAGCATCTTCCGCAGCCTGCTCTATCAGATCCTTGGCAATTTCCATCGCCTTCTCCATCGACACTCGCTCGCCAACACTAGAAGCACCCCAAGCACCACGATGGTCTTGGTCGTACTGCGAATCGCCAGAGTGGAAATACCACTGGTGATCATCCATTACTTGAAGACGGATATCGATATACGCATCCTCAAGGAAATCCTCGTCGGAGTCGTATTCTTCGCGATCGCCTTCAACGCATTCTTCCCAAGGAATAGATGGGTCGTGAGACACCCCGTGGATGATTGTGGCGAGTTGTTTACAGTCAATATCAATGACGTTTTCTGTGTCAGGTAAATCCATTGTTTTTCTCCTAGAGCAACTCTTCGGAAATTCCGAAGAGTTGCGATTGATTTAATTGAATTTTGAATAGAATCGGGAGGTGAAGTCACCTTGATCGTCAAAAACGTAGGACGCATCACCCGAAAAAGGGTCGAGAAAGAGTAAAGGGTTCTTGGCTAGACTGTTGTAATTTGTCCATAGCTGGACATCCTCATCACCTTGCCAGAAGGTGATGTTTGCAACAGACAGCTCTCCATTTTCCGTTAGGCGGATGCCGAATGGCTCCCCGTCATGCTCAAAAGTGATGCGGGTCAACCGATTGTCGTGAATCGCCAAACAGAGAGCGCCCAACTGCTGTAGCAATTTAGACTCGTTGAACAAGTCCCTCGGGAGGACTCGCTCGTAGTTAGAGTTCCACATTTAACTCTCCTCCGTTTGTAGAAGTCTCGCAATCTCTGGTTCTAGTGGCTCGAAAGCCGAATTGTCACAATTGAATTCGAGTTTAAACTTCATGCTGTCCTCTGTTTCTTCTTAGCTTTTTTGACAATGTTTTTGAGGTTCGCTCGAAAGATTTCGCGAGCCTCGTCAATCCGACTTTGGAGATCTAGCTCGAACTGCTCGGTTACAGTCTTTGCGTTGATCTCTTGGATTTGGATATTGCAGTTGATCTCTAGGAGCAGAGTGTCGAAGCTAAGCCCCTCAATCAAGCTGAGATGGCTTTCGCTATCAAGGTCAACGTTTGACCAGTCGGTTTCAAATGGATTGGACATTTAGTACCACCCTGTTTTTTGGACTTTGAAGCAGTCCCATGCTTTGCGCTCGTCGGGGCGAGCGATTAAATGTGTGCCACCCCATCCGTGGCAAATACGCTTGGCGTTCGTCTCAAGCTGAGTGCGAATGGTGTCACCCAGCTTGATAATCCTTGGAGCGGCATTGAACCGCTGGGACACCTTCGGAGGAACACAAGCGGTTCCTCCGTTTGGGAGGGTGATCGTCGTGCATGGTTGGCGCTCGATTGGGGTGTCGAGTGTGCTTGCCGCCCACGCGGGGGTGGGTAGCAAGGCGAGAGATAACAGCAATGGAGTTAATTTCATTTAGATCACCTCCATTGCGAGCCAGCGAATCAGCCTGCGCCACGTGTCGGCAGACTGGACGGCAATCCATTGATCAGTCCACCCGTAAGAATTTGGGCGGAACCAACCAGTTCCAAGAGCATCTAGTAGATCACGCATCAAGTCGCGACAAGACCTACCATTATTTTCAGATCTGCTTTCTAGAATAAAAGACTCGATTTGTGGGGGTGCAATGACCTCACCCATGTAATAATTTAAAGGTTTCATACTTATTTTGCAGGTATAGAGACGCGCCAAAGATTGCCTAGACCGCGATCTTTGGCGATTGATTATTTAATATGAATGCGAAGGTTATCTGCAACACGACGGAAAGCGGCTTTCCGATCGGCATCGCATAATACTACCACAAATTCACCACGATAACCAGTGTTATCCTGTTGTCTCTGAGGCGCTAATCCGTAGAGTCGGAGTTGGCTTAGGATGCGATCGTTTACTTCGCCAACCAGTAATGCGGCGCGATCGGTCATGGTTGCAGTTACCATGACGCAGCCTCCCAGTTCATTTCAATAGCGCGGAGTTGTCCTGCACTTTTGAGGAAAGCGCCGACTTCTTGTGTGATGTACCCAATATTGATGATCGGATCGGGCAACCCGATATCAAACAAGAAGCACTCGATCGCATCGCGAACTTTGTCCTTGTCCCACTTGGCAATGGGAGAAAAAGTGATATCGAGGTCTTCGCCGATTGAGACAACCGGGTATACATTCTTTTTGCGACTAAGCATGATAGATTTCTCCTGTAAAAATATTTGTTTGCATTAAAAAGCCACTGGCTTCACACGGAAGTAGTGGCTTTTGGTTTATTTGATTCGTAGTCAGCCCACCAGACACGACAGGCAGTGAAAGTTATGCGTGGCAACCCACAAGGACTGTGCCGCCTTGAACTTCGGTCTCGAAGAACTCACCAAACGATGAGTGGTCGAGCCAATATGGGTGATCCAGTCCTTCGGGAATAAATACAACCCAGTCTTGATCGCCGTTGCCGAACTGCCACTGAGTAGGAGCGTCTTCAAAACTCCATATCTTGATAGCTTTTGGGTTTGCGAAGGTTGCTGCGTTAACCCCAGATCTGAGAGATACTGCGAATTCCCTTAGAGAATCAAAGAACTCTATGGGATCTTGATTTCTGTTGTTTAACCTGTTAAACAAGCCTTCTAGAGCTTGCTCTCCTTCACGGGAAAACTCACGTCCTCTGCGAAACTGGTGTAGATAATCTTTTCCGTTCATGTCTTTACCTGTATATACTCTTTAGCAAATTCAAAAGCAGCTTGTTTTGCTAGGGATAGCGATCGCTATCCCTTCAAGCGTAACGAAAGTCTTTGGGACGAATCCGCCTCGTCCCATCACATAAGCCGTCCTACGAAGCTCCTTCGTGATATGCAATATCAATCACAGCATCAAGCATTGCTTCGGTATGCTGAGGATATTCCTTTAAGAATTCGGCAATTCTCGCTGTGTTGCGAATGTTTAACCTGCGATCGTAAGGGTGTAAGTCCTCCTTGAAGAACTCCTCTAGCAAATCCAAGGGGATTTCGCCGTAAGAGCTTGCGGAGATCTGACCGAGAGTTGTTTGAGTCATGCCGCGATCGCCTCTTCCTCAAAGAATTTAAGCAAGTCTTCATCGCAACCATGATTTCGGTACTCAAGAACCGCATCAAATGCTTTTGACATCACCTCGGCGGCTGTCAAGTACTCGATATCTTGCTGATCTAGTCCTAATTCTTGTAACGAGAATTCACCCTCATGGGTGGCGAAGTCATGTACGAGGATAGACCTTTCAGCGTTACCATCGATATTGTCACCGCCAGCACCTTGAAGCTGATCTTCAAACCAGTGGTGCTGGAGAAATTCTCCATCCTCAAAGTACTCCGAAGAGATCGAACTCCTGTCAGCGAGGCGAACTTGCCCATCTACGCGGTATGGAGTTGTATAGACCTTGAGCGAGTCGTAGTCATACGTTACGCCCACATACCCAAGAGAATGATAGGTTTCTGGTGAACACCACCTGTAACACAGGGACTCATCGAAGAGGTAAAAGACCCAGATATCTTTTACCTCAATCTTGAATGCATCCAGCCAGTGCCGAAAACCATACTTCTCGGAAATCTTTGCGAGCTTGAGCTTTGGCTTAAACTCCATCTCATCGATTCGGCGATCGTAGTGATTGTCACGAAAAATTGGATGCGTGTCCATTGTTTTGTCCTCTTGTCTTAGTTTTAGTTGCAGATTATCTGCCATTGGATAGCTGCTTACTAATTTGCAGCTATCGGAAATCGCCCTTTAAGTAAGCTCAATTTCGTAAGCTTACGAAAAGGCTCAGAGAATGCGGTTTGGATACTCGATCGGAAGGCGATCGCGCTTAATATTCTCGACATCATTGAGATATTGAGAATCTGACAGTAGATACTCCTCATTTTCTTCCTTGAGTCCCTCAATATCAGGGTTCTCTTGATAGAGGGCGTACTGAGATGCAGCTTCAAAACCCGACTTGTGGACATCATTGCCAGGGTGTATCAAATGGCACATGAGAGCCACTGAGTACTTCTGACACCCAGAACTGGATTCAGAACGGTAATACGGGCAGTTAATTGCTTCACAGATATTGGTCATTTGCTTTACCTTTAGTTATTTTGAATAGACCCAGGGACTTGCACCCTGCCGCCTGACATGGGCGGACTAACTTAGCGATAGCTTACTTAAAGGCATGTGACTATAGCAGGTGCTTAGCCACGATCGCCACCACCGTTTCCAGTGGCAGGTTGGAGTCCACCCCTTGAGGTGAGCCAATGATCGTAGGGCTGCCACCCCAACCCGCCTCGAGGGAGGCGAGTTCGTCCCTGACGGCAGGGAGATCCACGTAGCCAGGGCGGTACTGGCAGATGGTAAATTTGCGGGTGGGTGGTGCGCCACCCATAGAGAAGGCGGGGTTAAGCGCCACCACGGTCGGCGCTTGCGTGTAACCCACGCTGGTTGCCGCACGGAGGCGGGATTGTACCACGCACACCCGCCCTTGAGCAGGGTATCCGTAGTCGCCAGAGGCTTCTACGGATGTTTCGCCAGAGGCGATCGCCTTGAGAATCTCCTCACTCTCGCGCTCGTATGCGGCACGATAGCCCGCAGGCTCCTCGCCAGTTTCCAGCCAGCGCTGGACGGCTTCGATACGATCGCGCATCGGAACCTTAAAGTCCGATACGCAACGAGCGATCGCTGCGAGAAAAGAATTCTCACCCGTACCCAATTCGCGGGGTTGCCACTCCCCGCGAGAAAAGGCATCCGAGAGATGGATCGCTTCGATACGCGATCGCATTGCAGTACTGCTGTGCTGCTGTACTGAATAGGGAGCTTGCAACTCCCACCACAGAAGGGCGATCCCTCCAAATGCGTCCAAGTCGGGACGCACGGTGGCAAATGCCACCTTTTGCGCCCCCTTGGGGATGAGATCGATTCCGTGACGGGCGATCAAGGCGATCGCGCTCATGGAAGGATCACCCCCAGTCCCGTGCTGTGGGTCGATATTTACATCGCACAGCCCAGCCAGTGCTGGTACTGTTACTTCCACACCAATGATGGTGCAGCCTTGCTCACGGAGAGCAAGGATTTTGGCTTGTTCGGAAGCCAAGGATGCGGGGCGGGGGTCAAATAATACGAATTCCATGATATTCTCCTTGCCACTATTATTCTTGTGGCGATAACTCAGGTCTAGCTGTATTGCTTACCTGAACGCTCTACAGGTGTAGAGACGACTCCTTTTCTTTTACCTCTGTGGAGTCAAGAGGGACGGATTATGTGCCTCCGCACGAAGGGCATTCGCCCAAATCGTCATGGGGATACCCGCAGTACCCGCACGATCCAAGTGGGTGGCGGACAAAACCAGTGTTCCTGACTTCACCCGTGCCATCCCATAGGGTGACAACGGGGACAAAGAATGCTTCGCGGGAAGCGCCTCCGTCTTGATAATGGGCGGAGATGCTGTTCATCGACTTGAACAGTTTCCACCCTTCGTTGAGGATGGGGTCACGGTTCTCCGCCTTTGCGGAGATCAATTCTTGCCCGATCGCGGCAAGGTTGATGGTTGCGGGATCTAGCCCGTCTTGAGTTAAAACTTTTATTGTCTTTCTCCATTATTCTTGAGAAACATCTGCTCATTACGCCGCGATGAGAGCGATCCTATATTGGCATTACCCACTCCGAGCCGCGTGGAGGCTTAGGGATTGTCGGAGTATGCGACACACTCGCAGGAATGTGTCGTGAGAACTAGCCGCAATACTGCGAGTTAGCCCCGCATTGCATTACGAATTCTCCCGACCCGCAGGTGCAGTGCCGATCTTCGGGAGAGACGGCGGGAGATCCATCCTGCTCCCACTCTTCATGGGAGGAGTACCCCGTCCCTGAGAGGGATAGATATTTTTGTTGGAACTCCTCAAACGGAGTTCCCCAACTCTCAGGAGCTTCCGAGCCTGTTTGCTCGGTTCGGAAATACCCTCTATCCCCTTCAAAGGAGTTGAACATTGCGGGGGAGATCCCCACTACAGAACCATCCTGAGCGATGGCTCTGTAGGTTTCTATTACGAAAAACCCGTGGCAGGGGTATTCCCTGCTAGCGATCGCCGCTTTGTGAACCACGACGGTATGGCTGATAACAGACATAATATTTTTCCTGCCACTATTATTCTTGTGGCGATAGGTTTGCTGCCACACTCAGCGTTGACACTCCCCGCACTGAAGTGACGGGGATTCCTGATTCAGCGAGACAACTTGCCAGATAGACTTGCATCTAATTGGTAGAGGTCGAACTCTCCACAGGCGTGAATTTGGGTATGCCCTACCCTAT
>Ga0315903_10010629_pt1 | contig 10934 bp, 13 predicted proteins | sample LakEriMetagenome_7_FD_203524 | JGI IMG/M metagenome (GOLD analysis project Ga0315903, IMG submission 203524) | Freshwater fungal communities from buoy surface, Lake Erie, Ohio, United States - Buoy 2 MA119 | ecosystem: Environmental > Aquatic > Freshwater > Lake | place: USA: Lake Erie, Ohio... | reverse complement strand
CCGCTTCCCAGGAGCATTGATTGCCGAAGGTGCTGAAAAGGGTTCTTCTGGTTTGCTTTTATTGATTATAGAAGGGCTTGTGTTGTTTTTCGTGGTAGTGGGTGTAATTGCCTTGACTGAGGCAACTCGTCGTATTCCTGTTCAATATGCTAAGCAAGTGGTAGGTGGTAAAGTATATGGTGGACAGCGTCAGTACATTCCTATCAAGGTCAATGCTTCTGGAGTTATGCCAATTATTTTTGCCCAGTCCTTGATGTTTGTTCCTGCTCTAATAGCACAAATTTGGGCTTCGGAAAGTGATATCGCTAACTACATAGGTACAACATTCTCAGACTTTACTTCTTGGCAATACAATTTATTATTCGCTACGCTTATAATTGTCTTTACGTTTTTCTATACGGCTATCACGGTCAATCCAGAACAAATCGCAGAAGACATGAAACGAAATGGTGGATTTGTTCCGGGAATTAAACCTGGAGCCCCCACTGGAGAATTTATCGATGGCATTATTTCCAAGATCACTCTTCCAGGTTCCGTCCTGTTGTCTGCAGTGGCTATTCTTCCCACTCTTGCTATTGTTGCTGGTGTGGGCGGGGAATTTGCACAGTTCTTTGGGGGTACTTCTTTGCTCATCATGGTAGGGGTCATCATGGACACCTTACGTCAGATTGAAAGTTATTTGTTGATGAGACATTACGAAGGCATGATGAAAAGTGGTAACGTGAAGAACAATTCTTCCAATTACCAAGTAGCGTAACTATGATTCAATACAAGACTTCGGAAGAAGTTGAGAAAATAAAACAAAGTGCCGACATTCTTGGAAGAGCTCACGGAGAAATCGCCAAGCATGTCAAGAAAGGGGTAAAGACCTCCTTCTTAGATAAAATTGCTGAAGAGTTTATTAGGGATCACGGAGCAGTACCTTCCTTTAAGGGCTACAACGGGTTTCCTAGCTCCCTCTGTATTTCTGTAAACGAAGTAGTAGTTCACGGATTTCCGAGCGAGTACGAATTGAAAGATGGCGATATAATCTCAGTAGATTGTGGAGTCTTTCACCAAGGTTTTCATAGCGATTCCGCTTATACATACCCCATAGGTGAAGTATTCCCTTCTGTCTTAGCCTTATTAAAAGCCACTAGAGATTCACTCTATTTAGGAATTGAAGCAGCCATCTTTGGCAATCGTGTAGGCGATATCGGCTATGCGATTCAGAAATTTGTGGAAGCCAAAGGCTACACCGTCGTCCGAGAATTGGTCGGGCATGGCTTGGGTCGAAAACTTCACGAATCTCCTGAGGTTCCTAATTACGGCAAGAAGGGCAGTGGCCCCTTGCTGAAGCAAGGTATGGTGATTGCCATTGAGCCCATGATCAATCTTGGTACACGTAATATTGTCCAAGAAAAAGACGGATGGACCATTCGAACAGCAGATCGAAAGCCTTCCGCCCATTATGAGCATACGATAGCAATTTTTGAAGATAGAACAGAAGTATTAACTACGCATAAATACATAGAAGAGATTCATAGATTCTAACATGGCCAAACAGACGTCAATAGAGCAAGATGGCACCATTACAGAAGCATTATCCAATGCGATGTTTAAGGTGGAACTTGAAAATGGACATCAATTGATTGCCCATATTTCTGGAAAAATGAGAATGAATTATATAAAAATTCTTCCAGGAGATAAAGTGAAACTAGAGTTGTCTCCTTATGATTTAACAAAAGGTAGAATAGTATATCGATATAAATAAACTGATATGAAATCAAGCAAGAAGAAAGTTCCCCTGGGATTACCTTCTTCCTCAGCGAGATTCCATTTGGCTGAAATTTAAAATAATAAGCAAATGAAAGTTAAGGCATCTATCAAAAAAAGAAGTGCTGAATGTAAGGTAATCCGAAGAAAAGGAAAGCTTTACGTCATCAACAAAAAAAATCCTAAGTATAAACAAAGACAAGGTTAATCATGGCTAGAATTGCAGGTGTAGACATACCAGACAATAAGCGTGGCGAAATCGGACTTACCTACATTTTCGGTATTGGTAGAAGTTCAGCCAGAGCTATCCTGAGCAAAGCAGGAATCTCCTTCGACAAAAAAGCCGGAGAATGGAATGATGAAGAATCAACCGCGATCAGAACAATCATCTCTGAAGAGTTCAGAACAGAGGGTGCGTTGAAATCGGAGATTCAACTCAACATCAAGCGTCTGATGGATATCGGATGCTATAGAGGATTGCGACATAGAAAAGGACTTCCTGTTCGTGGTCAGAGCACGAAAAACAATGCCAGAACAAGAAAGGGCAAGCGTAAGACCGTTGCCAACAAAAAGAAGGCAACTAAATAAAACCTGATTTAGATTATGGCTCAGAAAAGAAACGATAAAGCAAAAGGTAAAAAAAGAGTAGTGAAGGTAGAAGCAGTGGGCCAAGCCCACATCAAAGCTTCCTTCAACAACATCATCATCTCTATTACCAATATTTCAGGTCAGGTCATCTCATGGGCTTCTGCCGGTAAGATGGGTTTCCGTGGATCTAAAAAGAATACTCCTTACGCTGCTCAAATGGCCGCACAAAATTGTGGGCAAGCAGCTTACGAACTTGGATTGAGAAAAATCGAAGTTTTCGTAAAAGGACCGGGCGCTGGTCGAGAGTCTGCGATCAGAACATTGCAAAATGTAGGTTTGGACATAACGACCATCATTGACGTTACTCCTATGCCTCACAACGGATGTCGTCCACCTAAGCGTAGAAGAGTTTAATTGTAAATAAGCACTAGTATGGCAAGATATACAGGTCCAAAAGCTAAAATCTCCAGAAGATTTGGAGAAGCAATCGAAGGGCATAGCAAGGCACTTCAAAAGAAAAACTACCCTCCAGGCATGCACGGCAGGGGGAGAAGAAAGAAGCAGTCTGAATATGCAATTCAGCTTTCTGAAAAGCAGAAGGCAAAATACATCTATGGAGTGTTGGAAAGACAATTCGCAAAGATGTTTGACATCGCTTCTAGAAAATCAGGAATCACCGGTGAAAACCTCCTTCAGTTGCTAGAGGCCAGATTAGACAATACCGTGTACCGATTGGGGATTTCCCCCACACGTCGTGGTGCCCGTCAGCTGGTATCTCACAAGCACATTTTGGTCAATGGAGAATTGGTAAATATTCCTTCTTACACCTTGAAGCCCGGAGACGTGGTTTCAGTAAGGGAACGTTCCAAATCTCTTGAAGCAATCACCAATAGCTTGGCAGGTAGAGGTACGCATCGCTATTCCTGGCTAGAGTGGGACAATGCCTCCATGGCGGGTAAGTTCGTTACCGTACCAGGAAGAGACGATATCCCAGAGAATATTAAGGTTCAGCTTATTGTCGAACTTTATTCTAAGTAATATTTCCCTATTTTCAGCTAAAACAGAACAAACGATATGTCCATATTAGCATTTCAAATGCCCGAAAAGGTGGTGATGGAAAAGGCCGATGATTTTCATGGCTTATTTACCTTCAAACCCCTTGAAAAAGGCTACGGAGTTACTATAGGTAACGCCCTAAGAAGAATTCTACTTTCTTCTTTGGAGGGATACGCCATCACTTCCATCAAAGTTCCTGGAGTGGTGCATGAATTTTCCACCATCGAAGGAGTAGTCGAAGATGTGACTGACATTATCTTGAATTTGAAGCAAGTCCGATTCAAGAAAATTCACGATGCATTTGATGGGAAAATTTCTGTTGAAATTAAAAATCAGTCTGTTTTTACTGCAGGTGACATCTCAAAATTCACCTCCTCTTTCGAAGTCTTAAATCCGGAATTGGTAATTTGTCATATTGACTCTACCAAAAATTTCGAAATTGAGATAATTATTGAAAAAGGTAGAGGATACCTTCCTGCAGAGGAGTCTAAGCCTAAAGAACAAGTATTTGGTCAAATCGCTATAGACGCCATTTTTACCCCAATCAAAAACGTTAAGTATAGCGTTGAAAATACCCGGGTAGAACAAAAGACTGACTTCGAAAAGCTTATTCTAGAAGTAACTACGGACGGATCCATCCATCCTGAAAAAGCCCTTCAAGAGTCTGCTAAAATCTTAATTCAGCACTTCATGCTATTCTCTGACCAAACCATGGTCTTGGATTCTTCTGGAATTGCTGAACCAGAGCCAATCGATGAAGAATTCCTTCATATGCGCAAGCTGCTAAAAACTTCATTGGGAGACCTAGATCTTTCAGTTCGTGCCTTCAATTGCTTAAAGGCAGCGGATGTAAGAACCCTAGGAGATCTTGCAAAGCTTGAAATTTCAGACATGATGAAATTCAGAAACTTTGGTAAGAAATCTTTGGCAGAACTTGAGCAATTGATCCAAGAAAAGGGCTTGACCTTTGGCATGGACATTTCTAAGTACAAACTTGATGAAGAATAATAACAATGAGACACGGTAAGAAAATAAACCACCTGGGTAGGACTGCTTCGCATAGAAAAGCTATGCTTTCCAACATGGCATCTTCCCTGATTCTTCACAAGCGTATTTCTACTACGCTTGCCAAAGCGAAAGAATTGAAAAAGTTTGTTGAACCTTTGGTGACCAGAGCCAAAGAAGATACCACCCACAACAGAAGAATTGCTTTCTCCTACTTGAAAAGTAAGGAGGCTATCAAGGAGCTTTTCGGTGAGGTAGTGGAAAAGGTAGGAACTCGTCCAGGAGGCTACACTAGAATCATCAAGACAGGATTTCGTCTAGGAGATAATGCAGAAATGTGTATTATTGAATTGGTGGACTTCAACGAACTGATGTTGAAGGATGCCAAGCCTGCGAAGAAGACTACCAGAAGATCTAGAAGATCCTCGGGTACTACTCCAAGTACTCCTGCTGCTGTGACTGCTAAAGCACCTGCGGTGGAAGAAGCTCCAGTCGCAGCAGAAGAGGCTGTAGAAGATGCTGTAGAAGAGGAGGTTACTCCTGTAGCCGAAGTTGTTGAAGAGGCAGAAACTCCAGTGGCAGAAGCCACTTCAGAGGAGTCAGAAACACCTGAGGCTTCTGCAGACGAGGAGACTGAAGAAAAATAAGTGGAAAGCAATTTCACATCAAAAAGGATTGGACCAAGTTCAGTCCTTTTTTTATGCCCAAGTCTCTCTTATGGCTTCCTAAGATTTATTACCTTTGCCCAATCGCCAATATCATGATTAAAAAGAACGCTACTCTCCTGCTCGCTGATGGAACTGTTTTTTATGGATCACTCATAGGTGCTCCCGGTACCAATGGTGGTGAAATCTGCTTCAACACCGGAATGACTGGATACCAAGAGATTTACACAGATCCTTCCTATACAGGACAAATCGTAGTCACTTCTACCTCACACATTGGAAACTATGGAGTGCATCCAGAAGAAGTAGAATCCAATCACCCCTGTGTAGCAGGAATCGTAGTGAATAGTTTTTCTGAGGTATTCTCCAGATTAGATGCCTCGGGTTCCCTACAAGAGTATTTGGTCAATGCTGGGATTACCGGCATAGCCGATATCGATACCCGAAAACTTGTTCGACACCTGCGCGACAGAGGAGCCATGAATGCCATCATCAGCTCCGAATATGAGGGAGACCTAACAGGACTTGCTGCCGCCTTGGCCAAAGTACCCGATATGAATGGCTTAGAGCTTTCTTCTCAAGTCTGCACCCAAGAACCCTATTTTTTTGGCGAGGCCAATGCTCCCATTAAAGTAGCTTGCCTCGATTTTGGGATCAAAAAGAATATTCTTCGAAATCTGGCAAGTAGGGGAGTGTATTGTAAGGTATTTCCTGCTAAAACCAGTCTTCAGGAAATGGAAAAGTGGGGCCCAGACGGATATTTTCTATCCAACGGACCCGGTGACCCTGCCGTCATGGACTATGCTGTATCTACTGTTACTCAAATTTTAAGTACAGGAAAACCTGTTTTTGGCATCTGCTTGGGCCATCAGCTCATTGCCGCATCGGTAGGAATTCCTACCTATAAAATGCACCACGGGCATCGCGGGCTCAATCACCCGATAAAAAATTTAACCTCAGGTAAAAGCGAAATCACTTCCCAAAACCATGGATTCAATGTAGTCCGGGAAGCAGCTGAGCAATGCGCTCAAGTCGAAATTACCCACGTACATTTGAATGATCATACGGTAGCAGGGATTCGACTTAAAAATAAACCTGCTTTCTCTGTTCAATATCACCCAGAATCTTCTCCAGGGCCGCACGATTCTCGCTACCTGTTTGACGATTTTGTTTCTTTGATGAATAAAAATTAATGCTAACAAACCTTTTAAATCATGACCTTGATTCAATCCATTCATGCTAGACAAATCTTAGACTCTAGAGGAAATCCTACTGTAGAAGTTGATGTAGTTACGGAAAACGGCGCCTTCGGTAGGGCAGCTGTGCCCAGTGGTGCATCCACCGGAGTCAATGAAGCCGTAGAACTTCGAGATGGAGACAAATCCAAATACTTAGGCAAAGGAGTGTTAAAGGCCGTTGCCAACGTCAATGAAATTATTGCCCCCGAGTTGGTTGGGATGGATGTTTTCGAACAAAATACCATCGACCAAATCATGATAGATCTTGATGGTACCCCCACCAAAAGCAAGCTTGGGGCAAATGCTATACTAGGGGTGTCTCTGGCCGTAGCCAAGGCTGCAGCAATGGAAGCGGGTCAACCACTTTACCGCTACATTGGAGGAGTAAATGCAAATACACTTCCCGTGCCTATGCTCAATATCATCAACGGAGGCTCCCATTCCGATGCCCCCATTGCTTTCCAAGAATTTATGGTTCGCCCGATTGGGGCAAGCAGCTTTTCCGAGGCCATCCGCTGGGGAGCAGAGATTTTCCATCACTTGAAAAAAATACTTCATGACAAGCACCTCAGCTCAGCAGTAGGGGATGAAGGTGGATTTGCTCCTAATTTCTCTGGAGGAACAGAGGAAGCTTTGGCCTGCATTTTAGATGCAATCGCTAAGGCAGGATACACGCCTGGAAAAGAGGTTACAATTGCTTTGGATTGCGCATCCTCAGAATTCTACAAGGATGGAAAATACGACTATTCTAAGTTTGAGGGTCCCACAGGCAAGATTAGAAGCCGTGAGGAGCAAGTTGCCTATTTGGCTGAATTGACCGAAAAATATCCTATCGACTCTATTGAGGATGGCTGTGCCGAAGAAGATTGGACAGGCTGGGCCATGCTTACCGCTAAAATTGGATCCAAGATCCAACTGGTAGGGGACGATTTGTTTGTCACCAATGTGAAATTTTTGAAAAGAGGTATTGAAGAAAAATCTGCCAATTCTATTTTGGTGAAAGTAAATCAAATAGGTACCCTAACAGAAACCTTAAATGCTATCAGCATGGCGCAACGGGCAGGATTTACCGCCGTCATGTCACACCGATCTGGAGAGACAGAGGATGCTACCATTGCCGATCTTGCCGTGGCAGTCAATTGTGGTCAGATCAAAACAGGCTCTGCTTCCCGATCCGATCGTATGGCAAAATACAACCAGTTGCTCCGCATAGAAGAGCAACTCGGTGATGCCGCTGTTTTCAAAGGTAGACTGAAGTAAGTGACAGTTCTCATTTAAATTGACAGTCCCGGATTTCCGGGGCTGTCTTTTTTTTGCATGAAATTTGTATATTGGACTGTATTATTTCCTTCCTATGGAGAAATTCTTAAAATACGGTAGAAATTTTTACGTTTTGGCCTCCCTTTCCTTTTTGTTTTGGATGATTTTTATCGATTCCAATAGTGTTCCCAATCACTACCAACTCACCAAGCAACTATGGGAATTGGAAGATCAAAAAGCGTTTTATGTAGATAAAAGGGCACAATTACTTCAGCAACAAAAAGAACTATTGGGCAATCCGGAACTCTTAGAAAAATTTGCTCGAGAAAAGTACTTGATGAAAAAGCCTACTGAGGATCTTTATGTGGTGGTGGAAAAATAAAGTATTTTTTCTGATTTTTTTAGGCACCTCTCTCCTTCCCTTGTCTACTTTTGCACAAAGAGAAATTGATCCTGAAGCCCCCTTTGTGCTAAAAGATAGGATGTACTATGGGGGCAATCTCGGACTTCAGTTTGGGACAGTTACCCTCATTGACATTTCCCCCCTAGCAGGGATCATGGTGAATGAAAAAGCTTCGACTGGGCTAGGGCTGACTTACCAATATTACGACGATTCCCGTTTTCAAGGTGCTGCAGGATCTTCTTACGGAGCTAGGGCATTTGCTCGATACAATATATTGCCTAATATTTTTGCTTACTCCGAACTAGAATCGATCAATTGGAATGCCTATTCTTTTGCGAAGGATCGCTTTGAAAGAACGTGGTCAGAATCTCTTTTTCTTGGAGCTGGGTATTTTGCTCCCTTTGGCTCCAGGGGAGGTGCTAATTTCACTTTTTTATATAACCTCAATTACTCCAATCTCAATTCCTATTACAATGAGCCCTATGTCATCCGCGTGGGGTTTGTCATGTAGGGAGTGCTCAAATTTCTTTTGTTAAGACTTAAAAAAACGCTTCATTTTTTCCAATCCCGTTTTTACTACATAAGCAGCATCCATTTCGTAATAGCTTGGATTGAAAAGTTCTAGGGATAAAATGATTTCCCCTCCCTTGTCTCGCAAGCGATTTGCAAGTTCCTCCATGGGTGCGCCTCCATCCCCAGGAAATACCCTGTCCTTGTCCTGTTGGCTGGTTCTAGGAATGTCTTTGGGAAAGTCATTGAGATGAAATATATCTATGGCTTGTCCATCTAGCAATTGTAATCCTTCAAATCCCGAGCCTCCGCGAAATAAGTGGTAAACGTCAGCTAAAATTTTCGCATCTGCATCGTCCGCAGCTGCTGCCACGGCCATGGCTTGAGCCAAATGATAGAATGCGGGAAATGCACCCCAAAATTCCAATTGGGGCATTACGCCAGTTTTCCTTCCCAAAGTCAACAAGCGCTTGTATTTTTCTCCAGCTTGGAGCAAATCCAGTGGAGCCTCTGCTCCAATCGCAGGTGCGGCCACTCGTGTACAACCCAATTCTGCCAACACCCCCATTTCTTTTTCCATTTGCTCAAACCCCTGCTTACTCTTTGCCTCATCTTGTGCCAACCAGGTTGGAAATCCTATGCAATCGACCAATTCAATTCCCGCGTCTTGAATGCGTTTTTTAAGCGAAGCTATGCTATTTCCCTCCTTTTGATAGGCCTCTATCTCCATCATCCAGGGTTCAATGCCATCGTATCCGGCTCTTGCCGCAAGGTCAATCATCTGAGGTAGGGATAACTTTTGTCCCCTGATGGTGCTGGTGTTTAAGGAAAATTTAAATTGAGTACCTCCTTTTTTTATTGGGCTTGCCTCAGCCAAGTGAGTGGAGGTAACTGCCAGTGGAGCTACGGCAAGGGTTTTGAGAAACTGTCTTCGCAAGTGCATCATAGTAGATTCTATTCCGTTTAACCTAGCCAATGACCATTTAAACATATTCTGAATAAATAAGAATTATAAGAATTTTCAATCGTATTTTTCAGTATGCGTAAAATACAATTTTTATTCTTTTGCACCTTCCTTTTTCTACCTGTCTTGGATTTTGCCCAGGTAGTTCGTGCTGATTTGCCCTACTTGAGTGCCTATCGAGAGGAGATTCCTTATTTTCAAGAACTCATCACTGGTGGGCAATATGCCGAGCCCTCCCTTTTCATCAAAGGTGACCCTTACCATATCTCTAGGCAATTTGAGAGGGGAACGCTCCGCATCAATGGCATCACTTATCCCGACGTTCCCTTGCTTTACGATAGCTACCAAGACCAGTTGCTTACTTTTCATCCCATTTTCAACCAGAAGATCTTAATCAAGCCTGAAAAAATTGATGGATTTGTACTTGGGAATGGAGATTTATTTCGTTTTGTTGAGGGAAACGATGGTTACCTGCATCATGGGAATGGGATCTATCAGGTGCTAGAAGAAAATAAAGCGATTGCGTTAGCCAAGCATTTCAAATCCACTAAATCGCTTCGAGAGATGTCTAGATTCAGTGAAGTATATCTGGAAAAAGTAGATTATTTTCTTTTTCAGGATGGAATATTCTATCCCATTCAAAAGGCTTCCGATGCCTACTTGGCTCTAGGTCTAGATCAAAAAAAAGTTAAAAAAGAAGTAAAATCAAAAGGACTACAATTTAAAAAAGTACCCACGGCCTTTTTGAAATTTATAGTTACCTACGCTAGCACAGAATAATGTACCTTCGATACCACCACTTCTTTTTAGCTTTTTTACTGGCTTTCATCGCCTGCGCCCCTGCTTTTGGACAGCAGGAAAAAGGAGTTACTGGATTGTTCGCAGGCATTTCTTTCCAACGATTTGCCGAATTGATAGAAAAGGATACCCCCTATCGATTTATTTATAATCAAGAAGAGGTAGCCCAATTGACCGTAAATCTTCAAGCCAATGGAGACAAATTAGAGGATGTCTTGGGGATTATTTTCTTAAAAACTGATCTGAATTTTTCCATTTCTGCTCAAAAAGAGGTATTTATTCTTAAAGGCGGAAAATTTCCTGTAGAGTTTTTGCCCAATTATTTTCAAGCAAGCAGCTCATCCGATTTAACTAGCGCATCTCCTCAAGATGAATTTGTAAGAAATAGGCGTTACGTGATTGGTAGGTCAGGTCCAGGCACCGAAGCCAAACTTTCTGGAATAGTTAAGAGCTTGGAAAATAATCAAGCCATAGAAGGGGCCATCGTCTACGAAAAGGAGTCCATGCGACAAACCATCACCAATAAAGAAGGTCAGTTTGATTTGGTGTTGCCCAAAGGATACACGACCCTGTACATACAAAACATAGGGGGATATACCGAGCAACGACTATTGGATATCCTTGGAGATGCCGTTTTAGAACTTAATATAGGCGAGGGGATTTTTTCCCTGAATGAGGTGGTGGTACGCTCT